>Ga0207707_10000134_pt1 | contig 77031 bp, 69 predicted proteins | sample KBSC83BmetaG_FD_184336 | JGI IMG/M metagenome (GOLD analysis project Ga0207707, IMG submission 184336) | Corn rhizosphere microbial communities from Kellogg Biological Station, Michigan, USA - KBS C8-3B metaG (SPAdes) (version 2) | ecosystem: Host-associated > Plants > Roots > Rhizosphere ... | reverse complement strand
CGACCAGGCCGATCACGTAGATGATGGCCGGCGCCAGCATGATAGTGCCGACGGCACCATCGCGATCCGCAAGTCCGATCCGCACCGGGGCCTGCGGCGGCTCCTTCTGGCCGCCGGCTCGTCCACCCGATTTCACCTCGTCCCTCAAGCTGCATCTCCCTGCAATATCTCAGATCGGCGAAGGCCCCGCACGCATGCCCGTCGCCTTGCTGAAAAAGCGCAAGTTATGGCGCGCCACCACGAACTCCTGGACTTCGCCAGCTTTCACCTTGCCGACAGTCTCCGGTCGCAGCCTGCACAGCACGTTGACATTGCCGAACTGACCATCCGCGCTGCCGTAGGCGAGCCATTCGGCGCCGAGAAATTCGATCCGCTTGATGCGCACGGAAAACGCGGCGACATCCGCGGATTTGGGGGCGGCGGCGCGCGGCAGAGCGTGCTCCGGGCGAAAGCCCACGATCGTGCCGCCATGCTCCAGCAGATTCATCGGCGGCGTGCCAATGAACCCGGCGACGAATGTGCTCTCCGGCTCGTTGTAAAGCTGCTGTGGCGAGCCCAGCTGGCGCAGCGTGCCCGACTGCATCACCGCGACGCGGTCGCCGAGACCGACTGCCTCAACCTGATCGTGCGTCACATAGACGGTTGTGATGCCGGTGCGATCATGCAGCTGGCGAAGCTCGGCGCGCGCCACCGCCCGCACCTGGGCGTCGAGGGAGCTCAGCGGCTCGTCGAAGATGAAGAGGGACGGTTTGCGCACGATCGCTCGCGCCAGCGCTACCTTCTGTTTCTCGCCGCCGGAGAGCCGTGCCGGCCGGCGCTGAAGCAGAGGCTCGATGCGGAGTATTCCCGCGGCCCAGTGGATCAGCCGCTCCTGCTCTGCTTTCGCAATGCCCCGCGCCTTGAGCGGAAAGGCGATGTTGTCGGCAACCGACATGTGCGGATAGAGGGCGTAGCTTTGGAACACCATCGCGATATTTCGCGCCCGTGGAGGCAGCGGCGTGATCGGCTTGCCGTTGAGAAGGACGTCGCCGGCGGTCGGCTTCTCGAGGCCGGCGATCAATCGCATCAAGGTTGTCTTGCCGCAACCGGAAGGACCGACGATGGTAAGGAATTCTCCTTCCATCGTCGTCAGGTCGATTCCCTTGAGAGCCTTGAAATCACCGAAGTGCTTCGCCAACCCTCTGACTTCCAGTATGGCCACGACAGCGGTCCTCAGCTAGCTAATCCTTGCTGGCCTCGCGGCCGCAGCCGACGAAGCCAAGCTGCTTCCATTTATCGGTTATCTTCTGCACCTGAGCCGCGGTGTCCTTGACGGCCTGCTCGGGCGTTTTTTCGCCGCGCGCCGCTTGCGTCATCATCGTGGAGAGCAGGAACGTATTGTAGACCTCGCTGGTGGCCGGGCTGGCGTAGCCGGGATAACCCAGCCATGCGGTCCAGGCCAAGGCTCCCTTGAGCACCGAGAGCCTGTCCGGCGGGCTCGAGCCCCACGGATCGTGATCGATCCAGCCGTCCTTCTGCGCAAGCTGCGGGACCGTCTTCGGATAGGCCGGGAAGTCATAGAGCTTGCTGTAGTACGTGTCCGAGCTGTAATTGGCGGTAAGATCGAGCATGAACTTCTTCGCCGCCTCGATCTGGTTCTTGTCGGTCACGTATTTCGGAAGAACGTAGATGAACCACACATGCGCGGTCTGGTGCACGTCTCCCTTCGGACCTTTGAGCCCCGGCCTGAAGCCGGTGTCGTCCGCTACCTTCGGGTTCGACTCCTGGGCGGTCCGATAGAAGGAGATCGAGTTCTGGATGTAGGACGCGCGGCCCGAGACGAACGCCTGGTTATTCGATGCCGCATTCCAGGAGAATACTTCCGGCGTTTCAGCGGTATGATACAGCTTGGCCTGATACTTCACCGCGTCGATCACTTGCGGCGAGTCCAGCGTTACGTTGCCGCAGGCGTCCTGCACCTGACCGCCGAACGACCAGATCAGCGAACGCGCATAGAATTCCGAATCGATCTCGGGCGACATCCCGACGCCGACCGGAATGCCGGTCTTCTTGTAGATCTTCTCCCCGCCCTTGATGAGATCGTCATAGCTGGCCGGTCCCTGCGGATAGCCGCCGTCCTTCCATAATGACATGCGATAGTCGCCGGGATCCGGGACCCAGCCGACGCAATAGGCATACCATTCCTGCTTGACGGGCAGATAGGCCTGATGGGTGCACGGCGCCACGCCCTCGCCGTAGGCGGCTTTGGCCGCGTCATTGACGTCGTCCAAGGGCTGCAAGCCCTGGACGAACGCGGCTGGCGTCGCATTCATCTGCATGAGCGTGGGGCCGCTCTTGGCGGCGATGGCGGCAGCGAGTGTCGAATTGAGATCGGCGTAGCTGATGTGCTGGACCGAGACCTTGACGTTATGTGCCGTCCCCCATTGCTGGGCGTAGGCGTCGAACCATTTGTCGTACCTCGGAACGAAATGGCTCCATTGCGTGATCGAAAGCGTCGTGCCGTCCGGGAATTTTTCCGGGAAGGTCAGCGAGCCGTATCTTGTCGAAAAATGGATCGGCGACGGTTTGACGCCGGAAACGGGCTCATCCGATGTTTCTGCAGCGCGCACCATTGCGCTTGCACCGAGTAGACAAATCGCAGCCGCAGCAAGCGGCAGCGCTTTGCGCGTTAGAACGTTACACCATCTAGGCATGGCTTCTCTCCCTTTGACGGAATGCTACTGAATTGGGATCGAACCCCGGCCCTCGCTCGTACATGCTTTGTTCGATCGGCTTTCGGCTCCCTTTATTGTCCGCAAGACAAACCGAACAACGCGAAGCGTGCCCAAGGGTTGCTCGGGGCAACGCTAGACTAAAGTTGCTGAAGCATTTGACACGGGCGCAGGTGACACGGTCGCTCCCAGGCGGATGGCTTGTGCTGGTTGTCGGCGAACGAATAGCAGAACCGAATCTCAAACCCTGCCAACGGCATCGCCGGCCGCGGGGAGTTGAGAGGCGCCCTGCTCGGCCCGGCGGAAATGATCCGTCGCGATCAACAGATAGACGGCCGGTACCACGAACAGCGTAAACAGCGTCCCGATCGAAAGCCCGCTCGCGATCACGAGCCCCATGTTGAAGCGGGATACGGCACCGGCGCCGCTGGCGAAGATCAACGGCACGACGCCAAGCACCATCGCCGCCGTCGTCATCAGGATGGGACGCAGCCGGATTCCAGCGGCCTGCTCGATCGCCTCGCGTTTGGCGACGCCATTGCGCTGCAGATCATTTGCGAATTCGACAATCAGGATCGCGTGCTTGCTGATCAGCCCCATCAACGTCACCAGGCCGACATCCGTGTAGATGTTCAGCGAAGCCCCGCCGACACCGAGGCTGACGAAAATCAGCGCGCCAGCAATCGACATCGGTACCGAGACCAGAATAATGCATGGATCCCGGAAGCTTTCGAACAATGCCGCAAGCGAAAGGAAGATAATGACGATCGCAAATCCGAAAGTTACGACGAAGCCGGAGGATTCCTGGATATACTGACGCGACAAGCCGCTGTAATCGACCGTATAGCCCTCCGGCAACGTCTTGGCGGCCAGGGTCTTGAGAAAATCGAGCGCGTCGGCTTGCGCGACGCCGGGAGCCGCCACGCCCTGGATCGTGGCGCTGTTGAGCTGCTGAAAATGATTGAGCGTCTCCGGCACCGTCCTGGTCGTAATGCGCGCGATCGTCGACAGCGGAACGGGAACGCCGGAGATGCTGGCCACGTAGTAGTTCAGCAGTTGATCCGCATTGAGGCGATAGCGGCGTTGCACCTGAGGGATCACCCTGTAGGAACGCTGGTCAAGGCTGAAGTAGTTCACGTAGCCGCCGCCGAGCATGGCTGTCATGGCGCTGCCGACATCGCTCATCTTGAGCCCGAGTTGCGCTGCCTTGTCACGGTCGATCTCCACCACCGACTCGGGGTTGTCGATCTTGAGGTCGGTATCGATAAAAATGAACATTCCGCTGTCGATCGCCGCCTTGAGAAACTTCTGGGCGGCTTCGTCGAGCCGATTGAAGGAATCGGTGGTCTTGATCACGAACTGCACGGGCAGGCCCTGGCTGCCCGGCAGTGAAGGCAGTTGAAACGCCGCAATCCGTGCGCCGGCGAACGTCGTTGAGTCGCCGCTGTACGATTGGCTGAAGCTGGTTGCTGGTTCGCGAGCGCTCGTCCCAAGGTTTGAGCACCATTCCCGCGACTACCCGGCTGGGAGAGTTGATCTGGAACACATGATCGGTCTCAGGATATTCCTTCATGATCTCGAAGACCTCTTTCGCGTACAGCACCTTCTGCTGCAGCGTGGCGTCGGGCGCGAGGGTCGACGTTGTAATCACGACGCCCTGGTCCTCCTGCGGCGCGAGCTCGCTCTTGGCACCGGCATAGAGAAAATAGATGCTGGACAGCACGAGGAGAGCAAAGGCCGATGTCACGGGCAGATAGTCGAGGCTGTTGTGCAGCCGCCTAAGATAGAAATGGCGTATGCCCTCGAAAGCGCGATCGATGAATGCGGAGAGCCTTTCCTGCCAGCCACGCGTTGCGCTCGGCGGCTTCAGCAGGCGCGAGCCCATCATCGGCGACAACGTCAAGGCGACGACCGCCGATATCGTCACCGCGCCGACGAGCGTGAACGCGAACTCCGTAAACAGCGCGCCGGTCAGACCGCCCTGAAACGCGATCGGCACGTAGACGGCGATCAACACGACGGTCATCGCGATGATCGGACGGCCAAGCTCTCGCGCAGCCTCCATCGCTGCGGCAAGCCGTGCCTTGCCTTGCTCGAGATGACGGTTGACGTTTTCGACAACGATAATGGCGTCGTCGACCACGAGTCCTATCGCAAGCACCAGCGCCAGCAGCGTCAGCAGATTGATCGAGAAGCCGAGCGCCAGCATCACCGTGAAGGCGCCGACCAGGGACAACGGGACCGCGACCATAGGGATGACGACTGATCGCAGCGAACCCAGAAACAGAAAGACGACGATGTTGACGATTACGAGGGCTTCGACAAGCGTCCGCGCCACGTCGCGGATGGCCGCGTGCACGAAATTCGTCGAATCGTAGACGATCTGGCCGTGCAGGCCGTTCGGCAGCGCCGCGTGAATGGCGGGAAATATCTTATGCACGCCCGCGACGACATCGAGCAGGTTGGCCGCTGGCGCCACCTGGATGCCGATATAGACCGCAGGCTTGCCGTCAAATGCGACCTGCGTCTCGTAACTGTCCGCGCCGAGCGAGACGTTGGCCACGTCCTTCAGCCGCACGATTGCCCCGCCCGCCTGTTTCACGATGAGATTGGCGAATTCGCCTTCGGTATGCAGGCCGGTCGATGCGGTCAGGTTGACCTCGACCATCTGTCCCTTGGTAGTCCCAAGCCCTGAAATGTAGTTGTTCTGCGTCAACGCCGTGGAGACGTCGGCGGCAGTGAGGCCATAGGCGGCGAGCTTTTTCGGATCGAGCCATGCCCGCAGGGCAAAGTTCTGCGCTCCAAGAATTTCCGCGGTCTGCACCCCCGGCACCGCCTGCAGTTTGGGCTGCACGACGCGTGTAAGATAGTCGGTGATCTGATTGCGGGCCAGCACATCACTGTCAAAGCCGAGATACATGGCATCGATGGTCTGACCGATCTGCACCGTCAGCACCGGTTGCTGCGACGCGGACGGGAGCTGGTTGAGCACCGAGTTGACCTTGGTATTGATCTCGGTCAGCGCCTTGTCCGCATCGTAGTTCAGGCGGAGATAGACGGTGATCGTGCTGACACCACTCGCGCTTTGCGAGCTCATATAGTCGATGCCGTTCGCCTGCGCGATCGCGGTCTCCAGGGGAGTGGTGATGAATCCCGCGATCACATCCGGATCGGCGCCGTAATAGGTCGTGGTTATGGTCACGACGGCATTCTGCGTTCGCGGATATTGCAGCACCGGCAGCGAGCTCATCGCGCGCAAGCCGAGCGCCAGGATCATCAGGTTGACGACGGTGGCGAGAACCGGCCGGCGAATGAAGAGATCGGTAAGGCGCATGGGGCGAGCCTCATTCTTCCGAGACTTGCGGATTGGCGCTGAAGGGAACGCTGATCTTGTTGTCGATCTTGACCGGCGAACCGTTGTGGAGCTTGTTTTGCCCCGCGCTCACCACGACAGCGCCGGGCTCGACTCCGGTCAGGACCGCGACCTGGTCACCTCTCGTGTCGCCGGTCTTCACGAACACCTGCTGGGCGACATACTGCTTCTCTCCACCCGTCTGTCGACCCTTCTCTCCCTCCTCCTTGACGACGTACGCGATGTCGCCATAGGAATTGTAGTAGATCGCCGTCTTCGGCAGCGTGACGTAGTGCTGCGGCGCGCCCACGTCGATGTCGACTGTCACAAACATCCCAGGCAGCAGCTTCTCGTCGGGATTGCTGAAAGTCGCCCGGACCTGGACGTTCCGGCTCGCCGTGTCGACGAGCGGGTTGATCGCCAGAATCTTTCCGGTGAATTTCAGATCGGGCCAGGTATCGACCTTCGCCGTGACAGTCTGCCCGACCTTGATTTCCGCAAGCGACTGCTGGGGTAGATAGAAGTCGACGAAAATCGGATCAAGCCGCTGTAGCGTGACGATTTGGGTCCCCGGCGCGATGTACTGGCCGAGATCCACCTGCCGTATGCCGAGCCGGCCCGAGAATGGCGCCGTGATCGATTTGTATCCGACCAGCGCCTGCTGCTGAGCGACCTGCGCCTGGTTGCTTTTTAGCGTCGCAAGGTCGGTGTCGGCCGTCTGCTTGCTGACCGCGTCGGTCTTCAACAGTTGGCTGTCGCGGTCATAGTTGAGTTGCGCGAGGGCTTCCATCGCCTTGAGGGCTTCCAGATGAGCGATGTCGTCGGCTGCCTCGAGCTCGACGAGCAGCGTTCCCTTCTCTACCTTCGCGCCGGATTGGAAGTGTATGGCCTTGACGATGCCGGACGCTTGCGCGCTCAGCCCGGCGCCCTCTTTTGCCCTTACGCTGCCAACAGCCTCCAGCCGTTGCTGCCATGATTGCGTCGCAGCCGTAATGGTGGAGACCGTTTGCGGAGGGTTGCGCAAGCCGGAAATCGCCTTCTGAATCATTCGGGCCTTGAAGGCCTGAAACCCGAAGATCGCCGCGAAAGCCGCGCCGACCAGCACGAGCATGATGGCCATTCGTCTAAACATCTGCGATCTCGGCTAGCGCTGTGGACATCCGATAACGCGCGCGCCCCCCGTCGGGTCTCAACATTCTTGCGAGTTTGTCCATCTTGTTGCAATCAGGAACACCGGGCCGCGGAACCGGCTTCGCGCGTATTAGGCTTTGGTAGCATCGATCTCGAATCTTCCTCTGAAATATCAATCCGCGAGCACGAACGTCTTTCTCGAAGGCGATCTCGGTGCCCGGCAAGAGGCAGACCGCCACTGTCGGATCACGCGCTGACGCGAAGCCGCGTGGTCGTTCCTCTGAACTCAGCCAGGATCAGCGTCCCGGCAATTTCAGCCGGCCGCGAAGCGACGGCATGCAGGCTATAATCGCACAATGTCAGGCCGCACGCGCTGCAAGCAATCATCGGTTACAATTATTGAACCAAATCGAAGGATCCGCGTTGTCCGCGAAGGGGCGTCTCACCTCACCTTCCCTTTCCGAAGGCGAAAAACGAGGAGTAGGACGATGCGCTCTGCATTCTGGCGAGCCGCAACGGTGTCGGCTGTCGCCCTCATGGCCACAGCGGGACTAGCGCTGGCGGCAAACCAATACGACCCCGGTGCCACCAACACCGAAATCAAGATCGGGAATATCATGCCATACAGCGGTCCCGCGTCCGCCTACGGCGTGATTGGCCGCGTCGAGGCGGCCTATTTCCGCAAGATCAACGATGAAGGCGGCGTCAATGGCCGCAAGATCGACTTCATCTCCTACGATGACGGATATAGTCCGCCCAAGACGGTCGAGCAGGCCCGCAAGCTCGTCGAAGACGATCAGGTGCTGCTGATCTTCAATTCCCTGGGCACGCCGACGAACACGGCCATTCGTCGTTACATGAACGGGAAGAAGGTGCCGCAATTGTTTGTGGCAACCGGCGCAACCAAATGGAACGATCCGAAAAACTTTCCATGGACGATGGGATGGCAACCCAACTATCAGGCCGAAGCCGGCATTTACGCCAGATACATCCTGAAGAACAAGCCGAACGCGAAGATCGGCGTCCTCTACCAGAACGACGATTACGGCAAGGATTACCTCAAGGGCCTGACTGATGGTCTCGGCGACAAGGCGAAGAGCATGATCGTCTCGGAACAGGCCTATGACATATCGGAGCCGGCGGTCGACTCGGAAATCGTGAATCTGAAGGCGTCCGGGGCTGATGTATTTGTCGATTTTTCGACCCCGAAATTCGCCGCGCAATCGATCCGGAAGGCGACCGAAATCGGCTGGCATCCGATGTTCTTCCTGAACAACGTCAGCGCCTCCGTCGGAAGCGTCCTGAAGCCGGCCGGCTTCGACGCTGCGCAGGGAATCATCTCGGCGGCTTATCTGAAGGACGCCACCGACCCCGAATGGAAGAGCGACAAGGACATGACGGAGTGGAACGCCTTCATGGACAAATACGCGCCCGATGTAGACAAATCCGACGCAGCAACCGTCTATGGATATGCCGTGGCCCGGACAATGGTTCAGGTGCTCAAGCAATGCGGCAACGATCTGACGCGCGCGAACATCATGAAGCAGGCTGCGAGTCTGAAGGATTTCGACCCGGGCATGCTGTTGCCCGGAATCACCGTCAACACCAGCGCGAGCAATTTTGCTCCGATCAGGCAGCTTCAGTTGATCCGATTCAAGGGCGAAACCTGGCAGCGGTTCGGACCGATCATGGGCGGCGAAGCCAGCGGCGCCTGAGGCGGACGGCAAGAGCGTCGGCACTGCAGCCGACCTCGCCGCTCGGCCAGACACGGTGACAGGCCCGCCGCCGCGCGTTCTCCCAGGCGCGGCGGCGGGGCCAGAGTGGATTTTCGCGTCCGATTTTTTCAGGGGGCCTACGAGATGGACTCGAAGACAACGACCAACGTCTGGTACATCTGGTACATCGTCGCGGCTTTCGTGGCGTTCTCGCTGCTGCAGGGCTTTTACCAGGCAAGCAAGCAATACACGGTCATTCCCTACAGCCAGTTTCAAACCCTGCTCGATGCGAACAAGATCGACAAGGTCTGGGTCGCACAGAACCAGGTCAAGGGAGTGCTCAAGCAGCCGGAAAAGAACGGGATCAAGCAATTCGCCACGACACGAGTCGACCCGGCATTGGCGGCCGAGCTCGACAAGCACAAGGTAACCTATTTCGGCGAGGCGCCAAGCACCTGGCTGCCGGACATTCTTTCCTGGGTACTTCCGACGCTGTTGTTCTTCGGCGTCTGGATGTTCGTCGTGCGGCGTTTCGCAAAGCAGGGCGGCGGCGGCCTGATGGCGATCGGAAAGAGCCGCGCCAAGATCTACGTCGAGAAGGACACCAAGGTAACCTTCGCCGATGTCGCGGGCGTCGACGAGGCCAAGGAGGAATTGAAGGAGATCGTCGACTTCCTGCGCGATCCCAAGACCTATGGAAGGCTGGGAGCACGAGCGCCGAAAGGGGTGCTGCTGGTAGGGCCGCCAGGCACGGGCAAGACGTTGCTGGCGCGCGCGGTCGCCGGAGAGGCAGGCGTCAAATTCTTTTCGATCTCCGGCTCCGAATTTGTCGAAATGTTCGTTGGCGTCGGCGCAGCCAGGGTGCGGGATCTCTTCGAGCAAGCCCGCAAGGAAGCACCGGCGATTATTTTCGTCGACGAGCTCGACGCGCTTGGAGGCGTACGCGGCGCTTATCCGTTCGGCGGTCACGCCGAGAAGGAGCAGACCTTGAATCAACTCCTGGTGGAGCTGGACGGCTTCGATCCGACGACCGGCGTCATTCTGATTGCCGCAACGAACAGGCCGGAGATTCTCGATCCCGCCCTCCTGCGCGCCGGACGCTTTGACCGCCAGGTCCTGGTCGACCGTCCGGACAAGAAGGGCCGTATCGCGATATTGAAGGTGCACCTGAAAAAAGCCGTGCTTGCGGCCACCGTCGATCCTGAAACGATTGCCGAATTGACCCCTGGCTTTACCGGGGCCGACCTCGCCAACCTTGTCAACGAAGCCGCTCTGCTGGCCACGCGGCGAGGCGGCGAAAGCGTCGAACTTCGCGACTTCACCGCCGCGGTATTGCGCATCGTCGCCGGCCTGGAGAAAAAGAACCGTCTCCTGATCCCGAAGGAGCGGCGGATCGTGGCCTACCACGAGCTCGGTCATGCCATCGTCGCGATGAGCCTGCCCGGCCAGGATCCGGTCCACAAGATATCGATCATCCCGCGCGGAATTGGGGCGCTTGGCTACACGATCCAGCGCCCCACCGAGGACCGCTTCCTGATGACACGCGAGGAACTCGATAACCGCATGGCTGTCCTGCTCGGCGGCCGCGCCGCCGAATTGGTGTTCTTTCATCATCTTTCGACCGGCGCTGCGGATGATCTCGTCAAGGCCACGGACACGGCACGGAGCATGGTATTGCGCTACGGAATGGATCAAAGGCTGGGTCACGTCGCGTACGAGCGCGAGCGTCCTTCGATGTTCGCAGCCCAGGATCCCCGCGGCGCCCATGGGCGCGAGTACAGTGACGAGACGGAACGGCTGATCGACCACGCCGTTCGTGGCCTGGTGGGACACGCGCTGGAGCGCGCCGTTGCCATCGTCACCGCGCATCGCATGGTTCACGAAAGAACGGCGCAATTGTTGTTGCAGAAGGAGACGCTCGAGGAGGAGGATATCGAAGCGCTCCGCTCGCAGGTCGTCGCCGTCGAAGCTGCTGCCGAAGCGAGTCCGGAAGATACCGAGAAGCCGCGCCAGGCATTGGCGCGGCTCTAGACCCGGACGGGCCCGCCTCCGGGCTTCCTGGCGCAGCAGCGGTTCGATACGATCCGGAGAGAAATGACGTGGACGAGATTGCGAGACGTCGAAGAGGCGTCGATCCGCCTCTCAGGTCATCCGCGTCGAGCGCAGAAAGGTAATGACCGGACGCAGGATGGTGAGATCGGCCACCAGCGCCAATATCATTGCCAGGGTCGCCAGCCCTCCAAACAGCCGCAATGTCGGCAGGCTCGAAAAGACCATCACCACCATCCCGCAAGCCAGCACGATCGACGTCAGGATAAGTGCCGGGCCCATCAGGACGGTCGCACGCCGAACTGCGATGTCAATCCTTTCGCCAAACCGCTCCTCGAGCCTCAGCCGGTTCAGGAAGTGAATGGTCGCACTCATCCCGAGGCCGAACGAAACGGTCAGCGCCACCACGCTCGCGAACTGCAATCCATCGCCAAGCGTCCAAAGCAGCGCTCCCGACGCCACGATCGGAAATATCGCCGGCAGGAGGCTGGCGGCCATCACGCGCCACGAACGAAATGCGAGGCCGATGAACGCAGCAACGAAGACCACCTCGACCGTCAGCCCGCGATTGAGCTTCTCAATCATGATTGCGCTGTTGCGGGCAGCGATGGCGGATAGGCTGGTAACGGATATCGTAAAGCCGGGGTTTTCCGCGCGGATCGGTCCAAGCGCTTGGTCGAGCGAGCGAACGATCGGACGTATGCTGCTGGCGTCAAGATCCGGGACGCGGCCCGCGACGATGACGGCATGTTGATCGGCGGAGATGAAGCGCCTGACCAGATATTGCGGCAGCATGTCAACGTATTGCTTCAGTGTTGCGACGTCGCTTTTTCCGGTCTTCCCGGCGAGCCAGCGCCGCAAGGTCTCAAGTGACCAAACATTCCCGATTCCCGGTTCGCTCTCCATCACGTGATGCACCTCCGCAATCAACCGCAAGGACTGAGGCGCATAGAGGGAAACGTCCGGAGGAAGCTGAATCATGACCTTGATGGGATTTGCGCCGGTCAGCTCCGCATCCAGGCGGTCGCTTGCGGCAACAGCCTGCCCCTGATCCGGCACCTGATCCGCCAGCCGGTAGCGCGGCTGCAACTGGGCATAAACGGCGCCAAGACTGCCGACCACCAGCAGCCCGACCAGGCTGTAGACCGCGGGGCGGCTCACCATTCGGGCGGCGACCCAGCCGCAGAAGGTCCGCAGGAATTCCATTCCGCGATCGGATTTTCCGGCGCGAGCAGCAAGCTCTCCTTCGTGCCTGACGAGAAGACTCCCGAATAGCGGCACAAGGGTCAGCACCGTTACAAGGGCGATCGCCGTAGAGATGAGACCCGCCACGCCAAAACTGCGGATGAGATCGGATTGCGAAAATTGCAGCGCGATGAAGGACAGGGCCGCCGTACCGTGCGTAAGAACGCATGCGGGTCCGACTATCAGGATCGCATCGCGGAAGGCCGTTCGGCGATCGGCGCCAGCGATCAGCCTGTCTCGCGCTGCGAAGGTGAGCTGCATGCTGTCGGAGAAGCTGATTACCATGATCAGCGGCGTCATGACATTGAGGAACAAGTTGAGCTGGAAGTCCAGCCACCCAAGCGTTCCCAGGCCCAACAGGATCGCAAGCAACGGGGGCGCGGCGGCGACAATCATGAACGATACGCGTCGGAAGAAAGCGATCGCGATCAGGCAGCCTGCTGCGAAGCCGAATGCATTGTAGATGACCCGATCACGCTCCAGCGCGTTCCGGATCTCGAATTGCATGACCGGGACCCCGGTCAAGCTAGCCGTCAGGTTCGTGCCGGTGAGATCATCATGAGCCGTTTGCCGTATCTGATCGACGATGCCGGAGAGCTTCGTGCTCTGTACGGCATCGGGGTCCAGCGCAAGGACGATCAGGGTCAGGGTGCCGTCTCTGGAGAGCAGCTTGTTACGAAGAATCTCGTTCGACTTTATTCGCTGGACCAGTTGCTCATAGTCCGCCCCCTGCGGCAGGTCGGTGGGAATCAAGGGTCCGGGCAGCTTTCCGGCCGCGGGCGGCTCGCGGGCGGAAAACAACGAGATGATACCACGAGCGCCGTCGATCAGTTGCAAGTCGATGACGAGGTTGCGCAGCTTCGCGATCGACGCGCGCTGCAGCAGGGTCTTGCCCTGAACGACGACGAGAACGTCGAATTCGCTGGAAGGGAATCTCCGCGTCTCCTGCTGATACAACCTGAACTCGGGCGTATCCGAATGGAAGAGCTGACTGAGCGAATCGTCAATCTTGATCCGGGATATCCCAAATCCACAGAACACCGCCAGTACGAGCGCCAGCAATCCGACCGCTCCTGGAAAGCGCAGCGACACCAGTCCGATCCGCTCGATGCCGAGGGCCAGATCGCTCTCGTGACGCTTCCACCACCTCCGGAGAGACCGGTGCCGCCTAACTCGCCGTTTCTTTGGGAACATGGAGGACCTCTGTAAACCCATGTGCAGCCATCGCCGCACTCAACATCCCTGCCCTCAATCTCTGGTCTCGAGATATGCCGCCTTCGAGCAATCGCCAGAAGTGCGCTCACCGCTCACAATATTGTCGCGGTCCCAATGCTGAGCCACCCACGCGGACGGCTTCTGCTGGAACCTTTTTACGCAAGATTCGTTCGATATACGGGGGCGACGTCGCCAGTCATCGGATCGCCCGTGATCCTCAGTCGAAGAGACGTTCTTCGGGCAACTGCCCTTTCCGCTTTCACACCCTTTCTGAAGGCAGGGCAGCCCGCGCAGGTGAAGACTCCCCAAGCTCTCCCCTGGAAACACGGCGTATGTCTCCTGGGCGACCTGAAATACCCTGCGACCTTCAAACAGTTCGATTACGTGAATGCGAACGCCAGGCGCGGTGGCTCGGTTCGCCGGGCTGCGTTGGGGACCTTTGACAGCTTCAACATGGTGGTCGCCGGACTAAAGGGCGATCTGGTTGCGGGAATAGAGCTCATCTACGATCCCTTGATGGCCTCCTCGCTGGACGAAGCAGCAAGCGTCTACGGGCTGATCGCGGAGGCTGCGCGTTACCCGACGGACTTGTCATGGGTCAGCTTCCGGCTGCGGGCCGCCGCGAAGTGGCATGACGGCCGGCCGATCCTCCCCGAGGACGTGCTGTTCTCGCTGAAAGCCTTCAGAAACTATCACCCGCAATTATCGGTCTACTATCGCCATGTCGTGCATGCCGAAAAAATCGGCGACCGCGAGGTCAAATTCCACTTCGATGCGCCGGGGATCCAGGAGCTGCCGCAGGTCATTGGACAGCTTCTCGTATTGCCGCAGCATTGGTGGGAGGGAACGGACAAATCCGGCAAGCAGCGGGACATTTCACGGACGACGCTTGAACCTCCGCTCGGCTCCGGCGCCTACCGGGTCAAGCAATTCGAGCCCGACCGCTACGTCCTCTACGAACGCGTGCCCGGCTATTGGGCAGACGAAGTCCCCGTCAATGTCGGCTCCAACAACTTTCAGGAACTACAGTTCGATTACTTCCGCGATCCGAACGCTGCGTTCGAAGCGTTCAAGGCCGGCGTGCTCGATTGGCGGGCCGAAAATGCCGCCAAGAACTGGGCGACCGGGTATGACTTCCCTGCCGCTTCACAAGGCCACGTCGTATTGGAGAAATTTCCGATCCGCAGCGTCGGAATGATGCAAGCATTCGCCATGAACCTGAGGCGCCCCAAATTCGGGGATCGGCGCGTCCGAAGGGCCTTCAACTTTGCCTTCGATTTCGAGAGGTTGAATCAGGAGCTCTTCTACGGAGAATACTCGCGTATCAACAGCTATTTCGACGGAACTGAACTCGCTTGTTCAGGGCTCCCGCAGGGACGCGAGCTGGAGCTTCTGCTGCCGGTGCGCTCCCGGGTGCCACAAGAAGTATTCACGACGCCCTACTGGAATCCGCTCACTCCGGACAACAAAGCAGAGCGCGCAAATCTGCTCGAGGCGATCGATCTGCTCTCGCAGGCGGGGTACGAAATTAGGGACCTCGTTCTGGTCGATCCCAATACCGAAGAGCAGATGACCGTCGAGTTCCTGATTGGAGACAAGGACCTTGAGCGAGTGATCTTGTTCTATCAACCGGCGCTGGAGCGGATAGGAATAAAGGTCAGTGTCCGCCTGGTCGACGACATACAATACACCAACCGTCTGCGCGAATGGGATTTCGACATCATCGTCGCCAACTGGCAGGAATCGCTCACGCCGGGCAATGAGCAGCGCAATTACTGGGGCTCGCATGCGGCGAGCCAGCATGGTTCGCGCAATCTGATCGGCATCAAGGATCCCGCGGTCGACGCGCTCATCGAACGCATCGTCTTCGCGGATACGAGGGATGAGCTCGTCGCAGCGACCCGGGCGCTCGATCGGGTGTTGCTGTGGAATCATTTTGTCGTGCCGCAATGGACGCTTCCCAACGAACGTACCGCGCGCTGGGACCGGTTTGATCATCCCGGGCATATGCCGAAGTACGGCCAGGCGGCCTTCCCCGTACTCTGGTGGGGCAAAGAGGAGGAGACCAACGTCCAGCGACAGGCTCGCACCGCAAGGTAAGAGGATCACATGAAGAAATCCCATCTACGCGCCTTGGCAATCGCATCCGTGGCATCAGCCGCAATCATTTGCCTCGGGTTGGCTTCCGCGGTTGCGACCGGCGTCTCGAAAACCGACGTGGAGCTCCTCGCCGGCGTGATGCAGCTCGTTCAGAGGGACTATGTGCATCCAATCGATTCAGGCAAGCTCACCGACGATGCCTTGAAGGGAATGCTTTCCCGCCTCGATCCGCATTCCTCCTACATGACCGCGACGGAATTCCGCGAGTCCATGGAGGACATGAACGGAAAGTTCGGCGGCGTCGGTCTGAAGATATCGGACCACAACGGGCGGCCAACCGTCATCTCTCCAATCGACGGCACGCCGGCGGCACGGGCGGGCATACAGCCGGGCGACGCGATCGTCGCAGTCGATGGCCAAGGCACGCATGGCGCAGATCTGATGGAAGTCGTCAGGAAGATTCGCGGCAATCCAGGAACGACGGTCAAATTGACGGTTGTGCGCGGCGACAAGCCGCCGGTCGAGATACCGCTCGCCCGACAAGTCATTGCAGTCCCCAGTGTCAAGTCAGAGTTGGAACCTGATCGCATCGGTTACATCCGGATCAGCGAGTTCGGCCGGAACACGCCGAACGAGCTCCGGCTGGCGATCTCGGCGCTGAAGCGGGACGCAGGCGGCAAACCAGCAGGCCTCGTCCTGGACCTGAGAAATGACCCGGGCGGCCTTCTCTCGTCCGCGGTCGACGTGTCGGGCGATTTCCTGAACGGCGGGACCGTCGTCTCCATCCACGGGCGTGACCGCAGCGACGATCGATCGTTCAAGGCCCCCGCAACGGGTGCGTTATTGCCGGATAGCCCAATGGTGGTTCTCGTTAACGGCGCGTCGGCTTCGGCGTCCGAAATCGTCGCGGGCGCATTGCAGGACCGCCACCGCGCGACCGTGATGGGAACCCAGAGCTTCGGCAAAGGATCTGTTCAGTCCATCATCACGATCAAGGGCCACGGCGCCCTGCGGCTGACGACCGCCCTCTACTACACGCCCTCGGGCCGCTCCATTCAGGATGATGGGATTACGCCCGACATCGTCGTCGAGGCGCCGAAGGACGAGCAGGTCGCAAGTTCCCTGGTCTGGCGCGAAGGCCGGCTCCACGGCGCTTTCGCCAATCCCGGGCCGGTCACAAAATCCAGGGTCGGATCAAATGCCAAGCACGCGTCCGCCGAAACGGCATCCCCGCCTATCAAGGAACAATTGATCGGAACCAGCCAAGACGCGCAACTCACTGCTGCGCTGAACCTTCTCGAGCGACCGCCCGCACCCAAGTCTGCCGCCATTGGCGCGAGCGCGTCGTGATCATCATGCTGTCGCAAGGCAGCGGCCATACAGGATGTGCCATCCATGCTTTTGCACGAACCCGCCCATGACGACTGAAGAGCCCGTCACCAACTCCAGGACAGGTAGAAGGCCGATGGCCGAGGAATTGTCCGCGCTGATACGAGATTGTTCGCGCGCCCTGGCCGGCTGGGCTTGCCTGATCATCGCGGCGCTGGTCGCCTTCCGGCTGACTGAGGCAACGCAATATCATCAGTTCGCGGCGGGAATACTGATGTCGTCGTCGATGCTGTTCATTCTACTGGCGTTGTTTGAGTGTCTTTGGCGGACGCTCGTCGAACGAAATCCTTGAGACGACAGGGTGAGCTGGCGCGGCTCGGTCGCGCCTTTCGCAGCCTCCAAAGGAGCGGCTCATTCACGGCCCCGACCAAGTGGGCGCGACGCGCGGCTTCAACACGCAGCGTCTGCACGGGTACGACCCAACCGCACCAGGCCGGATCCACATCAAATCAACTCTCCTTCAAATATTTAACCTTTTGCGCAAGTTGCAACGCGTGCCGCACGCCTTAAATGCTGGAGTGTGGGCATCAAACAAAGCGTTGCAACGACACTGCCAATGCCCTCAACGAGGCTTCCGCGCGGGATGGAGCCCCGGCCCCTCGCCGTTCCCCTACCGATGCGAGCCGGGGCCTTCATCGTGTCCAAGGCCAGCCTTTCGGCAACGCTTGCATCGTGTTGGCACAAACACCGACTGAACGAGTTATAGAAGGCAGTTGCTCCAGGAGTGAGAGCATGGCCAGCAGCAGAAGAGTGATCCAAGATCTCCCCGTGATCGCGCGCTTCGAGGTGCGCCGCCGCTCTTGCCTCGCGCCGGACGGTTCGATAGCCGGCCCCCTCCCCGCCTTCGGCTCCGATGCCGACCTCCTCATCGCACTCTACCGGGCCATGGTGCTGCTGCGGCTCTTTGACAAAAAGGCCGTTGCATTGCAGCGCACCGGGCGGCTTGGGACTTATGCCGTTTCACTCGGCCAGGAGGCTGTGTCCGTCGGGATAGCCAGTGCGATGCGGGAGGAAGACGTGCTGCTGCCTTCCTATCGCGACAATGGCGCACTGCTTTGGCGCGGCGTCAAGCTTGAAGAGATCCTGCTGTTTTGGGGCGGGGACGAACGGGGCAATCACTTCTCCGGACCGCTCCACGACTTTCCGTTCTGTGTCCCCGTGGGATCGCAGGCGCCTCATGCCGCCGGCGTCGCCTATGCCTTGAAGCTGCGCAAGGAGCCCCGTGTCGCCGTGTGCCTTTTCGGCGATGGCGCCACCTCGAAAGGCGACGTCTACGAGGCGATGAATTTTGCCGGCGTTCACAAATTGCCGGTCGTGTTCGTCGCCGCCAACAATCAATGGGCCATATCAGTGCCGTTGCGACTGCAGACCGCTTCCGAGACGCTGGCGCAGAAGGCGATCGCTGCGGGATTCACCGGCGAGCAGGTCGATGGCAGCGATGTGGTGGCGATGCGCGCCGCTGCCGAGGAGGCCATCGCCGCGGCCCGTGACGGCGAGGGCCCGCGTTTCATCGAGGCGGCCACCTACCGACTCGGCGACCATACGACCTCCGACGACGCTTCACGCTATCGTTCGGTTGACGACGTCCAGGCTCATTGGAAGGAAGAGCCGATCGCCCGCTTGCGGGCCCATCTTGTCGGCCGGAAAATGTGGAGCAAAGCCGACGAAGAGCGACTCGCCACCGAATGCCATGATCGCGTCGAGGCGGCGGTCGAGCGCTATCTGGCAACGCCACCGCGGCGGCCGGAAACCATGTTCGATCACCTCTATGCCGATCTGCCCGGGGTCTATGCCGGACAGCGCCGTGAACTCGCGGGAGAGCGCGATGGCTGAGGTAACGCTGGTGGAAGCCGTCAATCTGGCGCTCGGCCGCGCGATGGAGGACGATCCCGATGTGGTCGTGCTTGGCGAAGACGTTGGCGTCAGCGGAGGTGTCTTCCGCGCGACCCTGGGCCTGCAGAAGCGATTTGGAGCGGATCGCGTCCTCGATACGCCGCTTGCCGAGCTTCTGATCAGCGGGATCTGCGTCGGCATGGCGGCGCAGGGACTGAAGCCGGTCGGCGAGATCCAGTTCATGGGGTTTATGTATCCCTGCCTGGATCAACTGGTGAACCATGCATCCCGAATTCGTAACCGCACCCAGGGACGGCTCACCTGTCCGATGGTTCTACGCACGCCGCATGGAGCCGGCATTCGCGCGCCCGAGCATCATTCCGAAAGCACCGAGGCGATGCTCGCCCACATTCCCGGCTTGCGCGTTGTCATCCCCTCTTCGCCCGAACGCGCCTATGGCCTTCTCCTCGCCGCGGTCCGCGATCCCGATCCGGTGGTGTTTCTGGAGCCAACGCGCCTATACCGCGCGGCGAAAGGCGAGGTGCAGGATAATGGCGAAGCCTTGCCGCTGGATCGTGCTTTTGTCCTGCGCCAAGGTCGCGACATCACGCTGATCGGTTGGGGCGCCGTGTTGAGAGAGATCACGGCCGCGGCCGATTTGCTCTCCGCCGAAGGCATCGGCGCCGAGATCATCGATCTTGCCACGCTCAAGCCTTATGATGAAGGAACCGTGCTCGGCTCGATCGCAAAGACCGGACGTTGCGTCATCGTGCACGAGGCGGCCCGGACCGGCGGATTCGGGGCCGAGATCGCGGCCCTTATCGCCGAACGTGGCCTGTCCTCGCTGCTCGCGCCTGTCACCCGCGTCACCGGCTATGACACCGTCATCCCGATGGCACGCCTGGAGCAATACTACATGCCGTCGGTCGAACGCATCGTCAGCGCGGCACGCAAGGCGTGCCAGTTCAACTAAGCCCCAACGGACTTTGTCCCATGCGCCAGTTCATGCTGCCGGATCTCGGAGAGGGCCTTGAAGAGGCGGAGATCGTCAGCTGGTATGTCAACGAAGGCGATCACGTCGTCACCGATCAGCCGCTTCTCTCCGTCGAAACCGACAAGGCGGTCGTTGAAATTCCATCGCCATCGAGCGGACGCATCGCACATGTGTTTGGCGTCAAGGGCGATATCGTGAAGGTCGGCATGCCGCTCATCGAATTTGCCGAGGGCGTCGAACAGGACACCGGCACGATTGTCGGTGAGCTCGGCAGCGGCGAACATCCGCCAACCACAGGAATCTCCTCCGAGCGGCCGACCGGGCCGCAGCCTCAGGTGTTTCCGGCCGTGCGTGCACTCGCACGAAAGCTCGACGTCGATCTTGAGAGCGTCGAGGTCACTGGACCCGGCGGCACCATCACACGGGCCGACGTCGAACGGGCTGCGAAGGGCATGCCCCCGGCCGGTTCCGCCGAGCCGCTGCGAGGCATGCGGCGCGCGATGGCCCAACGCATGACGGCAGCCCATGCGCAAATCGTCCCCGCCACCGTAACCGATGAAGCCGACATCGACGACTGGCCGACCGGCGAGGACGTGACGATCCGCCTGGTGCGGGCCATCGCTGCCGCCTGCAAGGCAGAACCCGCCCTCAATACCTGGTTCAATTCCGGCGCGGGCGAACGTCGCCTCATCGCTCGCGTCGATCTCGGCATCGCCGTCGATACCGAGGGCGGCCTCATCGTCCCGGTGTTGCGTGATGCCGCCGAGCGCAGCGTATCCGACTTGCGGGCCGGCCTCGACCGCCTGCGGGCTGACGCAATCGCGCGCTCGATACCCCCTGAAGAGCTGCGCGGCGCGACCATCACGCTGTCGAATTTCGGGATGATCGGAGGCCGGTTCGCCAACCTGATCATCGTGCCGCCGCAGGTGGCAATCATAGGAGCGGGGCGGATTTCCCAACAGGCCGTCGCGCATCGGGGCCAGCCTGCGGTGAGGCGCGTGCTGCCGTTGTCGCTCACCTTCGACCATCGCATCGTGACCGGTGGCGAAGCCGCTCGATTCCTGGTCGCGCTCAAGTCGGAGCTCGAGCTGACGTCGTGAACCACCTTGTTTTGCAAGTGCTCTCAAGGCGAGTCTTTCGGCCGAGCCAAGCCATCGCATTGCACAACGGCCTGCAAGAATCCCTGATCCCTGCCCCGGGGCATTGAGGCTCCGGAATGGACCCCCATATCTTCGACAAGGGAGTCCTTGCCGTGCGGATCGTAAAGGCGGCGCTCGTTGCGGCGATAGCAGTCGTCGCTCTGGTTGTCTTCCTCTGTCCTGGATTGGCGGAGGGGAGCGGCAATCTGGCACTGATTATTTCGATCGACGGAGCAATCGGACCCGCGTCAGCCAGCTATGTGAAGGACGCTTTGGCCAAGGCAGGCCAGCGGCATGCCGAGGTTGTCATTCTGCGCCTGAATACACCGGGCGGTCTCAATACCAGCATGCGCGAGATCATCGCCGATGTGCTCGCTTCCCCCATTCCCGTCATCGGTTACGTCGCTCCCTCCGGAGCCCATGCGGCGAGCGCCGGGACCTATATTCTCTATGCGACCCATATCGCGGCGATGGCGCCGGGCACCAACATCGGCGCCGCAACGCCGGTGCAGCTTGGCGGTCCGATGCCGGGTCTGCCGAGCACCCCGAACAAGGAGGGCAAGGACAACAAGAATGGCGACCACCAGGCGGAGCCGAAGGATGCCATGACGGCAAAGGTGACGAACGATGCGGTCGCCTTCATCCGGAGCCTCGCAGAGCTGCGTGGCCGCAATGCCGACTGGGCCGAGAAGGCGGTCCGCGAGGCCGCCACCCTGTCTGCCAATGCCGCGCTGCAGGCAAAGGTCATCGACCTTGTCGCGCGCGATCCGGCCGAATTGCTCAGTCGGGTCGATGGTCGCGTGGTGGAGGTTGCAGGGGGCAAGACACAACACCTGGCAACCAGGGATGCCATCATCGAGCCTATCGATCCCGGATGGACCTCGCGATTCCTGGCGGTCATCACCGATCCTAACATCGCGTTTGTTCTCCTGATGGTTGGCACCTACGGCCTGATCTTCGAATTCGCATCTCCCGGCGCGATCGCGCCAGGCGTTGTCGGCACGATCTGCCTGCTGCTCGGCCTCTACGCTCTCAATTTGCTGCCAGTCAATTACGCGGGCTTCGCGTTGATGCTCGTGGGGATCTCGCTTCTCGTTGTCGAGGCCTTCAGCCCAACCGTCGTGATCGGCCTTGGAGGGGTCATCGCCCTTGTACTGGGAGCGATCATGCTCATCAGGGTCGAAGCGCCCGGCTATCGCCTCTCCTGGTCCGTCATCGCCATCGTGGCGGCGATGTTCACCAGCTTTATTCTCGTCGTGCTCGGCTCGCTTCGACGTGCGCGCAAGGGTCCTGTATTGGTCGGTGCGCAAGCCATGCGCGGCCTGCCTGCCGAAGTCCTCGACTGGAACGACGGGGAAGGTCATGTCTTCACGCACGGCGAGCGCTGGCAGGCGCGCGGCGTCGAAGCCTTCAGGCCAGGCGAAGTGGTCGAGGTAGCCAACATCGTTGATTTGACACTGGTGGTGCGGCGCCCGCCCGCCCCGACCGCGAAGGGAGATCCAACATGACGCTCGATTATTTGACGTATGCAGCGATTGCGCTGCTCGTCATCATATTTCTGTCCCAGGCCATTCGCATCCTGCGGGAATACGAGCGCGGCGTCATCTTCACGCTCGGCCGTTTCACCGGAGTGAAGGGCCCGGGACTCATCATCCTCATTCCAGTCGTGCAGCAACTCGTGAAGGTCGATCTCAGGGTGATGGTGCAGGTCGTGCCGCCCCAGGACGTGATTTCGCGCGACAACGTCTCGGTCAAGGTCAATGCCGTCCTCTACTTTCGTATCGTGGATCCCGAGCGCGCCATCATCAAGGTCGGCGATTACATGGCAGCGACCAGCCAGCTCGCACAAACCACACTGCGCTCGGTGCTCGGCAAGCATGAGCTCGACGAGATGCTCGCGGAACGAGACAGGCTGAACGCCGACATCCAGGAGAGCCTCGACAGGCAGACCGACGTCTGGGGCATCAAGGTCACCGCAGTCGAGATCAAGGATATCGACCTCAACGAAACCATGGTGCGCGCGATCGCCAAGCAGGCCGAGGCGGAACGGCTGCGTCGCGCCAAGGTGATCAATGCAATGGGCGAGCAGCAGGCCGCTGAAAAGCTCGTCGAGGCAGGACGGATTCTCGCCCAGGAGCCGCAGGCGATGCAGCTACGCTATTTCGCTGCGCTGCACGACATCGCTGGCGAACGGTCCTCGACCGTGGTCTTTCCGCTCCCGGTGGATCTGCTCGACCACCTCGGCGTGCGGACAAGATCGTGAATCTTGCGCGATTCGTCGCTCGCCGGTGGTCAAAATCAGTGAGATGCGACTACAGAGGCCGACATTCACATTTGGTGACAGAGCCGAGCATGGCCATCAGCCGCCGGTCGCGAAGCCCGGAAAAAGCGTCATGCCGCCATCGACGAACAAGGTGGCTCCCGTGACGTAGTCGGCCGCATCCGAGACAAGCCAGGCAACGGCCTGGGCAATGTCCTCGGGTTCACCGATGCGTTTGTAGGGCACGAGGGTCATCAGCTTGCGATAGGCTTCCGAGGTTTCCCAGGCCGGGCGGTTGATTGGCGTACGGATGGCTCCCGGCGCCACGGCGTTGGCCCTGACCGCAATGGGCGCCGCTTCCTGCGCGATGCTTCGCATCAGTTGCATCACTCCGCCCTTCGATGCGGCATAGTCGGCGTGACCGGCCCAGGGAATTTCCTGATGGACCGAGCTCATGAACACGATCTTGCCGGCGGCCGCGGAAATTTCTGGCACCACGCCGCGCCTCTTGAACTCTCGTACCGCTTCCCGCGCACACAGGAACTGGCCGGTCAGGTTGACGGCAAGGACCTTGTTCCATTGCTCGGTCGTCATATCGAGCAATGGCGCGTCGCGCTGCAGACCTGCGTTGTTGACGGCGATGTGGAGTGTTCCGAAATGATCGACGGCCGTCGCGAACATCGCTTGCACCTCTTCTTCACGGCTGACGTCCGCCTTGATCGCAAGCGCCCGCCGCCCGCCGGCTTCGATCTGGTGCGCCACCTCCTCCGCGGCTGCGGGATTGGCGATATAGTTGACGACGATGTCGGCGCCCGAGGCGGCGAGACCCAGCGCGACCGCCTTCCCGATCCCGGAATTCGCGCCGGTCACCAAGGCGGGCTGTCCCTCCAGGACAATGGGAAAGCGGCTGGCGGGACGCTGCCGCGCCCTGGGAGCCGCAGGCGCGGCCGGATCGGTGGTCGTTTCAGGCATGCTCGGCTCCCTCAAGCCCGCGGGTCCTTTCTCCGCCTTTGCTCGGCAGCGCTTTCTTTCCGCCGCGCTTTTCCGACGGCTTGTCGCGATGGGTGAGGTTATGGGCGGTGTTCACCAGGGCTATATGCGAGAACGCCTGCGGGAAGTTACCGACCAGCCTGCGCCGGGTGACGTCATATTCCTCGGACAACAAGCCGACGCCGTTGCACAAGGACAAAAGCCGCTCGAACAGCGCCCTGGCGTCCGCATCGCGGCCAACGAGGTGATAGGCATCCGCGAGCCAAAAGCTGCAAGCCAGGAACATGCCTTCGCCTGGCGGCAAACCATCCTTGGTCGTGCCCGTGTCATAGCGACGCACAAAGCCGTCCGCGACCAACTCGCGTTCGATAGCGTCGATCGTGGATATCACGCGTGGATCGTCCGGCGGGAGGAAGCCCACGGCAGGGATCAGCAGCAGGCTCGCATCGAGCTGCCGCTCGCCATAGACCTGTACGAAGGTCGCCCGATCCCTGTCGTATCCATTTTGGCATATATCGGCATGAATGGCCTCGCGGATCGCTTTCCACTCATCTACCGGACCTCGCATCCCGAATTCCGTGGCGGATTTGATAGCGCGGTCGAACGCCACCCATGCCATGATCTTCGAGTAGGTGAATTGCTTGCGACCACCACGAACCTCCCAGATTCCCTCGTCGGGTTCGGTCCAGATGTCCTTGAGGTGCGCCAGCAGCGCGCATTCGATCGCCCAGGCTCTCTTGTTCTCGGGCAGGCCGCCACGGCGCGCCTGATAAAGCGCATCCGTGAGCTCGCCGAAGACGTCCAGTTGCAACTGGGTGTGCGCGGCGTTTCCAATGCGGACCGGCCTGGAGTTTTCGTAGCCGCAAAGCCACGGCAGTTCCAATTCCGTCAGCCGGCGCTCGCCGGAGACGGCATACATGATCTGAAGCTGGCTCGGGCTGCCGGCGACCGCACGGATCAGCCAGTCGCGCCAGGCCCGCGCCTCATCGTAATATCCCGCCCCCATCAGTGCGAGCAGAGTGAGGGTAGCATCGCGAACCCAGCAGAAGCGGTAATCCCAGTTTCTGGAGCCGCCGATCTGCTCAGGCAGCGAAGTGGTCGCGGCCGCGACGATGCCGCCGCTTGGCCGGAATATCAGCGCCTTTAGCGTGATGAGAGATCGGAGAACATGGTCCGAATAGGGGCCAGTTGTTGCGCAACGACCGGACCAGTCCCGCCAGAAGCACTCGGTGTGGGCGAGGAGGTCAAACGGGTCCGCAGCGGGCGCCTCTTCCTGGTGAGAAACCTGATAGGAAAGCGCAAAGGACCTCGTCTTGCCTTGCGCGATGCTGAAGGCGCCCACGGTCCTCATCCCCTTCCCGTGAACCGGCACGTCGCTCCGCAGCACCAGCCTGGACGCTCCCGCCACCAGCGATACAGCGCCATCGTCAAGGCGGCTGACCCATGGTACGGAGACGCCGTGCTCAAAGCGTGCCGCGAGCTCGCTTTGCATCTCAACGCGTCCCTGAAGGCCTTCGACGATCCGGACAATCCTGGACTCGCCGGGTTTCGGCGGCATGAAATCGGTGACACGAACGCGTCCTTCGGCGGCGGTGAAGGTCGTTTCAAGGATCAAGGTGCCCGGTCGATAGCGCCGCTCGACCGACTGCCACTGCGTGGGCGCCAGGCGCCAATAGCCGTTGTCCTCCGATCCGAGCAGCTTTGCGAAGCAACTGTCGGAGTCAAACCGCGGGAGACATAGCCAATCGATCGAGCCGTCCATCCCTATCAGGGATGCCGTCTCGCAATCGCCGATGAGCGCATAGTCTTCGATTTGAGCCATAAGGAATCCCACTTATCCAAGCAGGTGGCTCCTGTTCCGGTTCCCTTCGCAGACGCCGCAGCGGACTAGACTTAGGTTTAAGGCTATCCGGGTCGAGCCGGCATTCCTGCCCTGGGTCCAGGGGAAAAGGCTCGGCATGAGCTGGTGACTTCCGGGAAGCTTCTTCAGCCACGCTCAACGGCGCACGACAAAGCTGTCCGCGGCGAGCCGTTTTGTGTAAACTCTCACGACATCCCGAGCTGTTTGGGAGAACCGCGATGAAATCCTTCTTGCTCGCCTGCGCGGCCGCCATCGTCGTGGCGGCAGTCGCGGCCGCCGTCCTTAGCCGCGTGCAGGAGCCGGTCCAACGGGCCTTCGCAACAACGGGCGTGCGACTCTAGCAAGTGTGCGTTGAACGCCTGAGACTGCTTGTCAAGCCTACCGCGCCGCAGTGACGGAGGGCTGGGCTCGCGCTTCGTTTGCGCCGGTGCGCGCATTCTCCTCTTCGAGCCAGAGCCTGTGGTGCTCCTTGGCCCAGTTGACGTCGACCGTGCCGCCGCCCATCGCCTCGAACGCGCCTTCCATGCCGATTGTGCCGATGTAGATGTGCGCCAGCATCGCCGCCACGAAGAGCATCGCCACGATGGAGTGAACGATCTGCGCGAGCTGCATCCCTTCGATGCCAGACAGATAGAAGGGGAACATCAGCGCATATCCAGTCGCCGCCACCAGACCGCCGCCGATGACCACGATCCAGTAGATCGCCTTCTGGCCGGCGTTGAAACGATAGGCCGGCGGGTGGTCGTGACCCACGATACCGCCGCCGCGCTTGACCCAGTCGACATCCACCTTGTTCGGAATGTTGCCGGCGATCCACATCAGGAAGATCAGCACGACTCCAATGGTGAATGGGAAGCTGAGATAGTTGTGCGCATACTTCGCCCACTGCGACCATTCGGAAAACGCCTCGTGGCCGATCAGCGGCAGGAGTAACGGACGGCCGAAGGTGATGTTCAATCCGGAAACCGCCAGAATGATGAAGCAAGTCGCGGTCAGCCAATGCACGAAACGCTCGAATGACGTAAAGCGCACGATGGTCCGGCCGGAGCGACCGCTCTCCAGCCGCACCATGCCGCGGCTGAGATAGAAGATGATTAACACCGCGAGCATACCAAGAATGGCGACGCCGCCAATCCAGCGCAGCGTCACGTTCCGGAACTCTCGCCATTCACGGCCTGCCGGCTGTTCGAGCACGCCGGAACGCTGGTCCGGAATGCTGACGCGTCCCTGGATCCGGTTGAGCTCCTGCAAGAGCTGCTGCTCCTTTACCGCGCTTGCAGTCGGATTGATCTGCTGGGCAATGGACGGTGAAGCCGCGGAGACGAGCAACAGGAGCGCGCCCGCGCCGATCGCCAGCCGAACTAATCGTGCAAAATACGCCATCAGCTCCTCCCGATATTGAGCAACCGCAGGACGATGTCGTCGTCAGGACTCGATCGTCTCACGATAGGCGGTCTTCCAGCCCCAGGCGCCGGAGCCGTAACCGCGCTTCATCACGCGCTCCTTGTAAATCTGGGCGATAATTTCGCCGTCGCCCGCGAGCAGCGACTTGGTCGAGCACATCTCGGCGCAGAGCGGTAATTTGCCCTCGGCGAGACGATTTGCGCCATATTTCTCGTACTCCTCCCTGCTGCCATCGGCCTCGGGGCCGCCGGCGCAGAACGTGCATTTGTCCATCTTGCCGCGCGAGCCAAAATTGCCGACCTTCGGGTATTGCGGCGCCCCAAACGGACAGGCGTAGAAGCAATAGCCGCAACCGATGCACAGATCCTTGGAGTGAAGCACGACGCCATCGGCGGTGGTGTAGAAGCAATTCACGGGGCAGACCGCCGCGCAGGGCGCGTCGGTGCAGTGCATGCAGGCCATCGAGATCGAGCGCTCGCCCGGCTTGCCGTCGTCGAGGGTGACGACGCGGCGCCGGTTGATGCCCCAAGGCACCTCGTGCTCGTTCTTGCAGGCGGTGACGCAGGCATTGCACTCGATGCAACGGTCGGCGTCGCAGAGGAATTTCATACGTGCCATGGTCGTTGCTCCCTTATGCTGCCGCGATTTGGCAGAGAGTGACTTTTGGCTCCTGCATGCCGGTCGCCGGATCGTATCCGTAGGTAGTGATAGTATTGGCGCTTTCGCCGAGCACGATCGGATCGGTACCCTTCGGATAATTGCCGCGAAGATCCTTGCCTGCGAACCAGCCGCCGAAGTGGAAGGGCATCCACGCGACGCCCTTGCCGACACGCTCGGTAACGAGCGCTTTCATCCTGGCGCGCGAACCGTTTTCGGCGCCGGTTACCCAGACCCAGCCGCCGTCCTTGATGTTGCGATCGGCGGCATCAGCCGGGCTGATCTCGATGAACATGTCCTGCTGCAATTCAGCAAGCCACGGGTTGGTGCGCGTTTCTTCGCCACCGCCCTCGTACTCGACGAGCCGGCCCGAAGAGAGGATGAGCGGGAATTGCTTGGCGATCCCCTTCTCTACCGCGGCCTTCTGCACAGAGAAACCAATGTTGGGCATGCGGAACTGCTTGGCATCGGGCAGCGTCGGATATTTCGCGACCAGATCGACGCGCGGCGTATAGATCGGTTCGCGATGAACCGGTATCGGATCGGGCAGGCCGAACGCATTCATGCGCGCCTTGCCATTGCCGTAAGGCACGCAGCCGTGCATCAGCGCCACGCGCTGGATGCCGCCGGACAGGTCCAGCGACCACGACACGGCGTCGGGAGTGGCCGGATTGACCTTGTTGATAGTGGCCATCTCTGCTTCTGTGAGGTCCTTGTCCCAGCCGAGCTTCTTCAGGCTCGCCAGAGTGAATTCGGGGTAGCCATCCTTGATCTCCGAATCCTTGGAATAGGACCCCTCCGCCAGCAGGCTGACCTTCCGCGTCGTGCCGTCGGGCAGTTTCTCCTCGCGCTCGATACCGAAGCGCGGACGGAACGTGCCGCCGCCATCCATCACACTCAGATTGGTGTTGTAGAGCAGCGGCGTGCCGGGATGCTTGACTTCCGGTGAGCCCCAGCACGGCCACGGCAGGCCGTAATAGTCGCCGCCGACCTCGGGATCGTCCTTGGGCGCGCGCATCGTCAGCATGTCGAACTTGGCCTGGTTCTTCATGTGCGCCTTGAGGCGCTCGGGCGACTGGCCGCAGTAACCGGTCGACCAGCTACCGCGGTTCATTTCCCGAAGCACGTCTTCTGCCTCCGGCAGATTGTTCTCGACCTTGATGTTCTTGAACATCTTGTCGGCAAAGCCACACTTCTTTGCCATCAGATAAATGACTTCGAGGTCATCCTTCGATTCAAATATCGGCTTTACGATCTGCTCGCCCCACTGCAGCGAGCGGTTCGAGGCGACGCGCGAACCCTTGCACTCGAATTGCGTGGCAACGGGGAGAATGTACACACCGTCCCTGCGTCCCGCCTCCACCGCGAGCGACGCCCAGGTGGTCGGATGCGGGTCGGCGATGACAAGCAGTTCGAGCGCCTTCAGACCATTAAGGGATTCAGGAATGCGCGTGATGCTGTTGCTGGCGTGTCCCTGCACGAACACCGCCCGCACATTGTCCTTCTGCGCGACCTGATCCTTCGGCAACGTCACGGCTTCGAACCAGCGGGTCAGAGGGATGCCGGGGGTTTCCATGATCTTCTTGGAGTCAAAGCGCGACAACAGGTAGTCGTAGTCGGCTTCCCAGACCCGCGACCAATGCTTCCAGGCACCCTCGGCGAGGCCGTAGTAGAACGGCAGCGTGACGATATCGAGCCCGACATCGGTCGCTCCCTGCACGTTGTCATGGCCGCGGAAGATGTTGGCGCCCATGCCTGGGCCGCCAACATTTCCGGTCATCAGCAGCGCGATGCAACTCGCCCGCACGTTTGCGGTGCCGACCGTCTTCTGGGTCTGACCCATCGCCCAGATCAGTGTTGCCGGCTTCTCTGTGGCAAACATCTTGGCGACGCGCTTGAGCTGTTCGCCAGGAACGCCGCTGACGCGCTCGACTTCCTCCGGATTCCACTTCTCCACCTCCTTGCGGAGATCATCGAACCCATAGACGCGCTGTTTGATGAACTCCTTGTCCTCCCACCCATTCTCGAGGATGTGCCACATCATGCCGTAGAGCACCGGGATATCGGTGCCCGGCCGCATGCGCACATATTCGGTCGCATGGGCGGCCGTGCGCGTCAGGCGCGGATCAATAACGATAAAGTTGGCCCTCTGGAGCTCCTTGCCCTCGAGCAAATGCTGAAGCGATACCGGATGCGCCTCGGCCGGATTGCCGCCCATGATGACCTGGGTCTTGGCGTTGCGGATGTCGTTGTAGCTGTTGGTCATCGCGCCGTAGCCCCAGGTGTTCGCCACGCCGGTCACCGTCGTTGAATGGCAAATGCGCGCCTGGTGGTCGGTGTTATTGGTGCCCCAGAATGCGCCGAGCTTTCGGAACAGATAGGAGCCCTCGTTCGTCATCTTGGCCGATCCGAGCCAGTACACGGAATCGGGACCCGACTTCTCGCGAACGTCGAGCAGCTTGTCGCCGATCTCGTTGATCGCTGTGTCCCAGGAAACGCGCGTCCACTGTCCGCCGACGAGCTTCATCGGATAGCGCAGCCGACGTTCGCTGTGCACGAGCTCGCGCACGGAAGCGCCCTTGGCACAATGCGACCCGCGGTTGATCGGGGACTCCCAGGTCGGCTCCTGGCCGATCCATACCCCGTTCAACACCTCCGCGGTCACGGTGCATCCAACCGAGCAATGCGTGCAAATGCTCTTGCGAACGGTCGCTCCGGATGCGAGGGGACCTGCCGCGGCCGCTTCCGCCCTGCGAACACCGGCCATCGGCAGCGTGCTCAGAGCGGCGAGAGCGCCGCCGGCAACGCCGGACCGGCGCAAGAAGGTACGGCGGTCGAAACCGCCATTTTGCCCGGACAAGGCTGCTGCGATTGATCCGCGTGAAGCGGCTTCGGAACGCTGTTGGGTTCTCTTGATCAGCACGGCCGCCTCCCTCAACCAGGATAACGATTGACGCGATAATAGGCTTTCACATGATCGGTCTCCTTGTAGCGCGCCTTGCGCTTCTGCTGGTCGGTCTCGCTGTCGGCCTGCGCTGGACTGATCAAGGGTGTTGCCAGCGTCGCCCCCGCGCCGACCGTGCCGATGCCGACCTTGCGAAGGAAGTCGCGGCGGCCGACCGTGGTTTTCTTTTCGTCGCTCATCGCATCTCTCCCGGACCAGCGGCGCTGGTCAGCTAGCAAACGTGAAAGCCTCGGATTCTATTTCCAGAAAGACCCGTCCAAGCGTCCCGACCGACCGGTAGAACTTGGCGCTTTCCGCTTTCTCCATGTCGTCGAACAAACGTCCCATCCAGCGGGACACGTGCTTCTCGAAGAAGGTGCGCTGTGCCTGCGGCGATGCCGCGAAGCGCGCGGCCGCAAAGCCCGCCATGATCTCGCACAGCGTCGCCGCGTGATCCTCGGGTTCAGAGTTGTTCTCCACCCGTTGGATGCCGAGCGCGGCAAGATCGTCGCGCAGGCGCGACAGCGGGCGTTCGTTGAGAAACCCGGTCAGGTAATAGGATGCGTAGGGCAGCAACTCGCCGCGGCCGAGACCGACGAACAGATCGAAATATTCGCGCTCGACGTCGGTAGCGACCGCTACCGATGCGGCGTCTGCGAGAGCCGCGTGAGCGCAACCTAGTGGCGTCGCATCGCCGTTCAGTTGCGCGATCTGTTCGAGCAATGCGGCCGAGGGCGCGGACGAGAGCAAGGCGGCAAGCAGTGCGTATTCCTGCGCGCGTCCGGCATCGATCGGATCAACTACGTCCGTCACAGCAGGCTCGCCATAGAGATCGGGACGAAGCAACTTGCGCGACACGCCGGTCGCGCTTTCGACCGCAACCACGCGCTGGGCTGGCACCCTGTTCCAGTTCGACACCGAGGGCTGGGCAATGCCGATTTTTCGGGCTAGCTCGGCGACGCCGCCCGCAATATCGATGGCACGTTCAAGGCCGGCATCGCGCACGCCACCCTCCATCCAAAGGGGTCAAGCGCTTGCGAGCGCCTGACTGCGTTGCTGAAGGAAAGACTAGGCGCGTACCGGGGCGGGGTCAATCGATCACCATAGCCTGAGGCTATTGCCATTTGGTCGCAGTCTATTGAGGCAACGCTCCGCCATGCGTTCGGCGCCGAAGGGGGGTGTGTTCACCCGAAACAGCGGATTGCGATGCAGCAGAATATGTCGGTAGTACCGCGGCGACGGACCGATCCAACGGTCGCGGATCCGTGATCTCCCTCACCGGGTTTGATGATTGCGCGAGAGCGGTCTCCGCAGGAGCCGATTGCGGAGCGTCTTCGACCGGGTCGGCGAGGCGTTCGGCGGTCTCCACGACGCCTCCGAGGATGCGGCGGACGAGTGCGTCGACCTGCTCGGCCGAATAGTCCAACGGACCGAAGCCATGCATGGCGTTCGGGTCGTTGAAGTCCCAAGCGTTTTCCGCCAACCCCATGAAATCGCGAATGACGGGATCGGCGCTCCAGGCGCGACGAAGCGCCGCACGGCTCAGCTCCTGCGGAATACCTTTGCGCAGAAAGGCGGTGATGTCGGTGGCAGCGTCGATTGATTCAATGGGAGGCAAGTTCGAAAGTTCCGCCTCAGGGAGTACTGGCTCTGCCGCGGCACGGTCGGACGACGCCGATACATTCGCCTCGGCTGCTTGTTCCTCTGGCGCAGGTTCCGCGTGACCGACCTTCGCCTCTTGCTTGCGACGCGACCAGCGCGCCAGAAACTGCTCGTCGGTCATTCGTGTCCACTTTCACGGTGACGCCGCGCTAGCGCTTCCGGATCGGCGCGCCGCCGCTCGCGCTTGACGAACTCCGTCTCCACGTGGTGCTCGGCGATGAAATTTTCAATCGCTTCATGCAACGCCTCCGGCATCGGAACCGCTTCGACCAGATTGGCGCCGGCTTCCGTGAATGCCTCCCCTTCCGCCGGGTCCGCGGTGACGGCCGAAACCGCGTAGGGCCAGGTCCCCTCGGAAGGCGTCAACACGATCCAGACACTGGGAGCGCCGGTGGCAAGATTATCGCGGTAGCGCGCGGCTTCCGAACGATAGAGATCGACCGTTGCGCTTCCGGCATAAAAGAGCGTCATTCCTTCCTGCTCGCGTATGACAGTCCATGGCGTGATCTCCAATTCATCAGGCAACACGCCGGCGCCGCGCCAGACAAAATCGATCCACGGAGAATCCGCTCTTTGCCGCTCGACCACAACGCCGACTGGAATGCGCAATAATGGTAAGACGCCGGGGCTCACGTCGCAGCCTCCAGATGTCTGATCGGCAACCCCGTCAACAGGTTCTGCGGCTTCATCCGCACAAGCTGATCAGAGGTCATTGCCAGCATCAGATAGACCGGCTCACACTCGACGGATTCGACGACCAGTTCCGGATCCGCAAAAATCAGCCGGAACAACGCCAGCACGCGTGCCATCGTTCGGTCGTCCAGCGTCCCTCCATGCCAAAGCCGGTCGCCCATTCTGGTGGCTTCAGCATCGAGCCCAACATACCAGGTGAGCTTCGCGTCGCGAAGGGCCGTGAGCGGCTCGATAGCGACGCCGACTCCAAGCAAGTGGGAAATCCAGCGCCTCATGGCCTCTGCCAGGGCGGCCGGCCCCCGGGTTCCACTGGTGAAATCGAGCGCAAGATCGAACTGATCGCTGCGCTGCCAGTAGCTGTCGGCACTCGCCTCGCTCAATACCTCAACCTGGGCGGTGGCCGCGGCCCCCAACATGGACATCAGCGACAACACCGGCGTCGGGCTTGGCCCACCGATGACTTCCTCGTCACCCAGCAACAGCGAATGTTCGTGCGGCACGATACGCTGCGGCCGGAAGAACAGTTCGGCCGCGCGCAGCACGAACGGATCCTCGCAGCCATCAAGGGCATTTCGCAGGATCACGTGAACGAGGTGGTTTACAAACAGCGGTGGCAGGTTGACGGACCCTGACCGAGCCAATGCAAGATACGCCGCTTCCAGCGTAGGCTCCCGCAGCAGAAGCTTGCGGAATGCCAGCACGAATTGCCAATTCTCCCGTGCATCGGCGTCGGCGATCGCGGCAACCTCCTCCACGGCAACTGCCCGGCGCGGGTCAGCGAGCAACTCCTTGTGCAGCCGGCGCTCGATCGCGCAAGCGTCGTCCGGCGGCATCAGTTCAGGGCGCACGAAATAGGCCTTCAGGAACTCGTCCGTGACAACAAGCCCGCCATTCGCATCGCGATCGAGCAAATGGTGGCCGCACGCGATCCAAAAGTCCTTCATCGGTGCTGCGGCTCCTCGCTCAGGTTTGCAAGGTTGAGATCGCTGTCGGCCTCCGTGTCATCCTCCACCTCCATGAAGGAAAACGCCTTGCCGTGACGCTGGCCCTTGCGCAGCTGCAATCTGCGGAATGACTCGCGGACTTCGCCGCCGCTTGCCGAGCGTTGGACGGCGATCAGCGCGCCGACGGGATGCGTGCAGAGCGATTGCGCAAAGGCGACCTCGTCTTCCGCGGCGAGCCACGCGGTAACACGATCCGGCGCACCGAACCGTTCGACGAGTTGCCTCGCAAGGAGTTCCACCAACGTTCGGCGGTCGCTCTCGGTCGCAGGGACGATTTGCACCAGCGTCGACCAGCCCCAGGACTGCACTCCGAGGAAACCCCCGCGGAACGCCGAACGATCCTTGCCGTTCAGCTTTGCCGGATCCCGATCACAAAAGCGGAACGCGCCCGACACCGCCCAATCGCCCGGCTCAGCCGGCACGTCGAACACGAACGTATCGGATGGATCGAGCGTGATGGTGCGCAAGAGCTTCACAAGCGCGGTCCTCCAGACTTTGGATCGAACCAGGAGGGCGAGGCCAAAGCCTCTCTCAGATCGTGCCGCTCGGTTCTGTTTGTCCCGATCCGTCGCACCAGAAGATCGCCGTTGTCGGCGATCACACGAGAGGCCTGCCGCTCGCGCGTCAACCGGCTCAGGAACTCGCGTGCGATGGCGTTAAAGCCGTCGACTTGCCAGGTATCGGTGGCACGCATCAGATGTCTCGCGAAGCTCTCCATAATCTGTATCGTGCCGGCCTCGCCGAAACCCTCCTGATCCAGCGCGGAAACCAGCGGATGCACGCCGGCTTGCCTGTCGGTCATCGCGACTGTCCGGATCATGGCGCCGAACACCAGCCAGCGCGGAGGGTCATCCTCTTTCGCGGACAACGGCCAGCCCAGCCGGCCGCCACCGACAAGCCCGCCGTCGATGCGGATCGCGTCAGGCCAGTCGATTGCGATCTCCTTGTTCGGCGGCGCGTACGCGCGCAGGGCGTCGGACAAGGCGACCATTCCCGCATGGAAAGCGCGGCGCGCGGTGCACAAAGGCTCGCTCGGTTCAAGCACGATTGCGAACTCGGCAAGATCGAACCGTCCCACATAGGTCAGCGTACCTGCCCCGTTTTCGTCGGCAACATCGACAGCGTGGGCGAAAGCGTCACGACTCTCGCGCAGCCTCACCAGCCTGAATGGCGGAGGCAGATTGATTGGCTCCGAGATCGAGTGCCCAGGGGCTGTCGGTGTCAGTCGGACCTCCAGCTTCCTTTTCTTCCCCCGTGGGAATAACTTAATCGAGCAGAAGGGTCGACGCGAGTCCGTTCGACCGTTCCCAGCCTCTTCAGGAGGTAGATAGCTGCGCGTGCCGGAGCCACCGAAAACAATCCTGATCTGCTCGTGCGAAGACACGATGCGCCTCGATATGGCCGCCGTTAAGTGTGGATGTCATAACAGCGAGATCGCCGAGTTCCGCCAGCTCTGCCGCGGCGAGCTTGACCGGTTTCGGGACGCGGCAAAGGTGGACGGGACGCTCATCGTCGGCTGCACACAAGAGGCCCCGTTGTTTGCCGAAGCGGCGGAAGGACGTTCCGGAAGGATGGAATTCGTCAACCTTCGCGAGACGGCGGGCTGGTCGACGGAGGGAGCGAAGGCGGGCCCGAAAATGGCGGCGTTGCTCGCTGCTGCGTCTGAGCCCGCGCCTGCTTTTCCATTTGTCACGTTATCGAGCGAAGGGGTGATCCTGATCTACGGGCGCGACGAGGTTGCGATCGAAGCAGGCCAACTGCTTGCCGAGCATCTCGACGTGACGGTCATGATCAACAGGCCGGCGCAGATCACGCCGCCGGCGACGAGACCTTTCCCGATCATCCAGGGAACGATCCGCAACGCCAAAGGCCATTTGGGGGCCTTCGAGTTGACGGTCGACGACTACGCCGCCCCCCGCCCGTCCTCGCGCGATGCGCTCGTCTTCGAGGCTCCGCGCGACGGCCTGACTTCGCGCTGCGACATCGTCCTTGATCTCTCCGGCGGAACGCCGCTCTTTTCCGCTCATGACTTGCGCGACGGCTATCTTCGCGCGGACCCGCGGGACCCGACCGCGATGCTTCGTGCGGTGCTCAAGGCGCGTGACCTTGTCGGCAGCTTCGACAAGCCGAAGTACGTCACTTTTACCGCAGATATCTGCGTCCATTCGCGCTCGAGGCTGACGGGTTGCCATCGCTGCCTCGATCTCTGCCCGACCGGAGCGATCACGCCAGATGGCGATCACGTCAAAATCAACGCAGAGGTCTGCGCGGGATGCGGCCAGTGCACCGCGGCCTGTCCGACGGGCGCTGCAACCTATGCCCTGCCGCCCGCCGATACGTTGCTGCACAAACTGCGGGCGATGCTCCTAACCTACCGTGAAGCCGGTGGGGCCGATGCCATCGTGGTGTTGCATGACAACCAGCACGGAAGCGCTCTGATCGATGCGCTTGCTCGCCACGGCGATGGCCTTCCTGCCAACGTGCTGCCGATCGCAATCAACGAGGTGACACAGGTTGGACTCGAAGCAGTCGTGGCATCCTTCGCCTATGGCGCGGCGGGGATACGTTTTCTTCTGCGGGCAAAACCGCTGCACGACATCGTCGGTCTTTCCCAGACTGTCGCGATGGCCGATACCATTGCTTCCGAACTTGGATTTTTAGGGCGCCGGGTTGCAACTATTGAAACGGACGATCCCGATGTGCTCGGAGAGGCTCTGCGCGTAATAGAGCCCGCGCCGGCGGTGCAGCGTCCCGCAACCTTCAAGACGGTCGGCAAGCGGCGTGACCTGCTTCGCCTCGCTCTTCAGGAACTGCATCGCGTCGCTCCGGCACCGACCGACGTCATCGCGCTGCCCCAAGGCGCGCCGCTTGGTGCAGTCGTCGTCAATACGGACGGATGCACACTTTGCCTGGCCTGCGTGTCGGCCTGTCCCACCGGCGCTCTCCGCGACGATCCCGAACGTCCCGTGCTCAAATTCGTCGAAGATGCCTGCGTACAGTGCGGATTATGCCAGAGCACATGTCCGGAAAAGGTCATTACCCTGCGGCCGCAAATCGACTTCCGTGTCGCCAGGGCTCCGGCGCGGATCATCAAGGAAGAGGAGCCGGCGCTTTGCATCCGCTGCAACAAGCCCTTTGGGGTGAAAAGCACGATCGAGAAGATCGCGGCGAAACTCGAGGGCCGGCACTGGATGTATCCCGCGGGCGACAAGCGGCTGGACGTGGTCAGAATGTGCGCAGACTGCCGCGTCATTGCCATGAGCGAACAGCAGTTCGACCCGTTTGCCGGCGTGCCCGAACGCGCGCCGCCGCGTACGACGGACGATTATTTGCGCCAGCGGGAAGGCAAGGACTAAAGCGCGATGATACCCCAACAGGACGTCACGACTATGCTCAAAGACTGTCCCGATTTGACGGATCTTCCGGTCGAGCAATGGCCCGGCTTCAAGGCAGACAAGCCGAGATACGAGCCTGAGAGGTGAGGTTTTCGTTGATCCACGCGACCGATGACCCGGCTTGCTCATTTCGATGTCGCACGCCCCAGAAAATCGGCAAGCGCCTTGCGATCCTCCGCAGATCCGATCCGCTGCTCCGGCATTTTTGTCCCCGGCGTGTAGGCGTTCGGGCCGAGTTCGAAGAGCTTTGCCACGGTCTCTGGAGTCCAGACGATTTCCATCTCCTTCAATGCATCAGAGAAACGATAGCCCGGAAGCGAAGCGATCCTGCGACCATACAGGCCAGCGAGCGTCGGGCCGGCGCGCTGCGGCTCATTATCCGACAACGTGTGACAGGCAACGCACGCCCTGAACACCTCGGCGCCGTGATCTCCAGCATAGGCGGCAAGCGGATCGCGCCGCGTTGCTTGCAACGACGAGCCGATGGGTTCTCCAGTCCGTGCGTTCCAGCGCCGGATCTTGCCGTCGGCATCGCCTGTCAGCAATGTTGTGTTGTCCGGCAAGAAAGCGACCGACCACACGGGTGAACCTGGATCGACCAGCGTTCGCACGATGCTTCGCGCCTTTCGGTCGATGATCGCCACTGCAGCACCAATTCCTGCAGCAGCGACCGACGTGCCGTCTGGGGAAATGGCCAGCGCGACAATCGGTGTCTGGCCTGCTTGCACCTCGCCGCTTTCCTGGCCCCCCGACGTCAGAAAGCGCAACTTCCCGTCGGCACTACCCGTCATGATCTCGCCATCGGGAGCAACTATCACCGCGTTAAGGGGCGAGGCCAGCATCACGACATTTGGAGCGCCACCCACCAATGGCCAGATTCTCAGTTCGCGATCATAGCCTGCACTGACCAGCGATCGTCCATCCGGCATGAATGCGACGCCGTTGACATTCTGCGCGTGCCCTTCCAGCACCTGCTCCGCGCCATTGCCGAGCGACCAGATGCGAACAGTATGATCCCAGCAGGCAGAAGCCAGTCGCGCGCCATCCGGCGAGACAGCAAGTGAAACGATCGGCGCGGCGTGACCCTGGAAAACCCGGTCCGGCTGCTGCCGGCCGTACGTCCAGATCGCGACCTTCGCGTCCGCTCCGGCAGTCGCCATTCGCCCATCCTTCAGGAAGGCGACCGCGTTCACTGCACCAGAGTGAAACCGAAGGACCTGCTCGGCGGACTCGGTCTTGAGCGACCATCGGATGGCGGCGGTGTCGAAGCTGCCCGACAGAACATTATTGCCATCATCGGAAATCGCAATCGCCCGCACAGGTCCACCGTGACCTGTCAGTTGCGCCTGGGCTGACGCTGAATGAATCGCCAGCAAAGCGGCAACGATGCGGAGGCCGATGCTGAGATTTCGGATCCAATCCATCTGCGCCCCCTACAGGTCGTCCGGGCGTGTCGCCGGCAGTCACGCCGGCCACTTGCGCTCGCTTGGCCTCCTCAACGACTGAAGCCGTTGTTCGGTTTCCATGGGCACCGCAGGACAGAATGCGGCTCCGCTACCCAATGCCGCAATGGCTGTTATCGACTTGAACCGGGCATAGCCTGATCCTATGCTCCATATGACACGTCGAGGACGACGTCATGCACATACGATCGAAGACGTATCTGCATCTCATGTCGGCGTGGCGATCACTTCGCGGTGCGATACCGCCACGCCATGACGACATGCCTGCTGAAACGTCAGCGTCCCTTATCTATATCGCGGTCGTGCTGGCGTTTCTCCTGGCCGTTCTGGAAATCGACGCGCATCGAGGCGAACTGGAATCGCTCGGCCTTTTGGGAGGCAATTACCCGATTCAGGCCCCTTTGTTGGGCCCGTAAGCCTCGCCGCTCGACCCCGGCGTTCCCTCGAGCTTTCATGCACGGATCTACCTGCGAGTCATCGTGTCGTCCGCCTGGCGCTTCGATTCCCGCGGAAAGACCAACGACCGATCGTCGAATTCGTCGACCGGGAGCTTGTCTGCGCGCCGGCCGCTTTGCATGTCCTGCAATGTCGACGCCCCACCTGCACCGGCACGCCCGACCGCTGAAATAAAGTGTGATCGCGGGACGCCGGTCACAACGGCAAGCAAACCGGCAGCGGCAATGAAAAACATGATGGTCAAAGGCTTCATGGGAAATCTCCTGTTCGGCTGAAATCCGGGAAATACTTGCAACGATCTGACTAGTGCGAAGCCCGACGCACGGGTGTGAGCTGTCTCACACCTCCCGGGATTCTTGCGCGGAGCGCTGTCTGGTTCCTGATCTGGAACACTGGATCGCGATCGTCTTCGACGCGGAACGGACGAACAATCTGTCCGTTGATTTCTCAAGGCCGGAGCATCAGGGAAGGATGAAAGGCCATGCAAGCGCCCACGATAATCGTCGCGCTCGCAATGATACTTGGCGTCACCACGCCTTCCGCGGCGCAACCGGATTTGCGAGGCGCGGTCGAGCTGAGCAACGGCACGAAAGTGCCGCAGAATCCGTCATTATCAAAACTCAACCTCACAAACGCGCAGCGCGAGCAGATTCGCAAGGCCGTGCTCGCTGAAGACAACGAGGTTCAATTCCGGCTAAAGGCCACCAAGCCCGCCAAGGACTTTAACCCCGTTGTTGGCGCGACGATTCCAAAAGGAGTCAAGGGAGAGTCCCTGCCAACGCCGGTTCTGTCGCAAATACCGGAGCTGCGCGACTACATGTACGTGAAGCTGAAGGACCAGGTGCTGATCGTTAACGGCATGACCGACAAGATCGTCGATATGTTTTCGGAGGCGCAGCCGCTCTCTTGACCGTATTGCCGGCGACTTTGCGAAGCAATGAAATCTCAGACGAGATAGCGCGCCAGCCGCGGCGCGCGATCACAACGACCGCGAAATGGCGCTGGGTGGCGCCGACGGCCAATGGCGTCGGGCGGCAAAAGCCCCAGACACCTGTCGCGTGCAGACGTTTCGACCTTACGCGGTTACCTGGTCTTGCCGTCGGCTTCATACTGCCTGAGATAGGCCCACAGATTCTTCGCCTCGTCCTCGTTCTTGATACCGGTGAAGGCCATCTTGGTATTTGGAATCCTGGCCTTGGGGTCCTTGATGTATTCGAGGAAATTCGCCTCGTTCCAGGTGATGCCGGAGCCCTTGTTGGCGTCGGAATAGCCATATCCTGCCACCGATCCTGATTTCCGGCCATCGAGGCCGTTCAGCACCGGGCCGACCTTGTTCTTGGCGGTCGGCCCCACGTCATGACAGGGCGCGCACTTCTTGAATGACGTCGCACCCGCAGCCAGATCCTCCGCACTCGCCGCGCCAGCGGCCAGCGTCGCGATCGCCGTCAGTATCAGGACTCTCTTCACGTCATCGTCTCCTTCGTTGAAAATATGAGCCCTGCGGCCATCCTGCCGGCCGCCGCCGCTAGTGATCTCCCAGAACGCTGTGCAGCCGCGCGTCGTGGCTTTCGAAATGCCGCGAGAACCACGCGTCGAGCCGATCCGCGAGCAATCTCTCGTCGATGCGCTCGCTCGCCTCGAAGTCCTCCATGATATCGCGCAACTCATCGAGCAGACGCTCGTGGTCGCTCTTGTGCTGAGTGAGCTGGTCATAGCCGCGCTCGCGCATCAGGCGCTCCTCCAGCGCGAAATGCGACGATATCGCCTTGAACAGATCGCCGAAGAAATTGGCGATGGCGTCCCTGGACCCCTGCGCGGTCGCCTCCGCGTAGAGGCGGTTGATCAATTCGATCAGTTCCCTGTGCTCATGATCGACGGCGGCGATACCGACGCTGTAGCGGTCTTCCCAGTGCAACAAGCTCATGACCCGCTCCTCAACGAAAGATGAACCCGCCGCTTTCCGGCCGGTAGTCGATGACAAACAGCTGGTCCGGCGCGACCTCGACCGCTTCGTGCCGTTCATGATCGAAGCCTTCGGAGCGCGCGGTGTCGCGCATGCGCACGGCGACGTCGTATTTCCGGGCCGGCAGCACGAAGCGCTGATAGACGCGCGATGGTCCGTCGCCCGCGATACCGGTCGGCGGCAGGCTGGCGCGGTAGAGATTGCGGCCATCGACGTCGAGCTCGACATAGATCGGACGACGACCCCGCGGACAGTCCTGCACGCGGCGCATGTTGGGCGGCAATTTGGCGATCTCCTCCGGACTGAGCTTGCGGCATTCGCCGCGGCGGTCGGCGCCGTGGACGAAGGTCAGCATCATGACGGCCGATCCTTCGGGAAGCTGCCGGTAGACAGGACGGTCGGACAACCAGGCGACCGCGGCGAACAGCGCCGCGATCACGATGAACCCTCCTGCGAGGCGCAGCGTCCGGCTCATGGCCCGCTCCCCGGTTTGGCCGGTACACGCACCCTCGCCGGCCGCGACGATGCACTGACCGGCAACGGCGACCGCAAGCGTTTTGGCGACAGCGTCGCCAGCCGTGCGGCGAAGCCGGCGATCTCGGCTTCGACCCGGCTCGCGGCGAGCGCAGACGCCCAGATCAGGGCGATCCGTTCACGCGGAACGCGTGCCCGCAGGTAAGGATCCCGCTCGCCCGCGAAGCGCTGCTCGGTCCATTTGATGCCGAGCCGGTTGTAGCACGCGCTTTCCGCGCAGCCCGCGACCGCGACGCCGTCGGCGAGATCACGACTCAGGATGAAGTCGATCAGCGACGGCGGCGCCATGGCGACGCAGGGCATCACGACCGTTCCCGCAAGGCGCCCGGCCCCCCCGCCATGCTCGCAGGCCAGCACAAGCACGCGCCCGGGTCCGTCGAGACGGCCAGCGGCCTCGACGACCCTCTCGCGCAGCTCCTTCAGCGAGAACTCGGGCAGATCGATGCCGGTGCGCAGATCCTGCGTGCGCCGGAACGGCGTCGAGGACGGACAGGCGCCGACGCAAATGCCGCAGGACACGCACAGCGACGGATTGACCTCTGCCTGCGTCGGAAACGGCATGCCGTCGGTGCGGGCGACCATGCGGATCGCCTCGTAGGGACAATCCTCCGCGCATCGCGTGCAGCCGTTGCAATGCGCAAGATCGATCTCGGCGGCCTTCGCCCGCCGCAGCGGCGGCAGCCAGGGCATCAGGCCGATCATCAGCGAGAACGCGCCGAGCAAGGCCCAGACCGTGCCGTTGCTCCAGATATTCGTGAGCGGATAGAGCGGCAGGAAGAACCAGTCGAGGCCGACCGGGGACGGCACCACCGCGAGGTCGGCCGGCCCTTGCGAGAGGGCGGGCTTCCAGATCGAAACCGCGACAAGGGCGGCCAGCGACATCAGCGCGAGAGCGCGCGGCGGGTTCACCCTGGGCCGCGAGATGCGCAGGATATGCACCCACATGATGAACAGCAGGAACAGCGGCACGGCGATATGCATGAACACCATCAGCGAGAAAAAGCGGCTGGTAAGCGTGCCGGTGGCAATGAAGTTGCGCGCGATCGGCTCACCGAAAATCGGCAGCCAGTCCAGGAGTTCCGATGAGACCACGGCGACATATTGCGCGAGCTTGTCCCAGACCAGCCAGTATCCGGTGATGCCGGAGGCATAGAGCAGCCAGATGATCGGAAGGCCGGTGAACCAGGAGTACCAGCGCACGCCGCGGTAGCGGTCGTGGGCAAATTCGCGGAGCAGATGGGTGGCAACCATCACCACCATCAGGTCGGAAGCGTAGCGGTGAAAGCTGCGCATCACCCCCGCGTGGAACCATTGGTCGCGCGTGAGATATTCGACCGACTGGTAGGCGCGCTCGATGCCGGTGTCGAAGAAGATGAAGAGGTAGATGCCGCTGACCGCGACGATCCAGAAAAAGAAGAAGCCGAGCGCGCCGAGCTGCGCCAGCGGATTGAGAGCCGGGCCGAACAGGCGGTCGAACGGCTGCTCGATCAGGGCAAAGCCGATGCGGAGCGCGCTGCGGATTTCGCCGATCACGTCATCCCCTTTCTCTTGCCGGTCTCAAGCCGCCCGAGCCGAGCGGATCCATTCCCGCAGGATCAATCCGGCCAGGCCGAGCAGGGAGAAGGCGGCAATCACGGCGCCGAACAAGAGACCGAAATCGACGCGGTAGCGGCGCGAGCCGGGGTCGTAGGCCGTGCAGATGAATTTGATGCGATCGATGATGCCGCCGAAGGAGAACGGCGTCGCCGCGCCGTAGATCGCGTCCTTCATCGGCTCCATGAACATCGGAAGCGGGAAATCGTCGCCATAGACGTGCCGGTAGATCTTGCCGTCACGGTCGAGGATCGTTGTTTGCGTCGGATGATCGAAACCGCCGGCGACCGCGCGGTAGCTGAAGCCAAGATCGTTCAGCAGCGCCGTGATGGTGGCGGCATCGCCGCTGGCTACGCGCCAGTTCCCGAATTTGATACCCTGGACGGACGCGAACTGCGCCATTCGCGGCGCGGTGTCGTTGCGCGCGTCGAACCCGACCGTGAGCACGGCGAAGCGATCCGGCCCGAACACCCGCCCCGCCTCGGTCACGGCATCGATCAGATGCTGGGTCGTCGCCGGGCAGATCGAGCTGCAGGCTGTGTAGACGAGGCTGACGACGAGCGGCTTGCCCCGATAGTCCTGCAACGAGAGCGGCGTACCTGCCGAATCGACCAGCGTGTAATTGCCGATGCTCCGCCCCAACGCCCGCTCGCCCAGGGCGATCGCTGCAGCGGGATCGAGGGCGGACGAGGCCTGCTCGGCTATTGCGGCCGGCATGAACAGGAGGCCGGCGAGCAACACCGCCGCGCTCGCCGCAGCGCGATGACCGGTCATGGCAGGACCCACCTCACCGCGGCGTCGAGCAACGCGCCCGCGACCAGCAGTGCGAGCTGCAGCAGCGAGGCCAGGAAGTTGGCCATTGCGTTTGCCTTGGAGGGGTCGCGGTAGAGCCTGACGCTCTTCCAGACGAAATAGCCGCCGCCAAGTCCCGCGCCGAGCCCATACAGCAGGCCTTCGCCAAACCAGAGCGGGATGAGCGAGATCACGAACAGCGCGATCGAATGTGCCAGGATCGCCATGGTCCAGGCATGCGTCGGCGTGACGACCGGCAACATTGGAATGCCCGCCTTGGCGTAGTCCTGTCCCTTGGCGGCCGCGAGGCTCCAGAAATGCGGCGGCGTCCACAGGAACAGCACGACGGCGAGCACGGTCGGAACGACCTGCGGCATCGGGTCGACGGCGGCAGCACCGGCGAGCACGGCAAAGCTGCCGGCGAGCCCTCCCACCACGATGTTCCAGGTGCTGCGCCGCTTCAGCCAGACCGTGTACACGACGCCATAGGTAAACGCCCCGAGGAACACGTAGGCCGCCGCAACATGACCGGCACAGAGCGAGGCCAGTCCGAGCGAGACCGCAAGCAGAGCGAGGAACGCAACCGGCCACCACGGGCTCGCCTTGAAGGCGCCGCTCGCGAAAGGACGCGTGCGGGTGCGCTGCATGAGGCGGTCGAGGTCGCGTTCATAGTAATGGTTGAACGCGCCGGCGGCGCCGGATGCACCGAGGACGGCCAGCGCCAGCCCGATCGGCTGCCACCAACCCAGCCCGGGACCGCTGGCGACGGCGATTCCCGCCAGCGCGCTCGCGGCGATGGCGACGCCTATCCTGAGCTTCAAGAGCGAGATCGCCATGGTGGCTGTCGCGCGCATGCTGCTTCCCTTCTTCGCTCGTGGCCTGTCAGCGGAACAGCCAGAGTTCCGACAGATATTTCCAGTTGATGAAGTAGTAGAGGACAAAGCAGACGAAGAAGATCGCGACCAGGACGATGGTGCCCGGCAGTTTCGGCGCTTTCTCGCTGCCATAGTGGGACGCGACGGCACCGCCGCCGGAGAACAGCGGGAAGGTCAGCTTGTGGCCGCCCTTGATCTTCTCGCCGAACAGCACCGTGCCGACGACGATCAGCACGAACAGCGCGCCGCCGAGAGCCGCGATGATGGCAAAGATGCCGTTCAATCCCATCATCAGGAACGCGCCGGCCGAATGGGCAAACGGCAGATTGGCATCGCTGAAGGTGATGTCCCAATGCCGTCGCGCCACGCCCAGCGTGCCGGCCCCCATCATGAACAGCGAGATGCCGGCAGCACCGATGCCGAACAGATAGGGCTGGAGCTTCGCCAAGGCGGGCCAGATGATCTCGCGCTGAAAGATCAGCGGCAGCACGAGGTAGGTCGCAGCCATGAAGGCGAGCGTGGTGCCCGCGACCACCGTGCCGTGAAAATGGCCGGGCACGTAGATCGTGTTGTGCATCAGCACGTTGAGCTGCTCGGTGCCGAGCACGACACCGGAAATGCCGCCGATGAAGCCGAAGAAGATCAGCGACAGGAACATGCCGGCGAAGGCAGGGTGTCCCCATGGCGCCTTGCGCAGCCACTCGAACATGCCGCGATCGTAGCCGTTGCGGCGCTGCGCCGCCTCGATCGCGCCGGGCACAGTCAGGCCGTGGACCATCGACCCCATGACGGCCAGGTACATCATGTAGCTGGTGTTGACGATCTTCCAGCTTGCATCGAGCCCGGGCTCGGCCAGCAGATGGTGGGCGGAGGCGAGCTGCAGGAACAGGATGTACATCAGAAAGGCGGTGCGGCTCACCTTCTCGCTCAGCGGCTTTGCGCCGACCAGCAAGGCTGCGATCAGGTACCAGAGCGAGACATGCGCGGAGACGTTGATCTGCTGCGAGGAATGTCCCATCGCCCACCACACGACCTTGTACATCAGGGGATCGATGTCGGTGATGAGGCCGAGCGACCACAGCCAGGTCGGGATCAGGATGATGGCGCCGGAAGCGATCGTGAATACCGCGATGATGGCGGCGGTCAAGGCACCGAACGTCACGAGCGGGATCGAACCTTCATAGGTTCGCTCTTCCCTCGCGATTACCAGGGTGGCGAAGAAGACGACGCAGCCTATCAGCGCGCCGACCGCGAACAGGATGATGCCCAGGTAGAAATGCGGCTTCGCCTGCATCGGTGGGTAGGACGTGAACATGACGCTCGAATCGCCCTGCAGCACCGCGACGTTGGTGGCGAGCGCACCGACCACCATCAGCACGAAGCCGAGCCAGGCGAATTTCGGCGCAGCCAAGCGCGAGTTGAGCAGGACCGCGGAGGCGAAATAGAGCACCGCGATCTCGAAGAAGATGATCCAGAACAGCAGCACGTTGGCGCCGTGCCCGGTCAGGATCAGATAGAACCAGTCGGCCGGCAGCAGATGCACGGCCGGCCAGCGGGTCAGCGCCACCAGGAGTCCCATCACGCCGCCGATGGCGAGGAAGACGACGGCGCCCACCGCGTTGGCCTTGATCAGGGCCTGCGCCGCAGCGTCGACCTTCAGGCCGGTGTACTGGCAGGTGCGGAATTCGGCCTTGGCGGGAACGGCGCCGATAACGGTTTCTGCGGTCATGACCTACCTCCCCTCGGCCCGGCGCTGGTCGCCCTCGGCGCGCTTCTGTTCCGTGACGTAGATCTTGCCGGTCATCGTGTGATGACCGATGCCGCAGAACTCGTTGCAGATGATGCCGAACTGACCGCTTTGCGTCGGTGTCAGCGACACGATGTGCTCAATCCCGGGATAGACCGAGATGTTGATGTTGGTGGGCTGCATCGAGAAGCCGTGCATCCAATCCAGCGAGGAGAGATGAATCCGGTAGCTGACGCCCTTCTCGAGCTCGACGATCGGCCACCACTGCCACAGGCGTGCGAGCAGATAAACGTCGTCTCCGGGCGGCGGCTTGACCACCGGCACCCCCTGCTCCTCGCGCACCTGATATTTCCTGGCAAATGCCTCGACCTTCTCCTCATATGCGGAGGGCTGGATGCGATAGGCTTCCTTGCTCAGGTTCTGCTGGCCGATGAAATGCCAGGCGATCATGAACACGAACATGAACACGCCCCAGAGGAAGGCGATGACGATCCAGACCAGCTCGACGCGTTCGATCGGCTCATTCCACCAGATGCGGCGTTCCGGAGGTGTGACGGCCATTTCGGTTTCCCCTCATTTTGCCAATGGGATCGAGGCGACTTCCATGACGCCCCAGATCACGTAGAGAACCGTGGGAATCGTCACGCCGAGGAACAGCAGCAGAAACGGATTGTCGAGAATCCGCTGCATGGTCGGCACGCGTGCAGCGCTGTCGTCTTGCGGTGTGGTCTGTTCGGTCGGTGGCATGGCACGCTCCCGGCATTTTGATTTGCAGCGTCGAAATTTAACCGGTGCGTCGCTGACATCCTTGACCGCGGTTAAGGATGCCCGGCCCTGCATCAGAAATAACCACAACGATGAGACCGGTGACGAACATTCCGAGCGAACAAACGCCATCGCCCGGGCGAAGGCGTCTGCTGTTCGGCGCGACCATCGCGCTCGCCACACTCGTGCTGGCGGGTGTGAGCAGGCCTTTTGCGTTGCACCGGCCCGACGTGATGCTGCTCTATGTCGGCGCTGACGACTGCGCGCCATGTCGGGCCTGGCATAGGAGCGGTCGGGAAGCCTTCCTGGCGTCGGCCGAGCATGCGCGGATCACCTATTACGAAGTCCGATCGCCGCATCTTACCGACGTGTTGAACGACGAATATTGGCCGAGCGACATCCGCGACTACCGGCGCCGGATCCGCCGCAGCGACGGCGTGCCATTATGGCTCGTCATCGCTGACCGCGCCGTCGTGGAGCAGCAGTTCGGTGCGGCCGCCTGGCAGGAACGGATCCTGCCGGCGGTCAGGTCATATCTGCGCTAGTTCGCAGCGATCCCGGGCGGCTCATCGCAAGGGCTGGCAGGCTTTCCGTTGCACCCTCCACGAGACTGGATGCGATCGCTGGCGACCAGGGCTCGAAGCCTTGCCATCTCGCCGACGACCACATGCGAGGCGCGAACGTCGACACCGACCGTCCGGAGCCTGGCGAACACCCTCGACAGCGACTCCGGCTTCAACCCCAGCCTGCCCGCAATCACCGCCTTGTCATAAGGAAGCGCGATCGTGCAGGGTCCCTTGGTGCACGGCGCGAGCGATGTCAGGAATGCGGCGACGCGCTGAATCGCGCTCTGGGCCGTCAATTGTTCGATGCGCTGGACCATCTGATGCAGATGCTGCGACGTGGAGGCAATCATCGCGATCGCGATATCGGGCATCTCGCGGATGCAATTGATGACATGATCGGCGGGAATCATCAGGACACGGGCGCGCGTCACGGCGCAGGCCGTGGCGGGGTAACGGCCCGACGCGACCGTCACCGCTTCCGCAAATCCCTCCCCAGTGGTGAGGACGTTGAGCACGGCCTCGTCGCCGGCCGGCGTCACCCGGTAAAGCTTGATCCAGCCGTCCACGATAATGAAGAACGCCACGGCGGGCTCCGCCTGGCGAAACAGCACGTGACCCGGGCGAAGGTTGACGAGGTTTGCCGCAGCCATCAGCACCGCCAGCGAGCCGGGTTTCAGCCCGCTCAGGACGGGTATCTGGGCCGCGATCTCCAAATCCCTGGGCGTGGGCACAGTCATCGTTTTCATCCCTGCAGGACTTTCGGCCCTGATTAACTTTTGAGCACCAACCGCCGAAGCTGTTTGACCAAGATCAAACCACCGGCCCTTTATTCAGCCTCCTCCGCCGCACCGCGAAGGGCCTGCAAGAACACGCCATAATCGACGCCGTGCTCGATGCAGGCGTGATCGACCGTGTGGAAGCTGACAATCGGACAACCCACGCAACCCATTTTGAAATCGAGGAACACACGGATTGTCATCGGATGGCTCCTCGTCACCTCGTCCACCAAATCATCGGGTTCGATCGGCATCGGAGGTCTTCCGTATTTCTTGTATGGAGCCAATCGTTTCCGCACTGTTTGTCGGAGCGCAAATTGCCCGACGTTTTCGGGCGCAACAGCAAGGGGCTAGCCGTCAACCTGACCCTCAATGCGATCGAAGCGATGAGCGGAACGGCAACCTGAAGAGCGAGACTTGTTGATCCGCACCGAGAAAGCGGATGACGATGGCGTGCGTGTCGCGGTCGTCGATTCAGGTCCGGAGTTGCCGCCGGCTCTCTTTGAGCACCTGTTCGAGCCTTTCTACACAACCAAGGCGGCCGGCCTGGGGATCAGACTGTCGATATGCTGTTCGATCATCGAAACTCTCGGCGGTCGATTGCAGGCCAGCGCAAACGTGCCGCACGGCGCTGTTTTCCAGTTCACGCGGTCCAGTAAAGCTGGACACTGAGGCTGCGAAGACTCTGCTGCTTACGGCCGGATCGTCCCACGGCTAAACAACGTCATCTGCGCGCGCGAGGCCCGCCCCAGTAGGCAGTACGATGAAGGATGAAGCTTTCGATCTGCGCGCCAGCACTCACCTGCCCGGAAACTTACGGTGCACATCCGCCGAGTTGACGTGGCCCACTCACGACGCCTGCTGATGTTGGCTGTCGCAAGATCTTTCTTGATCCCCCGGTGCACACGTCGTGCACAGGCCGCTTTCTAACCGATTGAAAAATTTGAACTCTCGGTCCAGTCTTTCATGGGCGCCACGGAAAAGAGATAATCTTTATATTTCAATGAGTTGCCCTATCATCTCAATAGACTAGATCAGGAACGTGTGCGCTCTGTGCGCACTCCAAACCAGCCAAAATTGCACGCGTTTGTACCTCATTTGACCTCTCGGTGCACACGTAGCGCACACGAATTTGCGACGGAGTGCACACACAATGGCTACCTACGTTAAACTGCAATCCGGCAGCTGGCGTGTGCAGGTACGCCGCAAGCGGCAGTACGCGTCAAATACCTTCCTCCGCCGATCCGACGCGGAAGGAATCCGCGTCGCTGGCGAGGGAGATACACTACGAGCCGTTGCCTTGAGATGTGAGAGCCGTGGTCGTTGCGGCGTAGCAGCCTGGGGGCTTGCTACCGACCACGGTTATCGAGAAGATAGTCCCAGTCATGGGAGCCAACGATGGCTGACAACGCTGCGCTTTATATTGCAATAGCCTCACTCGTGCTCTCGCTTGGGAGCTTCGCGTTTACCGTCTTCAAGGGACGATACGACCAACCAATACAAGCATCGTAGTTGCGCACAATCGACCACCGCACGCATGACGTCCTACATTTAACTGTTTCATCGAATTAAACATAATGCGAGCCGCCTGCTGATTGAGCACTTTGGCGCCTACACATCCATCTGGGAAATAAAAACTCGTTTAATTTCGTGAACCGACGGGTAGATCACCATGGCTCAGCGGCCTTCATCATTCACGAAGCGAATCGACAAGCTTGCGAAGAACGTGAACGCCGCCGCGAGACAATACGGCCAGAGTCGTGCAACGATCAGCCTCAGGCTTTTGTCCCTTTACTGGCATCGGGGATTCCGACCGGGCGAAGCATTGAAGATTGGCTTAGCGAATCCTATGATCGAGCAGGGGGCGCTGCGCGCTTGCTTCACAAAATCGGAATTAATGGCGCTCCAGAACGAGCTGAACCCGCGCGAGCTAATTTCTACCACAGAAGATAAAAGTGTCTTTGCTTCTTATTGTTCGGCCCGCGGCATTCCCGCTCCAACGCATTTCGCAACGCTGGGCAGGAAGACGGCAGAAACTCCTGACGGTTCGTCCCTCACGACCCGCGAGTCTTGGCTAGGCAGTATTGCTCCACAGCTACCTCCAGCTTTCGTTACTAAGCCGGCTCTGGGCGTCTATGGAGAAGGCGTCAAGATTTGGAAGAGGGAGGGTACTGTTTTCCGGGACCATAAGCAACGCCTGTACTCGGCCGAGCGGCTCTACGAAGAATGCTGTAGCGACCCCAAATATGATCGGTATGTGGCTCAGAGCCGATTGACGAACCATCGATCATTGGTCGAGCTTACTGGCTCTTCGTCTTTACAAACGGTCAGGGTTGTTACCCTGATCGACAGGGACGGCAAGGCCAGATGCCTCTACGCCGAATGGAAACTGGTGGTCGGCGACAATGTGACGGACAACTTCTGTGCCGGCCGTAATGGAAACTTGGCCGCGAGCGTTGCGCTCGCGGATGGAGCGGTCGGGCCAGCGCAAGCGCCTGCGTCGAACGAGATTGGTTTCCGCCGACTCCTGTGTCATCCCGATACCGGCGCTCCGATCGCTGGCTTTCGCCTACCAAACTGGAATTTAGTCATCGAACTAGCCCTTTCCGCTGCGAAGCTCTTCCTGCCTCTTCGAACTATCGGATGGGACATCGCCATAACGCCCGACGGACCTGTCATAGTAGAGGGCAACCGCTGGTGGGATCCACCGAATGACGCAGTCATCGGACCACCAGCACCTGGATTGGCGCTCCACGAACTCATTACAAATGGCCCAATGTTAAGGGCGCCGGCGCTGCAAAGCGCACAATGAATGTCGCCGATTTTCGACAAGCGATTGCCTATCAAAGCTTGGGGCGAGTTGAGGCGCATACGTGCCAAGTGGCAGGGAAGGCCAATCGGTCGATCTCGGCAACGGTCAATTTGCGTTTGCGAGTGCTGCGGCGGCCGTGCCTGCCCCGTAGTCGGAGTCGGCCTGCCTGGTCTGATCATGGCTGGTGGTGGCCTGCTCGGCTGTGGCAAAGCCAAAACTTGGCTGAGGCTGCGTAGCGGGTGCACAGCAAAAGACCGCCCGGAGGCGGTCCCTGCAAACGACAGCAAAAGTGGGCTTGGCTTACGCCAACAGCTGCCCGCGCCGTCTCACGAGCCAAGCGAGAAAGAGCGCGGCAAGTGCGAAGCTTGATGTGCCAGCGCCCATGATAGGGCCGGGGACAGGCGCCACCGCTGCGAAGGATCCCAAGCCGACACCGCTGGGGTTGGGGCCGAAGCCAGCATTGCTATCTTGGATGTTAACGACAACGTTGCCCGTGTTGGTCGTGGATACTGTGTACAAATCGAAGAAGTCGTTGGGATTTTCCCCTAGGAAAGCCGGGTAAGAAGCAAAAAAGGTCTCAGATATGTTCCACGATGTGATTTGACCGGTAGCGTCGGTACCGATCAAGACTTTAAGTCCTCCAGTAACGCTCGAGCTGCCAAGCGCAAAGCCAGCGTTGTCCTGCTGAAACCCAGCGCTGGTGTTGACGGGAAATGTGAACGGCGTAACGAAAGAGGTGATGTCAGTACCCGGTGCAATGTTCTGCAAGAATGCGCCGGAGAACGAGGTCGTGAAAGAGAAGCCCAACACCGTGTCCGTGGAAGCGCCGGGGGTGTAGGTGAAGGTCGTGGCCAATGATGCGGTTGGCAGAGTGCAGAGCGCACTTAGCACCACAGCGGAAACCAAAAACGCCTTTCGTGCTAACGTAAGGAATTTCATAGTTTTAATCCCCCAAAAATTATATGCTGCTGTCTAGCCGAATTAATCTCGATTCTCTCCCACATTAAAACTGAGTCAAGCCGATATCCCCTGTCATGTAGGCACCCAAAGGCGGTCCGTTAGCCGCCGATCGCACCGGCCCGCCAATGACCTCATAGCGAAACGCCACGCCCTCAGGCCCGCACCGAGAACACCGAACACCTCAGCCCGCGCTCCGGTCCCACGCCAATCACGATCGCTGTTTTCATTATCGCCCTCTGCTGATCCTTGTGGCTCGTAAACCCCAACAGCATCCAGATGGCGATCGCCCCTCACGAATGCCCGCGCTGAGTTAGATCGCTGTGAAACAACGGCGGCGGCCCGGCGCACTCTCACAGGCTAATCGGCGCACGGCGACATCCGATCTGGACCGCTGCGGTCGACGAGCCGCTGAACGATCACAGCTTCATCGTGTCAGGACTGGAAGATGCCGCCGGCCGGATGTTCGGGACGAAGCAGGCAAAATAGCTTTTCGGCGCAAGCGCAGTTGTCAACACACTGCCAAGCCGCTTTACTCGCTCCTTCGCGGCGCGACCTTACGCCGGGCCGCATGACGGGAGAGAGCCGGATGACGAAGACGCCGCCGCACGCGAGAGCATCGGAGCCGGAGGTCTGGCGCGTCGGTGTGCTGTTCTCGCGCAGCGGGCTGATGGCGATCACGGAGTCGGAACATTTTTTCGGCACGGCGCTGGCAATCGAGGAGATCAACCGCGCGGGCGGCGTGCTCGATCGCGAGATCGAGGTGGTGGCCTATGATCCGGGATCGGCGCCCGAAACCTACCGCAAGATGGCGGACCGGCTGCTGACCGAGGACGGCGCTTCCGTCATCTTCGGCTGCTCAACATCGGCCGAGCGCAAGGCGGTGCTGCCGGCGATCGAAAGGCGCAATGGGCTGCTGTGGTACCCATCGCTTTACGAGGGCTTCGAATATTCGCCGAACGTGATCTACACCGGCGCCTGCCCGAACCAGAACAGTTTTCCGCTCGCCGAGTACATCGTCCGCGCCTACGGGCCGCGCGTCTACCTGATCGGCTCAGATTATATCTATCCGCGCGAATCCAATCGCATCATGCGCGACCTCGTCGAGTCCTACGCGGGACAGGTGGCTGGCGAGCACTACGTCCCGATGGAGGCCACTGACGCTGAGCTTGTCCGTGCCATCGAGACGATCCGGGCAAGCTCGCCTGACGTCGTGTTCTCCACCGTGGTCGGCCGCACCGCGCAGCGGTTCTACCGTCTCTACGCCGAGAGCGGTTTTGATCCCGCGCGAACCCCGATAGCCAGTCTCACCATGGCGGAAGGCGAGCTGCGCGAGATCGGGCCGGGTTACTGCGCGGGCCATCTTACCGCAGCGAGCTATTTCGGCTCGCTCGACAGCGACGCCAGCCGGCGCTTCAAGATCGCATTCGCCAAAGCCTATGGCCCGGACCGACCGGTCAGCATGTGGAGCGCGACTGCCTATGCCCAGGTGAAACTGTTCGCGAAGGCGCTGAGTCATGCCGGCAGTCTTGATACGCAGCGGCTCGTCGACGCTGCGCAAGGGCTCGGTCTCGACGCACCGGAAGGTCCGATCCAGATCGACGCCGACAACAACCACGTGTCGCTGACGCCGCGCATCGGACGCGCGCGCGCCGATGGCGCCTTCGACATCGTCTGGGAGGGAAAGGGCCCGATCAAGGCGGATCCATATCTGTCGGTCTCTCCGATCGGCGGCCGCTGGCTGAGCGAACCGGCGGCGGTGACGGCATGAAACCCGGGGTCCGCCGTCTGATCGAGGACCTTCGCGGCTCGCGGGTACTCGTCATCCACCCGCGCGACAGCGAGGGCGAGGCGCTGATCGACCAGCTCAAGCGCATCGGCTGCAATGTGCGCGGGGTCTGGCCGCCGCCGGCGTCGATCCCCCACGACATCGATACCGTATTCCAGCTTGTCGAAACCTCGGAGGAAACACTGTTCGCCACGAGCGACAACGACCATCCCCTCACCTTCGTCGCCATTGTCGACTACGAGAACCCCACCATCCTGAAACGCCTGCTCGACAGCAACGCTCACGGCGTCGTTAACAAGCCGATCCGCTCGTTCGGCATCCTCTCCTCGCTGGTGCTCGCCCGCTCGCTGCGCGGCTATACGCGACGGCTCGAAGGCAAGGTGCAGAAGCTCGAAGAGACGTTGAAGGCGCGCCGCGACGTCGATAAGGCGGTGAAAATACTGGTCGGCCTGAAGAGCATCGGCGAGGTCGAGGCCTATGAATTGATACGCCAGCAGGCAACGCAGAAGCGCCTGACCGTCGCCGAGATCGCCGCCTCGATCATCAATGCGCAGGAAATGCTTGGCGGGCTTGGCGTTCTCGACGCGCCAGCGCGGCCGCCTCTCCGCTCGCCGATTGAGCAATAGCGGCCTCAATTTTTTGCAGCCATAGCTGTTGACTCGAAACCCCATCTTGAGAATTATCCTGCCTGTGCGCGGGTCACTGGTCGTCCGCGCCAATGGCCGGTCGGCCATTTCAAATCTGGCTGTGTAGCCCTCGGACTGCGTCGATCGACGCATTCGGGGGCTTTTTGTTTTGCGCAACGCAAAGGAGCGGCGTGCGATGGATTCGTTTGCCTCGACGGCACCCGACGAAGCGAAGATCAAGATTGCCTGCGTTCAGATGCAGCCGGCGATCGGAAACGTCGAAGCGAATGTCGCCCACAGCATTGAGCTGATCACCCGCGCGGTTGGGCTCGGCGCCAGGCTTGTGGTGCTGCCCGAGCTCTGCAACAGCGGATACGTATTCCGGTCGCGCGAGGAGGCGTTCGCGGCATCCGAGCCAGTGCCGGCGGGACCAACGGTGCGCGCCTGGAGCGAAATAGCCGCCAAGCACGGGCTGCATCTGGTCGCCGGCATCTGCGAGCGCGACGGCGCCAAGCTCTTCAACAGCGCCGTGCTGATCGGGCCCGCCGGCTATATCGGGACATTTCGTAAGGTTCATCTCTGGAACGAGGAGAACCTTTATTTCGAGCCCGGCGATCTCGGCTTTCCCGTCTTTCACACCGCGATCGGCCGGATCGGGATGGCGATCTGCTACGACGGCTGGTTTCCCGAAAGCTATCGTCTGGCCGCGCTGCAGGGTGCCGACATCGTCTGTGTTCCGACCAATTGGGTGCCGATACCGGGACAAGCCGAAGGACGCGAGGCAATGGCCAACATTCTGGCGATGGCCGCAGCGCACTCTAACTCGATCTACATCGCCTGCGCTGACCGGGTGGGTACGGAGCGCGGCCAGCCCTTCGAGGGTCAGAGCCTGATCGTCAACTTCACCGGCTGGCCCGTGGCGGGGCCCGCAAGCCGCGACCGCGAGGAAATCCTGATTGCGGAGGTCGCGCTCGGCGAAGCAAGGCGAGCCCGCAACTGGAACGCTTTCAATCAGGTTCTGCGCGACCGCCGCTCGGATCTCTACGACGAGATGCTGGGCAGCGGCGTCAAGCGGGGTTGGTACTGAGCAATGGTAACCAGATGGAGGATATGGTGATGACATCGCGCGCTTTGTTGGCCTCTCTTGCGTTCGTGGCGGTAACGGGCTCGGCACTCGCGGCCGACCCGATCAGGATAGGTGTGCCGGTCGGTCTTTCCGGCGCGAATTCGGTCGTGGCACCCTCCGTTGTGCAATCGGCGGAGCTTGCGGTGGAAGAGATCAACGCCAAAGGCGGCGTCCTTGGTCGGCCCCTTGCGCTTGACGTCGCCGATGACGGATCGGGCGCGGCAGGCGCGCAGAAGGCGTTCGACGCGCTGGTCTTTCAGAAGAAGGTGAACGTGCTGATCTCGATGGAGACCAGCGCGGCGCGCAATGCCGGCCTGCCGATCGTGGCTCGCGGCAAGACACCCTTCATCTACACATCGTTTTATGAAGGCAAGTCGTGCAGCCCCTATCTCTACGTGAACGCTTGGGTGCCCGAGCAGCAGGTGCCGCCGATCGTCGACTACTTCAACAGGGAGAAGAAGGCAAAGAAGTACTTCCTGATCGGATCAGATTACGCTTTCGGCCGCGGCATGCTGTCGTTCACCAAGGCCTACATCGAGAAGACCGGCGGTAAGGTCGTCGGCGAAGAATATCTGCCGATGGACGGGTCGGACTGGACGCCGATCATCTCCAAGCTCAAGTCAGCCGGCGCAGATGCGATCGTCACGTCGACGGCCGGCGGCGCACCCAACGTGACGCTGACCAAGCAGCTGCGGGCGGCCGGCGTTTCGCTGCCGTATGGCAATCTCGCCGTCGACGAAGGCACGGCCAAGAGCATGGGCACAGACGCCGCCGACATCTATATCTCGGCCTCCTACGTGACGGGCATCGACAGCGCCGCCAACAAGAAATTCCTTGCGGCGATGAGTAAGAAGTTCGGCGCCGACCTCAAGACACCGAACGACCTGTCGGTGCCGGAATATGAGGGCGTCTATGCCTACAAGGCAGCGGTGGAAAAGGCTGGCGGAACGGATCCCCAGAAGGTGCTGGCGGCATTGTCCGAAGTCTCTGTCGATGGGCCGCGCGGCAATATCAAGATGAACAAGCAACGGCACGCCCCGCTCACCATGTATCTGGGCCAGGTGCAGGCCGACGGCAGCGTGAAGGTGATCCAGAGCTTCCCCAACGTTGACCCGGGTGCGCAGTGCCCGCCGAAGTCGTAAGGTGAAGAAGGGCGCGAGGGCAGGAAACGCCTGTCTCGCGCTCTTCGCTCCGGAGCAAGCATGCTGATCGTCGCTCTCGACGCCGTCACGACGGCGGCTTTGCTTTTCGTCATCTCGTCCGGTCTCCTGATCGTGTTCGGGGTGATGAAGATCATCAATTTCGCCCATGCCGCTTTCGTCACGGTCGGAGCCTATGCGGCGCTGGTGGGTGCGAGGCTGGGCCTGCCTTGGGTATTGGTCCTGCCGCTTGCTTTCGCCACCGGTGCCGCGTGCGGTGTATTGACGGAAGCGACCATCGTGCGGCGGCTTTACCAGCGCCCGCTCGACGCCATTCTCGCAACCTGGGGCCTCGGCATCGTCATCGGGCAGATCGTGACCCTGATCTTCGGACGTGGGGTCCAGTTCGTCCAGGCCCCGGTCGCCGGCACAATCGACCTGTTCGGCGTCGATTATTCGGCCTATCGCATCTTGATGATCGGCGCGGCGCTGGTCGTTGCACTGATATTTTCAGCGCTACTCAACGGAACGCGCCTCGGTCTCTCCACCCGCGCGGTGATCATGAACGAAATGCTGGCGCAGGGCCTGGGCGTCGACAGTGCGCGCGTTCGCCTCGTCACCTTCGCAATCGGCAGCGGACTCGCCGCGCTGTCAGGCGCACTGATCACGCCGCTTTCGAGCGTTGATCCGAACATGGGGGTGCCCTGGCTGATCAGCGCCTTCATGCTCGTCATGGTCTCCGGCGGATCGCTCCTGACGCTCGCAGTATCGAGCCTCGTGCTCGGGAGCTTGCAGGTGATCGTTTCGACTTTCGTCAATCCCATCCTCGGCGGACTGACGATTGCCATCTGCGCGGCAGTCGTGCTTCGCATACGGCCGGAGGGCTTTGCACGTGCCTGAGGCCCGTCAACTCGGCCAGGCGGCGGCGAGCCGGACCGGCAGCTCCGTCAGATTGTGGATGGCGGCGCCGGCGCTGTTGATCGTCGGCAGCATCCTGGTGGCACCGCTGCTGCTCGACACCTACATGGTCAATATCCTGATCCGCGCGTTCTTCGTTGCGATCGCGGCCATCACTGTCGATATCGTCTGGGGCTATTGCGGCACGCTGACCTTTGGTCAGTCCGCCTTCTTCGGCATCGGCGTCTATGCGCTGGCCATCATTTTTACCGAATACGGCTTTGGATCCTGGCAGGCCCTGCTCGCTATTGCGACGGCCATCGTTGTCGCAGCCGCGGTCGCCGCCATGACGGGGTGGCTGTCATTCTATCCGGGCTCGACGCCGCTCTACGCATCGATCGTGTCGCTGGTCGTTCCGATCGTGCTCGTGCAGATCCTCTACTCGGGCGGCACCTTTACCGGTTCGTCCAGCGGGCTGGTCGGATTCGAGAGCTTCGATCTGGAGCTGGAAAACTGGTTTCGCTTGGCAGGTCTCAGCCTCGCTGCCGTAGCGGCGGTGGCGCTGATCGTCATGTGGAGCGACACCGGCCGACTGCTCAAGGCCCTGCGGGATAATGACGAACGTTGCACCTATCTCGGCGTCAATACCTCGCGCTACCGCATCATTGTGCTGGTGCTAACCGCGATCATCGCATCGCTGGCGGGCTTCGGCTATGCCGCCTTTGGCGGGGTCGCCGCGCCGGAGAACGCGAGCTTCACCTTCGGCACGCGGCTCATCATCATGGTCGCGCTGGGCGGACGCGGCACGATCATCGGCGCCATCGTCGGCGCGCTCAGTATCGAGGTTGCGAGCGCCTACCTCTCCGGCAGCCTGCCCTATGTCTGGGAGCTGATCATCGGTGTCGCATTGATCGCTGTCATTCTCGCTTTTCCGGACGGCCTGGTCGGACTGGTCAAGCGACTCACCCACGGCATCCAGCCTTCCGAGCCTCGTGCGACAACGCGGCTTGAGCCGATCGAGACTACGGCCATCAAGAGTGCCGACAGCGAGATCGCGATTGAGGTAAAGGAGGTTAGCAAGCATTTTGGCAGCCTGTCGGTGCTCGACGGCGTCGAGTTTACGGCCAAGCGTTGCGAACTGTTGAGTCTGGTGGGACCGAATGGCGCCGGCAAGACTACGCTCATTCGCTGCCTGTCGGATGGACGCGAGCGATCGGCAGGTTTTGTCGCCATCACAGGACAAGCGATCGATCGCCTGCCGCCGAACCGGATTGTCAAATTCGGTCTCGGGCGCAAATTCCAGGCCGCCTCGATTTTTGAAGCGCTCACCGTGGCCGAGTGCCTGCGTGTCGCGCGCACTCATCGCTCCCGCCCCTCAGTGGTCTCGACCTCCACTTCGCTCGAGTTGCCCCCTGCCGTGATCTCGGTCGTGGAACGCTCCGGGCTGTCGGAACGGCTCGATGAGGTGGCCCGCCATCTCAGTCACGGACTAAAGCAGGCGCTCGAGCTTGCGATGGTGCTTTCGCTCGAGCCCGAGGTGCTGCTGCTGGATGAGCCGACGGCCGGCCTGACCCGTGCCGAACGGCAGGCTTTTGCCGATATCCTGACATCGCTGGCATCGCGCGACCGGCTCTGTATCCTGCTTGTCGAGCACGATCTCGATTTCGTTCGCGAGATTTCCTCTCGCATCATCGTGCTGCATCAGGGCAGGATCGCCCTGGACGGATCGGTGGACGCGGTCGTGAACAGCGCCCTCGTGCGGGAAATCTATACGGGCCAGCAAACCGGCGCTTCCGGAGGCGAACGATGACGGCGTCGCTCCGGGTCAAAGGTCTGTCGAGCGGCTACGGCACTTCGAAGGTCATCAACGATATCAGCTTCGCGCTCGCCCAATCCGAAGTTCTGGCCGTCGTCGGCAAGAACGGCATGGGCAAGACATCGCTGCTGAAGACGATCCTGGGCTTCCTCCCCGCCTGGCAGGGCAGCGTCAGCTTCGCCGGAAGGGACGTGACGCAGATGCCGCCGCATCTCAAGCGCCGGCTCGGCATGGTCTACGTTCCGCAGGAGCAAGCGCTGTTCCAGGATCTGACGATTCGCGACAATCTTCGACTGGGCCTGTTGTCGGACGACGATTTCGGATCGGCGCTTGAGAATGTTAACCTATGGTTCCCGGTGCTGACGCAGCGGCTGCAGCAACGTGCCGGGACGCTGTCGGGCGGCGAGCAGAAGATGCTCGTTGTCGCCCGCGCGCTGATGGCAAAGCCGGCCGTTCTCCTGCTGGACGAGGTGACCGAGGGCCTACAACCTTCACTGGTCGATCGGCTGTCGGATGTCCTGACGCAGTTTCGCCGGGACATCGGCACGTCGATGGTTGTAATCGAACAACATCTGCCGTTCGCGCTCGGCATCGCCAACCGCTATCTGGTCTTCAAGCGCGGCGAGATCGTCGATAGCGCCCCCATTGATGACGAAGCGGCGCAGCGCATCGAAGCTCACATGCGAATCTAGGGCTCGCTCGGTCGGTAGCGGCTCCGCCATTTGCGGTGACGGGACCCGAAGGGCGATCTGCAAGAGACGACCGGAGAGGAAGCCGAGCGAATCGGACTTATCTCGCTTGCGGTCGAGGATTCCGAGCTCGACGCGAAGGCGCTTCAGGTCGCCATCCAGCTCGCGGAGGGACCGCCGACCGCCATCCGCCTGACCAAATACACCATGAACCACTGGCTCAGGATGGCCGGCCCAATTTTCGATGCATCACTGGCGTTCGAGTTCCACGCCTTCACCGGTCCGGAGCTGAAGGAAGGCATCGCTGCGGTAAAGGAACGACGCAAGCCGGTGTTTCCGACCACGAGCGCATTCTGAGCACTACCGTCCAGCGTACGAGATCGCGGAAAATCACAGGAAGGCGGATGAAATCGTAGAGCGACTCGATCCCCGACATCAGCATTCTTTACCCTTACGTTGAACAGCCCCCCACCGGCCGCGCGAAGGTAGATCCGCGTCAAGCCCGACGTCCGCGTCACGCCTGGGACCGACTGCGGTGCCGCAACAGCGAATGCGCGTCGGACTCTCACGCGTTCGCGTAAGGCCTGATGATCTCCTCGCCGAAGCGCGCCAGTGTCGTTTCGAGATCGGGCAGGAACGCCGTCACCGGCAGCGCAAGGCGGCCCGCGCCCCGCGCGATGCGCTCCTCGACGGCCGCGCGCGGGTCGGAGCCGGATTTCGGCAGCGCACCGGGACAGCCGAGGATCAATTCCACCTTCGCCGGATCGCGGCCAGCCTGCTCGGCCGAACGGCGCACGATGTCGAGCAGCGGCATGGTGTCGACCTGGGCACCGATCGAGGGGAAGAAGCCGTCGCCCAGGCGCCCGGCGCGGCGGGCGGCCGCTTCCGAGTGGCCACCAACGACGATCGGCACCGATTTCGCGACCGGCTTCGGATTGCAACTGACGGTGTCGAATTTCACAAACTCGCCCGCGAAGCTGGCGCCATCGCTGGCCCATAATGCGCGCATGGCCGCGACGTACTCGTCGGCGCGCTTGCCGCGACGCTCGAAGGGAATGCCGAGCGCCTCGAACTCCTCTTTCAGCCAGCCTACGCCGATGCCGAGCTCGATCCGGCCGCCGCTGAGATAGTCGAGCGTGGCGACCTCCTTGGCCAGCACCAGCGGGTTGCGCTGCGGCAGGATCATCACGGCCGTCATGAAGCGCAGCCGCGTGGTGGCGGCTGCAACCCATGTCAGCCAGATCAGCGGATCGGGAAATTTCGCCGATGGACCGCCCGGCAATCGGCCGCCCGGCGCATAGGGATAGACGCTGGTGTAGTTGTCGGGAAACACGACGTGCTCGACCGCGAACACCGAATCGAAACCAGCCGCCTCCGCCAGACGCACCAGACGGCGCGCGCCTTCGGGGTCGGCGAACGCGAGATTGCCGAAGTGCAGGGCAAATTTCATGACAGCAGTTTCCTCCCGGATAGGGCGGCGCGTTCGATCGGCGCCTTCCAGACGCTATCATGGCATGCCGCGAGGGCATCGGGGAGCCGCCGTTCATGCAGCCTCCCCGCGCGCGCCGACACCTGTTCAAGCGACCCGGCGCTTCGTATCCTCGGGCCAGGGAGGACACGGCGATGAAGCTTGGTCTGTCAATCGGCTATTCGGGCGCCCATCTGGACGTACCGGTCGCACTCGTGCAGCGCGCAGAAGAGCTGGGTTACGACTCGGTCTGGTCGGCCGAGGCCTACGGCTCCGACGCGATCACACCGCTCGCGTTCCTCGCCGCAATGACCAAGCGCATCAAGCTCGGCACCGGCATCATGCAACTGGCCGCACGGACGCCGGCCAATGCCGCCATGTCGGCCGCCAGCATTGACGCGATGGCCGGTGGCGGCCGCTTCATCGCGGGACTCGGTGTCTCGGGACCGCAGATCGTCGAAGGCTGGTACGGCCAGCCTTGGGGCAAGCCCTATTATCGGGTCAAGGACTACGTCGCGATCATGCGCAAGATCTTCAAGCGCGAAGGCCCCGTCACGCACGAAGGCCGCGAGATCAGCCTGCCCTACAAGGGCGAAGGCTCCGCTGGCCTCGCCAAGCCGCTGAAGTCGATCCTGCACATGAACCCCGACATCCCGATCTATCTCGCCACCGGCGGCGAGGCGATGGTCAAGCTGACGGCCGAAATCGCCGACGGCTGGCTGCCCATGGGCTTCGTGCCGGGCGCCATGGAGGAGTACGGGCCGTGGCTGGAGGAAGGCTTCCGCCGTGCCGGCAACGGCAAGAGCTTGAAGGATTTCACCATCCAGGCCTCCGTTCATGTCGAGGTGGACAACGACGTGAAAGGGGCGCTGACGCGCCTCAAGCCGGAAGTAGCGCTCTATGTGGGCGGCATGGGTCACCGGACCAAGAATTTTCACAACGACATCATGGTCCGGCGCGGCTTCGGCGACGCCGCCAAGCGGATCCAGGAACTCTACCTCGCAGGCCACAAGGCCGAAGCCATCGCCACGGTCCCCGACGAGTGGGTCGATCTGAAATCTTTGGTCGGCCCACCGGCGCGTATCCGCGAACGCTACCGCGCCTGGGAGGACAGTGGCGCGGATTCGCTCAGCGTGCGATCGGACCAGCCCGAGGCCATCGAGGTGATGGCCAAGGCCGCGCGGCTGAACTGAGGCGTGAGCGACATGCGTCCACCCCTTCGCATCGGCACCGTCTACGATTTCCGCAACACGCCGGAATCCGGCATGGACATGCCGAGCCTGTACGCCGCGATCATGGACCAGGTGGTCATGCTCGATCGCCTCGGCCTCGATCTCGTGTGGTTCACCGAGCACCACTTCCTCGATGACGGCTACCTGCCCTCATGGGTGCCGATGGCGGGCGCGATCGCCGCGCGTACCAGGCATGTGCGGCTATCGAGCAATGTCTGCCTGCTGCCGTTCAATCATCCGGTGCGACTCGCCGAGGACCTCGCCGTGCTCGACAATATCAGCAATGGCCGCATCGAGGTCGGCGTCGGCATGGGCTACGCGCCGCACGAGTTCCGCGGCTTCGGCCTGCCCGTCTCGCGCCGCGTGTCGCTGACGGACGAAGGCATCGAGGTGCTGCGCCATTGCTTCACCGGCGAAAAGTTCAGTTTCCACGGCAAGCGCTACGATTTCGACGACGTGGCGATCAGGCCGCGTTACGTGCAACCCGGCGGCCCGCCGCTCTGGATCGCTGCGATGTCGGAGCCCGGCGCGCAGCGCGCGGCACGCCATGACAGCAACTTCCTGCCGCAGGGCGCGCGGTCGATGGTGCTCGATCCGTGGCGCACGACGCTGAAGGCGTCGGGCCGCAATCCCGACAGCTATCGCGTCGGTATCATCCGCTCCTGCCTCGTGACCGACGACGCCGAGCGCGACTGGCCGGCCGTGCGCGCTGCCGAGCGCTATCGCGGCCAGGTCTATCGCAGCTTCAACAAGGACGAGAGCGCCGCCGGCGGCGTTTCCGGCAACACGCGGGAGGCCAGCATCCCGCAGACATGGGTCGTTGGCAATGTCGAGCACTGCGTGAAGGAACTGACATCCTTTGTGCGCGAGTACGGCATCACCGACCTCGTCACCTGGGCAGTGCCGCCGGGCATGCGGCCAGAGCAGATGAACGGCAGTCTCGAACGCTTCGCGCGCGACGTGGCGCCGCGCGTCAAGGCCGCGGCGGGGTAAGGCGGAAGGACGACGCATGGGTGTCGGGATCGGACTGGGCTGTGCGGAGTTTCCGTTTTCTGGAGCGGCGGCCTACTGGCGCTGGATCGACATGTGCGAGGCCGGCGGCGTGGATTCGATCTGGCAAACCGACCGGCTCGTCGGCCGTCAGCCGTTCCTTGAATCGATGACGACGATGGCGGCCCTGGCGGGGCGCACGCGGCGCATGCGGTTCGGCATGAACGTCGTATCCTTGGCGTTCCGCGACCCCGTGCTGCTGGCCAAGCAGTGCGCCACCATCGACATGCTGTCGGAAGGCCGGCTGCTGCCGGCCTTCGGCATCGGTAACCCGCTGGCGCCCGAATGGCAGGCGCTGGGCGTGGACACCAAGACGCGCGGTCGCAAGACCGACGAGTGCCTCGAGATCATCCGCCGCCTGTGGCGGGAGGACGAGGTCGACTTCAGCGGCGCCTTCTACAAGCTGAAGGGCGTCACCATTGCGCCCAAGCCCGTGCAGCCTGATCTGCCGATGTGGATCGGCGGCTCGAGCGACGCCGCGATCCGCCGCACGGCGCGCATCGGCACCGGCTGGCAGGCAGGCGGCGACCCGCCGGCGGAGGCCGGTCGCGTCATCGCCGCGATCAAGACCGCCGCCACCGAAGCCGGCCGATCGATCGACGAGGATCACTATGGCGCCGGCTTCGCATTCCACTTCGGCAGCCGGAACGCGCCCGCTGTCGGCAAGGCGATGGATGCCTATGCCAAACGCACCGGGCGCGACGCCACGCATGCGTTCGCGGTCGGCGACGCCGACACGGTCCTCGCGCGCCTCGCCGAATACGTCGATGTCGGCGTGTCAAAATTCATCCTGCGGCCGTTGGGCGGCGACGACGACGCCATCCTGGCCCAGACCCGCCTGCTGATCGAGAAGGTACTGCCACGCGCGGTGGCGCAGTGGCCGAGACGCTCCGGGGTCGCCACGACCCAGGAATAACGACACGAAAATCCGTCGCCGCCGAGTTGGTCCGCGAGCGACGCCACAAGGGAGAGAACGATGCACATCGGCGCAGCCATGTTTTTCACCGACTACTCGATGTCACCGACCGAGCTTGCGCGGGCGCTGGAGGAACGCGGCTTCGAGTCGCTCTGGGTGCCCGAGCATTCCCATATTCCATTGACGCGCAAGTCGCCCTTCCCCAGCGGCGGCGATCTACCGAAGAAATACTACGACGTGATGGACCCGTTCGTGGTGCTGGGCGCGGCCGCGGCGGTGACCAAGACACTCCTGCTCGGGACCGGCATTTGCCTGATCGCCCAGCGCGACCCGATCCAGACCGCCAAGCTGGTCGCTTCGATCGACCAGGTTTCGGGCGGCCGTTTCCTGTTCGGCGTCGGCAACGGCTGGAACGAGGACGAGATGGCCAATCACGGCACCGCTTTCGCGAGCCGCCACAAGCTGGCGCGCGAGCGCGTCGAGGCCATGAAGGCGATCTGGACCCAGTCCAAGGCTGAGTATCATGGTGAGTTCGTGAACTTCAATCCGATGATGACCTGGCCGAAGCCCGTCCAGAAGCCGCATCCGCCGATCATTGTCGGCGGCGCCTTCCCGTACGGCGCGCGGCGGGCCTTGGCTTACGGCAACGGCTGGATGCCTCACCGCACGCGCACCCAGTACGCGGACGTGCAGGCGCTGCTGCCGAAGTTCCGCGAGATGACAGCGGAAGCCGGCCGCGATCCGGCGTCGACGCCGATCACGATCTGGGGCGCCAAGGAGAATCTCGACCTGCTCAAGCGCGACCGCGACGACGGCATTTCGCGCCTGGTCGTCAGCCTCGATTCCGGCAAGGCCGACACCATCCTGCCGGAACTCGACCGCTGGGCGACGTTGATCCGCCAGCTCTAATAGCCCCGTTCCCAATCGATGACATTCCGGAGCGGTTCGCCCTTGAGATAGGCGCGCAGATTGTCACAGAAGAGATTGATCGCGCCGTGACGGTCCTGATCGCTGGCAGCCGAGATATGTGGCGTGATCAGGACCCTGGGATCGGACCAGAGCATCGCCATCGGCGTGTGCTCGAATTCACCGATATAGACATCGAGGGCAGCACCGCGCAAATGATCGCGCTGCAGCGCGCCGGCGAGGGCCTCCTCGTCGACGATCTCGCCCCGGGCGACGTTCACGAGCACGCTGCCCGGCTTCATCGCCGCAAAGCGGTCCTTGTCGAACAGACGGGTCGTCTCCGGCGTCCATTGGCAGCAGATCACGACGAAATCGCTCTCCGGCAGGAACCGATCGAGATCGGAGGCGCCGCCAAGCTCGCTGAATCCCGGCGGCAGGGGCTGGTCTCGGTGCGGGTGGCGGCGGGTACCGACGACCCGCATGCCGAGGGCGGCGCAGAGTTTACCGACATCGAGCCCGATTCCGCCGGCGCCGACGACGCACGCAGTCTTGCCTTCCAATAGAAGCGGTCGATAGGCGCGATGGTCGAACGCGCCCGCGCCCCGGTCGACCGCGGCGCGGTGCAAGCCCTTGGCAAAGTGCAGAATACCGGCCAGCGCGTATTCAGCCATCGCCAGATTATTGCCCGACCCTCGTGAGGTCGTCACCAGCACGCGGCTGCCCCAGAGATCGCCCACGAGTAGATTGCTTGCGCCGGCAGGGCGCTGATGAAACCATTTCAACCTCGGTGCCCTGGCGCGCAGATCGAGCGGAAATGGCCAGCCGCCAAGGATGACTTCAGCTTCAGCGAGGAGGCGATCACGTTCCTCAGGGGTCCCCGAGCCGGTGGCGCCTGATGCGAGATAGCGTGCCACGGTGAAGGCAGGCCACGTTTCGCGCATTTCCCCGTCATACCAACCCCCGGCGTCGGTCAATTTGACCGCTGGGTCAACCGCCTCGATCTTCGCTCGATCCTCGGTGCTGATGCGCTGAATACTCAGGACGTTGACCCTTTGCATGGAGAGGTTCCCAAACCACTTGCACGGAAGAAGCGAAGCATAGTGTGTCGTGCCGGAATTGTAACTCAGGCCGTTGGCAGCGGACGGCGGTTGCGACGAGCACGCCGGCCGCAGGCTGTTCGCGTTCTTCGGTCGGGTGCGTGACAATGCCGCCCCCCGGGGCGCAAGACTAGTTGTGTTACACCGGGCAAATTGCGACACTCTTACCAGGATCGAGCCGGCCGAGGCTGACCACGACGAACCGGACCGGCTTCGCCAAAGGGACGGGAATGCCACTGCGCGCCTGAACGCGGGAGCAGGTGGAAGGAGCCGAACGATGGCGGTCACGACCATGATCGACAGCCCGGCCACGCGCACCGCGCCTGCTGCGCGGCGGCGTGGCACATTTGGCGCCGACAAACTCTGGGCGTTGGCCTTTGTCACCCCCTATGTCGCGATATTCGTAGCCTTCGTCATTTACCCGATCGGCTATGGGCTGTGGCTGGGCAGCGATCCGGCCAGCTATCGCGCGCTGTTTGGTGATCCGGTCTATCCGCGCACGGTGGTGAACACCCTGGTCTATTTGCTGTTCGGCGTGAATCTGAAATTGCTGTTGGCGCTCCTGCTATCGGGCTTTTTCATGCGCAGGGGCTGGTGGACGAAGTTCCTGCTGCTGGTCTTCATGCTGCCCTGGGCGATGCCGGCGCTATCCAGCTATCTTTCCATCAACTGGATGCTGAACGGGCAATGGGGGCTGATCAACAATTTGATCTGGCAGGTGGCGCATGTGGATGGGCCGCCCTGGCTCGACAATTCGGGCTTCGCGTTGGGCTCGGTCATTTATGGCCATATCTGGAAATGGCTGCCCTTCTGGACCCTGATCTTTCTCGCCGGTCGCATGGCCATTTCGGTCGAATTGTATGAGGCCGCGGATGTCGATGGCGCCAGCCGCGTCCAGAAATTCACGCATGTGACCCTGCCGCTGATGGCGGGGATGTATCTGGTCTGCACCATGCTCTCCACCATCTGGGCGCTGGGCGATTTCAACGCCGTGCGCTTCATCTCCGGCGGCGGGCCGGCGCTGTCGACGCATGTACTCGCGACCTTGGGCATCCGCAACGCATTCGAACTGGGCGATCCCAGGCTGGGCATGGCGACGGTGCTGACGGCGCTGCCCTTGCTGATCCCGCTTGCGATCCTGCTGATGCGCCAGTTGCGGCGCAGCGAGGTCACGATATGACTGCACGACGCCGGGGCCGCGCGATCGATCGCATTGGCGTGACGTTGCTGTCGGTGTTGCTGCTGGTTTGGACGTTGCTGCCGATCTACAACATCATCCGCGTCTCCATGCAGGAAAAGGAGGAAGTGCTCAGCACGTCCGTCTACCCGATCGCGCCCAGCTCGCATGCGTTCAGCGTCGTGTTCCACCAGGCCTTCTGGCTGCTCGAGACATTCTGGAACCAGATGAGCAACAGTTTCTTTATCGGCGTCGTTGTCGCGTTATTGACGCTGACCATCGGGTCCCTGACCAGTTTCGCCATCAGCCGGATGCGCATCCGCAGCGGCTGGATGCTGACCAATGCGGCGCTGCTGACCTATGTGATCCCGTTGTCGTTCCTGGCCATCCCCTTCTACGGCATCATGGGCAAATACGGCCTGACCAACAATCCGCTGGCGGTGATCGCGGTCGAAGTGACTTTCGCCACGCCCTATGCGATTTTCATTTTCCAGCAATACGGCGCCTCGATCCCGCTCGAACTGGACGAGGCGGCGCGCATCGATGGTGCCTCGCCGCCGCAGATTTTCTTCCGCATCTATCTGCCGCTGATGGCCCCCGCCCTGGTGGCGATCGGCACCTATGCGCTGCTGCTGTCATGGAACGAATATCTTTATGCTTTCCTGCTGCTGTCGGGCGGCAAGGTCGTCACCGTGCCGGTGACACTCGGCAAATTCCTGGTCGGAGACGAGGCGCCCTGGAATTATCTGATGGCGGCGGCAATCATCTACGCCATTCCGCCCTTGCTCATTTACTACGGTTTCCGCCGCAAGATGAGCGGCGGTCTGACCATGGGCGGCATAAAAGGTTGAACGCGGCGCCAACGGCACCAGGGAGGAAAGCGAGATGAAGCTCATTTCACGGCGGCAGGTATTGGGCGGCGTGGGCGCCGCGGTCGCAGCGGGCGCCGGCCTGATGCCACGCCGCGCCAGGGCGGCCGGGGAGCTCACGGTCTGGTGGACCCAGGGGTTCTACAAGGCTGAGAACGATGCCGTGATTACCTGGATGGCGGACTGGGAAAAGCGCAACAACACCAAGGTCAATTTGACCATCATGAACGGGCCGGATGTGATCACCAAGTTGATCGCCGCCATGCAGGTGGGCGACGTGCCGGATGTGGTGCACACCGTCACCGGCGACCGCTTGCTGGTGCCGCGCGCAGCATGGAACGATCAGTTGGAGGATGTCTCCGACGTCGTGGAATCCCAGAAGGCCGAATACACGGAAACCGCGCTGGCCAGTGCGCGCCTCTATAACGCCAAGCAAAAGAAAAACTCGTATTACGGCGTGCCGACCAAAGCCGCCTCGCTGCTGATGGAGGTCTGGCTCCCGTTACTGGAGGAAGCCGGCTTCGCCGCGACCGATATGCCGGGCACGCAGGACAAATTCTTCGATTTTTTTCAAATCGTGCACGACAAGCTGCGCGCCAAGGGCAGGCGTATTTTCGGCCTCGGCTATTCGATGGCGGCAAAGGAGGTGGATGCCGGCAATCTGTTCCACCAATTCCTGGTCGCCTATGGCGGCATCGGCATCGTCACGCCGGACGGCAAGCTGAATATCGACGATCCCGCCGTGCGCAAGGCGGCGACCACGTCGCTGGAGCGGCTGACGACGCCATTCAAGAAAGGCTATGTGCCGCCGGGTGCGATCAACTGGGGCGATGTCGACAACAACAACGCCTTCTTCGCCCGGCAGATTGTGATGACGCCGAACGCCACCATCTCCATTGCCGCGGCGCAAATGGACAAGCCCGATCTTTACTACAAGGAGATTCTTACCCGCGGCATCCCCTCAGACAATGACGGCAAGCCGGTGGCGAGCGTGCTCGCGATTGCCCCCACCATCATCCCCAAGGGATCGAAGAATGTCGACGCCGCCAAGGCGTTGCTGCGTGATTTCATCCAGCCGGCGAACATGAACGCCTATCTGAAGGAAACCCGCGCTCGCTATTTGCCGGTGATGGCCTCCATCGTGAAGAACGACCCGTACTGGACCGACCCAAAGGACCCGCACCGCCCGGTTGCGGTGGATATGGGGCTGATCAAGCCGACGGTGCCATGGTGGATGTCCTACAACCCCGCCTATTCGGCCGTGCTGTCCGAGCAGATCTGGCCGCAGGCGGAAGCCAATATCACGCAAAACAACATGAGCCCCGAACAGGCCACCGAGGAAGCGGCCAAACGGATCAAGCAACTGTTCGAGCAGTATCAGAAATGACAGCCGCGGCGGCGCGCCCTGTCCGCGCCGGTTGTCACGTCTTGGCGCCGGCGATCAGGCACGACATCGCGTCTCCACTGCAATCGGCTAGCCATCCACACGGCATTGTCACGGCGTTGCGAGTGTAGCGGCCCTGTAGCGAAGGGCGACAAGCCGCCCTCGATCACATGCAGGCTGGCGTTGCTGCTCGGCGGCGTCACGCCGATCATCCCAATGATTTTGACGGACATCGCCGCTCCTTTCGCACGGACAGACGCTGGCCAATGGAAGTGGTGCAGTCAAGCCAGAGGGAAGCAAACACTCGATGCCACAGGAGCGAGCGTGGTCAGACGTGTAATGCTCAGGCTGAGTTCCTCGCATTCTGACCGATCCGGGACGAAGCCCCGGCATACGCGCGACGACAGATATGCGTGAGCGCTATCCCATTTCCCCTCCCGATGTGACATCATAGAGATTGCAGTCCGGCCTCTGGCGAACCGGATGTAAAAAATTCTCAAGCAGGGAGTGATTGCGATGTCGCTTGCCGAAGCTGTGAATGACCAGGACGCGTCAGCGCGTGCTCGCTACGACAAGCTTGAGGATCGCGTCCTTGCTCGCGATCAAGTCGGTGCCACTGAATGCTACTACGATCTGGTGCGTGACCGTCGACCGCTCCCGGAGATGTTACGGGAGGCTGTGCGCATCCATGGGCCCTACACGCACGTTCCCTACCACGAGCGGATCGACGATGGCTTCGTCAACTTTGTCAACAACGACCATTGCCTTTTGAGTGCCCGTGCCACGTTGCATCTGTCGAAGTGGCTGCCTGCGGAGATGGCCGGACTACCGATGGCGCAGACCATTTGGTACATTCCGACCGGTCTCGACATCTGGAACCAGAAGATCAACAAGGCGCCCGGCCACTACGCCCGTGGCATGGCACCCCAGAAAAGCGCGCCGCCGAAGCCCGTCATACATTGGCCGGACCAGGAGCCGGAGCGTCTCGACGGGCCGTTGCGCGACCGCCTCGACCAATGGATGACGCTGGTGCATCGCGGCCACGTGCTCGAAGCTTATCGCGTCTTTCTCGGACTCATGCAGAACAAGCCGGAGCGCAAAGCGGTACTCGCCGAGCTCGTGTTCGCCGGTCTTATCGATTTGCAGGACCGTGCCTTCCTCAACCGTTCCTATACCACCGGCCACAAGTCTTATCGGGCGCGCGCCACGGTCGAGTTGGGAACGGCCATCGGCTGGGATGACGCGCATGCGGTGCTCTATGCCGGGGCGCTGGATATCGCGGTCGGTCCGCGCTGGTATTCGACCTACGAGATGGCGTGCAACTGCGTTACCCACTACCTCGAGCAGCAGAAAATCTCTGCAGTCCCCTATGCGGGCACCACGGCCGGGGAATTGGCATTGCTTGCAAATTCCGAGCTGCTGACCGCGGCCGAGGCGGAGGCGTTCCTCGAAGTCGTGCTGCGCCAGCACGAGCCTGCCTATCTTGAAGAGTTGAGCCGGCTGCTGCTCGCGGGCAAAGGGCCGCGCCAAATCCTCGACGTTTTGCAGATCGGCGCCGCACAGGTGTTGCTCGAGACCCAGGACGGCCTCAACTTCTCCATTTCGCAACACTGCTACGAATACTGCAATACGCTCGGCTGGTTCTACGATTCCTTCGAGCATCCGCAACGCCTGAAGCTCTTGTACTCGGCCGCCTCATTCCTCAACCGCAACGCCTGGCATCAAAGGAATATTGGCGATGGAAGGACCTCAGTGGCCGAGCTTCCTGCCGGCGCCGAGCGAATGAGCGAGCTGCAACTATTGGAGCGCACCTTGGCCGCCATCGTCGCACTCGATGGGCCCCAGGCCGTCGCTTGGGCCAAGGCGTATCTTGCGAGCAGCGGCGACCGCCAAACGTTGGTGCAACAATTGGCGCTGACTGCCTGCCGCCTCGGTAACGACCCGCACAACCAGGAGATCGCTCAGTGCCTGCTTGAGGACTACGCGAAGAACCGTGGCTTCGACCGCGACCGGTTGCTGCTTGCTTGCGTACAACACACCGCCGTGCACCGGAAGTACGGCGATTTTCTTGAATGCGGTCGCCGCTACGGGCGGGCCATGGGCGTTGCCGCGCTGGCCTGACGAGCGTCCGTCCGCACCTGGCGCGAAGTCGATCGCGAATTTTCCCCGCTTCCGGCAATCGCTGCTACACGAGCGGCAATACCTCGGCCCTGAACTTCTGCATGCCCGTGAGGACCTCGTCGGCTGTCGAACCGCCGAAGCCGAAATCGATGCTGCCGACACCCATGTCGCGCAGCGCCCTGATGTCGGCGGCGAGGAGCGCCGGCGGACCGGCGAACAGGCGGTGTTCGCCGTCACTGGCCTGCGCTGGCGCGGTCTCGCCGAACACCGTGACGCGCAAGCTCAGGCCGACCGCCTTGGGATCGCGCCCCGCTTCGGTCGTCATTTTGCGCAGGCGATCCGCCTGGGTCTTGAACCGCGTCAGGCTATCGATCGGATTCTGCGGGTTGGTACCGATCGGGTACCAGGCATCGCCGAGGCGGGCAGCCCGCCGCAGCGCCGGGCCGCTCTCGCCTCCGACCCAGATCGGCGGGTGCGGCTTCTGCACGGGCTTCGGGTCGAAGCCGATATTGGAGAATCGGACATGCTTGCCGTCGAACTTCGGCGCGTCCTTCGTCCAGAGCTCAACGAAGGCGCGTACATATTCGTCGGTTACCGTTCCACGTGCATCGAAGTCCGGCGCGTCGATGGCCTCGAACTCCTCGCGCATCCAGCCGGCACCGATGCCCAGCGTCAGCCGGCCCCCCGAGAGAAGGTCGATGGTCGAGAGGATCTTGGCGGTCAGCACGGCCGGCCGATGCGGCACCACCATGACGGAGGTCACGAACCGCAGGCGCGTCGTTTTCGCGGCGATCCAGGCGATCTCCGTCAGCTGTTCGTGCCGCTCGCCGCGGGTGCCGCTGGGGAACTCCCCGGAGGCGCTGTAGGGATATTCGGCCGCAATCGCGGTCGGGATCACGACATGGTCGCTGAACGTCGCATAGTCGAAGCCCATCGCCTCGGCGCCCACCACGATCTTCGTCAGGTTATCCGCGGCCGACAGGGGGCCGGCAATCGGTGCGTTGAAGCCGATCTGCATTTTTGCGTCCTTCCAAGCATTGCATCGCTTTCGTCGATGCGACACCATGCGGCCGCAGGTGGGCGGCGGCAAGCACGTCCCGCGAGGAAAATGCGCCCCTCGGGGGCGGAGACGATGGGATTATGACAACGGCCGACAGGCAGATGACACGGCAGCCGTTCGAAGCGCCGCTGGCCGAATTGATGACAGAAGCCGCAGCGTCGCGCGATTCCGCGCATGGCCGGCTGCTGTCCTATTCGCGCAAGGTCTTTATTCCGCTCACCAAGCTCTGCCGCGACGTCTGTCACTACTGCACGTTTGCGCAAGTGCCGCGCGCGGGCAAGCCCGTCTACCTCTCACCCGACGAGGTGCTCGCCATCGCCCGCGCCGGCGCCGCCGCGGGTTGCACCGAAGCGCTGTTCACGCTGGGCGACAAGCCCGAGCTGCGATACCAGGCCGCGCGCGATGCATTGCAGGCGCTCGGCCACGAAACGACGATCTCCTATCTGACCGCGATGTGCGCGCTGGTGTTTCGAGAGACCGGATTGCTGCCGCATGCCAATCCCGGCGTGATGACGCGCGAGGAGATTGCCGGACTGCGCGAGGTGACCGCCAGCCAGGGCATCATGCTGGAGTCCACCAGTGAGCGGCTGTGCGGGCAGGGCGGCGTTCACTACGGCTCTCCCGACAAACATCCTGCCGTCAGGCTGGAGACCCTGCGTCTGGCCGGCGAGCTGAAGGTTCCGTTCACAACCGGCATCCTGATCGGCATTGGCGAGACACGCGACGAGCGGATCGACGCGCTGGAGGCGATTGCCGATCTGCACGCCGCCCACGGGCATATCCAGGAAGTCATCGTTCAGAATTTCCGGGCCAAGCCCGGCACCAAGCTCGCCAATGCCGAGGAACCCGATCTCGACGACCTCTTGTGGACCATCGCGACGGCGCGTCTCGTTCTCGGGTCTGAGATGAATATCCAGGCGCCGCCAAATCTGTCGCCCGGGGTCTATCAGAGGCTGGTCGACGCGGGGCTCAACGACTGGGGCGGCGTCTCGCCGGTCACGCCCGATCACGTCAACCCCGAAGCGCCGTGGCCAGCCATTGCCGAGCTCGCCCGCACGAGCGCTGATACCGGCAAGCTGCTGGTGAACCGCCTGCCCCTCTACCCCGCCTATGCGCGCGCCGCCGATAAATGGCTGGCTCCCGAGATCGCCGCCCGCGTGCGGCGCATGAGCGACGCCGAAGGCTTTGCGCGCGACGACGATTGGGCGCCGGGCAACACCAGGCCGCCTCCGGCGCCGCTGGTGCTCGCCCGCGACATCGACGCGGGCATCGCCGGAATCGTCGAGCGCGCTACATCGGGCGAACGGCTCGCCTCGAACGATATCGTGCGCCTGTTCGCGGCACGCGACGCCGACTACCGGTACGTCACGCAGGCCGCCGACGCGCTGCGACGTGCGGTCAGTGGCGACGTCGTGCGTTACGTCGTCAACCGCAATATCAACTACACCAACATCTGCTACTTCCGGTGCAAGTTCTGCGCCTTCTCGAAAGGCCGCACGCACGAGGATCTGCGCGGCTCACCCTATGATCTCGCCCTCGAGGAGATCACGCGCCGCGCGATCGAGGCGTGGGATCGCGGAGCGACGGAAGTATGCCTGCAGGGCGGCATCCATCCCGACTACACCGGCGCCACCTATGAAGCGATCTGCCGGGCGATCAAGGCTGAAGTCCCCGGGATGCACATCCACGCCTTCTCGGCTCTGGAGGTGACGCAGGGTGCGGCCACGCTCGGACTGCCGATCCACGAGTACCTCGCGAAGCTGAAGGCGGCCGGTCTCGGCACCCTGCCCGGAACGGCGGCCGAAATCCTCGACGATGAGGTACGCGCCATCATCTGCCCCGACAAGATCGACACCGCGCAGTGGCTCGACGTGCAGCGCGCCGCCCACCGGGCCGGGCTGCGCACCACCTCGACCATCATGTACGGCCACGTCGAGAACTCGACCTCGTGGGCGAAACATCTGCTCGCGCTGCGTGACTTGCAGACTGAGACCGGCGGCTTCACCGAGTTCGTGCCGCTTCCCTTCGTTCACATGGAAGCGCCGATGTACCGCCTCGGCATGGCGCGCTCCGGCCCGACGTTCCGCGAAGCCGTGCTCATGCATTCAGTCGGGCGGCTGGCCCTCCATTCGCTGATATCAAACATCCAGACGTCGTGGGTCAAGATGGGGCCGGCGGGTGCTGCAGTCTGCCTGAAGTCCGGCGCCAACGACCTCGGTGGCACCCTGATGAACGAGAGCATCTCGCGCGCCGCTGGCACCCAGCACGGCCAGGAGTTTCCGCCTCACGAGATGGAAGCGCTCATCCGCTCGATCGGCCGCGAACCGGTGCAACGCGACACGCTCTATCGTCCAGTCCCGGAAGAGCGTCGAGCGGCATCCATGATCGCGGCCGACCTCGAGCCCGTCGTGCTGACGCCGCCGCGCAAGAAGGCGGCGGTCGGTTAGCCAATGCCCCGCGCGGCCAGCAGCGCGGGCACGCCAAGTTGATCGAGCAGCGTGCGGGTGCGGGTGCCGGCCGATTGCGGCAGGCGCAGGAAAAGTGCCAGATCGACGGGATGGTCGATATCCATCGCGATTCCGGGCTGACGGATCACGGTCGGCTCGATGCCCTGACGGCGCGCGGCG
>Ga0207707_10000133_pt1 | contig 77264 bp, 62 predicted proteins | sample KBSC83BmetaG_FD_184336 | JGI IMG/M metagenome (GOLD analysis project Ga0207707, IMG submission 184336) | Corn rhizosphere microbial communities from Kellogg Biological Station, Michigan, USA - KBS C8-3B metaG (SPAdes) (version 2) | ecosystem: Host-associated > Plants > Roots > Rhizosphere ... | reverse complement strand
CACCGCGCTCGCGATCGGGCCCGATCCCGCGCTGCCGGAAGAGTGGCTGCCCGAAGTGTTGCACGCGCCGTTCGAGGATCCGGAACAGGGCGCGGCGGTGCTCGGCTTGCTGGCCAAGCTCAACGATTCGATTCCCGCCGAACTGGACGGCGAGGTGTACGAGCCGGTGCTCGGCGAAGTCGAGCCGGAACAGCCTGCGCACAGCGACCTGAGCGCGGCAGGCTGGTGCGAGGGCTTCAGCCGCGGTATCGACCTGCGCGCGTCGATCTGGGAATCGCGCCTGGCGGAAGATGGCGAGCTGATGGAAATGCTCAGTCCCATCATGGCGCTGGCGGTGGATGAAGGCGTGCTGGCCGCCGACGTGCCGATCGCCAGACTTGATGACAACGAATACGAAACCTGTCTCGCGCAGATTCCCGAAGCAGTGGAAGCCGTCGCGCACTATTGGCGTGTGCGTCCTCCCACCGAGCGCGAGCGCACCGCCGGCGGCGGGGCTTCCAGCAACCAGTTTTCCAGCTTGCCGGCACGGCGCGGCGGTCGCTGGGTGCATTAGTGTGCGATCGTCCGTGATCGCGGTTCCGTTGAATGCTGTCGAATCCCCGCGGATTCAGCCGCCCGCGAACTCCAGAACGGGCATCCATGCCCTGACTTTTCGAGAGTCTTTGCGATCATCCATGATCGCGGCTTCGTTGGGTGGCGCGGGCGCTTTGCAGGTTCTCGCACCTCCGGCACCAGAACGGGCATCCATGCCCTGACTTTTCACAACAGCCGCTTCGATCGGTGCGTCGGTTGAAGCAGCACAGCCGCATCTGGCGTTACCCATGGCCGATACCGGGCTTTACGTACCCATCAACATGTTGAAGCCGGTCGCGCCGGATATCTGGATCGCGGACGGTCCGGAAGCGCGGATGGCGACGCCGTTCGGCGGCGGCATGCCGTTCCCGACGCGCATGACGGTCGTGCGATTGCATGACGGCAGCATGTGGTGTCATTCGCCGATCGCGCCGGATGAGGGATTGTTCGCGGAAATAGACGCGCTCGGACCCGTGCATCATCTGGTCTCGCCCAACCTGCTGCATTACGCATCCATCGCGGCATGGAAACGCCGCTACCCGCACGCGACCGCATGGGCATCGCCCCGTGTGCGTGAGCGTGCGACAGCGCAGCGCATCGAGGTTTTTTTCGACGCCGATCTTGCCGACGCGCCGCCGCAGGCGTGGATGGATGATCTCGACCAGGTCCGCTTTCGCGGCAGCCGGGTGATCGAGGAGTTCGTGTTCTTCCACCGCGCCAGCGCAACACTGATCCTTGCCGACCTCATCGAAAATTTCGAACGCGAAAAACTCACCCGCGGCATGCGTTGGCTCGCGTGGCTCGGCGGCGTGCTCTATCCGGATGGCAAGGCGCCGCTGGACATGCGCATGACCTTCATGGGCCGCAAACGGCTCGCACGCGAAGGCTTCGACCGGATCATGGCGTGGCATCCGCAGCAGGTGATCCTCGCGCATGGCCGCTGCTACGAGCGGAATGCCGAAACGGAATTGCGGCGCGCGTTCCGCTGGCTGGGTTGACGCGTCGCCCGGTGAACACTGCGTTCGCGGCGCGGGCATTGGTTTTGTGGGCGAAAAGGCGCATCTTGGTGGTACCTGGTTTTTGCGATCGTCCGTGATCGCGGCTTCCCGAGTCGCGCCAGCGATCCGAAAGGTCCGCGCGGCGGCATACACCAGAACGGCCATCCATGGCCTGACTTTTCACAACAGCTCGCCCAGGAGGTGTTCCGTGACTTCCCGTGTCATCACCCGCCGCGTTCGCGGCATCCCGACCAGCGATGGCGCCGGCGTCAAGCTGACCCGTGTGATCGGCCAGCCGATGCTGGATTCGCTGGACCCGTTCCTGCTGCTGGACGAGTTCGGTTCGGATTCGGCCACCGATTACATCGCAGGCTTCCCCGACCACCCCCACCGTGGCTTCGAAACCGTTACCTACATGCTGGATGGGCGAATGCGCCACCGCGACAACCACGGCAATTCCGGCTTGCTGGAATCGGGCAGCGTGCAATGGATGACCGCGGGGCGCGGCATCGTGCATTCGGAAATGCCCGAACAGGAACACGGCTTGATGCGCGGCTTCCAGTTGTGGGTGAACCTGGCCGCCAAGGACAAGATGATGCCGCCGCGCTACCAGGACATCGCGCCCGGGAAGATTCCGACCGCCGAACCCGCGCCCGGCGTCAAGGTGCGCGTGATCGCGGGCGAGATGTTCGGCGCGCGCGGGCCGGTGGACGGCATCGCGATCGCGCCGGTGTATCTCGACATCGCGCTGGAACCCGGGACGAACCTTTCGGTGCCGCTGCCTGAAAGCCACAGCGCATTCGCGTATGTGTTCGAAGGCGACGCGGTGCAGGTCGGTGCGGAAACGCTGGGCTTGCGCGAACTGGGCGTGCTGTCGAAGGGCGACGCCGTCGACTTGGCAGTGGCCGCCGATGCGAAGGCCGCACGCGTATTGCTGGTCGCCGGTCGCCCGCTCAATGAGTCCGTCGCGCGCTACGGTCCGTTCGTGATGAACACGCCCGAACAGATCGTGCAGGCGATGCAGGATTACCAGGCCGGACGGTTCTGACGAGGCATCGTGCGAACCGGCCAACCCGTCCGTCGACGCGTTGGCCGGTTGTGTGTTTGTACGGGATCGGCGAAGTCTTCGCCAGACTTGAATCTGGATCAACCTCAAGTTGCAAAAACATCGCTACATGGCGGTATGCAAGCTGCGTAGCATGAGCGTTGTTCAAGTGGCGAGGTTGATGATCATGTCTGCATTCATGCACGAGCTGGTTGCGCGGATCCGCGCGAATACCTGCGTACCGAGGGCCCCGAACGGCCGATCGCATCGACGCGACACCTGCCGCGCCTCGAAGACGCCGGATGCCGCCAAATCGCGGAAGTGGGTCATCGCGGGACTGCGTTGATCGCGTTGGGCCCGGCGCGATCGCTGGGTATTGTCCTTCCGGGGGTCTGCTTGTCCGCGCACAAAAAAACCGGACGGCTTGCACCGTCCGGTTCGAGTCGCGCTGGCGGAGGGAGGGGGATCTCTGCCGCGCGTACTTTTTTGCGGTACCTCGCGGGAGGTACCTGCGTCGATCCCTCTCGGGATCAGCGCGCCTTCTTGGCGGGCGCGGCGGCGGCGTCGTTGGCCGCCTTCAAGCTGTTGCGGGTCAGATCGCCGAAGTGCTCGGCGGTCTTCTGCGCCACGCCCAGGATTTCCTGGCCAGCGGCGTAGGCGGCTTCCGCGCTGTCGCGCGCGAAGTCGAGGCCCTTCGGCCACAGTGCCGTGGCGTCCTGTGCCTCACGGACTTCCAGCGAATCGGCGACGAACGCCAGGTTCGACTTGGCCTGCGCTTCCAGCGCCTTGACCTGCAGGCTCTGGATTTCGGTGATGCCCTTCAGCGCGGTGATCTGCGCCTTGTAGGCCTGCTCGGCGAACTGCTTGCCGAGATCGAGCGACTGCTTCTGGAATTGGCTGTACATGGTGTGCTCCCTCTTTGCAGGGGTGGATTGGACTGGCACCCACTCTAACGCCTTTCATTGTGCAGTGCAACATTTATTCTGTACAATTTATAGTACGTTAATACATATTGATAAATATCATATATTTATGAAATCATCTTGAATGCTGTGTCGCAGCGAAATGGAAGCAGGGCGCGCACAGGCGTCAAGGTGAGGAGCCCAAGGCAAACAGGGCTCTGGCCGAGAACCACGCGCGCTGGGAGCGCGCGAATTCGGCAGGCGGTGGAAGGCCCATAGCGATGGATGGCGCGAGCAGTCGAACCGCAGGGTTCGACGAATTCGTCGGGAACGAATTCGGACAGCCGAAGAGCGGCCGAGCGGCGCGAGGGGTGGGTGTCAGGGGCGAGACGAACATTCCGGCGACCACGCCCGCCGGGCGCACGCGAAGGCGCCGCTAAACCAGGAGGGGTTGGTGGCTACGGGTGGGCTCGAACCACCGACCCCGGCATTATGAGTGCCGTGCTCTAACCAGCTGAGCTACGTAGCCATAGCCGCCCAGTGTAGCAGCGTGGCGCAGGCATGATGAGTGCCGAGCTCCAGCCGTCTGGCCGAAATTCGCCGCGTTGACGCGATGCCTGCGCCCGCGGGCACCGGTTGGCCAGCGGAGAGAGCGATGGGGTGTGTGTCGTCCAGCATCCGGACTGCCGGCGCGCATGTACTCGATATAATTCGCGGCAACCTTCCTGCGGTTCACGGGCTGCCGATGCGGCGCTTCCACCTTGCAGAACCGCTGGTGATGCTTGCGACCGTGGTGCAGTGGCTGGTGCTGTCGATCGCCACCGGCGCGATCATCGGCGTCGGCTGCACGGTGTTCCTGCGCATCCTGTTCGCGACCGCCGGGCGCGCGTACGCGGCGCCGTTGTGGCTGCAGATGGTGCTGTTGCCGATCGGCGGCTTCGCCAACGGCCTGCTGCTGCACTACGGCTACAAACTGCGCCGCAGCACCTTCAATGACAACGCGATCATCGCGGTCAACGAACAGCAGGGCAAGCTGCCATTCCGCACGATGTGGATCAAGCCGGTCGCTGCGCTGATTACCCTCGGCTGCGGCGGTTCGGCAGGCAAGGAAGGACCTTGTTCGCACATCGGCGCCAGCATCGCGGCAGCAGTTGGGCGCGTGTTGCGTTTGAATCCGGAAATGCGCAAGCGGTTATTGGCGTGCGGCGTCAGCGCGGGATTCTCCAGCGTGTTCGGCACGCCGATTGCGGGCGCGATCTACGGCGTCGAAATGCTCGCGATCGGCCGCATCCGCCACGATTTCCTGTTTCCCGGCATCGTTGCCGGCGTCACCGCGTTCGAGGTGTCGCGCTGGCTCGGTGTGCCGTACCCGCACTACTACATTGCCTTTGTCGGCGACTTCACCGAATTATTGTTTTTGAAGACCGTGGTCATCGGCGTGCTGTGCGGCGCGGTGGCGTGGTTGTTCGTGGAATTGCTGCGCCAGGCCCGCAGAGTATTCGGGGCACTGAAAAAGCGTTACGACCTGTGGCCGCCGCTGGTGCCGCTGCTGGGTGGCGTGGTGTTGGCGTTGCTGATCCTTGTGATTCCGAACCAGTACCTCGGCCTCAGCCTGCCGCTGATGGATCGCGCGTTGCACGGCGACGCGATGCCGTACTTGGGGTTCCTGTGGAAGGCGCTGCTGGTCGCGATCACCCTGGGCTCGGGGTTTTACGGCGGCATCGTGACGCCGCAGTTCGTGATCGGCGCCGTCACCGGTGGTGCGTTCGCGCATTTGCTCGGGTTGAAAGCAGCGCTGGGGGCAGCGGTCGGGTTGGTGGCGGTGGTGGCGTCGGCGTCCAACGCGCCGATCGCGGCGATCCTGATGGGCGTGGAATTGTTCGGCGCCGATTCCACCTTGTACGTCGCCGGCGCCTGCGTCGCCGCGTACCTGATCATCGGGCACCGCAGCGTGTATCCCGAGCAGCAGATTGCCTACAGCAAATCGTCGTGGATCTTCGCGCGCGCCGACCTGCCGGTCGGAGAGGAAAAGGTGCGGCTGTCCTACGGACTGTTGCGCTGGTGGCGGATGCGGCGCAAGCGGGCGAAGCGCATCGATGACAACGACGCATAAGGGTCCGGCGGAATTGGCGCGCTCGGTGGGATGACTCCGGGCGTCCTGCCCTCCGCCCTGCGGGCCAGCGTCGCTACACGGCGCTGTTCAAAATCGCTCCGGGCGATTTTGTCGAACCCACTTCCCGCACTGATCAGCGTCGCGAGGAATTGGCGCGCTCGGCGGGATTCGAACCCACGACCCCTGCCTTCGGAGGGCAGTACTCTATCCAGCTGAGCTACGAGCGCGAAGCGTGAATTGTCGCATGAATCACGCACCCGTTTTTGCGTTCGGGGTGCGGGTCGCGCGTAACGGATTACCTGACCACCGCGCGGTCGCGCGCGTGTTCGTCCCACTTCGGTGCGTTTTCGATTGCAGGCAACACGTCTTCCGGTGCGGCTGCCAGGCTCCACATCTTCGCGTGTTCGGGATTCATGAAGCGTTGTTCGATCACCCGGTGCAGGAAAGCGTCCAGCGGCTGCCAGTAACCCATGGTGTCGAGCAGCACGATCGGGTTGAAGTAGAGGCCGAGCCGCTTCAGCGTGATCGCCTCGAACAGTTCTTCCAGCGTGCCGCAGCCGCCCGGTAACGCGACTACCGCGTCGGAACCTGTGAGCAACTTGTGCTTGCGCTCGCGCATGTCGCTGACCAGTTCCAGTTGCGTGAGTCCTGGATGACCCCATTCGAGATCCGCCATGAAGCGCGGCAGGATGCCGATGACCTCGCCGCCTTTCGACAGCGCGCCGTCAGCGACCGCGCCCATCGAACCCGCCGAGCCGCCGCCGTAGACGATGCTGTGCCCACCGCCGGCGAGCAGTTCACCGAGACGGAACGCCGCTTCGCGATAACGCGGATCGGCCTGGTTGCTGGAAGCACAATAGACGCAGATGCGCATGGGCTTTTCGCGTGTGACGTTCACTCGTCCCGGTCAATGATGATCACCGTGCCGTGGCTGCCAGCGGCGACGGCGTGTGGTGTGTTGGCAGAGACGATGTAGATCTCGCCCTCCGAAATCGTGACGACTTCGCCTCCGATCTCGAGCTTCAATTCGCCGTCCAGCACCAGCAAGCCCTTCATCGTACGCATGCGGCTCTTCGCCGAGGCCACTTCGTCCATGCGCAGCACCTTGACGTTGGCACCGGCGGCGCGGCCGATGATTTTCGAGCGCCAAGACTCCGGCAACGCATTGGAAACTTCGCGGAGGTTGGTTTTGTTCATGCGTGAAATTTGCACGCGGAACGGAGGTTGGGCTGAGCGGCATTTTGCGAAGCCCAACGCCGTTGTGCGTTGACGTTGGGCTTCCCCGGATGAAGCCCGGGTCAGCCCAACCTACATGCCGCGCGGGCTTGTCCGGAATGACGACAAGGTTGTTGCTACGCTTCCCGAGTCCCGGCTTTCCTAGCGCTTCATCGCGTTGAAGAACTCGTCATTGGTCTTGGTGTTCTTCATCTTGTCGAGCATGAATTCCATCGCGGCCAGCTCGTCCATCGGGTGCAGGAGTTTGCGCAGAATCCAGATCTTCTGAAGCATGTCCGGCGGAATCAACAACTCCTCGCGGCGGGTGCCCGAGCGGTTGATGTTGATGGACGGATACACGCGCTTTTCGGAAATGCGGCGGTCGAGGTGCACTTCCATGTTGCCGGTGCCCTTGAATTCCTCGTAGATCACCTCGTCCATCTTGGAACCGGTGTCGATCAGCGCGGTGGCGAGGATCGTCAACGAACCACCTTCCTCGACGTTGCGCGCGGCGCCGAAGAATCGCTTCGGACGCTGCAGCGCATTGGCATCCACGCCGCCGGTCAGCACCTTGCCGGATGACGGCACCACGGTGTTGTAGGCGCGCGCGAGACGGGTGATGGAATCGAGCAGGATCACCACGTCCTTCTTGTGTTCCACGAGGCGCTTGGCGCGCTCGATCACCATTTCGGCGACCTGCACGTGGCGCACCGCGGGTTCATCGAAGGTGGAAGACACCACTTCGGCCTTGACGCTGCGCTGCATCTCGGTGACTTCTTCCGGGCGCTCGTCGATCAGCAGGATGATGAGGTGCACGTCGGGGTGGTTGTGCACCAGCGCCTGCGCGACGTTCTGCAGCATCATCGTCTTGCCGGCCTTGGGCTGGCTGACGATGAGGCCGCGCTGCCCCTTGCCGACCGGTGCGATCAAATCCAGGATGCGACCGGTGATGTCTTCGGACGAACCGTTGCCGCGTTCGAGGTGGAACGACTTGCGCGGAAACAGCGGGGTGAGGTTTTCGAAAAGCAGTTTGTTCTTGAAGGCTTCCGGCGGATCGCCGTTGATGTCATCGACTTTCAGCAGCGCGAAGTAGCGCTCGCCTTCCTTCGGATGCCGCACGCGGCCGGTGATGTAGTCGCCGGTGCGCAGGTTGAAGCGGCGGATCTGCGAAGGCGACACGTAGATGTCGTCGGGGCCGGCGAGATAGGACTCGTCATGCGAACGCAGGAAGCCGAAGCCGTCCTGCAGGATTTCCAGCACGCCTTCGGCCCAGATGCTGCCACCGGATTTGGCGTGGGCGCGCAGGATGTTGAAGATCACGTCCTGCTTGCGGGCGCGTGCAACGCCTTCCTGGATGCCGAGCTCTTCGGCCATTTCCAGCAGCTTGACCGAGTTCTTGCGCTTGAGTTCGGTAAGGTTGATCAGGCGGTTGGGATCGCCGGCGTCACCTTCGTCACCGGCCACGTCGGCCGGCAGGCCGTTCGGGTTGGCGCCGTTGCCGTTGCCGCTGCGCGCGTGGCGGCCGCGGCGGCGGCGACCCCGATCGGGGCGGTTTCCGCCGCGTTGTTGGGATTGGCCTTCGCCGCTGTCATTGCCGGCGGAGGCGTTGGATTCGGATGCAGGGATTGACGCGCGGGCGTCTTCGCCCTGTACGGAGTTTTCGGTATCGGACACAGGTAAGCCTCATCGGCGCTCGGGGCGCGGGAGGAAACAGAAGGGAAGAGGGCCGGGCAAAAGCACCACCGGCCGGACGACAATCTAGCATTGCGAGAGGCCCGCCGGCAAGCGGGCCAGCGCAAGATGTTCAGTTCGAAGCAGGCCGCCCTTGCCCCAAGCCGCTTCGGCCATGGCTTCGTTCGAAGCGGCTGTTGTGAAAAGTCAGGGCAGGATGCCCGTGCTGGTTTGGCAAACCTTGGTTGGCCCGGCATTCGAATATGCCGGACGACGCAGCCGTCAGGGATGACGGCACTAAATAGTCTTGTCGATCAATTGGGTCAACTGCCCCCGGCCCACCGCGCCGATCTGGGTGGCTTCGACCTTGCCGCCCTTGAACACCATCAGCGTGGGGATGCCGCGGATGCCGTAGGTCATCGGCGTCTTCTGGTTTTCGTCGATATTGATCTTCACGACCTTGAGGCGACCGGAGTATTCCCTGGCGATGTCGTCCAGCATCGGCGCGATCGACTTGCACGGCCCGCACCACTCCGCCCAGAAATCCAGCAACACCGGGGTGTCGGATTTCAGCACTTCGGTTTCGAAATCGGCGTCCTTGACGTGGGTGACATGTTCGCTCATGGCGGGCCTGCAACGGGATGATGATTCGACAAGGTGGGGGAGGAGCCGCGGGATTGCAAGCGCGGCCTGCTACAATCGAAACAGACACCAGCGTATAGCGCGTGGTGCGTCGCCACACCCTGCCGCGCCACGTACGCGCGGGTATTTCATCGCAACCCGTCGCGCGGTTCAAGCGCGCCAACTCCGGATCCCACCACCAGCCATTCGCGGCGGCCAAAAGCGCGCCGTCCATGGCCGAGAAACTCATGGCCGACCAAGTTCTCACCGACACCTTTTTCGAACAATTCGACCTGCATCCGCACCTCGCGGCCGGTCTCGCCGATTGCGGCTTCACGCGCTGCACGCCGATCCAGGCATTGACCCTGCCGGTGGCACTGGCTGGCCGCGACGTCGCCGGCCAGGCCCAGACCGGCACCGGCAAGACCTGCGCCTTCCTGGTCGCGGTGATGAACCGCCTGCTCACGCGCGCCGCGATTGCGGAACGCAAGGACAACGATCCGCGCGCGGTGATCGTCGCGCCGACCCGCGAACTGGCCATCCAGATCGACAAGGATGCGCAGGCCATCGGCCGGCATACCGGCCTGCGCTTCGCGCTGATCTACGGCGGTGTCGATTACGACAAGCAGCGCCAGCAATTGCGCGATGGCTGCGACGTGATCATCGCGACGCCGGGCCGCCTGATCGATTATTTCAAGCAACACGTTTTCAGTTTCCGCGCGGTCGAGGCCACCGTGATCGACGAGGCCGACCGGATGTTCGACCTCGGCTTCATCAAGGACGTGCGTTATCTGCTGCGCAAGATGCCGGCGCGCGAGGAGCGCCAGGGCATGCTGTTCTCGGCCACGCTTTCCTACCGCGTGCTGGAATTGGCCTACGAGCACATGAACCAGCCCGAGAAGCTGGCGGTGGAAACCGAACACGTCACGGCCGATCGCGTGCGCCAGCAAGTGTATTTCCCGGCCAAGGAAGAAAAGATTCCGCTGCTGCTCAACCTGATGGATCACTGCAACCCGCAGCGCAGCATCGTGTTCGTCAATACCCGTGCCGCCGCCGAACGCGTGACCGAAAGGTTGAAGCGCCAGGGTTTCAAGGTTGGCGCCTTGTCGGGTGACGTGCCCCAGGCCAAGCGCCAGAAATTGCTCGAGCGCTTCAAGAAGGGCGAAACGGACATCCTGGTCGCGACCGATGTCGCCGCGCGCGGGCTGCACATTCCCGACGTCACCCACATCTTCAATTACGACCTGCCACAGGACGGCGAGGATTACGTGCATCGCATCGGCCGCACCGCGCGGCTGGGTGCGGAGGGCGACGCGATCAGCTTCGCCTGCGACCTGTACGCGATGAACCTGCCCGACATCGAGCGCTACATCGGCATGAAGATTCCGGCGCAGGCGATCGAACCCGCGTGGCTGGTGTCGCCGCCTCCGCGAGCGCTGGTGCATTCCATGCAGCATGACGATTCGGAATCGGCGGAACCTGCTTCCGCGATCAGCGAAGGCGCGCCCGCCGCGGCAAAGCGTCGTCGGCGCCATCGCAAACCCGCGAATCACATGGCATCGCCAGCGACCAACGCCTGATCATTTCGAGCGACATTCATTCACCTTTCGTCATTCAGGCGCTGCCGAAGGCGGAAACCGGAATCCATTTTTCGAGATATCTGGCTGGATAAACTCGCCGCATCCCCGGATCAAGTCCGGGGCAGGCTCTGCGGCTCGCCCTGCGGGCCATCGGCTGCGCCGATGTTCGCTCCGGCGTCCTGCCTCCGCAGTCGGATCGCCGCTGCCGCGGCGTCCGGAATGACGGCAAAGTTGGTAGGCTTCGCTCATTCCTTGCCCCTGGTCCCTCGCCCCGCCCACGTGATCCGCTTCGATTCCGTCAGCAAGCGCTACCCCGAGGGCCGCGAGGCGCTCATCGACATCTCGTTCAAGGTCGAAGCGGGCGAAATGTTGTTCGTCACCGGCCACTCCGGTGCCGGCAAGACCACCCTGCTGAAACTGATCGCGTTGATCGATCGCCCCAGTGGCGGCGCGATCGAGGTACACGGCCGCGATCTGGCGCGCGTCCGGCATCGTCAAGTCCCGCGACTGCGCCGCGACATCGGCATGGTATTCCAGGACCACCGCCTGCTGATGGATCGCAGCGTCGCCGACAATGTCGCGTTGCCGCTGTTGATCGCAGGCATTCCGCACGAGGAACGCGGCAAGCGCGTGCGCGGCGCGCTGGAAAAAGTCGGCCTGGCCGGGCGTGGCAAGGATGCGCCAGCCGGGCTTTCCACCGGTGAGCAGCAGCGTGTCGGCATCGCACGCGCGATCGTCGCGCGGCCCGCGTTGATCATCGCGGACGAACCTACCGGGAACCTTGATCCGCAACTGTCGGAAGAGATCATGCAATTGTTCGTGAGCCTCAGGCAGACCGGCAGCACCATCCTGATCGCCAGCCATGACCTCGCGTTGTTGAAGCGCATGAAACAGCGCGTCATCGTGCTCGATCACGGGCACTTGATCGATGACGTGCCGGGGAGCGAAGTCGCATGAACGTGCCCGCGGCCATGGCCAATCCAGTGCGCCACACGCGTCTAGCGATGTGGCGCCGCCAGCATGCGTGGTGCCTGCGCGACAGCCTGCGTCAGCTGGCGCGGCGGCCGTTCGGCACCGCGCTGACCATCGTGGTGATGGGCCTGGCGCTGGCGTTGCCGCTGGCGTTCTACCTTTTGCTGGTGAACGTGCAACATCTGGCGACGGCGCTGGGCGATTCGCAGTCGGTCAACGTGTTCCTGAAAACGGATGTTGCGGCCGGCGGCGCGGAGAAACTCGCGACGACCCTGCGTGCGCGCGCCGACGTCGGCACGGTGACGGTTCGCACACCCCGACAAGGGATCGACGAGCTGGCCGCGATGCAGGGTTTCGGCGATGCGATCAAATCACTGCCGGACAACCCGCTGCCGTTCGTGCTGCTGATCGAACCGCGCGCGGGTACGGATCGTGGGCAGGTCGAAAAGATGGTCGCAGCCGTGCGTGCGATGCCCGGTGTCGATCTGGTGCAGGACAACGGCCAGTGGCGTGCACGGCTGGATGCCTTGATCGCGGTCGGGCAACGCGTGACGCTGCTGCTGGCGGTGTTGCTGGGCGCGGCGGCGGTGCTGGTGATCGGCAACACCGTGCGCCTGGATATTCGCGGCCGCGCGAACGAGATCATCGTGCAGCAATTGATCGGCGCCAGCGCGGGATTCGTACGCAGGCCTTATCTTTATGAAGGTGCGTGGTATGGCCTTGCGGCCGGTCTGGTCGCGGTCCTGCTGGTGTTGCTGCTGGAAGTGGCGCTGGCGGCGCCGGTGCGTGAACTGGTCGCCAGTTACACGGGCCGGCTGCACTTCGGCGGCTTGTCCTGGGCTACGCTCTGCGTCGGCTGGGCGATTGCCATCGTGCTGGGCTGGCTGGGTGCGCTGATCGCAAGCAGCCGTCACCTGTTGCACCCGCGAGCCTGAAGAAGGGGGGTCGGGTTCACTTTTGGCTATGCCCTTGCACGTCCGCCTGACATGGAAAGTGAACCTGACTCCCTTCTTTGTCGTCGCGCGCGCAGATCGACACCCGACACGGAAACCATGAACGACGTCCTTCGCCACATCGCCAGTGACAATCCGCGCGTGATGGTGGTGGACGGGTCCAAGGTTGCACGCACGCTGATTTCACGCGTGCTTGAAAAAGGCCTGCCCGGCGCCACGATCATTGCCTGCGAAACCGGAGCCGACGCCGAACAAGCCCTGCACGCGGGCGTGGTGGATCTGATGACCACCGCGTTGCGGCTTCCGGACATGGACGGTGCGGTGCTCGCGAAGTACGTGCGCGAGCACGCGCCGCAGGCGTACATGCCGATCATCGCCGTTTCCGGCGATGTGCAGGAGCGCCTGCAGAATCGCCAGATCGGCGACGAGATCACCGACTATTTCGACAAGGCCGCGGGCTACGCTGCGCTGACGGATTTCATTCGCGGTTACGTGCAACCGAGTGAGCATGCCGAGGGCACGGTGTTGTATGTCGAGGACAGCCGCGTGGTGGCGCTCGCCACCAGCCGCATGCTGCAGCGTTACGGCTTGACCGTGCACCTCGCCGGCAGCGCCGAGGAAGCCGTGGAATTTCTGGGTGCCGCGCAGGATCGCGGCGAGATTGGCGCCGACGTGGTGCTGACCGACGTCAGTCTGAAGGGTGAGATGTCCGGTGGCGATCTGCTGGAATGGATCCGCTACGACCTGCAACTCGGCAAGGGGCGCCTGCCGGTGCTGGTGATGACCGGTGACGAGAATCCCGAGAACCAGGCCGCGTTGCTCAAGGCCGGCGCCAATGACCTGGTGGAGAAGCCGGTGGACGAACGCTTGCTGATGACCAAGCTCATGTTCCAGCTGAGAGTTTCGCACCGGCGGAGAGAGCAGCAGAGCATCGACCGCAAATGAACGCCAATGAACGCAAATAGCAGCAAAAGCGAAAAGCCCAAATCCGCGAACACGTTTTTGTGTCCTGCTTTTATTTGCGTGCATTCGCGTTCATTTGCGGACTGATTGCTTTTTGGTGACGCCATGAGCGATGAACGCCTGAAACTCGAGCCGTCGTGGAAAGCGCACGTCGGCGATTACTTCGATCGGCCGGACATGCACGCGCTGAGCGAATTCCTGCGCGCAGAGAAACACGCGGGCAAGCGTATCTATCCGCCGGGCCCCGAGATTTTCGCGGCGATGGATGCGACGCCATTCGACGCGGTGAAGGTGGTGATCCTGGGCCAGGATCCGTACCACGGTCCGGGCCAGGCGCACGGATTGTGCTTTTCGGTGCGCCCGGGCGTGCCGGTACCGCCGTCGCTGCAGAACATCTTCAGCGAGATCGAAAGCGATCTCGGCATTCCGCGGCCCGACCACGGTTGCCTCACGCCGTGGGCACGCCGCGGCGTGTTGTTGCTGAACTCCGTGCTGACGGTGCGAGCGGGGATGGCGGGCGCGCACCAGGGCAAGGGTTGGGAAGGGTTCACGGACCGGGCGATCGACGAACTGAACCGGGACCGCGGCGGCCTGGTCTTCCTGCTGTGGGGCAGCTATGCGCAAGCCAAGGGCAAGCTGATCGACACCCGCCGCCATGGCGTGCTGAAGGCGCCGCACCCCTCGCCGCTGTCGGCGCACCGAGGCTTTCTCGGGTGCCGACATTTTTCCAAAGCCAATCAATACCTTGAATCACACGGCCAGGCACCGATCGACTGGTCATTGCCACCACGGAGCCTGCTGGAGGTATGACTTCCGGCGGCTTGTGTTTACTATACCGGCTAGTATAATTTATCCCATCACCCTCACGGCGAAGCCTCTCCCACCACCGGGACCGCGCGGGAACCTTCACGAGGGCTTGGCACTCTCATGGTTAGAGTGCCAATACAGAGAGTGGGGTACAACCAATGAGTGAAGCCTTGGTCGCCAACAACCTGCCCATTCCCAGCGTGGTCGGGAGCCTCGACGCGTACATCGGTGCGGTGCATCGCATCCCGGTGCTGGCCGTCGAGGAAGAACAGGATCTCGCGCATCGCTACCGTGACGACGAGGATCTCGACGCGGCGCGCAAGCTGGTGATGTCGCACCTGCGTTTCGTGGTGCATGTCGCGCGCGGATACTCCGGCTACGGCCTGCAGATCGCCGACCTGATCCAGGAAGGCAATATCGGCTTGATGAAGGCCGTGAAGCGTTTCGACCCCGACCATGGCGTGCGCCTGGTCAGCTTCGCGGTGCACTGGATCCGCGCCGAAATGCATGAGTTCATTCTGCGCAACTGGCGCATCGTGAAGGTCGCGACCACCAAAGCGCAGCGCAAGCTGTTCTTCAACCTGCGCAAGTCAAAGAAGCGTCTCGGCTGGATGAACATGCAGGAAGTGCGCGCGGTCGCCAAGGATCTGGGCGTGCCGGAAGCCACCGTGCTGGAAATGGAATCGCGCCTGTCCGGCCGTGACGTCGGCTTTGACGCACCCACCGAGTCCAATGACGACGCGCCCCCTGCACCGGTCGCCTACCTGGAAGATCACGGTGCCGATCCGTACCTGCAAGTCGCCGATGCCGATCACGAAGAGCACCAGCTCGGCACCCTGCAGCAAGCGATGGCGAAACTGGATGATCGCACCCGCGACATCATCCGCCGCCGCTGGTTGGCCGAGGACAAAGCCACCTTGCAGGATCTCGCCGATGAATATGGCGTGTCGGCCGAGCGCATCCGCCAGCTTGAAGCGAATGCGATGAAGAAGATGCGGGGAGCCTTTGCAGCGTAATAACGCTCGTCCAAGAGCAAGCAGAACGGCCGCCTTGTGCGGCCGTTTCGCTGTATGCGCGCTTTCAATGGACCGGATCGGGCGATCTATGCGACTTTAGATTGGTTGCGGTCCATCCACAATCCACGCCAGCAGCGTCGCGCCAGCCAAATGAGCAGTCCGCCGACGGCGCCCACAATGAGCAGCGCAACGACAAGCGCGATCCATGGATGCGGTGCGATTATGCTGGCCAGGCGATAGATGTCGTCGAGCCGTCGCAGCGTGGCGTCAGGCCGCATCGACGTGAGATGCGGAGCGTTGCCCAGCACCATCAGCGCGTTTCCGTCGCCGTAGCTCGGCCAATCGGGGGGGCCGCAGCCCTCGGGTGAGCCTGTTTTGGCAAATCGTGTCCAACACGCAACCATCAAACGCGACAACTTGCGATCCTGCGCGGACCAAGGGTGCGCGAGGTCGTATCCGAACACGTATGCCATCTCGTCGCCATGGCGTGTGGCCGCGACACAAGCTTCTGCGGGCGCACACGGCTTTGGATGTTCGAACCGATAGAGATAGACGGGCTTGTCCGAATCAGTCGCCAGACGCGCCCAGGTCCACATGTCCCAGTGGAACCGCAGGTCGCCCTCGAAGCGTTTGGCGGCAGCGAACGCGGTTGCGCCAGTTCGGCCCGGCGAAGGCGCTGCAAACTTGACCAGCCATGACGGGAAATCGTGGCCCAGGATTTCATCGAAGGTTTGCGGCGTGATGTGCTTTCCCTTCAGGAAGATCACGCCTTCGTCTTGATTGGAGCCGACCAGGAGTGCAGAGGGATTGATTCGGCCCTGTCGATATGCCTCGGCAGGCGGTTCGGTGACGACCGCGCCGTCCAGAATGATCGCCGGCGTGAAGGGCACCTTCAGCAAAGCTGAGGCAGGCATCTGCCGCAACGCAGTGATCGATGCAGCGCCGGCGCGTTTCGCGAAAGCCACACCATTCTTTTCAGCCCCGGCCTCGGTCAGATCAGGGGACAGGTTCATCGGTTCGAACAGGCCGCCGCTTTCGCCGATGGCGTAACGAAACAGGCCTTTCGCCAAGGGAGAGGCGCTCAACGCGCTGATCGAGATTGAGCCGGAAGACTGCCCGAACACGGTGACGCGCGCAGGATCGCCGCCGAACGTGGCAACGTTGTCGTGCACCCATCGCAACGCCGCAATCTGGTCGAGTAGCCCGTAATTGCCGGTCGTGTGTCGAGACGACTCTCGAGCCAGTTCCGGATGTGCCAGAAACCCGAACACGCCGAGGCGATAGTTGAAGGTAACGACAATGACGCCTTGGCGCGACAGCACATCGCCGGCGTAGAGCGGCGTGGAGCCCGAGCCGTTGTCCAGGCCACCACCGTAAATCCACACCATCACTGGCAACTTTGTGCCCGCCGCGTGCGCTGGCACCCACAGGTTCAGGTAAAGACAGTCCTCACTCATCGGCTCGGCCGGCGCGTTCTCCGGATACATGCCCTTTTGCATGCAACGTGGCGCGAAATGGTTCAGCAGTTTCGCGCCCGACCATGCCTGCACTGGTTGCGGCGGCCGCCAGCGCATATTGCCTAAAGGCGGCGCAGCGAAAGGCAAGCCCTTGTAGACGGTCAGATCGCCCTGTTGAACGCCCTGCACCAAGCCACGATCCGTCATGACGGCACCCATCGCGACGTTGCACCAGCAGACGGCCAGCAAAAGCAATGTCGCAAGCCCGATCCGCCGGTGCGTGTACATCGCGGGTAACAAATCATCGTGAGCAGTCATCAGCCCCCCGAAAACACGGCATAGCACTGGGGCATCCTGTCAGTGCATGGTGCGTAATGCATCCATGCCGAAAGTCCCGAAAACGTACGGCTTTGCGCGGATTCGGATGCGAAAGCTTGCTCAATACAAACCCACCGGATCGATGTCGATCGACCATCGCAAGCCGCGGGGTTGCGGCAACACGTGCAGCCGCGGCAGCCACACCGCGAGCGCCTGGCGTAGCGGCGGGCGTTGCGCGGATTCCAGCAGCAACTGCGCGCGATGACGTCCGGCGCGCAACGGCATCGGCGCGGCAAAGGGACCGTTGATGCGAAGCCCATCACTGCGCGCGGGACACGCAAACGCATCGCGTGCGGCGCTCATGAAGTCATCCAGCGCATTGCGCCGGGCACTTTCCGCGCGCAGCAGGGCCATGTGCGCGAACGGCGGGAGCCCGGTCGCGAGCCGCTCGCCGAGTTGCAGCGCCGCCGCGGCGTCGTAACCGCCCTTCAGCAGCGTCATCAGCAAGGGATGCTCCGGTTCGTGGGTCTGCAACCAGACGGCGCCGGGCTTGTCGGCGCGCCCGGCGCGTCCCGCGACCTGCACGATCAATTGCGCCAGCCGCTCGCCGGCATGGAAATCGACGCTGTGCAGGCCTTCGTCCACGCCCACGATCGCGACCATGGTGAGGTTCGGCAGGTCGTGTCCCTTCGCGAGGATCTGCGTGCCAACCAGGATCGCGGGCTTGTCGTCCGTGAGACGGTCGAGCAGTTTTGCGAAGGCATCGCGCTGGCGCGTGCTTTCCCGATCCACGCGCAACACCGGCACCCCCGGATAACGCGCGGCGAGTGTTTCTTCCAGACGCTCGGTGCCCTGGCCTTGCGGGATCAACGCGTCGGCGTGGCAATGCGGACACGCGTCCGGCGCGCGTTCGGTGTGCCCGCAGTGGTGGCACAACAATTGCCGGCGGCCGCGGTACAGGGTCAGCGGCTTTTCGCAATTCGGGCAGGTCGCGTGCCAGCCGCAGGCGTGGCACAGCAGGACCGGCGCGTAGCCACGGCGGTTCTTGAACACCAATGCCTGCTCGCCGCGTGCGAGCGTTGCATCCAGTGCATCCAGCAACGCGGGGGACAACCCGTGCGCGAGATTGAGGCCGCGCAGATCCAGCACATGTACGGGCGAAGGCGGGCGCGTATGCACACGCTGGCGCAGGCGCACGCATGTGTAGCGTGCCGTCTCGACATTGGCCAGCGTCTCCAGCGACGGCGTGGCGCTGCCCAGCACGATCGGGACGCCCAGCGATTGCGCGCGCATCAGCGCGAAGTCGCGCGCGTGGTAGCGGAAGCCTTCCTGCTGCTTGTACGAGGCGTCGTGTTCCTCGTCCACCACGATCAGGCCGGGTTTCGGCAGCGGCGCGAAGACCGCCGAACGCGTGCCCAGCACGATCGCCGCTGCGCCCGAGCGTGCATCCAGCCACGCGCGTGCGCGCTCGCCTTCGGCGAGATTGGAATGCAGCACCGCGATGCGTGCGTCGAAGCGCGCGCGCAGGCGGCGCAAGGCCTGCGGCACCAGACCGATTTCAGGAACCAGCCACAAGGTTTGGCGTCCCTGCTGCAACGCGCGCTCGGCAAGCCGCAGGTAGATTTCGGTCTTGCCGCTGCCGGTGACGCCCTGCAGCAGGAGCGGATGAAAGCCCTCGCCGGCGGAAAGGATCGTGGCCAGTACTTCGGCCTGCTCGTCGGTCAAGATGGGTGACGCGCCCTCGCGCACACGCGGACTGCTGGCTTCCGGCCGTGCGCGTTCGATCAATCCCGCCGTAGCGAGCCGCCGCGCGGCGGCTCGCCAGCCTGGCAACAGCGTGTCGAGTTCGCTGGCGGACAGCGCGGCATCGGCCAGGGTTTCAAGCAGCGCCGCGGAGCCTCCGCGCCGCGTGCGCGCATCGCGGGCCGACGCGCCCGCCACGGTGATACGCCAGATTTCTTCCGCGAAGGCATCCAGCGCACCGCCGTCGCGCAGGGCCAGCGGCAGCGCACCGAAGATCACGTCGCCGATCGCGCCGCACCAATAGTCGGCCGCGCGCCGCAGGCTCGCCAACAGTTCGGCGTCGAGCAGGGGTTGCGGATCGAGCACCGCTTCGATCGACTTGAGACGATCGCCGGCAAAGTCCGTGTGCTCCACGATGTCCACGACGATGCCGATCCTGTGCGAGCGGCCAAACGGCACCCGGACGCGGCAGCCAGGCAATAGTTCCGATGATTCCGACAGATAGTCGAAAGTTTGCGCCAGCGGTAGCGGCAGCGCGACGCGCGCGATCCTGGGTGGCAGGCCGGATTGCCGCGTAACCTTCATCAGTTAGCGCGGCTTGTTGCCACGATCCGCAGGAATGCCGGGTAAGCCAATGACCCGTTGGCGGTTTTGCGCTTATCCACAATCGCTGTGGATAAGGTTGTGGAAGGATGGCGGGCAAGCGCTTCCCAAGGCTCGCGGAATCGGCCCGGCGCACGGATTGGTGAAAATTTCATCATGTATATTTTCTTTTTGAATTCATACACATGGATCAGAGACGCGGTCTTTGCGCGGCGATTCGCGGATCGCGATGCGCCCCCTGAACGCGCAGGCCGTGGCTGTGCAAAACAGCGCGGCCGGTGGCCCCTCACGGCGATTCGAGGATGGCGCGGGACGCTTGGACCTGCTGTCCGAAGCGGGCCAAGCCGGCTTCGCGCATGCGCGCGGCGTGGTGGGCGAGATAGTCGTCCCAGGCCGCGCGGTCACGCAAACGATAGTGGGCCTGGACGATGAAGCGTCCGGCCGGCGCGGGCGGTTCGCTGCGGATCAGGATTTCGGCGCCAGTGAAACCCGGCAATGCCAGCATCCCGTGCACGTGGCCATCCAGCCACGCCAGGTATTCGGCGCGCAGCGCGATGTCCATTTCGAGCTCGACCACGTAGACGATCATGCGCTGGTCAGGCTCAACAGCATGACGAACACGAAGCCGAACCCGAGCAGGATCGTGTACCAGAACCCGAGACTCCAGTATTTCAGGTTGGTCATGAACCAGCCTTGCCGGTAGACGCGCTTCTGCATCAGCCACAAGTACACGAAAATCCAGATCCACGCCGCGGCTGAAAGCATGACGAACGGGATACTCGCCCAGCCGCCGTGGGGTGCCAGCAGATGGCGCAATACTCCGATCAGCACAAGCACCAGCATCGACAGCATGAGGAACGCGTGGCTGTGCATCGCCACGATCAGGTGTTCCATGTACAGCCGCTTCTTGAAGATGTAGAAGAGCTTCAGCAGCAGCGCGAAGAGCGGCAGCAGTACGAACAGTACCGTGGGCGCAGCCGAGTACATGCCCAGCGTGAACTTGCGGCGCGCGTTTTGTTGCTCGGCCCAGGAGCCGGCATTCATCGCATGCAACTGCTGCTGCGCGTTGCCGATCAGGTCATTGATCCAGTCGACCGCGGCATCGGGAAGCCAGCCGATCTTCAGCGGCTTGGTGTCGCGGTTCCAGAGCACCGTGTCGTTGATGGAAATGTTGCCGTTGGCGAACGCGCCATCGTCCGAAGAGATTGGAGCGGACAACCCCTTGGGTGCCGGGACGACCGCGAGCGTCGGCTTGCCGTCCGACGTCGAAATGGCGACAGCCTTGTTGGCGGGCGTGAACCCGACGCGCACGGTGATCTGGGTCGCGAAGAACGCCACGATCGCCAGGAAGAACACCAGCCGGAACGGTGTGACGTAGCGCGCGCGCTTGCCTTCGAAATAATCCAGCGTGAGTTTGCCCGGCCGGAAGTACAATGGCGCCAGCGTCCTGAAGACGCGCTCGTCGATGTTGAGCACGCTGTCGGCGATGTCACTCATCACGCTGCTGAAATGGCGCACCATGCCGGTGGTCGGCTGGCCGCAGGCGTAGCAGTATTTGCCGTACAACGGCGCACCGCAGTTCTCGCATTGGCCCTCTGCCGAAGGGGGCGGCGGCAACGGTGCGGCGGGTTGGTCTGTCGTTTCGTGTGACATCGGGTCTTTCCGCAATGCCCCAGATTCTATCCTTGGACCGCGCACGTTTTGCGCGCGAGATTCGCGCAACGGTAAAGCTGGCGCTGCCATTGATCGCCGGCCAGTTGTCCGCGGTCGGCATGAGTGCAGTGGACGTCGCCCTGGCCGGCCATTTCAACGCCCACACCCTGGCTGCGGTCGCTGTAGGTGCCAATGTGTGGGTGCTGGGGCTGGTCAGCGCAATCGGGGTGCTGATGGCGCTGTCGCCGTCGGTGGCGCAGTTGGACGGCGCCAATCGCCGCGGGGAGATTGGGCCGCTGTTCCGGCAGGCCTTGTGGCTGGCCGCGGGCATGTCGGTGCTGTTGTGGTTCGGCGCGCGCCACGCCGGCCCGCTGTTGCGCCTGATCGGGGTCGATCCCGCGTTGACGGACGATGTGCAGGCCTTCCTGCACGCGCTGAGCTGGGGTGCGCCCGGTCTGTGCGGCTACTTCGCGTTGCGCGGTCTCTGCGAAGGCTCCAGCTGGACGCGCCCGACCATGTTGTTCGGACTGTTCGGACTGGCGGTGCTGGTGCCGCTGGACTGGATCATGATCTACGGCAAGTTCGGTTTTCCCGCGATGGGCGCCGAAGGCGCGGGCATCGCCAATGCGCTGGCGTTGTGGCTGCAGTTGCTGGCGTTCATCGCCTACCTGAAATTCGGCAAACGGTTCCGCGATCTGGATCTGTTCGCGCGCATGGAACGCCCCGACTGGCACGCGATCAGGCATTTGCTGTGGATCGGCGTGCCGATGGCGGTGACGCTGTTGATGGAAGCCGGGTTGTTCGTGATCTCGGCGCTGCTGATCAGCCGGCTCGGTACCGTGGCGATTGATGGACACCAGATCGCGATCAACGTGGCGTCGGTCACCTTCATGGTGCCATTGGGTCTGGCGCTGGCCGTGACGGTGCGGGTCGGCAATGCGGCCGGGCGTGGCGATGCGCAAGGGGTGCGTTACGCGGGATTCTGCGGCATCGTGTTGACGCTGGCCACGCAGGCGGTTTCGGCGACGCTGATGTTCGCGATCCCGCACGCGATCGCGCATGTCTATTCGAACGATCCGCGCGTGATCGCGCTGGCCGCGCAATTGTTGATCCTGGCTGGCATCTTCCAGTTTTCCGACGGCATACAAGTGGTGTCGAATGGCGCGCTGCGCGGATTGAAAGACACCCGCATGCCGATGCTGATCACCGCGTTCGCGTATTGGGCCGTGGGCATGCCGATCGGGGCATGGCTGGCGTTCGGCGCGGGCCACGGCGTGCGCGGCATGTGGGTGGGCCTGATCGCGGGACTGACCGCAGCGGCGGTGTTGCTGTTGGCGCGCTGGGTCGCGCAGACGCGCGGTGAACAGTGGCGCAGGTTTTCATTGGCTCCCTACGAAGCCGCTGTTGTGGAAAGTCAGGCCAGGGATGGCCGCTCTGGAGTTTGATGCGTTGGAAGGCTTGCCCGTCGATGCGCTCGACGCGGCAGCGATCATGGACGATCGCATAATCATTGCCGTGCGGCTACGCTTGGCCGATACCACTCGGCATCTCGGGAATCGCCCGCATGACCAATCCCCCACGCGGCGGCTTCGCAGGCTTCATGCGCGCGCTCGGGCGCGGCATCAACATCACGCGGCTGGTGATCATCAACGTGGTGTTCTTCGGCATTCTGCTGCTGATCCTGGGGCTGGTTTTTCGCGGCGCGCCGAAGGTCGGGCCGGACACGGTGCTGTTGTTGCAACCCGATGGCATGCTGGTCGAACAGTCCAGCGTCGATCCTGCCGCGCGTGCACTGGCGCGGGCGTCGGGCGGGTCCACCGGCCAGGTGCAGGTGCGCGACCTGGTCGCCGCGATCGACCATGCCGCGCACGATTCGCGCATCACGAAGATTCTGCTGGATCCGTCAAAACTGCAATTCGGCGGCATGGGCGCGCTGGAGGAAGTGGCTGCGGCGCTGGATCGCTTCCGTGACGCCGGCAAACCGGTGGTCGCGTGGGGTACCGACCTCGGCCAGATGCAGTACCTGCTCGCGGCGCACGCCAACGAGGTGTTGCTCGATCCTGCCGGCTCGATTTCGATCACGGGACTGTCCGATTACCGCAGCTACTACAAGACGCTGCTGGACAAGCTGGGGGTCAGCGCACACCTGTTCCGCGTGGGCGAGTTCAAGTCCGCGGCCGAGCCGTTCATCCTCGATCAACCGTCGCCCGCCTCCCTCGAAGCCGACAAGTACTGGATGGGCGGCTTGTGGAACACGTGGCTCGACGAAGTCGGCAAGCTGCGCCACGTCGATCCAGCCACGTTGGGCCAGCAGATCGACAACTTGCCCGCCGAGATTCCGGCCGCCAACGGCGATGTCGCGCAGTTGGCGCTGAAACTGCATTGGGTGGATGGCCTCGCCACACGCGAGGATGTCGTCAAGCTGATGCAGAAGCACGGCGTCGTCACCGACAACGGTACGGGTTTCCGCGCGGTCGATCTGGCGCAGTACCTGCCGCAGACCATTGGCCTCGGGATCGGCAAGCCACAGGTGGCGGTGATCGTGGCCGAGGGCGACATCGTGGCCGGCAAGCAGCCGGCGGGGAAGATCGGCGGTGAATCCACCGCCGCGTTGATCCGCGTCGCGCGCGCCAACCGCAACGTGCACGCGATCGTGCTGCGCGTCGATTCCCCGGGAGGCGAAGCGTTCGCCGCCGAACAGATCCGCCGCGAAGTGGTGCTGGCCGAGCAGGCCGGCAAACCGGTGGTCGTGTCGATGGGCGACATGGCGGCCAGCGGCGGTTACTGGATCTCGATGAACGCCAACCGCATCTTCGCCGAGCCCGACACCATCACGGGCTCCATCGGCATCTTCGGTTTGTACTTCACCGGTTCGGACGGCTTGGCCAAGCTCGGCATCAACACCGCGGGCGAGGGCACCACGCCGCTGGCGGGCGCGTTCGATTTCCGGCGCCCGCTCGATCCGTCATTGAACGCGATGATCCAGAGCAGCATTGATTGGGGCTACAAGCAATTCGTCGGCAATGTCGCCAAAGCACGTGGCAAGAGCCCCGCCGATATCGATTCCATCGCGCAGGGCCGCGTATGGACCGGTGCGCAGGCGCTGCAGCGCGGTCTGGTCGACCAACTGGGTGGCCTGCGGGACGCGGTCGCGTATGCGGCGAAGGACGCCAAGCTCGGCGATGACTACGCGATGCGCTACATCGAGCCGCCGCTCAATCCGTTGCAGCGATTCTTCCTCGGTGTCGGCGACAGCGCCTCCGCGCGCGCGCTGACATCGCTGGGCCTGCACTTGCCGAAGTCATGGCTGCTGGCGATTCCGAAGCTGCTGCCCGAGCTTTCGTGGTTGCAGAATGCGCGCGCCGGCATGCCCGTCGAGTACGCGTATTGCTTCTGTCGGTTGCAGCCCTGACGCTGCGAAAGCGGTTCCGCTCGCTGCGGAGGCGAGCGAAACCAAAAGGAAGCGCTTCGTGCTCGCCAAAGATCAAAATGGATCCCGGCCTGCGCCGGGATGACGAAAGATGTGGTTGCGAGCTTCGCAGGAGTCGTACCCTCATCCGGCCCTGCGGGCAAAAGAAAACGCGGCGTTTCACGCCCCTTCTCCCGGAGGGATAAGGGAAACATCGACGTCACATCGACGACATGCCCATCCCGTAGGGATCGTCCTGCGGCAGTTCGCTGCCGCTGGCGCCTTCGGCGAGGCGGATCTTGAGCGCGAGGCCGTCGCGCGAGTCGGCTTTCGTCAGCGCTTCTTCCAGATCGATCGTGCCTTCCTTGTAGAGCTTGTACAGCGACTGGTCGAAAGTCTGCATGCCTTCTTCCAGGCTGCGTTCCATCGCCAGCTTGATCTCGTGCACTTCGCCGCGGCGCAGCAGGTCGCGGATGTGCGGCGTGTTGATCAGCACTTCGGTGGCGGGCCGGCGGCGGCCGTCCTTGCCGACCACCAGGCGCTGCGAAATGATGGCTTTCAGGTTCAGGGCCAGGTTCATCAGGATGTTGCGGTGCGCGGCCTCCGGGAAGAAGTTGAGGATGCGCTCGATGGTCTGGTCGGCGTTGTTGGAATGCAGCGTGGCCAGACAGATGTGACCGGTTTCGGAGAAGCCGATCGCGGCGTCCATGGTGTCGGTGTCGCGGATTTCGCCGATCAGGATCACGTCCGGCGCCTCGCGCATCGCGTTCTTCAGCGCCTCGTGGTAGCTGTGGGTGTCGAGGCCGACCTCGCGCTGATTGACGATCGACTTCCGGTGCTTGTGCAGGAACTCGATCGGGTCCTCGATGGTGAGGATGTGGCCCGCGGAGTTGGTGTTGCGGTAGTTGATCATCGACGCCAGCGTGGTCGATTTGCCGGAACCCGTCGCGCCCACGACCAGGATCAGTCCGCGCGGCTCCATGATCAATTTCTTGTAGATCTGCGGCAGCAACAATTCCTCGATCGACGGGATGTCACTCTTGATCGCGCGGATCACCAGCGCGACTTCACCGCGCTGCTTGAACACGTTGACGCGGAAACGGCCGACGTCCTTCACCGCCAGCGCCATGTTGTATTCGAGTTCGCGCTCGAACTTCGGCACCGAACCTTCGTCCATCAACGAATAGGCGATCTTCTTCACCATGCCCGACGGCAGCGGCGACGTGCCCAGCGCAGCCAGCCGACCCTCGATCTTGATGTGCACGGGCGTGCCGGTGGACAGGAACATGTCCGACGCACCCCGATCCATCATCAGCTTGAGGAAGTACCCGATGTCCATCATTGATCCCCGGTCTCGAAGGCCCGCGCAGGTCGCTGCGGCGTTGCAAAGGTGAAATGGTACGCCGACAATGCCCCGATGCGCTCCCCTGAGTGGTGTTTATGACACGCACACGCCGAAAAATCCATGATCTCGCCCTGCTGGGGCTGGTTGGTTTGGCCGCTGCCCTGGCCGGCTGCGCGACCGTGCCGCCGCCGATCCAGATGATGGATCGGGCGCAGTCGGAAATCCGCGCAGCCCGCGGTGCCGGTGCCGCCACGGCGGCACCGGAGGCACTGGCCGAAGCCGAGCGCCGCCTTGCCGCCGCGCAGCAGTTCAGCGCCAAGGGTGACAACGGCAAGGCTGCCGACAAGGCCGCCGAAGCCGAAGCCGCCGCCGCGACCGCGCGTGCGCGCGCCGACGCCTCGCGGCTCGGCGAGCAGATACAACAGCAATCTTCCGTCAACGCATCGTTGCAAGCGGATCTGGAACGCCGGCAAGCCGCAGCCGCTGCGGCGCAACAGGCGGCGGTCGCGCCGCCGGCCCCCGCAAGTACGTCCGCACCTGCGCCCGGCGGTTCCTCGGCGCCGCCGCCATCGGGCTTGGGCCCCGTGACGTTGCCGTCCATCCAGCTTGATCAGCCCGGCGTGCCGGCTTCTTCCGGCAGCGCGGGTGCGCCGGCATCCGCCGGCACTTCCGGCAATCCGGGGGGTTATCCATGAAATCCGGGGGTGAACCCATGAAGCGCGCATTCTTCACCGCTCTCGCCGTGGCTGCGTTCGCGCTGGGTTTTGCGGCGACGCCCGCGCACGCCGCGAGCAAGACCGATGCCGACGTCGCGCGTCTGTCGGCGCAGCTCGAACAACTGGATGCCGATCCGGTGCTCGGCCAATACGCCTTGGCGCAAAGGACCTTGGCGCGCAACGCGATTGGCGATTTGCAGAACGCCGGCCGCAGCGAGCGCGAGCACGCGTTGTTCATGGCCGAACAACGGGTCGCGTTGGCGCAGGCCTCGGCCAAGGCGGACGCCGATCGCGGCAAGCTCGATCAGCTCCAGCGCGAACACGACCAGATCCAGTTGCAGGCCAGCCAGGCCGATGCGGCGCGGGCGCAAGCCGAATTGGCGCGCCAGCGTCTGCAATACGAGGCGGCCGTCCAGCAGACGCAGATGCTGCAGGAGCAGGGCGCACAATCTGCCCAGCAGGCCCAGCAGGCGCAGGCCGAAGCGGCGCAGGCCAGGAAGCTTGCGGCGGCCCAGGCACGCGCCGCCACATTGGCGCGGAAGGAAGCCCGCCTCGCCGAAGCCGCGACGCAGGCGCTGCAGGGCAGCAGCGCACCGGTGAGTCGTGGCAGTACCGCCAGCATGCGTTTGTCGGCGGCTTCCTTCGAATCGGGTTCGGACAATCTCACCGCTTCCGGGCGCCGCCGCGTTGCTGATTTTGCGCGTGCGCATGCGAACCAGCGCATCGTGATCGAACCACGCGGCGCCAGCGATGCGCGCGTGTTGGCAGGGCGTCGCGCCGTCGCGGTCGAGGCCGCGCTCGCGGCTGCAGGCGCCGGACAGGTGTCGATTCGTGCGGTCGGTCGCGCGTCCAAAGGGGCCGCTGTCGAGGTCCGGGCGGAGTGACGAAAATTCAAGGACATTCAAGTAGTTGAACGCGCCTTGAATCCGCGTGGGACAGGCCGTTTTTGGCGGTTGCCAAGCGTCCTGGATCGGCGTAGGGTCAACCCCAAGGTCGGCCCTTTGCCGACCCGAGGCGCCATCGCATGAACCCCGCAACATCCCGATTTCCACGCCCCGCATCCGCGGCGCGTGGATGTGACGGCGCGCGCATCACCATCCGTCAAGCGTTGCCCACGCAAGAGGAGGCTGCTCCATGTTTGAACAACAGCAGAAAGATCACATAGACGCCGTGATGAAGGCGAATCCCGAATTCCGCCGCCTTTATCAGTACCACCAGGAGCTGGACAGCAAGGTGCACGATGCGGAACTCGGTGTATTGCCGATGCATGAAAACCAACTGCACGGCATGAAGAAAGAAAAACTTCTGCTGAAGGACCGACTGACCCGAATGTGGGGCGAAATGGGCAACGCCTGAGCGCCGCACACGCCAAGAATCCTCACCGGCCCGCCATGTGCGGGCCGGTTTGCGTCTGGGGACGTGCGAACGTCCCATCGGCGGCATGCGCCTTTAGGGATGCTCTGATTTTGCTCGTCATCCCGGAATCGCGTAGCGATATCCGGGACCCAGTGCCTTTGTGGATCAACACGAGAGCCGAAAGGCACTGGATAGACTCGCGCCATCCTTGGCGCTCGCCCTGCGAGCCGCCTGCGGCGTTCGCGTTTGCAATTCCCCGATCAGGTCGGGGACAGGCTCTGCAAACGCAGTCCGCTTTCGCGGGAATGACGAAAACCGGATTGATCAGACCTTCCTTAGCGCGGGGCGCTCCTGCCATTGTCCGATCAATGATGTTTGGGATGGGAGGGTGTCAAGCCTGCACGGTGTCCATGGCAGACCGCTGCCTGTCGATTTCCCGCAAACGTTTGGTGATTGCCGAGGTGCAGGCCGCACGGGAATTGCTGCGGCGAATGCTGGCAGCCGCGTTGGCGCCGAGGTGACGCGCAAGCTCGCGGTCATCGAATACCTGCCGCATAAGGCGCGCCGCGTGCGCCACATCGGGATCGGCCCAATGTTGGCCTCGCCAGTAGGGATAATCACCGTTACGCAGCGGGACCATGCGGTAGTCGACCAGCAGGCTGTTTTGGTCGTCCATGAAATCCAGGTTGCCGGAATATCCCGTGGCGATCACGGGTTTGCCGAGGTACATGCACTCGGCGAGGCCCATCCCGAAACCTTCCGAGCGGTGCAGGGACACGAAGCAGTCCACACTGTTCTGCAATGCGTACATTTCTTCGCGTGAGAGGAAACCGTCGCGCAGTTCGATCCGTGGATCGTCCGCGACGCTGACTTGCAGCACTTCGAGTCGATCGCGGAAGCGATCGCCGTTGCTGCATTTCACCAGCAATTTCGCGCCTTGCGTGCCGTCGGCGAAGGCTCGCCGAAATGCCGCGATCACCGCTTCCGGATTCTTGCGCGAGACGAAACCATTGAAGTCGTAGCTGAACAGGAATACGAACTTGTCGGGCGGCAATCCGAAGTGGGCGCGATCAATGCCCGTGGGCACCTTGAACTCGATGGGCATGGGCATCCGCAGCACCGGCTTGCGTGTGGTCGCGCCTATCGCGTCGCGCACGAAGGCGGTTGGTGCCCATACCTCCTCAACCAGATCGAAGGCACAGCGCCAGTCGCGCGGGAATTTTTCCAGTTCCCACAGCCAGAAACCAATGTTGTGATGTCCGGCGAATATACGCTTGCCGAGCGCGGTGCGCGCGATCGGCATCTGGTCAGCGTTGATGTAGAACACGTTGGTGGCGTAAGCCAGCGTGTTCGACACATGCCGGTCCAACGAACGATCTTGCTGCCGGCTGACTGTACCGACATCGAAATCGAAGATCGAGAATGGGTAATCACTGGGTTCCAGTGCGCGTGCGTACGCGCGCAGGCTTTCCGCGACGCCGAATTCGCCGCGTGCGTAGCCCAACAGGTTTGCGCCGGGGCTGGTCGGCGGCGACGACACGAGTTGGTTCCGAAAGCGGCGTCGCTCTCCTGCAGGCACCGGCAGCAATGGCGGCATCGGCGTTCCGGCGGCGGCATGTATGCGCCGACGCAGTGCCAAACGCCATGTGAACGGGACACGCGTGTATAGCCACGCGAAACTGCTCGCATGGGATTTGGTCCAACTCAGGACACGAAGCAGCGCCTTGCCCAGATGATCGCGCCGACCTCGGCGCGGCGTCGGCTCCGGTTTCTCCATCGTCACGCGCCTGCCTCGCTCGGGCGGGATTTCCAATTCGGGGGGTGTCATGCGTGAAAGTGTACAAACTCGTGAGGACGCCGCATTGATGGGCTATCGATCAAGGTAGCGGCGGCGGGCAGGTCCGCTGGCTGCAGAGGGACGATCCACCGCGCATCCGGCCGCACGCAAGCCGTGCGCGGGCTCCGGTATCATGCGGCTTTCGCGATGCGGGATGGCCGCATCTCCGTACCCGCACGTCCGCGACCACATCTTGAAGCTCCCATGATCGTCGACAGTGTTCTCGAATTGATCGGTCACACGCCGATGCTGCGCGTGCGTCGGCTGGATACCGGTCCGTGCGAACTGTTCCTGAAACTGGAATCTGCCAACCCGGGCGGGTCGATCAAGGATCGCATCGGCCTGTCGATGATCGAGGGTGCCGAGCGCGCCGGGAAAATCAAGCCGGGCGCGACACTGGTCGAAGGCACCGCGGGCAATACCGGCCTCGGCCTGGCGCTCGTCGCGCAGGCCAAGGGTTACAAGCTGATCCTGGTCGTGCCCGACAAGATGAGCCGCGAGAAGATCTTCAACTTGAAGGCCATGGGCGCCGAGGTGGTGCTGACGCGTTCGGACGTCGCCAAGGGCCACCCCGAGTATTACCAGGACCTTGCCGCCAGCATCGCCGAAAAAACGCCGAGCGCGTACTTCATCAACCAGTTCGGCAATCCCGACAACCCGGCCGCGCACGAGGCCACCACCGGCCCGGAAATCCTCGAGCAGATGGAGGGCCGCGTGGATGCGCTGGTGTTCGGCTGCGGATCGTCGGGCACGATGACGGGCCTGTCGCACTACTTCGAAAAGCACTCGCCAGATACCGAATTCATCCTGGCCGACCCGGTCGGCTCGATCCTCGCGCAGTACATCAATGAAGGCACGCTTTCGAAAAAGACCGCGTCGTGGATGGTGGAAGGCATCGGCGAAGACTTCCTTCCGACCATCAGTGATTTCTCGCGGGTGAAAAAGGCATACTCGATCACCGACAAGGAAAGTTTCCTCACCGCGCGCGAACTCTTGAAGCAGGAAGGCGTTCTGGCTGGCTCGTCCACCGGCACGCTGCTGGCGGCGGCGCTGAAATACTGCCGCGAGCAAACCACGCCGAAGCGCGTGGTTACGCTGGTATGCGACACCGGCAACAAATACCTGTCCAAGCTCTACAACGATTACTGGATGCTGGACAACGGTTTTCTCGACCGCCAGCCGACCGGCGATCTGCGTGACCTGATCCTGCGCCCTTACGCGCAGCGCGACACTGTGGTCGCGGCGCCGGCCGACCTGCTGATCACGGCCTACAACCGCATGAAGTTGTACGACGTTTCGCAACTGCCGGTGATGGAGGGCGAGAAGATCGTCGGCATCATCGACGAGTCGGATCTGCTGCTGCACGTGTACGGCGACGAGAAGCAGTTCCTCGAACCGGTGTCGTCGGCCATGGTCACGCAGTTGCAGACACTCGAAGTCAAAACGCCGATCGAGGACCTGCTGCCCGTGTTCGAACACGGCCGCGTCGCGATCGTGATGGATGGCGACAAGTTCCTCGGCCTCATCACCCGCATCGACCTGCTGAATTACCTGCGCCGAAGGGTCGCGTGACACGCGGCGGTCCTTATCGTCATTCCGGGGCTGCGCGAAGCGCAGAACCCGGAATCCATTTTCAAACTGTCTGAATCGTCAACGTCCAGGGTGCAAGAGAAACCCATACGCGTGAAACGCACATCAAAAAGACATCGCGGCGATGAACTCCGCAAGGAGTCCGTCCTCGACTACGTCAATGCTGCGCGCAATCGCTCCACCGACAAACAGCCGAACATTGTCGAGTTGCTTGCGATGAAAGAAGGCAACGAGATGGAGTTCGAGCCGCCACGCTTGGGCGGGCGCCGCTGGCTGTCGCGATGAGCGCCGAGCCCGCGCGATCCATGCCCGGCCAGCCGCCCGACCCGTCGACTGGTGCGATCGACACGCCAACATAACCGCCCGACATGCACGCGGGCTGCGACTGCCAAACGTGCATTCTCGTCTATAGCCGGAACGCCCACGGGTTGATGACGTTGAGGCCCGCTGCTTCGAATGGGGTCGTATCGCGGGAGGCGACGATCAGCCCGTGCGTCGCCGCAATCGCCGCGATGTACCCATCGGCCAGACCTGCTGTTTTTCCGGCGACGCGTGCACGGGCCATCAAATCTGCATACATTTTTGTCGCAGCCAGATCGAAGGGTAGTACCCGCGCCGCAAACAGCGGCAGCAGGGTGCGTTCCAGGCGATCGCCGAGCACGTTGCGGCGTTTGCCAGCCGGCAGCGCCGCAATGCCGAAGCGCAATTCCGCCACGGTGATTGCGGACAGGTACAGCGTTTCCACCGCCTGCGCATCCAGCCACGCCAGCACGTGCGGGTCAGGTTTCGGTTTCCAGGGCTCGGAAACGACATTGGTGTCGACCAGAATCATTCAAAGCCCATGGGCCGCGCGGGCGTCTTGTCGCGCACCTTCTGGAATACCGCTGCCTCGGCACGGGTCAGCCCCGCTTCGCGGCCAATGGAAGTCAGCAGCGATCCCAGCTTGACACGGCCTTCCGGCTTGGCGGCCATCGCCAGGATGTCGCGTACTTCGGCTTCCGTGCTTCGACCATGCATGGCTGCGCGCATCCGCAACGCGCGGCGGACTTCCTCGGGGATGTTCCTGATGGTGATGGATGGCATTGCAATCACTCTACGATTTAATCTGCACTGATTGCAGTTTACAACAATGCAATCATTGCTTCAATATCCCTCGGTTCCGGTCGCAGCGCCACGCCGGATTCCGTCGGCCGCATTGGGTGTGCCCGCCTTGGACGCTTGGGCAGAGAAAGTTCGCGAAACACCCTAAAATGGCGCGATGATGAAGACAAACAAACCCCTCGCCCTCGCCACCCGCGCGATCCACGCCGGCCAGTCACCTGATCCCTCCACCGGGGCGATCATGACGCCGATCTACCAGACCTCGACCTACGTGCAAGCCAGCCCCGGCAAGCACAAGGGCTTCGAGTATTCGCGCACGCAGAATCCCACGCGATTTGCGTGGGAGCGTTGTGTGGCCGATCTGGAAGGCGGCGTCGCCGGCTTCGCATTCGCGTCGGGCATGGCGGCAACCGCGACCGTGCTGGAACTGCTCGACTCCGGCAGCCACGTCATCGCGATGGACGATCTGTACGGTGGCAGCTATCGCCTGTTCGAACGCGTGCGCCGGCGCAGCGCCGGGCTGGATTTCAGTTTCATCGACTTGAACGACGCGGCCGCATTGAAGGCCGCGTTAAAGCCGAACACGCGCATGATCTGGGCCGAAACGCCGACCAATCCGATGTTGAAACTCGTTGATCTGGCCAAGGTGGCGAAGTTCGCGAAACAGCACGGCTTGCTGCTGGTGGTCGACAATACCTTCTGCTCGCCGATGGTGCAGCGCCCGCTCGAATTCGGCGCCGACATCGTGGTGCATTCGGCCACCAAATATTTGAATGGTCATTCCGATATGGTCGGTGGCATCGCCGTCGTAGCCGACAAGGAACTCGCCGAACGCATGGCGTTCCTGCAGAACTCGGTGGGCGCGGTGGCAGGACCGTTCGACGCGTTCCTCGCGTTGCGCGGTGTCAAGACGCTGGCACTGCGCATGCAGGCGCATTGCGCCGGCGCGCTCGAACTTGCGATGTGGCTGGACAAACATCCTGCCGTCGAGCGGGTGATCTATCCCGGCCTCAAATCGCACCCGCAGCACGCGCTGGCGCGCCGTCAGATGCACGGCGGCGGCGGCATCGTCACCATCGAAGTGAAAGGCGGCTTGAAGAAGGCGCGCCGGATGCTGGAACGCTGCCACCTGTTCGCGCTGGCCGAATCACTCGGCGGCGTCGAAAGCCTGATCGAGCACCCGGCCATCATGACCCACGCCTCGGTGCCGCCCGCCAACCGCAAGCGGCTCGGCATCAGCGACGGCCTGATCCGGCTGTCGGTGGGCGTCGAGGCTGTTGGTGATTTGCGTGACGAGCTGGACCACGCACTCGCGTAGGGTTGGCAATCGGCCGGTACAATCGCCAGTCAGCCAGACGTCACGATAATCCATCGCCTTTCAGTTCGAGCCGTGCGGCACGGAGCGCACACCCGTCATGACGACATCCTCATACCGCCTGATCGATCCCCTGTCGCCCTACATCGCGCTGAAGCGCCATTTCACTTTGATCGTGCAGATGGCCAAGCGCGATGTCATCAGCCGTTATCGAGGCTCATTCGCCGGCCTGCTGTGGTCATTCTTCAACCCGTTGCTCATGCTGGTGATCTATACCTTCGTATTCGGGGTGATCTTCAAATCGCGGTGGGGTAATCAGACGTCCAACCAGTTCCAGTATGCGATCGTGTTGTTTGCCGGGCTGAACATCAATACGTTCTTTTCGGAATGTGCCAACCGCGCGACCACGGTCATCATCGAAAACACGAATTTCGTAAAGCGCGTGGTGTTTCCGTTGGAAACCTTGAGCTGGAGCGTCATCGGCTCCGGCCTGTTCCATCTGTTCGTCTCAACACTGGTGTTGCTGGTGATCTCGCCGTTCATCATGGGTCATATTCCGTGGACCGTGGTGCTGTTTCCCATCGTGGTGGCGTGCTTCCTGCCTTTCGTCGCCGGGATGGTCTGGTTGCTGGCGTCGCTGGGTGTGTATTTCCGCGACTTCAAGCAGCTCATCACCATCATGACGATGGCGTTGATGTTCCTCGCGCCGATCCTGTACCCCATGTCGCTGATTCCGGCGCGCTATCGGGTATTCATGTACTTGAATCCCCTGACCATCATTGCGCAGGCCTCGCAGGACGTGCTGATCTGGGGCAAGCTGCCACGCTGGGATCATCTCGGCGCCTATGCCGTGTTGGCATGTCTGTTCGCCTGGTTTTCGTTTGCGTGGTTTGAGCACACACGCAAGGGTTTTGCCGATGTCGTCTGAGGATTTCAGCATCCAGGTCAGGGGCTTGTCCAAGCGGTACGAGATTTACTCGCAACCTGCCGACCGTCTGAAGCAAATGGTCCTCCCGCGCATGCAGCGCGCTATACGCCGGCCTTCGCGTGCCTATTTCAATGAATTCTGGGCGCTGCGGGACGTCAGTTTCGATGTGCGCCGTGGTGAAACCATCGGCATCGTGGGACGCAACGGATCCGGCAAGTCGACCTTGCTGCAGATGATCTGTGGAACCCTCACGCCGACCGTGGGTGAGGTCACGGTTGAGGGGAGAATCGCAGCGTTGCTGGAACTTGGCGCCGGCTTCAATCCTGAATTCACCGGTCATGAAAACGTTCGATTGAGCGGCTTGCTGTATGGGCTCTCCGAACAGGAATTGCGCAGTCGATACGAAGCCATCCTCGATTTCGCCGAGATCGGCGATTTCGTCGATCAGCCCGTCAAGACTTATTCAAGCGGCATGTACGTGCGACTGGCATTCGCCGTCGCCATCAACGTTTCACCGGATATCCTGGTCGTGGACGAGGCATTGTCCGTGGGTGACGAGGCATTCCAGCGCAAATGCTTTGCACGGATCGATGCGATTCGCAAGGCGGGTGCCACGATATTGTTCGTATCGCATGCCGCGAGCACGGTAAGCGAACTCTGCAATCGCGCGCTGTTGCTGGATCACGGCGAACTGTTGACACAAGGTTCGCCTAAGTACGTTGTATCGCGTTACCAGAAACTGTTGTATTCCCCGGCGGACAAATATCCGTCCATACGCGAGGCCATCCGAGGGAGCCATGAGGGCGACGTGGGCTCGGACGTGGCCGCGGCGCTTTCAACCGATCTCTCGGAACCGAGTGAGTCGAATCCAGACGCCGGTCTCGTCGATACGCAGGCGTCCGGCCGCGAATCGGCCGGGCACTCATCCGGCGCAGCCGACCTGCACGCAGCGGCCAACTCTGTTCCCGAGGAGGCGTATTTCGAGGAAGGTTTGGTACCCCGAAGCACACTGCGTTACGACGCATCGGGAGCCGAGATCGTCGATCCGCACATCGAGACGCTGGACGGGCGGCGGGTGAATATCCTGCAGCCCCAGCACGAATACGTTTATACCTATGGCATTCGATTCGACGAGGTTACCGCCGCAGTCCGTTGCGGCATGCTCATCAAGAGCGTGACCGGCCTCGAACTTGCGGGGAGCGTCACGTCCTGGCACGGCGATAATCTGCCGTTCGTGGATGCCGGAACCGAACTCGTGGTCAGATTCCGGTTTCCCTGCCTGTTCGCGTCCGGGGCGTATTTCATGAACGCCGGTGTGCAAGGCGTGATCGGCGAACAGCATGTTTATCTTGACCGCTGGATCGATGGCATCATGTTCAAGGTCATCCATGAGCCCGGAAGGCTTGCAACCACCACCATGGATCTGGATATCAAACCCGACATTCATGTCATGCATGGCGTAGCGGCACAATGAGCAATCCGGTAGGCACAAAGCGCCGCGCGCTGCTGATTCTTGGCATGCACCGCAGCGGCACCTCCGCGATAACGCGCGTGGTGAACCTGCTCGGCGCGAAGATTGGCGATCGGCTCGTTCCACCCGGACACGACAATCCGTCGGGATTCTGGGAGAACGCAACGGCGGTTGAGATCAACGAGCAGCTCCTGCGCGAGCTCGGCCGTACCTGGTACGACATGCGCGAAATGCCGGACGGTTGGATGGAAACGGCAGCGGCGGAAAAAGCGCTGAATCTCGCCGTCAAATTCATTCGGCGTGATCTGGGAGGCAGTGCGTTCTGCGCCCTCAAGGACCCCCGCATGTGCCTTACCGCGCCATTGTGGATCAAGGCGTTCGAGACGTTGAAATTCGAGGTGAGCTGCCTTTTTGTCGTCCGGGATCCAAGGGAGGTGGTGGAATCCCTTCATCGTCGCAACGGTTGGCCGCGTTCTCCGTTGTACCTGATGTGGGTGCAATATCTGCTCGAAGCTGAAGCCGCGACACGGGGGTGCCATCGGGTCATGGTCAGCTTTGACCAGGCGCTCGATGATTGGCGTGTCTGCATGGAGCGTGTCGCGAAAGAACTCCACTTGGCATGGCCCGTGAAGCTAGACGATGCGGCGATGGCCATCGAGGCCTTCCTCGACCAGGGTCAACGGCATCATCGTGCGACTGACAAGGCTGTGGCGGACAACGATGAAGTACCCGTGTTGGTGCGATCGCTCCATGACGTGTGTCTGGAAACGGCTGAGGGCAAGCCGGAGTGGAACGCGATCGCCAAGTTGCACTCGAACTTTCGCGAGGCGGCGGAGCTGTACGCGGAGCGTGTAGATACCGTGCTGACCGAGAGGTGGAACGCAGAGGCCAGGATGCAGGCGGCCGAATCCCAGCTAGCAGAACGCGCATCCTTGGAGCAGGTATTCCAGCAAACCACGCAGGAATCGCGCGACGCGTTGGGAGCCCGCCTCGCCCGATTGGACGAACACGTCGCAAGCGTAGAGAAGCGGGTGCAGGCCGAACGTGAATCCATGGAGCAGGTATTCCAGCAAACCACGCAGGAATCGCGCGACGCGTTGGGAGCCCGCCTCGCCCGATTGGATGAACATGTCGCGAGCGTGGAAAAGCTGGTGCAGAGCGAGGGTGCAGAGCGGGCCGCACGATGGAACGATCAGGCCTCGCTGATTGCTGGCCTGCGGGAGGCGATGCAACTATTCCATGAGACGTTCGAAACCCGCATAGGCGCAGTTGAGCAAAACTTGATGAATGTCGTGCAGGAGTCTCGTCAAGACGTCGGTGAGCTTGAAGGCCGCTCTCTCCGGCTTCAGGAGGTCTTGCAGGCCGTCGAAACGAGATTGCAGCGACAATACGCGATGCTGAACACGGTACAGCTGAGACTGGAGCAGGTCGCCGGCGACCGGTTGGTAGACCGGATCTCGGCCTTGACCGGGAAGGTCGACGCGATACATGGTGCGGAGGTGCAGGCGTTGCAGCAGGACTTGGAGAGCAACAATGCCCGGTTGGCAGGCTTGCTCAAGTCCACCAGTTGGCGTTTGACTCGGCCGCTGCGCTGGATAAGCGTGCATTTGCTGCGCAGGCCACGTGTGGATGAATGAGCACCGGTCCTGCTCAGCTTGGAAGCGGAAGGTTGACGTGGCCGGCTGAGTCGCGCAAAGTTGGAAGTGGGGTCGCTGTTCTTTCAGCGACGGGGCGGTGCACATGGAGATGCCAAGGTTCGCACGGGGCATGCATGATTGGCCTGTAGGCGGCGCCGTGCGGGCAGGGATAGGGTGTTGAGTAGTGAGCAATGAAAATTCGAACGGATGCGTTGTAAGCGTCGAGTCGCTGAGTAGCACGGATGCCAACCACGGCGTTGCCCGCGTGATGGCCGACCTGATCGCAACTGCACGCGGGGACCGCAGTTTCGAGTACGTGCCGATGGATGGCGAGCCTGTCGATGCTGCGCAGGTCGATGTGCGGGCCGTCGCATTTTATCTCCCGCAATTTCATCCGTTTCCTGAAAACGACGAATGGTGGGGGCGCGGATTCACGGAATGGACGAATGTATCCAAGGCCGTGCCCCAGTTCGTGGGACACTACCAACCGCGGTTGCCGGGCGAGCTCGGGTTCTACGACTTGCGGGTGGCGGATGTCATGCGCCGACAGGTCGAATTGGCGCGGCATTATGGGGTTGCCGGCTTCTGTTTCCACCACTACTGGTTCGGCGGCAAGCGCCTGATGGAAAGGCCGCTGCAGCAATTTCTCGCCGACAAGGACATCGATTTTCCGTTCTGCGTGTGCTGGGCCAATGAGAACTGGACGCGCCGTTGGGATGGTTTCGACCAGGATATCTTGATCGGCCAGAGCCACTCGGCCGAGGACGACCTGGCCTTCATTGCATCGCTGGAGCCCTCGTTGCGCGATCCGCGCTATATCCGGGTCGATGGGCGGCCACTTGTCGTCTTGTACCGGCCATCGATCCTGCCGGATGCGAAGGCAACCCTCGAACGCTGGCGGGCGCACTGTCGTGCAATCGGCATCGGCGAATTGTTCCTTGCGATGGTCCAGTTCGACGTCGAGGATCCGCGTATTTATGGCTTCGATGCGGCCATAGAATTTCCCCCGCACAAGTTGGCAAAGGGGCTCGAACCGATCAACCGCAACCTTGAGATCGTCAATCCCGCGTACCAGGGCAATGTCATTGAATACGGTGAGATCGTCCAGCGCGCGCGCGAAGAGCGGGTTCCCAATTACGACATGATCCGGGGCGTGTTTCCGTCTTGGGACAACGAAGCGCGCAAGCCCGGCGCCGGCTATACGTTCGCGAACGGCTCGCCGCGCCGGTACCGCGAGTGGCTGGATCTTTCGATCGATTATGCACGCAAGCATCCCGTCGCCGGAGAGCGGCTGGTGTTCCTCAATGCGTGGAACGAATGGGCTGAGGGCGCCTACCTCGAGCCCGATCGCCGTTACGGCTACGCATACCTCGACCAGACCCGCGCGGCGCTGGCGCAATCCACGGAGCCGGCGTCACCGCCATTGCAGCGCATCGTCATCGTGTCGCACGACGCGCATCCGCACGGCGCGCAATATCTCGCTCTGCACATGGCGCGGATGTTCAACGCAGTCTTCCACCTCAAGGTCGACGTCGTCTTGCTGGGTGAAGGCCGGTTGCGTGACGAGTTCGCGCGTTGGGCCACGGTGCATGATCTGGTGGGAATCGATCCACTCGGCGTCGAGGCACGGGGGCTTGCCCGCAAGCTGCTTGCGGCGGGCGCGAGCCATGCGATCGCCAACACCACCGTTTCCGGCTTGTTTGCCAAGACGCTCAAGGATTGTGGGTTCCGGGTGATCAGCCTGATCCACGAACTGCCGGGAGTCATCAAAGGCTTCGGAATCGAGGAAAATGCGAGGGCGCTGGCGGCAAGCGTGGATTGCGCCGTTTTCCCATCCGACCATGTCCGGGAAGGGTTCCGGGAATGCACGGGGATGGAAGCCGTGGCGACCGCGGTGCGCGCACAGGGTCTGTACAAGCTCAACCGCTTCGCCAGCACGCAAGGCATCGGCGAGGCGCGGGGAAAACTGCGCGAGAGACTCGGTATCCCGGCCGAATCGGAAATCGTGCTCTGCGTAGGCTATGCCGACCATCGCAAAGGCATCGACCTCTTCACCGACATCGGCAAGCAAGTCATGCGGGCGCGGCGCAACGCGCACTTCCTGTGGGTGGGCCATTTCGATGCCGCACTCGAGGAAGGCATCCAGGCCGCAATACGCGAAGCGGGTCTCGAAGACCGCTTCCATTTTCCCGGGATGGATCCCGATACGGACATGTACTACGCCGGCTCCGACGTCTATGCACTGACGTCCCGCGAGGATCCGTTCCCCTCCGTGGTGATGGAGGCGCTGCAGGTGGAGGTCCCTGTGATCGGCTTTGCCGGGGCAGGCGGTTTCGTCGACCTGCTGGAACGCGAAACCGGTGTGGTGGTGCCGGCGTTCGACGTCGAGGCCTTCGGCAACGAAATCGTGCGGCTGCTCGACGACAAGTCACAAGCACGCGCCATGGGCACGCGCGGACGCGCCATCGTCGACGAAGAATTCGATTTCCGCAAATATCTCTTCGATCTCCTTGATTTGCTTGGGTGCCCCCTGCCCAGGGTCTCGGTGATAGTCCCCAATTACAACTATGCAAACCATCTGCGCGAACGGATCGGATCGATCGTGCGGCAGACATTTCCCTTCTACGAGCTGATCGTGCTGGACGATGCCTCCCGCGACGACAGCGTGGGGGTACTCGAACAGTTGGCCGCCGAGTACGGGGTTCCGTTTCGACTGATCCGGAACGAGGCGAACTCCGGTTCGGTCTTCAGGCAATGGGCCAAGGGTGTCGAGCTCGCGCGCGGCGAATTCGTCCGGATCGCCGAAGCCGATGACCTGAGCGAACCGGAATGCCTCGAGCGCCTGGTTGCCGCCATGCCCGACAAGGCGGTAGTCATGGCGTACTGCCAATCCAAGCAAATCGATGGGGACGGCAACACCCTGTCCAACACCTACCTCGAGTACACCAACGATGTCTCCCGCGATCACTGGCTAAGCGCCTACCGTCGGCCCGGCATCGACGAGATAAGGGAATGCCTCGCGATCAAGAACACCATTCCCAACGTCAGCGCCGCTTTGTTCAGGCGTGACGTGCTCTTGAATGCCCTTCATCAAGAATTCGACACCATTTGCAGCTTCCGCATCGCGGGAGACTGGGTGACCTACATTGCGGTACTCGAACAAGGCGACGTCGCATTCGTACCGGAATCGTTGAACCTGCACCGCAGGCATTCATCCAGCGTCACCATCGGGAGCGACAATCGCCCGCACATGCTTGAGGTGCTGCGCGCGCAGCGCCTTGTGGAGGTACGCTATGAACCTGATGTGGACGTGCGGCGGAAAGCGGTCGATTATGCTGAACACCTACGATTGCAATTTGGTCTGAGACATGCGGAAATTCTGCCATTGGATGAGCGGGCGGTCATGGGTGACTCCGGATTGGCTCAAGGCTGAGATCCGAATGCGAAACTGACCGAAAGGAACTTGTCTTACGCGTTGTTGACAACAAATTGGGCAAAAGGACATATACATGCACATGCAGCTTACGAACTCTCACGTACGGATCGTTTTTTGCGGAGTGGCTCTTGGTATGGGTACCCTTCTGGGAGCCTGTCACCAGACAGGGAATCAATCCGCCACCGGGCAGCAGGCCGCGTCATCCACTCCGGTGGTGCCGTCACCGGGCACGACGGTTACGTCCGCAAAGGTTGTTGCCTATGCACCAGGCACGATGCCGACGAAACCGCTTTCGAGCTGCAACTTGGAAGCAGTAGGAGCGGTTAGATTTGGAGCACAGCCGATGCCGCTGAAGTCCAGCGAGAGGAAGAAGTTCATGGGGTGGATAGACGCTTCCGTGCCGACCCAACCAACCTATTGGCTTCGGTTCGACAGCCAGCCGGCCAGTCGCTACGTGCAGATGCCCGTGACCCTGACGGCGCAGCGCCCGGACGTGGCGTCAACACATGCCGGTGCGCCACTTGTTTCAGGCTTCGATGTCGATCTTCCTGCGGGTAGTCTGCCCGATGGCAAGTATCACGTCTACCTCGCGGCGGAAGCTGGTGGAACGATCTATGTCTGCGACAACGGCCGTCACATCGACGTAGCGCCCTGACACAGCAATAGAGACACCTTCAATGACCGTCTTGACACGACAGGATTACGAAGCATCCCGTCCATGGATCGATCTCGATTCACCCGATATTCGCAGCTATCTCGCTGGAGTATCGGACGATGTCGGCTATGATCTGGAACGTAAGCTCACGGAGTGGCACGACCGCGGCGTGGTGAGCTTCGAAAAGGTCGTCGATGTTGCTTTGGTCGATGCACTGCTCAACGATGTCGAATACCTTCGCAGGCACCATCGCGATTTCGAGCTGATCGCGGAAAATCGCGGTCTACAAAGGCCCATCACAGAATTTACGGAGCAAGAACTCGATTCGTCGGGGGTAAAGTTCGACAGTATCCATACCATTTCGCGTGCTGCTGCGAAATTAAGCTTGACCAAGGCAGTAATGATCTTCCTGCGTCACGTATTCCGGGCGCCGCCCTGTGCGCTTCAGTCATTGACGTTTTATCGTGGCAGTCAGCAACCCGCTCACATCGATTATCCCTACGTGCGCTGCCAGACCAGACTAGCGCAGTTGGCCGCAAGCTGGATTCCGCTTGAAGACATTCACCCCGATTCCGGGCCGCTCGCGTATTACCCCGGGTCTCACCATCCCGACGTATCCGGGTTTTTTGACTGGGGCGGCGGCATCGTCATGGAACCCGACAGCAAACGGACCCCAATGGAATTCGCAGAATACCTGTGGAGCCGCGTCAGAGAGACGCGCACGCCGCCCGAGGTTTTCCTACCGAGAAAGGGGGATGCCTTGGTCTGGCACGGCAATCTGATTCACGAGGGGACCGCGATCAAGGACGTCAAACTGACCCGCAAATCCTACGTCACGCATTACACCGGATTGGATAGTTATCCACCAGCGCACAAACGGCCGGACGGATCAGGCATCGCGGAGCATGGTGGGCACTCCTTCGACTATCCATGGTTGAATCCGCGTCGTTGCAAATTGCCAAGTGATGCCCGCTTGTAAACCGTTTTTTTAGTTGCCAAGATCGGCCTTCGTGACAACTGGCCAAACAGTGTTGCCGTGGCTGCGCCAAAGTCGATTTCGCATTTCATGGTGGTGATCGTATGAACAACATCAAATTGAACGCCGAACTCTGGGGAAAATATTATGATTGGGCTGGTTCCGGAGAAGAATGGAGCGAAATGTGGGGAGGGAGTCGTGCCCAATGGCTGGGCTCTCTGTACCCGAGAATCAGTGCCTTTCTACCCGCTCAATCGATACTGGAAATAGCCCCTGGCTATGGTCGGTGGACCCAATATCTGCTATCTGCGTGCAAGCAGTATTACGGAATTGACCTTTCGCAAGAATGCATCGATGCATGCAGCAAGCGATTTGATAAAGCGCAACATGCGTCATTTTCGACAAACGATGGCATGTCATTAAGTATAATTGACGATTCATCTATAGATTTTGTATTTTCATTCGACTCACTAGTCCATGCTAATGCAGATGTCATGTCCGCCTACGTTGTCGAGATTTTAAGGGTTCTTCGCGACAATGGGACCGCTTTCATCCACCACTCGAATTTAATGGAAATTGGAGGCCAAGTTCAAAACACACACGGACGCGGGCCCGACGTCTCCGCAGATATCATAAGGCAGTCCATAGTAAATGCGGGTGGTGCTGTTTTCATACAAGAAAAGATTAATTGGGGTAAAAGTGAATGCACGGATTGTCTATCATTGTTTGGAACCCATGGCCTGTCTGAACCGGTATTGATCGAGAACCACGATTTCATGTTGGAGGGAAACAATATTCGTAAGTACCAAAGCCCGTACATGCACCTAGGGAAACTCTGATTTTGCTGTGCGGTCGAAGTATCGACCAACGCGGGGAGCATAGCTGATGGCACCGAAGCAGATGACGCTGGCGACGCAGATGGACGAGGGATTTGCGCTGCATCGCAAGGCGCCGCGCCGCGACGTGTTCCTGGCCGAGATGGATCAGGTCGTTCCGTGGTCGGCGCTGTGTGCGTTGATCGAGCTGCACTATCCGAAGGCTCGAGAGGATGGCGCTGGCCGGCGACCGATCGGGCTGGAACGGATGCTGCGCATTCACTTTCTGCAGCAGTGGTACGCGTTGTCTGACCCCGGTGTCGAGGAAGCGTTGTACGACTCCGAGGCGATGCGGCGGTTCGTGGGGATCGACTTGGGTCGTGAGGGCGCACCCGATGAATCCACGGTGCTGCAGTTTCGTCACTTGCTGGAGCGGCATGGTCTGGCCAAGCGGATCCTGGCCGAAGTGAACCGGTACTTGGCCGGACACGGAATGAAGCTGTCGCGTGGCACGATCGTGGATGCGACGATCATCGCGGCGCCGTCTTCGACGAAGAACCAGGACAAGGCGCGCGATCCCGAGATGCACCAGACCAGGAAGGGCAACCAGTGGTACTTCGGGATGAAAGCGCACATCGGCGTGGACGTGAACACCGGGCTGGTGCACACGGCGAGTGCGACCGCGGCGAACGTCGCCGAAGTACCCAACTTGCTGCGCGGCAAGGAAACCAGCGTGTACGGTGATGCCGGTTACAGGGGTGCCGACAAGCGGGTACCCAAGAAGCGTGGTCGTGACTGGTTCATTGCCGAGAAGCGCGGCAAGATCAAGGCCACCGAAGACGACGCGTTGCGCGACATACTGGAGCAGATCGAGCACAAGAAGGCATCGGTACGCGCCAAGGTTGAGCATCCGTTCCGGATCGTCAAGCGGCAGTTCGGCTACATGAAGGTGCGCTACCGCGGCCTCGCGAAGAATGGTGCGCAGGTGATCACGTTGTTCGCGCTGGCCAACCTGTGGATGGCGCGACGAAGCGTGTTGGCTGCGACAGGATAGATGTCTTCGGAATCCCGGGAATCGGGTTCCGGAGCAGTCAAAGCGGCAAGAAATACCGAATACGAATGCGATTGGGCACAAGCAACGCGTGTGTTCGGTCGGCTACACAGTCGTGCCGCGTGCGCGGCGATAGATCAGAGAATCCCTAGATATTCTCGCAAAAGGTCTGTAAAAAAGCTTATAACCACGGCTATATCGGTGGGATTGACCATGACTTACTTGCGGGTGACAAAATTAACGAAACCAATCATTAATAGATTGGGCCCGCACGTCAGAAAAATAGTACTGACGATGCCGTTAATAATATTAGTCGTACTACTAGCTTTTCAAGCGGTAAGATTTGCATTATCAAATCCTCTATGTTGTGCAGATGATGCAGCGATTGCCAATGTAGCTAAAAGCGTGGCGGAGGGTAATGGCTACGCACTTCCCATAAAATTTGATGGGGCTTCGGGCCGCTTTTTGTTTAATCCAAGTATATCAACTGGACCAACTCTAGTTCTGCCAACTGCGGTGGCTATTGCCATATTCGGCGCCGACCCCCGTATTCCTGGTCTCACAAAAGCCATTATATCCATTGCTCTATTATGCTGGATATTGATTGGGGTTGCCCGCCGAGTCAAATATTCCGACGGAATCGGTTATGGAGTATTACTGGTAGTACTTCTTTTCTTATCTACGAGCGGGGCCAACTTCGTTCAATGGTACGCACTTATTGGCGAGTTGGTGGCAGCACTTCTCATTATATTGGCGGTCTTACTTACGACCACATCGGAAAGCGAGGTACGCTCGGTAGCGTTAGGCGGTTTTTGCCTGAGCCTAGCTATATTGACTAAATTATTAGCTTTGCTCGCATTATTCCCTATTTTGTTGTTCGTAATATACGACTCAAACGTCAGTTCTATGTCGGCCATACGCTGGCGCAGGCTGGGGTATTTCATGTTTGGCCTGTGCTTGCCTTTGCTGCTCTTTGTCCTTTGGCAATCGCTATCGCTAGGTGCGCATGGAAGCAGAATATGGCTTAGCACCTTTCTGGACTCGCTGCACCAGCATGTTCAAGTTGGGAATCCCAATGATGCCAAGCTCGATAGTATTTTGAGTCGTATTTCTAATAATCTTCATGCCTCCGTAAATAGTTACGGTCACTCGGTCTTAGGTACGATTATTGGGGTAGCTTTATTTGCAATGCTTGTGTGGACGAATGCAACGAGTAAGTTCGTAAAGCGATTCGTGTGCTGTCTTGCCCTGATTGCAATTGTGAATTTGGGATGGTGGACGCTATTTGTTATTGGCGCGCAGTGGCCAAGATATGAATTGATTGGTATGATCTTGGCGGCGGCTACCGTGGCCGGCACACAGTTGGTGCGGTTGTCCACTGTGGGGAGGTTTATTGGAGTCATTCTTGCCTTGTGTATGGTATTTCCGATTACGAATCCTACACAATTAGTTTGGGGCGGCCTTGGGCCCCCCACGACGGAGGGCAAAGAGCGAATTTTGGCATTGCGGAGCGTAATTGAACCCCTGCGGCACTACAGACATAGCGTATTGATAGGCGGCTGGTGGGCATCATTGGTTACGCCGAAATACTTGTTGCCAGATGATGTGTCGATTGTCGCATTCAACAAATTGAGTACCGTGAAAGGTTCTTATCATAAGTTTCTTATTTTGGACCATAAATGGGATTCATTTGCTAAGCTGGATCAGGATCCAGATTTTTTGCAATTTCGGTCTCGTTGTGAGGAAGTAATCTCGAAGAATAGGTACTTTACCCTTTTTGCTTGTCAAAGCGAATGACGGGACTCCTTAACGTAAGGAGTGGAGAATTTTCCTAGAAGAAGCTAGCGCTCGATGACCAATATTCCCATTAATTCACTGGTTCGCCATGTTCAGCCCTTTCATGAGTTGCTTATGGAGGCTTGCGCCTCTGTAATCGCTGGCGGTTCTTACGTGCTCGGGCCGCAGGTAAAGGCTTTCGAGGCACAGTTTGCGTCTTACTGCGGCGTTTCCGAATGTGTTGGTGTCGCCAACGGCACCGAGGCCCTGGAACTCGGGCTTCGCAGCATCGGCGTGGACCACGGCAAGCGCGTCGGCCTGGTTGCGAATGCCGCCATGTATGGGACTACGGCTGTACTCGCTTGCGGTGCCGAGCCGGTGTTCGTCGATATCGATCTCGCGACGCATACGCTCGACCCGGGTGCGCTCGGCAGGGTGCTCGCGGTCGGCAAGATCGACGCGTTGATCGTGACACATCTTTACGGCCGGCTCGCCGACATGAAAGCCATCTTGGCGTTGGCCGACAAGCATGGTTTCCCGGTCTTCGAGGATTGCGCGCAGGCCCACGGTGCACGCGATTCCAGCGGCCGGTGCGCAGGGAGCTTTGGCAAGGCTGCAAGCTTCAGTTTTTACCCCACGAAAAACCTTGGCGCGATCGGTGATGGCGGCGCGGTGGTGACCAACGACCATGCAATCGCCGACACGGTCCGCAAGCTTCGCCAATATGGGTGGACGGCGAAATATCGCAATGAATTGCCAGGGGGCCGAAATAGCCGCTTGGACGAGCTGCAGGCAGCCTTTCTGCGGGTTGCGTTGCCCAACCTCGATGGCTGGAATGCGAGGAGGCGGGCAATTGCAAACCGGTATTCCCGCGAGATATGCAACCCGAAGATCCAAGTGCCCGCACCCAGCGGGGAGGAGTACGTGGCACATCTCTACGTCGTCAGGACGTCCCAGCGCGATGATCTGCGCCATCATCTCGAGGTATCGGGCGTTGGCAGTGACGTTCACTATCCTGTCGCCGATCATCACCAGCCGTTGTTTGGCGGTCGTTTCTCTGAAACGGTTCTGCCGGCGACCGAGTCGGCGTGTGAAACCGTCCTGACACTGCCGTGTTTCCCGGAATTGACGGATGACGAAGCAAAGCAAGTGATTTCGGCATGCAACAGCTTCTGACTCCACGCTACTCGCTCGTCATCCCGGTGTATCGGAATGTCGGGTCGATCGATGCGCTGCTGGAAGCGGCCCGTGCCATGCAGCTGAAGCTCGAAAATCGCCTTGAAACGGTGTTCGTGGTCGATGGCAGTCCGGATGATTGCCACGCCCAGTTGCGAGCCAAGTTGCCGGATAGCGGACTGCGGGCGAAGTTGATCCTGCTGTCCCGCAACTTCGGCGCGTTTGCTGCAATTCGTGAAGGGCTGCTTCATGCGAGTGGCGCGTACGTTGCGGTGATGGCAGCCGATCTGCAGGAGCCCCCGGAGTTGGTGCTTGAATTTTTCCGCAGGTTGGAAAAAGACGAAGGCGATGTGGCATTTGGTGTTCGCGAAGCCAGGCACGATCCATGGCTGTCTCGAACCGCGGCTAACACCTTCTGGTGGTTCTACCGCCGCTTCGTTCAGCGGGATGTTCCCGTTGGCGGCGTGGATGTGTTCGCGGTAAACAGGCGATTCCTCGACTACCTGACGGTGCTGGGCGAGGCGAACGGCAGCTTGCTTGGCCTGCTGTTCTGGATGGGTGGCCGCCGGATCTTCGTGCCTTACACGCGGCGTGAACGCGTCCACGGCAAGAGCGCGTGGACGTTCGGGAAGAAGTTCACCTACCTCCTCGACAGCATCTTTGCATTTACCGATGCGCCCATCCGGCTCCTGCTTGCGTGCGGCGCCGCCGGTATCGGGCTTGCAACCGTTTTTGGGGCGGCCGTGCTGGTTGCGCGCCTCGCCGGCATAGTGGTTGTGCCGGGCTACGCGGGTACGATGCTGGCGGTGTTGTTCTTTGGTGGATTGAACGCCCTTGGGCTTGGCCTCGTCGGAAACTACGCGTGGCGCGCCTATGAAAACACCAAACAGCGCCCACTGAGCATTCCCATGCTGATCGAAGATTTTCCTCCTCCGTCCTGCCCGGAACCGCCACGCGATGCAACCGACACCTGAACCGTCACTGCAAGCGTGGATTTCGCCACAGACCGTGCGTGGAGCGGCCGTTGACATCGCCGCGGGCTCGGTGATCAGGGGCCGCTGTGAAATCGGCGATCATTGCAGTATCGGGGCGGGTGCCGTGTTGGACCCGGGCGATGACGAATGCCGGATCATCCTGGAAGCAGGCGCTAAGGTCATGGCCTCCGCCACCATCGCGGGCCAAGTACGCGTTTCCCGCGGGGCATTGATCAAGCCGGGCGCGGTCGTCACCCGCGACGTACCGCCCCACGCGATCGTTTCGGGAAATCCGGCCCAGATCATTGGGTACACCACGGTCAGCGCTGGCCCCGCGCAATCATCCGAGTTCCCCGCCTCCGACGTCCGGGGCCAGGTAGCCACCAGGGTTCGGGGCGTGACGTTGCATGGCTTGGCCAAGGTCCTCGACCTTCGCGGGAACCTCACCGTCGGGGAGTTCGGACGGACGCTGCCCTTCGAGGCCAAGCGATATTTCATCGTGTTCGACGTACCGAACGCCGAAGTACGCGGTGAGCACGCGCATCGAACCTGCCATCAGTTCCTGATCTGCGTGCATGGCCATTGCAGCGTGGTAGCCGACGACGGGCACGTCCGGGACGAGTTCAAGTTGGACGATCCTTCGATTGGCCTTTACCTGCCGCCGATGACCTGGGGAATCCAGTACAAGTACTCACATGATGCGGTCCTGCTGGTGTTCGCCTCCGACTTTTACGATTCGTCCGAATATATACGCGACTACGGCGAGTTCATGGACCTGATTGCCGACGGAAAACGCGCATGACCCGGGAAACCCTCACGCCTCTCCTGAAGACCCATGGCCTGGAAGCACTGCGAAGCGGCCTTGCGGGCGCGGGCGTCGTACCTCCCCATGCGTTCATCCGCACCATCGATGCCGACTACGACCGGCAAATCATGATGGATCAATGGCTGCGCCCACTGAGCGATCAAGACGATTTGCGGTTTTGCCAGCGCCACGGCGATGGCGCTGAGCGCTGGGTGGTGATGGAGCGCCTGGCCTGGGACTCGGATTTCTTCGGGCGTGGAATGGCGCGGCTTCACGCGGTGGTCGAACCGGGCGCGGTTGCACCATTGCGCGCTGACGTGTCGGTGACCGCCGAGGCGCTGGACGCGGCGCTGGAACAGGCCCGTGCCCGCCATATCGACTATGTATTTTGTTCGGTGACTCCCAGCGACCTGCCCGCCATTCGGACCCTCAGCGCGTGCGGATTCGAGTTGATCGAAACCCGATGCCACTACCATCGCCCGTTGTTTGATGCTCCGGCGCGGCGATACGCCACCCGCCTCGCCACGCAGGCCGACATTCCGTCGCTTGCGCGCGCCGCCCGGACAATGGTGAACCCGTTTGACCGGTTCCACGCGGATCCGGCAGTGTCCGAAGCCGATGCTGACCGCCTGATGGAGCGCTGGGTGGAGGCATCGATTGCCAGCGGCTTTGCGGACGCCACCATCGTCCCGGACGTGGAAGAGCCCGAGGCCTTCTGCACCGCAAAACTCCATCGCGAGCATTGGCAGGGATGGCGGTGCAAGCTGGCGCAGCCGGTGCTCAGCGCGGTTTCACCGCGGCACAAAGGCTGGTACGTAAAAATCATTTCAGAACTCGACGAATACCTGCGTGGCATCGGTGCCGAACACTCGTTTCTCGTCACGCAGATCACGAACAACGCGGTGATCTATGGCTGGGAGAAGCTGGGTTACAGGTTTGGCAAGGGAGAACACATTTTCAGAAGAGTACTCTGACAAATGAGCATGACGACGGTCAATGAAGGCAAGCTTTTGGTGAGATGGCATCTTGCGCACGGTGGATTGAAGGAGCTGCAGTCGACGATTTTGGCGGGACGCCTCGACGAGGTCATGGTTGAAAGCGATGATCGTGAGCGAATGAGGCGAATCGAGCGTTTTGGATTCCCCCTTGAACCGGCGCATGGCGGGCCTGGAGAGCAGGATCCCGCATTCGCGACGGCAACCTGGGCTTCGCCTTCGACCGCCCCGGAGCAGGGCGGCAAATACCGGTGCGTGTTGTTGCCGTACCTGTCTTTTTCGGTTTTGCCCGTACGTCAATACACCTTCACGGCGAGTACCGATGATGTTCGCCGCTACGGGGAACAAAGCGGCGACCTCAATCCGATCCACTTCGACGATGACGTAGCGCGAAAGTACGGGTTCACGGGTCGAATCACCCACGGGATGCTGTTCAACGGCTGGTTCACGCGCCTGCTGGGCATGGAGTTTCCTGGGCCAGGGACGATCTACCAACGCAGCACGTGCGTGTATCTTTCCCCCGTTTACCCGGACGTGCCTTACGCGGTGCGCGTTTCAACGCCGTGCCACGACCCATCCCGTGGAAGTTACCGGATCGCTGCACAGCTATTATCGGGCGATGGGCGCCACGCAACGATAGCCTATGCGGACGTCCTGAATCGCGGAGCGCGGTAACTTCATGTTGTTGGCGCGCATTCGAAACCGTCGTGGAATTTCCACCGAGGCGGTGCGGTTTGTCATTGGCGGTGGGGTCAATACCCTGCTGTCGTATGCAATTTACTGGTTGCTGCTGCTTTGGCTGAGCTACCCCTATGCCTACACCCTCAGTTTCGCCGCCGCGATACTGACCGGGTTTGCAATAAACACCCGTTTTGTATTTTTTGCGGAGTGGTCATGGCGCAAGCTGGCTACTTTCCCGCTGGTCCAGCTTTTGAGCTATGCCCTCGGATTGGCGACGATAACAATTTCCGTTCGATATCTGGGGATCGATGCAAAGTGGGCGCCTCTGGTTGCCACGGCGGTTGTAGTCCCCGTCACCTTTGCTCTGACCCGCACGTTGATGCGACATCGATTTTGAGCCCATCAAAGCGTAATCTGAGATATTTTTGTAGCCACTCAGGCGGTGAAGCTTACAATGGCATCGCCGGTTGTTGATGAAGGTAGATATGAAGGATACGAGCCGTATCCGTATTTCAATGGTGTGTCAGTGATCAAACTCTGGCGCTTGCCCGAAATCGATTGGGCCATTCCGGGCTTCGTGCTGTCTTTTGCGGTCTGGACTATCTACTGCCACATCATCACGGTGTCGTATGGCAGTTTTGATGACCTCATGCAGTGGCTTCCATTGGAAGTGCTGGTCATCTTGGCCGTGTTGGCCATCTGGTTCTGGCATGGACACGTTGGTCCGATTCGGTCGGGCGACGACAGCACCTGTTCCTGCGGCTCGACGACGTCCGCGAAGCTGCCTATGGGTGGATGATCGAATACAACGAGCAGCGACCCCACGACAGCCTGGGTGATCTCACCCCGGCCGAGTACCGTCAACAAATCGCCGGGAGCTCTACTTCTGATATGTCTGCTTGACGGGGAAGCTTACGATCCCCCTTCCCGTATTTGCGGCCGTGATGCTCGGCGGAATCGTTTCGGGAGTCGCGCGAATTCGTCCGCGAGTCGTGGCGGCTGCGGTGATCGTATTGCTTGTGTATGGCGCCGGCTGGTTCGGTATGAATTTCGGTGTTTTGCGCAAGGCGAATTTTGTCAGGCTTGGTGTGCCCGGTCTGAAGGTGTATCAGGTGGAATACCCGGTCGCCGAGCGGGTTGCCGCACAGGTTCCCGAAGGCGGCGTGGTGCTCGCCCCGGAGCTGGTGGCCACATGGTTGCCAACCTTTGTCCATCATCCCCGCTTGCTGGGCGCGCGAGCGGTCTATCTTCCGCAGACATTTCCGCGGCAGGAGGCGGAACAGCGGCTTGCATTGATGCAATATGTCGCTGGGTCAAAACGAACAACCGGGTCAAAAACCGAATTTGAAAAGGCTTTGACGCGCTATGGTATTACGTGCGTCGTGGTGCTGCACGGGACGCCATGGCGGGGAGAAATCGAAGCCGTGTTGATCCAGCGCGGTTGGGTCAAGATCGGGAGTGGGGCATACGACATTTGGGTGGCAAATCGCAATGTGATGAAGCAATCAGGGCGCAGGCAGGAATGACTTGTGCGGACCCGCGTGTGCGACCGGTACAATTTAGCCTTTGCGTGTCGAGTTGGACCATGGCGTTCGCTCGCCCGGGGGCAGGAGATTGGCTTGGATGCACGTAATGTCTGGATTCAATGATCGACCTTCCGCCGCGATCGGGCCGGAGTGGTTGCTACGTGTAGATAGCAAAAAAACGCCGTGCGGCGAGGGCGAGCCATGAAGGAACTGGTCTTCTTCACCATCGTCTCGCGCAACTACCTCGCCTACGCCCTGACGCTGATGCAGTCGGTGGCGGCGCGGCATCCCGATTCCAAGCGCTACCTGTGCCTTGCCGACGAGCGGGCGGACGATCCTGCGCTGGATTCGGACCTGTTCGAGACGGTCACGATCGACCAGCTCGGATTGCCGGATTTCGAGGCGTTCGTGTTCCGCTACGACATCATGGAGCTGAACACGGCGGTCAAGCCGTACATGTTCGAATGGTTGCGGATGCGTCATCCGCAGGCAGGCTTGGTCTACCTGGATCCGGATATCTACGTGCTGCGTCCACTGGACGACGTTGCGCGGGCATTCGAGGACGGCAAGCTGGCCGTGCTGACGCCGCACCTCAACGCGCCGCTGCCGGACGACGGCAAGTTTCCGACCGAACTGTCGTTGATGCGTACCGGCGTATACAACTGCGGGTTCGTGGCAATCAATGCCGCGCATCCGCAAAGTGCCGCCTTGATCGAGTGGTGGTCGCGCAAGCTGGAATTCGATTGCTTTGTGGACCTTGAAGCAGGCCTGTTCACCGACCAGAAATGGATGGACATGGCCCCGGCACTTTTCCCGGACGTGGCTGTCCTCCGTCACGATGGCTACAACGTGGCCTACTGGAATCTTGTGTCACGCCCGATCGCGCGTGCCGAGGACGGAGGCTACACAGCCAATGGCGTGCCGCTGGTATTTGCGCATTTTTCCGGCGTGAATCTAGGCGAGCCCGACATCTATTCCAAACACCAGAACAGGTTCAACGTCGCGGGCATCGGCGGCTTGCGGCCGCTCTACGACGAATACCTCGGCAAACTGCGCAACAACGGCCACCCACAACACAAGATGAAGCCATACGCATATGGTCGTTTCGCCGATGGCGAGAAGATCGTGCCGGCGTTGCGGCGCGCTTACCACCGCCGCTTCGACGTCTGCTGCGATCGACCCGAGCCGCATCCGCTCCGAATGGAACGCGCACGGTTCAACGAATCGAGCCCTGAGTTGCCGGACATTCCGGGCTTGCCGGTCAGCCATGTAATGTACGAAGTGTGGAAGATGCGCGACGATCTGCACGAAGGCTTCAACCTGCGCGCGTTCGAAGGCCGCGGCGCCTTCATCCACTGGTACCTCGACAATGCCGGGCCGGACATGGGCCTGGATGCGCGCTACATCGTCCCGATCCGCAAGCATTTCAAAGCATCGGTTGCGCGGCCGCGAGGTGGCTTGACGGCACGGGCAGGCAGGCTGGTGCTGCGTGCGCTGGGCTGGGGCAAGCGCCGCAGCGGCTTGGCGCGGCTGTACGCGCGCATACCTTTCTCGTGGCGATTGGGGTTGCGTCGGCGCGTGCATGCCGCCGCCGGCATGCCGATGCCGCCGTTGCCTTTCCCGACCGCCGAACGGCGCGCGGCGCGGACTACCCGTGTGCAGACGCCGCCCACCCGCCCGGGCGTGAACCTGCTGGGCTACGCGCGCGGCGAATTCGGGATCGCCGAGAACGTGCGTTCGTATGCACGCGCCATTGAACAGCAAGGGCACCCCTTCCTGATCTTCAACTTCGATGTCGGTACGGCCAGCCGCCAGCGCGATCATTCGATGGAGCGGCACTTCTCCGATACGTTGCGCTATGCGGAGAACGTCTTCTTCATCAATGCCGACCAGATGCAGATCGCGCGTGATGTGCTGGGTCGGGCGGCATTTGCGGGCCACCACAACATCGGATTCTGGGTGTGGGAACTGGAGAAGTTTCCGCGCGACTGGTACGGCGCGTTCGATTTGGTCGACGAGATATGGGTACCCACCGAATTCGTGCGCAATGCGATCACGGCGGCCACCCACAAGCCGGTGCGGCACATGCCGAAAGCCATCGAGTTCGAGGCGCCGGCCGCCATGGATCGCGCGCATTTCGGCTTGCCAGGCGACGAGTTCGTGTTCCTGTTCAGCTACGACTTCAACAGCTTCATCGCCCGCAAGAATCCGGAAGCGACCATCGCCGCGTTCCGAGCGGCATTCGCCGACGGCGCCAAGGGCGTGCGGTTGCTCGTGAAATCCACCAACGGCAGGCATTTCCCGGACAAGCTGGCCGCGTTGCGGCGTAGTGTCGCCGATGATCCGCGCATCGAGGTGCGCGACGGCTTCCTCGCGCGCGACGAGATGTTTGGACTGCAGAACAGCGTTGACTGCTACGTGTCGCTGCATCGTTCGGAAGGCTTCGGGCTCGGCATGGCCGAGTGCATGTACCTCGGCAAGCCCGTGATCGCGACGGCGTACTCGGGCAATCTGGATTTCATGGATCACGACAACAGTCTGCTGGTCGACTACAAGATGGTCCCGCTGCGCGATGGCGATTACCCGCATTGGCAAGGGCAGCAATGGGCCGATGCGGATGTCGCGCATGCGGCACGGTTGATGCGGCAGGTATTCGACGATCGCGAATTTGCGCGCCGAGTCGGCGCGGCGGCGGCAGCCAGCATTCGCAAGACCAATTCTAAAGCGGTGTGCGGGGCTGCAGTCGCCGAACGTTTGCAGGAGATTGACCGCAGGCGCTCGGTCGCGTGAACGCGTGTCGTGACCGGCTCGCGTCGTTGACCAAGCTTCACCCCGCGATCGGGGAACGTTGCGAAGTCCGCGGCAAGGACTGATCGGTGGTTTTCAGCTCCGCAACTTTCCTGTTCTTCTTTTTGCCGTGCGTGCTGGGGTTGTATTACCTCAGTCCGATGCGCGCGCGCAACGCGCTGCTGCTGCTCGCCAGTCTGGTGTTCTACGCGTGGGGCGAGCCCGTCTACGTATTCCTGATGATCGGTTCGATCGCCGTGAACTGGCTGGTCGGGTTGTTGATGGCGCGGTTTGCAGATACGCCGCGCGAAAAAATGGTGTTGGCGCTGGGCATCACGTTCGATCTCGTCGTGCTGGCGTATTTCAAGTATGCCGGCTTTCTGGTTGCCGGCGTACTGGCTCATATCCCTGGCCTGCAACACATCGCCGCGCAATTCCATGCACCACGTCTGCCGATCGGCATTTCGTTCTTCACCTTCCACGCGATGTCGTATCTCATCGACATCCACCGACGCCAAGCCAGAGCGCTGCGGAACCCGCTGAACATGGGCGTCTACATCACCATGTTTCCCCAGTTGATCGCGGGGCCGATCATCCGGTTTCACGATGTTGCTCAACAAATCGTGAAGCGTCGCAACACGCTGGAACGGTTCGCGTCAGGTGTGGAGCGTTTCAGCTACGGGTTGGGCAAGAAAATGCTGATTGCCAATCCGCTGGGTGCGGTGGCCGATTCGGCGTTCGGGATGGATCCGCAATATCTGCATACGGGTGATGCCTGGGTGGGCATCGTTTGCTACGCCTTGCAGATCTACTTTGACTTCGCGGGCTACTCCGACATGGCCATCGGGCTCGGCCGGATGCTGGGTTTCGAGTTCCTCGAAAATTTCAATTATCCGTACATCGCGACGACCATCCAGGAATTCTGGCACCGCTGGCACCTTTCGTTGTCAGCATGGTTCCGGGATTACTTGTATATCCCGCTAGGTGGTAATCGCAAGGGCGATGCGCGCACCTGGTTCAATTTGTTCGCGGTGTTCATCCTGTGCGGGTTTTGGCACGGCGCTGGCTGGACGTTCATTTTTTGGGGCTTCTGGCACGGCTTGTTCCTGTCGCTGGAGCGCGGGCGTTGGGGACGCTGGTTGAAGGCCACGCCGGTTGCCTTGCGCTGGGTGTATACGACGATGGTGGTGCTGGTCGGCTGGGTATTCTTCCGCGCGGAGAGTTTCAGCCATGCATGGACCTACCTTCAGGCAATGGCGGGCTTGCACGGCAATGCCATCTCGGGCACCGCGCTGGCGGTCAAGTTCGCGGCGCGTGAGCGCTGGACCTGCGCGGCTGCACTGGTGTTGTGCATGCCTGTATTCGCGTTCATGGCGCGTGATTACATCGTGCGCGGTTATCCGATCAAGGCGCCACGCGGCGCCATCTACGAATGGGCGATTCGGGTTGGCGGGCGCTTCAACGAATCATGGCTGCGTGGGGTGCGCGTGACGGCCGTCGTGGCGATTCTGCTGGTATGTGCTGCATACGTTGCGGCCGGCACCTACAACCCGTTCATTTACTACCGGTTCTGAATATGCGCGTAGCCGGACGGAACATCGCCCTTTCCAACCTGCTGCTGGCGCTTGCCATGGCGGCGTTCGTTGGTGTGCCGTTGGCCCGCGCCGTGTGGACCGGCGCGCGTCCGATGGAATCGAACGTGGAGAAGCGCCGGCTTGCCGGGCTGCCAGGATGGCCGACGAGCTGGCAGGCTTGGACAAAATTCCCGAAGGCTTTCGACGCTTATGCGCATGACCAGTTCGGTTTTCGCGATGATCTGCTTCAAGGCTATCGCTGGTTGATGGCGTCAGTGTTTCATCAATCGACGTCGTATCGCGCGTTCGTTGGGCGCGACGGTTGGTTGTATTTCACCGGAAACGACGGCCTTGCCGACATGCGAGGCACCAGTTCGTACACGGAGGCACAACTGCGCAACGATGTCGAGCAGATCAACGCGCGCGGAGAGTTGCTCGCCGTGCGCGGCATTCGTTACGGCTTCGTGGTGTTTCCAGACAAGCACACCATTTATCCGCAGTTCCTTCCGCGCGGCGTGTACGCGGGGTTCGACCACCGGCGGTTGAATGCGCTCGACGCTGCGATGGCGCAAACGGGCCGTGACTATTACTTCGATGCGACCGACGCGCTGCGTCGCGACGCAATGCACTCGCCATTCCCGTTGTATTACAAGTCCGACACGCACTGGAATCCTTGGGGAGCATACCTTGGCTACGAAGCCTGGGTGACTGCGTCCAGGACAAGATTGGGCTTGCGGCCGTTCGACTACTCGTTCGATCGCTTCCGCGCGGCCCATCATTCGCTCAACGGCGACTTGTCGAAAGTGAGTGGCTACCATCCGTACGATCCGGACATCTATCCACCAGCGGGTGCCGGCTGCGAACGCATGGCGCCGTGGAATGTCCCGGGCGTGATGTTGCACAGATTGAATACCATCGCCAGCCACATGCGCACCGCCGAGTGTGGTGGCACGGGAACAGCACTGATCCTGCACGACTCATTTCTGGATTCCATCGAGCGGTACGTCACCGACAATTTCAAACGATCGTGGTTGATATGGAACTACCCCGGTGACAAGGATTTCGGTTGGCTGGTCGACAAGCTGCACCCGGATACGGTGCTGATAGAACGGGTCGAGCGCTTGATGCACCATCTTCGGCCGGTCGACTTCGATGCGCTCGTGCAAGCATTGGGGGTTATCGGGGAATCCGCGGTCGTCGATGGCCATGGCCAATTGCTCATCGGGAGCGGAGACAACCGAAAGGCACCCTCGCACGAGTCTGTCGTTGGTGGTCTGGACCGGGTCGTCCGGGACGGCGATCAGATGCATGTCGAAGGCTGGGTCAGCGTGGGTCGCTCGCCACCGGCGGTCGTGATCGCCGTTTCGGGTGGCAAGATCATCGGCGAAGCTCCCGTGACGCTTTATCGCCCGGATGTGGCCTCGGCAAGCCGTGATCCCGGATTGATGTGGTCGGGTTTCAGGATGGATCTTCCGGCGGACTCGCTGGCACGAGGGGGCCAAGCGTTGCGGCTCTACTGCGTGGGTTTCGACAGCTACAGCGAATTTGCATTGACCGCCACGGATGATCAGAAACTGAAACACGCGGCGACATGGTCCGTCGGATTGGCAGGTGCCCGCGTGACGGTTGATTCAAACGGCAATCTGGAAATGGCCGGCCACGGCGTCCTGCAGAATGGCGGACAAGCCTCGGGCTCGTTGGATCAGATTGTGCGCGACGGAGAATTTGTCCGGCTCGGGGGTTGGGCTGGGTCGAAGGATTCGCCGGCGTCAAACGTGATCGCGATAGTGGATGGCCAAGTCGTCGGCGAAGCGCCGGTCACCCAGCGCCGCGTCGATGTCGCGAATGCCTACAAGGACCCAAAGATGACATGGTCAGGTTTCGAAATACGATTGCCTGCTCGTGCGATGGGGCGCGACGGCAAAGGGCTGCATCTGTATTTCGTCAGCGCTGGCCGCTTCGGCCAGTATTCCATGAAGGACGGTGACTGGAAACGTCTGCAAGCGGCGCTGCATTGATTGCAGCAGGCCGGTCATGTCATCAATGACATATCATGCGTTCTCGTCACTTCCGCGGGACATGCCATGCATGACATCTTTGCCCTGTCGAGGCCCCCCCAGGCGGGTTGCAACGACGTGGCGACAGCGCACTAAGGAACCTTTGATCAACCCTATTGCTCGTCATCCCGGAATCGCGAAGCGATATCCGGGACCCAGCGCCTTTGCATTTCAGTGCGTTGCGCGAAAGTCACTGGGCCCCGGTTTTCGCCGGGATGACGAGCAAAACCAGAGGTTCGCTAAGGGTTAGACTGATATGGCGAGGATTGGACGATGGGTCTGAATCAGCCGAGCGTCATTCCGTTCAAACGCGCAATGCGTTCGTTGTTCAAGCACAGACCGGCGCCGTTGCGCGGATCGATCGACGCCGTGAACAACGGGTGCTGTCATGCTGGCGGCGCACACGAGCGTATTTGACGCGTGGCCTTTCGCGAAGCGATGAGGATTTTGCATGTCTGAGCGAGGATGGCAGAAAGCGCCTGTTGCCCTCGCGTTGTTGCTGCTCGTCCTTCCCGCGATCGGAGTGCGGGCATGGATGGCGGCCACATTCCCCTCGTACCTGCACAGCCAGTTCGGGCAGGATCTGGTTTTTACGCTGGCATGGTGCGGGCTGCTTGTTGCCGTTGCGCGCTGGCGTCTGCTCGGTCTTGCCTCGGTTCCGGTGGCTTTGCTGGCATATCTCGCCTGGCTGTTTCTGGTGCTGGGCGAGGGCGTGTCGTACTACCTGCAGGCCGACACTTTCAATGCACGGTTCTTCGCGCATCTGAATCCCGGCAATCTGCGTACGGGCTTGCGCGCGTTTCCGGAGATGATCGGCGGTGGCCTCGCGCTGTTTGTCGTCATGCTGCTGGCGTGCGCGGCATTGCTGGCGTGGATGGCGCGTCATGGCCGGCAGCATGCCGCCACCGTCCGCAGCGGTCCCGCGATCATCACATTGGTGATTTTGGTTCTGATCTTGTTGGGCGTCGATTCGGCACCGCGACGGTTGATTGCATACCTCGCGCGAACGCAGCAGGCCGCGCATTTCGCCGACACGCCGCAAGGTCGTGCAGTGGCCCGCTTGCTGGATTTGCATCCGGTACCCAAAAAGAATGTGATCGCCGCGCCGGGCAAAAACCTGGTGTGGATCTACATGGAATCGCTGGAACGCGTTTACTGGGATCCCAAGGTGTTCCCGGGGTTGACCCCGAATCTCTATCGTCTGCGCAAGCAGGGTCTCGACTTTTCCGGTTTTGAAACTTTTGCCGGCGCCAATTACACGATGGCGGGTTCGTTCGCCTCGCAATGTGGCGTGCCGCTGTTTACCAGCGCCTTCGCCGGCCTCGACACGGTGGCCGGCAACAGTACCGATGTCTCGACGTTTCACCCCAAGGTCGCTTGCCTCGGCGACGTGTTGCACAAAGCGGGTTACACGCAGGTCTACATGGGCGGCGCGCCCATCGCGTTTTCCAACAAGGGCCTGTTTTTTCAGTTGCACGGGTATGACGATGCCCTGGGTTTGCAACAGCTGGAAGCCGAGGCTGGCGGCAAGTTGCACGAATCGGGGTGGGGCCTGTACGACAGTGTGTTGTTCAAGTTGGCGCTTGCGCGGTTCCAGAAGCTCGAAGCAAACCGCAAGCCCTTCAACCTCACCATGCTGACGCTGGACACCCACCCGCCGGACGGGCGGCCTTCACCGGGCTGCCCAAAGTACGCTGCGGGCAGCAACAGCATGTTGCAGTCCGTGCATTGCACCGATGACCTGCTCGGCCGGTTCATCGATGCGTTGTCCAAAGAGCCCGATTGGAAAAACACGGTGGTCGTGATCATGAGTGACCACCTGATGATGCGAAACGACGCGCAGCCTTTGTATCCGAAGGACTACCACAGGCAGCCGGCGCTGCTGGTTTTGAATGCAGGCGAGGGTGTCAGGCCGGCACGGATGTATCACATGGACATCGCTCCGACCGTGCTTGATCTGATGGGTGTGCGGACCAACGCCACCTTCATCGCGGGGTCCGACCGTAGCGCGCCCCACGCAGACGGCAGCGAGTTGGTGGACAACGTCGTCAGCGATGCAGTGCTGCGCAAGGCGCTGTGGTCGCGCGTCAACGAATTCAAGCTGTGCAAGAAGAACGAGTTGATCGCCCGTACGCCCGACGGTGGATTCAACGTCGGAGGTCGGGAGTTGGAGATGAGCTATCTCGGGCGTGCGCAGGTCGGCCTTCGCGAGGGCCAGATGTTGGATTTTTTCATCGACAGCGCGAATGCCAAGTTGGTCATTGCTGATGCGGATGCTCAACCGGGGCTGCTCCGTGCACGCGGCGATGCGAGTGTATTGATCATCAAGCCTCGGCCCGGTTTGGAGCGTTCCGCGGGGCTGTTCACGGTGGATTGGCTGGGTCGCGACGGCGCCCAGGCGCGCCTCGCGGACGTTGCCACATTGCAGGGGTTGACGATTGCTTCGCCGCAATGCGGCAGTCTCGTCCAAACGGTAGAGCGAGCGCCAGAAGGCGCGAAACTGGATTTGAGCCACGATTTCAATGTTGTCTCCGCACCCGCACCGGAGTTGGAGGCAGGGGCCGAAGTCGATTTCACCCAGCCCGGATCAGCGGCTTACGAAGCTGGCTTGGGCTGGCTGCCGCCGGAAGGCTGGGGAAGCTGGGCCGTGGGGTCGAATGCAGTACTCGAATTCCGGTTGCCCAGCGGATTGTGCAGTGCGGGCGCGAAATTGCGCATGCGGGTCGATCCCTACCTGCCGCCTTCGCGCCCCAATCTGGACGCGCAGGTCTGGGTCAACAGACAGCTTGCGACGACGTGGCACTTCGCCGCCCATGGCAAGTTTTCCACCGACATCAAAGCTGCTTCGGATAGCCATGACATGCTTGAGGTCGAGGTACCCCTTGGCTCTGGAGCAGACTGCAAGGCGACCGTCGATCTGCGTTTTGCGCGGCCGGGAGCCTCGCCGACACCGTACCCCAAGGCCGAAGACCCTCGACCGCTGCAGTTGCGGGTACTTCGTATGCAGGCTGTACCGGCAACGAAGGACAGATAGCGATACACCCGTCGGCGCTAGTGTGCCGTCCCGCAAGAATCTTTACATCGTCATTCCGGGACCCGCGCCAGCTCCATCGGCGCGGGAATCCGGAATCCACGTTGTTGCTGCCAAGCCGAAAGCTGGATTCCGGATCTCGCCCGCGCGGTGGGCTCGTCCGGAATGACAAAATATTTGCCGGACAACACACCAGGGAACCTGTGATTTTTCTCGTCATCCCGGCGAAGGCCGGGATCCAGTGTCTTTGCAGATCAACGCGGTGCGCGATGGTCACTGGATTACTCGCCGCATCGGCGGCTCGCCCTTCGGGCCATCGGCTACGCCGATGTTCGCTACGGCATCCTGCCTTCACAGTCCCGCCTTCCCGGGGATGACGAAAAGCGGGTTTGATCAGAGCGTCAGTGGGGAAGCTCTAATTTTTCTCGTCATCCCGGAATCGCGAAGCGATATCCGGGACCCAGTGCCTTTGCATTTCAGTGCGTTGCGCGAAAGTCACTGGGTCCCGGCTTTCGCCGGGATGACGAGCAATGGGGTTGATCAGAGTGTCTAGGCGCGTCCGTACACGTCCTCCAGCCGCACGATGTCGTCTTCGCCGAGGTAACTGCCCGACTGTACCTCGATGAGTTCCAGCGGCACTTTGCCCGGGTTGCGCAGTCGGTGCACCGCGCCCAGCGGAAGGAATGTGCTTTCGTTTTCCGCGACCAGGAACACTTCCTCGTTGCGGGTAACTTCGGCCGTGCCCGAGACGATCACCCAGTGTTCGGCACGGTGGTGATGCTTCTGCAAGCTCAAGGCGGCGCCCGGTTTCACGGTGATGCGCTTGACCTGGAAACGCTCGCCCATGTCGACCGAGTCGTAGCTGCCCCAGGGGCGATAGACCTTGCGATGGAACATGTGCTCCTGCCGTCCATCGGACTTGATCTTGTCCACCAGGCGTTTCACATCCTGCACGCGTGCGCGCGGTGCGACCAGCACGGCATCGGGGGTATCGACGATCACGATGTCTTCGAGTCCGAGCGCCGCAACCAGCCGGCGTTCTGTACCGCGCACGAAGCAGTTGCGACTGTCGATGGCGATCACGTCGCCTTCCAGCCGGTTGCCGTCGCTGTCACGTTCCGAGGCGGCCCACAGCGCGTCCCATGACCCGATGTCGCTCCAGGCGCAGCTCACCGGCACCACGGCCGCGCGCGTGGTCTTTTCCATCACCGCATAGTCGATGGAATTGTCGGGTGAAGCCGCAAAGGCCTCCTTGTCGATGCGCACAAAATCCAGATCGGTTTTGGCGGCTTCGAACGCGGCCTTGCTGGCCGCGTGCATGGCGGGCGCGTGTTGTTCCAGCTCCTCCAGGAAACGCGATGCCTTGAACAGGAACATCCCCGAGTTCCATTCGTAGTTGCCCGCTTCGACGTATTCCTTGGCTTTGGCGGCGTTCGGCTTCTCGACGAAGCGCTCGACGCGGAACGCACCGTCAGCGATGGCTTCGGCACGTTGGATGTAGCCGAAGCCCGTTTCCGGCGCTTCGGGGCGAATGCCGAAGGTAACCAACCAATCCTGCTCGGCCAACGGCAGCGCTTCGCCGACAGCCGCCGCAAAGCTGGCGGTATCGCCGATCAGATGATCGGCCGGAAGCACCAGCAATATCGCGGTGGGGTTGTTCGCTAGCGCCTGCCACGCCGCCAGCGCGATCGCGGGCCCGGTGTTGCGCGGCATCGGCTCGAGCAGGATCGATGCGCCCTCGACCGCAAGCGCGCGCAACTGCTCGGCAACCAGGAAGCGATGTTCCTCGCTGCACACCACGATGGGCGCCGCGGCCTCCCCTAGCGCGCGGATACGCGTCACGGTCTGCTGGAAAAGCGTCGCGTCGCCGCTCAAGGCGAGGAATTGTTTGGGCAGGTTCTTGCGCGACAACGGCCACAGCCGAGTGCCGCTGCCGCCGCTCAGGATGACGGGGATCAACATGAAAAGCGTCCCGAAAACCGGTGCGCCAATTTAGCAGGGTACGGTGTAAGCATGCACTCCTGTGGGCCCCCTGTCGCGCTGTGCCCGAAAGCGCCGCGCTTCAACCTGCGGGCGGTGGCTTGCCGAAACGGGAAATGCGTGGTGGTTCGGGTTGCAGGCGTGGCAGGATTCATCGACCATGACGGCCTCGAAGCCGTGCCGCGGGGTTTATGCTCGCCCATGCAACACTCCAGTTTGCGAACAAATCCCGCCCGACCTTGGCAACGGGCGCAACGCGGATTTGCCGAGGGCGGATCAGAACCCAGGCTGGCCACCTTGCATGCGCGCGTGTTGCCCAGCAGGACGACGTATGCGCTGACTTTGGTGTGTGCGTTGCTGCTGGCGGGTTGCGGCAGGCCGGCCACTACCGCTTCCGATTGGATCAATCAGCAAGCGGCGAGGAGTACGATTCCGCCTCCCGCGCTGCTTTCGCCTGTGCCGGCGATGACACTGGATGGGGCGCGGAGCACGGGAGACTGCAACGTCGACAGGATCAACGGGCAGATCGCGCAGGGCATGGCGGTCGACCATCTGGGTGGTGCGGTCTTCACGGGATGGGCCGGCGATCATTTGACGCATGCCGTACCGCCTGTCGTGGAGGTGGTTCTGGCGGGCGCGACCGGCGATTACTGGGCTTCGGGAGATTCGGGCAGCTCGCGCCCGGACGTCGCCAAGGCGCAAAAAGTGCCCGCGTATGCGACCTCGGGATTTGGCGTTGACGCCAGCATGTATCGGGTTCCCATTGGCGAGTATGGGATTTTTCTCGCATACCGGATCGGCAGCCAGTGGCTTGAATGCCGAACCACCGTTCGGATATCCGTGGAATGACGACTCGACACGGTATGACGAAGACTTGGCATTTTGCCGTGCAGGCAGGACGAGCGCGCGCGTTGGCGACGCTAAGCGCCCTGCGTTCCCACGTGACAGTCATCTGCCTGGTGATATGCGTTGCGACAGCACTGGTGGTCGCGCTCTCGCTTTATCCGGGCTGGTTCTTTTTCGACAGCGCCACGCAGTGGGGGTGGGCAAGGCAGATCGCGACAAAGGGCCTACCCGACAGCTTGGAGGCGTACGGGATCACCTCCCACTGGCCGATCTTCAATACCTTGCTGAAGGTGCCGTTCTACTGGCTGACGGGTGAAGCGGGCTTCTACATTTTTATCCAGGCAGCGCTTTTCAATATCTCGCTGTACATGCTGGGTGCCGCCTTGCTCGGCCGACGCTCGTTATGGCTGATCGCCTACACGTTGCTGATGGTGTGGTCGCCGATCAGCCTCAATTATTCCGTGTTTCAGTCGTCGGACACCATCGTGGCGATCTGCACGTTGACGGCGTTGGCCATGTTTGCCGACCGTGAACTTGGGTTTGCGCGCCGGGCGTGGCTGTTGATCGCTGCGATTCTGGTCATGTCGTGGGTACGTTACAACGCGTTGCCGGCATCGGTTTTCCTGGTCTGCTTTTTCTTCTGGAGCGTTCGAGTACCGGTTGGCCAGCGCCGTGCGTTGGCATGCCTTGTCGCATCGCTGGTCGTGCTGGGCGGCAGCGTGGCGGCGGCACGTGCCTACGAACACCAGGCCCATATAAGGGATTCGGCCGCAGGGGGGGTTGCCATGCGCCTGCTGGATGCGTCGCACCACACGAACGACGCGTATGTTCACGCATTGGTTGACCCGCATGTCTTGGAAAACCCGGCCCTGCGGGCGCCACTTGCGACGGATTGCTACAAGCATGGAGGCTGGTGTGTCCAAATGAGCAGCGCGCCATGGCGGGATTTGTCGACCGCAAAATTCATGCACGCATATTGGCATTTGCTGGTCCACGATCCGCTGGTGTTCCTGCAGACGAATTATCGCTTCGCGATGTATTCGCTGGGCTTCAAGGCCCGGCTTGAGGCCACCCAAATGGGACGAACGGACATACAGCCGCCATTCCCGGCGGCCCGGATGACTTTCAATCATCGCCGACTCGCGTACTTCGATGCCCTGCAGATTGCGCTGGGCGCATTCCACGGTCTTGCCGCCAGAGCCGGCGTAGTGTGTTTGCTGGGGCTGATTGCGGCATGCCTGCTGCGTCGTCGCGCATTGATCGTCGCCTTCATCCTGCTGGCAATAGGCTACCTTGGACCATTGCTGTTGCTGGTCGGCACCAACAATTTCCGTTACACGTTGCCGGTTACGATCGTTGGCATGGGCATTTTTGCGGGTGCTTGTTGTGTGCTGATCCGGTTCGTCGCGAGACGATTTCTGCCGCTGACGGCAGCAGGTTCAGGGTTGCATTGGCCTGGTGGATCAGGAGTTGTGAAACGCTGACGGATGTCTTTTGGACGTAGCGCCTGCATCGAATCTGATTCACATCATGAAAGACGGAGCGAAAAGGACGATGAATGTCGCATTGATAACCGGGGTATCGGGACAGGATGGTGCGTATTTGGTGCAGTTGTTGCTGGACAAGGGGTACAAAGTGTATGGTGCGTACCGGCGCACGAGTTCGGTCAATTTCTGGCGCATGCAGCAACTGGGCATCGCTGACCACCCGAACCTGGAGTTGGTCGAATACGATCTCACCGACCCCGGTTGCAGCCTGCGTCTGATCGGCAGGGTCCAACCGGACGAGGTCTACAACCTCGCGGCACAGAGTTTCGTGGGGGTTTCGTTCGAGCAGCCGACCACCACCGCGCAAATCACTGGTCTGGGTGCGCTGAACCTGCTGGAAGCCATTCGCACGGTGAAGCCGGATACCCGCTTCTACCAGGCGTCCACCTCGGAGATGTTCGGAAAGGTGCAGACTGTGCCGCAGAACGAGCACACGATGTTCTGGCCGCGCAGCCCGTATGGCGTGGCCAAACTGTTCGCACACTGGAGCACGGTGAACTATCGGGAATCCTTCGGGATCTTCGGCGCCAGCGGGATTTTGTTCAACCACGAATCGCCCCTGCGCGGACGCGAGTTCGTGACCCGCAAGATCACCGACGCGGTGGCGCGGATAAAGCTGGGCAAGCAAGAGCAACTGGAACTCGGCAACCTCGATGCCAAGCGCGACTGGGGCTATGCCGCGGAATACGTGGACGGCATGTGGCGGATGCTGCAGGCAAAAGAGCCCGACACCTTCGTGCTGGCGACGGGGCGCACGGAAACGGTGCGGGATTTCACCACGCTGGCGTTCAAGGCCGTGGGGATCGAACTGGAGTGGAAGGGCAAGGATGAGAGTGAAGCCGGCATCCGCACCGACACCGGCAAGGTGGTGGTAAAGGTGAGCCCGAAGTTCTACCGTCCGGCCGAGGTGGACATGTTGATCGGCGATGCCACGCATGCACGTGAGGTGCTGGGGTGGCAGGCGAAGATCACGCTGGAAGAGCTGTGCCGGATGATGGTCGAAGCGGATTTGAGGAGGGTCGAGCGTGGCGTCTCGTTCTGACAAGCCGCGCGCGCTGCTGACGGGCTGCCATGGTTTCACCGGGCGTTACATCGCTGCGGAGCTCGAAGCTGCCGGATACGAAGTCGTTGGCCTTGCACATGATGGAGACGCGCCGCGAGCGGGCGTGCTGCGCGCAAATCTGCTGGATCGCGCAGCGGTGTGCCGTGCGGTGACCGAGGCACGTGCCGAGGTGGTGGTGCACCTGGCCGCCATCTCGTTCGTCGCACACGGCGATACCGACGAGATCTATCGCGTCAATGTCGCGGGTACCCGCAATTTGCTGGAAGCACTGGCCGATGCCGAGGTGAAACCGCGCAGCGTGGTGCTGGCCAGCAGCGCCAACATCTACGGCAATGCCTCCGTGGAACCGATGGACGAGGCCACGCCACCCGCGCCTGCCAACGACTACGCAGTGTCCAAGCTGGCGATGGAATACATGGCGCGGCTGTGGATGGAACGCCTGCCGATCACGCTGGTACGGCCGTTCAATTACACCGGGGTGGGCCAGAGCGAGAATTTTTTGATTCCCAAGATCGTCGCACATTTTCGGCGTGGCGAGCAGATCATCGAACTCGGCAATACCGATGTTGCGCGCGATTTCTCCGATGTACGCGACGTTGCGCGCGCGTATGCTGCCATCCTTGCCAGGGCGCCCGCCGGGGAGGCGATCAATATCTGCTCGGGCAACGCGCATTCTTTGGATGATGTGCTGAACATGATGGCCAAGATCGCGGGCTACGAGATCGAGGTGCGCGTCAACCCCGCATTCGTGCGTGCCAATGAAGTGAAACACCTCGTGGGATCCAACGCACGTCTGCACATACTCACTGGCTTCGCGCCGTCAATTGCGCTCGAAGACACCTTGCGCTGGATGTATTCCTCACCGCCCGCGTAGCCGGGTGTTGCGATACGGATTCCAGGGCCTATACCTGCCTCCGTTGTGTTGGCCCGTTCAAGTGAGGGGTGTTGTGCGCAGAGAGGCTTTGTTCCAGACGCTGTATCCTGAAATCGGCTTGTTCCAGCAGCTTGCGGTTGGTCGCGATCAGGTCGGCAAGAAGTCCGATCATGAAGGACAAACCGCCGAGCAGGATGCACAATGCTGCCAGGATCAATGATTGGACATGGCCCCCGCCGTCCCCGGTAAAAAGGTACGCCAGATAGCGCGCCCCGAGCGCGATGCCGACCAGCGTCAATAGCGCGCTCGCCCACATGAACAGGGCCAGCGGACGGTAGATCACGAACACTCTGATGATCGTCACGAGTGAGCGCTTGACGTAATTCGGGATGCTCTTGACCAGTCGCGACGGGCGTAAATCACGATTGGTCCGGATCGGAACCGAAACCACCGTAAGATTGCTGAGGCCCGCCTGGATGATGGTTTCCAGTGTGTAGGTGTAGGCGTTGAAGACGTTGAGCCGCATGGCGGTCTCGCGAGTCATCGCACGAAACCCACTGGGCGCATCGGCGACATCGGTCCTGCTTGCAATGCGCACAGCCCAGCTTCCGACCCGCTGGAGGCTCTTCTTGATCCAGCTGAAATGTTCGGTCTGGGCGATGGGGCGGGCACCGATCACCATGTCGGCGCGGCGCTCGAGGATCGGCCGAACCAGCAGCGGGATATCGGCGGCCTCGTACTGGTTGTCGGCGTCGGTGTTGACGATCACGTCGGCGCCGTGTTGCAGGGCTGCATCGATGCCGGTCATGAAGGCGGTGGCGAGTCCCCGGTTGACCGGATGGCGGATCACGTGATCGACGCCGAGCTTGCGCGCGAGTTCGGCGGTGTCGTCGGTGGAACCATCGTCCACAACCAGCCACTCCACCGTTTCGAAGCCCTCGACGGCGCGCGGCAAAGTCGCCAATGCGGCTCCGAGCGTGGCGGCCTCATTGAGGCAGGGGATCTGGATGATCAGCTTCATGCTTGACGCCTCGTCCCGTCGCCGTCAGGTTGCGAGTGCGCCGCCGAGCGCGGTGAATTGGTCCAGCGTTCCCGGGTTCGCCAGCGCATCGGTGTTCTTCACGGGTTCGCCATGGATCACGGCGCGTACGGCCAGTTCGGAAATCTTGCCGGAGATGGTGCGCGGGATGTCGGTCACCTGCAGGATCTTCGCGGGCACGTGGTGTGGGCTGGTGTTGGTGCGAATCTGCTTGCGGATCCTGTCGCGCAACGCGTCATCGAGTTGCAGGCCCTCGCGCAACCGCACGAACAGCACGATCCGCTCGCTGCCTTGCCAGCGTTGCCCGACCGCGACGGACTCCAGCACCTCGGGCAATTGTTCCACTTGCCGGTAAATTTCCGCGGTGCCGATGCGCACGCCGCCGGGATTGAGGGTGGCGTCGGAACGTCCATAAATGATGATGCCGTCGTGCTTGGTCAGTTCCGCGCGATCGCCGTGGCACCACACGCTGGGCACCTTGGAGAAGTAGGCCGCCCGATATTTTTCGCCCTCGGGATCGTTCCAGAACATCACCGGCATCGACGGGAAGGGCGCGGCGCAGGACAGTTCGCCGGCTTGTTCGCGCACCGGTTGGCCGGCGTCGTCGAGGATTTCGACTTTCATGCCGAGCCCGCGGCACTGCAATTCACCGCGATACACGGGCAGCAGCGGATTGCCCAGCGCAAAACAGGAAATGATGTCGGTGCCGCCCGAAATCGACGCCAGCAGCACGTTTTCCTTCACGTCGCGGTAGACGTAATCGAAGCTTTCCGGCGCCAGCGGCGAGCCGGTTGAAAGGATGGCTTTCAACGGCGTGAGTTTGTGCGTTTCGCGCGGCTTCACGCCCATCTTGGCGGTGGCGTCGATCCACTTGGCGCTGGTGCCGAAAATGCTGATGCCCACTTCGTCGGCCAGATTCCACAACGCGTTGCCGTCGGGCCAGGTCGGCGAGCCGTCGTACAGCACCAGCGCCGCGCCGACCGCGAGGCTCGACACCATCCAGTTCCACATCATCCAGCCGCAGGTGGTGTAGTAGAAGATGTGGTCCTCGCGCTTCAGGTCGGTGTGCAGCACCAGTTCCTTGAGGTGCTGCAGCAGCGTGCCGCCGGCGCCGTGCACGATGCATTTGGGTTGGCCGGTGGTGCCCGAGGAATACATGATGTAGAGCGGGTGATCGAACGGCGTGGGCACGAATTCCAGCGGATGATCTTCGTCGCCCGCGAAATCGTCCCAACTCACCGCGTTGCGCAAGCCGTCGCGTTGCAGGGGTTCGCCGGAGTAGGGAATCACCACGCATTTTTCGATGGAGGGTATCGCCGCCAGCACGTTGCGCACCTTGGCCAGGCAGTCATGGCGCTTGCCGCCGTAGGCGTAGGCGTCGGCGCAGAACAAAACCTTGGGCTCGATCTGGCCGAAACGGTCGACGATGCCGTTGACGCCAAAGTCCGGCGAGGCCGATGACCAGACCGCGCCCAGCGACGTCGTTGCCAGCATCGCGATGATGGTTTCCGGCAGGTTGGGCAGAAAACCCGCCACACGATCGCCCTTGCCGACGCCCGATAGCTTCAACGCGTGCGCGATGCGTCCAACGATCGCGTGCAATTGCGCATACGTGATCTCGCGCTTGTGGTCCCACTCGTTGCGGAAGATCAGCGCGGGCTTGTCGTCCTTGAAGCGCAGCAGGTTCTGCGCGAAGTTGAGCTGCACGTTCGGAAACCAGCGTGCGCCTGGCATCTGGTCGCCATCGACCAGCGCCGGCTCGAAATCGCCGGTGGCGCGGATGCCGCAGAATTCCCATACCAGCGGCCAGAATTTCTCCGGGTGCCGGACGGAATAATCGTACAGCGGCAGGTAGCTGCCGATGTCGCTGTTGCCGGTGGCCTCGCGCACGAAGCGGACGAACCGGTGCAGGTTGGTGGCGTCTCTGCGCTCGGGGCTTGGGGTCCACAGCGGTGCGTCGTTCGGCATGCCTGATCCGTGCTGGAAAACGCCGGAATTGTAACGGATCGGCCCGTGATGCTTCCCGGTTTGGCCGATGCTCCGGAACAGGCCGTCCGCAAGTGCGTCAGTGCACGCAGCGGTTGTGACCGTGCACGCGCTTCCGGTGGCGCATCCGCTACATGCCTGAATTGTGCACCCGGCGACAGTCTGGGTCGGGCGCTGCGCTGGTATAAAGACGCATTCTGCCGCCGTTGCGAATGTGCCATGCCACGCTATTTCCTGCGTAACCTGGGCCAAATGTTTGGCTTGTTGTTGATCCTGGGTGCTGCCCCGGCCATGGCGGCGACCCCGCCCACGCTGTTTACGCTGGGTGCCGGGACGCCGGAAATCCTTGCGCAGGGCGCGCAGAAATCCTGGCCCATCAAGGTCAGCGAAGATCAGGCATTCGATGCGATCTTCAAGGGTGGAATGTGGCTGCCGAACCCGTCGGGCGGCCGGATTTACGCGAAGTACCAACGCCACATCCTGCACGACAACGGCACCTGGACCTGGATCGGTACGGTTTCGACGGTGCACGGCGATCAATCGGTGGTGCTGACTTTCGGCAAGGGTGTCGTTTTCGGTTTGATCCCCCAAGCATCGGGTTATCCGCTGCGGATCGTCACGCGGGCTGGCGAAACCCGGATGGTCGAAACCTCCGCGGCGATGTCGCGTTCGACGCAGCAGTTGCGTCTGCACAGCAAACCGGACTATTTCATACCGCCTCGGGCAGCCCCCGCCGCACATGGCGCGAGCGCGCTGTCGGCGTCGGCCAGCGTGCCCGTGCAAGCGGCCGCGTCGGGCGCGGTGACCATCGATGTGATGGTGGCCTACACATCCGGTTTCGTGAGCGAGTTGGGCAGTCAGCACGCAGCACTCGCCCGAATCCAGAACCTGATCGACACCACGAACCAGGCGTACACGGCGAGCGGTGTCAATCAGCAGATTCGGCTGGTCAATACGGTCGAGGTCAACTATCCCGACAACACGTCCAACGACAGCGCGCTTGATGACTTGACCGGACTTGATACAAACGGCAATCCGGTACCCATTCCGGCGTCGCTGCAAGGCATCGCATCGCTGCGCGTCCAATATGGCGCGGATCTGGTCTCCTTGATCCGCAGCTATGACAATGCCACGCAGGGCAACTGTGGTATCGGCTGGCTTATCGGTGGCGGTCAGACCCCGATCGTGCCTTCGCAGTCGAATGTTTATGGGTACTCGGTGGTCAGTGACGGCAGCAGCGGCGGCTATTACTGCCTCGACACGACTTTCGCGCACGAGCTGGGACACAACATGGGCGATGCGCATGATCGTGCCAATGCCACCGAGACAGGGGCCTACACCTACTCCTATGGCTACCTCGGCAACGGAACCAACGGTTTCTCCACCATCATGGCGTATGGCACGGCCACCGACACGCCGCTCAGCCTGTTTTCCAATCCCGAAATTTCCACTTGCCAGAACACGCCCTGTGGTGTGCCGGACAGCGCGTCGAACTCGGCCGACAACGCGCACAGCATGAACAATACCGCGGCGTTGATCGCGCAGTTCGAGCCGACGATGGTGGACACGCCTGTGCCGACCGCTCATTACGTTCACAACGACGTCAATGGCGATGGCAAGTCGGATCTTATATGGCGTTCGAAGAACAACTCGCAGGCGGCATACTGGATCATGAATGGTGCGCAACTCACCAGCAGTTTCGTGGCTGCAGTGAACACGAATTACAAGTTGATCGCCACGGGTGATTTCGACGGCGACGGCAAGATGGACATGATCTGGACCGACGGTTCCAGCATGTGGATGTGGACAGGCAACGGCACCAGTTTCACCAGCACCTACATGCGGCCGTATCCGGCGGGCTGGACTGTAGTCGGAACCAGCGATCTTGATGGCGATGGCGAGACGGACCTGATCTGGGTGACCAGCGGGCGAATCGCCGAGTGGCTGATGAATGGCACCAATTTCAGCGCAACTTATGCGCAAAACCTGTCAAGTGGATGGCGCTATCTGACCACTGGGGATTTCGATGGGGATGGCACAGCCGACCTCTTGCTGACCAACGGTTCGGCGATGCAGATGTGGACGAATTTCAACGCCGGAACCTTCACGCAGGTTGCGACCCACACCTATCCGTCCGGCTGGACGATCCTGGGTGCGGGAGATGTCAACGGTGACGGCAAGGACGACCTGTTGTGGCGCGACAATGCGCACACCCGTTTCGCCTATTGGCTCATGAATGGCCCGCAGCTTGGAGACTCGAAGGCGATCATCGTCTCCGCGCAATGGCATTTCGGTGCCGTCGGTGACTTCTACGGCAACGGGCTGGCGGGGTTTGTCTGGTACAACAACAGTCAGATCGTGATGTGGCCCGGATCAAGTACCGGCGACTACCAGGGCGTAGTGGTGCATTCATACCCGAGCGCGTGGACGATGTTGCCCTGAACGGTCGCTGCTTGGGCCACGCGTGTTGCGCAAGTGATTTACCTTGCGCGGGCGCGTAATAGATAGCCATTGCCTAGCTCGGCGCCGAGGAACGGGCGTTGTGCCAAATCGGCACAGCGCATGGCGAGCTTGCCGACCGGGCTGCTCAGTAACGGGTACCACTTCATTACATGCCGGCGGTCGATGCCGCTGCGCGCCGAGTTTTCGTGCTTGCCCTGCGCGGTGGTGTCGATGGTTTCGTCAACTTCCGGCGCATAGCTGCGGGCGCGTACTTTCTCCGCGAGATTGGCCAGCGGGAATCCGTAGCAGAGGATGCGCTCGACTTCGAATCCGGCGGCATCGGCAAGTTCGGCCAGCGGCGTGCGCTCGTAGCGCCGGAAGTGGCCGGCCCAGACGTCCGAAGGATTCCATTTCTTCATGTGGCACGGCACCGAGAGCAGCAAAGTTCCCCCGGGATGCAGCCAGGATCGCCACGTACGGAGTGCATCGAGGTCGTGTTCGATGTGTTCGAGTACCTCGAACGCCATCACCAACCCCAAATGCCCGTTCCAGCTCGCTTCCGGGTGTTCCACGAACCGGATGTCTCGATTGGCCTCGCGTGCCAGGGTATCGGCGAGCTCGCGTGCCGCGTCGGACATTTCAAGTGCCTGGCAGCGGAAGCCGCGTGCATCGAGCTCGTGAAGCAACATGCCCGCTCCGGGACCGATCTCGAGTGTTTCGCAGGGTTGGATCGTGCGGAGTTCGCGCAGTATCTGTGCGCGCCGCAGCAGGTAACGCGGTGCCGGAACCCAGCCATGTTCGGGCGCCGACGGGCCCAAGGTTGCGTCAACGATCATTTGCTTTGCCTGTTTCCGGAAAGTGCCGTGCGACCATCGCGAGAAATTGTTTCGCGATGGCCACGGAGTCGGTTTGGTCGTGCAGTGCGTGGTGGCATGCGCGCGGGGGAGTTTGCATGAATTTCATGCAGTCGTGAATCGCGCCTGCCAGCGCCCGTGCGTCGCCCTCGCTGATCAAGTGTACGCAAGGTGGACTGTCGGTGAGCAATTCGCGGATGGCTGCAGAATCGCGCGTCACAAGGGGACGGCCGCTCGCAATGATCTGGAACACCTTGTTCGGAATCACGCTGGCCGCCTTGTCGGAGGTCCCGAATATTCCGAGGCACACATCCGCCTGTGCAATCTGCTTGGCGAGCTGGTCATAGGGCACCCATTCCACCCAACGCAGTGCGGGCAACGGGTCTTCCGCGAGCATCGCGCGTATGCGTGGTGCTTCCTGTCCGCGCCCGACCAGCGTCCATCGGATCGGTGCGCCGCGCAGTAGCCGTGCGGCTTCGATGATCGTGCCGATGCCGTGCAGGGGAATGAACTGCCCGTAGAACAGTATCTGCAGGTACTCGCCGGACGATTGGTGCAAGCTGCGCTGGAAGAAGGCTTGTTCGGTACCGACCCAGACGCGTCCAACCGAGTTCGGAGTCAGCCGGAACAGCCTCTCCATCCTGCGTGCATGAGCGGCGGTGTCCATGAAGACAAGATCCGCCGCACGCGCAGCTAGCCATTCACCTGCCCGCAGCATGCAGGCCAATGGGTTCCGGTGGCCAAGCAGACGGCGATCTTCGACAACCGTGTCGAACGCGGAGATGAACCAGTCGAATGCAATGCGCTTGCGCCGCATCCACGCGAACGGGCGGAGAAGCAGCACGTCAAGCTGACCGGGGTAGGAAACCAGAACGAGGTCGTGTGCAGGGGCGCGTAGATAGCGCCAGATAAGCTGCGGGTACGCCCCAAGCAGGCGCATTCCGCGGTGCAACCATGCTCGCGCACCACGCACGGCGCTCTTGTCCCCGATGTCTCCCCAGACATCCCTGTGGATTTCGGTGATCTCGACGCCCCGCGCACGCAAGCCTTCGCGCAAGATGCGAATACGGGGTTTGCCGATATCGTATGTCCCCCACAATACGATCTTCATGGTTTCTGCACCCAGAAAGGATCGATGGAGCATTGCGGAACAGGCGCCGGCTCACCCCGTCTCATAGGTGCCCACACGGCCAAGTCACGACGGCGCACGTGTCGTCGAAGGGAAATCGTGGCGTTTCGGCAGCAACAGGAAACCAGCCACCAGGATCAGGACATCGCCCAATGTCGTCGCGATGCGCAGGGCAATGACGAGTACGCTCGCGGAAGCTGCGGAGAATACCGGCGCCAGCATCAGCAGCATCAGGCCTTCGCGTACGCCGAGGCCGCCAGGTGCGCCCGGTGTCGCGAAGCCGACCACCCAAGCCAGCGCGAATACCGCGATCAGCAACCAGTAATCGGGTGGCGCGTCCGGCAGCAGAAAGTGCGAGAGCAGGATCAGGCCAATGCCCATGACGACATACATGCAGCAATAAAGCACGAATGCACGTGCAAGGCAGGTTTGCGGCGGTAGCAGGGCGCCATCGAGCGCCGGTGCGTACCTGGGAGCGAAACGTCTCAGCAGCGCAGGAGCGACTCGACGGAAAATGAATAACCCTGCGATCGCCACCACAACCAGCAGTCCGATCAAAGCCAGTTGCGCGCCATGACGGCGTACAACCTGCAAGCCAATTTCCGACAACGCGCCCGTGCCCATGCCCATCACCACGGCTGCGGCGATCACCAGCAATGTTTCGAGGATGACCGTCACCGCCAATGGGCGGGCGGGAATGCCCCGCGCCAGCGACATGCCGGCGCGTCCGATGAATTGCGCGACGTTGCCCGGCACGTACTTGGCGAACTGGGTGATGCCGACGATGCCGAACAGTTCGCGCCACGTGCGGCGGATGCCGAGGCCCTTCAGCAAGCCGCGCCAAGCCAGTGCCAGCAACGGCGCGCCGCACGACCACAGGATGGCGGCCAGCACAATGCCGAGCGCTGCGCGCGGTGTGGCGTAAACGGAAAGATCGTGTCCGCGTAGCGTGCGGATCACGTACCACACGAACAGGACAGTGACGACCAGTCCAGCAGCCATGCCCAGTGAACGATAGACGCGCCTCACGCCGGCGTTCCAGGTACGGCAGCGCTTCGCGCAGAGATCACACCGCCGCTTCCAGTTCCGGCACCAGCTTGAACAGGTCGCCGACGAGGCCGATGTCGGCGACTTCGAAGATCGGTGCGTCGGCATCCTTGTTGATCGCGACGATGGTGCCGGCGTCCTTGATGCCGGTGAGGTGCTGGATGGCGCCGGAAATGCCGATGGCCATGTACAACTCGGGCGCGATGATCTTGCCGGTCTGGCCGACCTGCATGT
>Ga0207707_10000131_pt1 | contig 77593 bp, 70 predicted proteins | sample KBSC83BmetaG_FD_184336 | JGI IMG/M metagenome (GOLD analysis project Ga0207707, IMG submission 184336) | Corn rhizosphere microbial communities from Kellogg Biological Station, Michigan, USA - KBS C8-3B metaG (SPAdes) (version 2) | ecosystem: Host-associated > Plants > Roots > Rhizosphere ... | reverse complement strand
TCATGCCTTGCGTCGTTCAATCGCGTTTCTCGATGGCGGCATAGTACATGCCGTCCAGTCCACCCTCGCCGGGCAGGAGCTGTCGCCCGACGCCACGGGCGTGACCGGCATCCAGCGCAAACGGCATCGATTGCGCATCTTCTTTCGATGCCAGGAACGCCGCGATCACGGCTTCGTTTTCCGCGTGCAGGATCGAGCAGGTCGCGTAAAGCAAGCGGCCGCCAGGCTTCAGCAAGGGCCACAGCGCCTCCAGCAAGCGCGATTGCCCGCGCGCCAGCGCGGGAATGTCCTCCACGCGCCGGTGCAGCTTGATGTCCGGATGACGGCGGATCACGCCCGTGGCCGAACACGGCGCATCGAGCAGGATGCGATCGAAGTGCCGGTCGTCCCACCAGGCCTTCGGTTCGCCGGCATCTCCGATGCGCAATTCGCATTGCAGCCCCAGCCGTTGCAGGTTTTCGCGGACGCGCCCGGCGCGCGAAGGATCGCGTTCCAGCGCCAGCAACTGGACGTCGGAACATTCCAGCAAATGGCAGGTTTTGCCGCCGGGCGCGGCACAGGCGTCCAGCACGCGCATGCCGTCTTGCGCATCCAGGATGTCGGCAGCAAGTTGCGCGGCGCCATCTTGCACCGAGAGTTTTCCTTGCGAGAATTCGGGCAAGCGCGCGATGTCGGTGTGTTCATCCAGCACCAGCGCGTCGCGCAGCCATGGGTGCGCGACCGCAGCGACACCCCGAGCCTGCAGCAACGCGATGGTTTCATCGCGCGTTGCGCGCCGCCGGTTGACCCGCAGCATCGGCGGCACCGGCGCGTTGTTCGCGGCGAGTATCGAATCGACATGTCCGGGCCAATCGCGCGCGATCGCATCGATCAGCCACGCCGGATGCGCCGCTCGCGCTTGGAGGTCGCGATCGAGCCGCGCATTCATGTCCTCGCGTTCGCGCAGCCAGCGGCGCAACACCGCATTGACCAGGTTGGCGAAGCCGCCACGCCCCGACGCGCGCGAAGCTTCCACCGTTGCCGCCACCGCCGCGTGCTGCGGCAGATCGAGGATTTCCAGTTGCGCCAGCCCGAGCACCAGCAACGCATGCACAACCGGTTCGCGCTTGCGCAGCGGTTTGTCGAGCAGTAAATCGAGTGCGCAGTCGAAGCGCAACCACCAGCGCGCGCCTTCGTTGACCAGCGCCGTCAGCAGCGCGCGATCACGTGCAGCGGAAAGCTCGTTCTGCGCGGGAGCCAGGGCTTCGCGCAACGACGCGCCTTCGAGTGCCACCGCGGCCAGCACCTGCGCGGCGAGCGCACGCGTGTCCTTTCTCACGTACGCAGTTCCGCCCGTGCATTGAGGTAATCGGCCACGGAAACTACCCGCCCGCCCGCGCGCTGCAGTCTCAGGATGCGCAACACGCCTGCTCCGCAGGCGACATCGATGCCTTCCTTCGACGCGGCCAGGATCCCGCCGGGCCTTGCCGAGACCCGAGTCCCGAGTTCCGAGTTCCGGGCCTGCACGGCCCAGACGCGCACTTTTTCGCCCGCGATCTCCGCTTCCGCCACGGGCCAAGGGTCGAACGCGCGCACCTTGCGTTCCAGTTCGATCGCGCTTGCGCTGAAATCGAGTCTGGCTTCCGACTTGTCGAGCTTGCGCGCGTAGGTCACGCCTTCGGTCGATTGCGGTGTTTCCTGCAATGCTTCGCCGCGCGTGGCGCGCAGCAATCCTTCGCGCAACACCCGCGCGCCCGATTCCGCGAGACGATCGTGCAACGAACCACCGGTGTCATCGGCTCGGATCGGCACGGATTGGTGCAACAGTACTGGGCCGGTATCGAGCCCGGGCTCCATGCGCATGAGGCACACTCCGGTTTGCGCATCCCCGGCGAGGATCGCGCGCTGGATCGGCGCCGCACCGCGCCAGCGCGGCAACTGCGAGGCGTGCACGTTCCAGCAGGCGATGCGCGGGATGTCCAGTACCACGCGCGGCAGGACCAGGCCGTACGCGATCACGACGATTAAATCCGGCGCGTATTCGCGCAGTCGCCGTTGCACTTGGTCCGGCTTCAGCGATTCGGGTTGTTCGACGGGAATGCCTGCGGCGAGTGCGGCCTGCTTGACCGGACTCGCCTGCAATGCGCGGCCGCGTCCGGCGGGACGATCCGGCTGCGTGTACGCCGCAACGACCTGCGCGCATTCGAGGCAGGCATGCAATCCGGGCAGCGCGAACGCCGGGGTGCCGGCGAACACCACGCGCAAGCATGCGGGATCCACGTCAGACCGTGGCGGCCTGCGGCTCGGCCTGGCGCCGGGCCTTCTCCAGCTTGCGTCGCACCATCTCGCGTTTCAGCGGCGAGAGGTAATCGACGAACAGCTTGCCGTCCAGATGATCCATCTCGTGCTGGATGCACACGGCGAGCAAGCCTTCGGCCTCCAGCTCGAAAACTTTTCCATCGGTGTCCTGCGCGCGCACGCGGATGTTCCCTGCGCGTTCGACGTCGGCGAAGATGCCGGGCACCGAAAGACAACCTTCCTGGTACACCTGTTGCCCCTCGGCGTGCAGGATTTCGGGATTGACCAGCACGTGCGGCGTGTTGTGCTGCTCGGATACGTCCAGCACCAAGATGCGTTCGTGCACGTCCACCTGTGTCGCCGCGAGCCCGATCCCCGGCGCCGCGTACATGGTTTCCAGCATTTCGGTCGCGAGCCGTTTCAGGCGCTCGCCGAACACGGCCACGGCCCGGGCCTTGGTGCGCAGCCGCCGATCGGGAAATTCGAGGATTTCGAGCTTTGCCATGCGGGAATGATATGGGCCTGACCCTTCTTATCCAAGCGGGCGCCGGTCCGTGACGGGCAGCGCGAAACGTGAAAATTCCGCTTGCCGGCGCACCCATTTCGGCTACACTCGGGCTCAAATCGCTGGGGGTTCGGGGGATTGCCGCCTATGTTTAAGAAAGCGCTTGCGCTGGTCGCCGGCCTGCTGGTGACCTTGGCCGCGTACGCCGCGGGCGCCCAGTTGCGTGCGGATCATCCCTCCACCTACGTGGTGAAGAAGGGCGACACGCTCTGGGGCATTTCCGCGCGTTTCCTGAAGAAGCCGTGGTTGTGGCCGGAAATCTGGGACGTCAACCAGCAGGTCTACAACCCGCACCTGATCTATCCGGGCGACGTGCTGCAGCTGGGCGTGGACAACCGCCTGCACGTGGCCGAGCGCGCACCCGAGCAGGCCAACCCCATCCCGACGATTCCGCTGGACAGGATCGAGCCGTTCCTGCATGACATGCGCGTGATGAGTTCCGCGGAGCTCGCGCAAACGCCCTACGTGGTCGCGGTGGAAGAAGGCCAGCCGCGCGCGGTCGAGGGCCAGATGCTGTACGTGCGCCAGTCGAGCGCCGCGCCCGGGCAGCGCTTCGCATTGGCGCGTCCGTCGCATGTGTACCGCGTGTCCAAGGGCCAGCGGCCCTACCCGTATGAAGTCGGGCACCTCCTCGACAGCAACGTGGGCGTGGTGCACGGCCCCTGGGACGAGGATGCCCGCAACGACAACATGTGGGGCAACGGCCAGGAAATCGGCACCGAGGTCGAAATCATCGGCGCGGTGCAGGTGTTGAAAGCGGGCGACCCGGCGACCGTGCTGCTGACCAATGCCAAGATGGAAATCCGCGAGGGCGACCGCCTGCTGCCGGTCAACGACGCGCCTTACGATCCCACCTTCTATCCGCATCCGGCGCATTCCATCCCGCCCTACGGCCGCGTGATCGCCTTCACCAACGGCATGGACAGCAATTCCAATGAAGGCCCGATGTCGGTAGTGGCGCTTTCGGCGGGCAGCGCCGACGGCGTCGACAACGGCACCACCTTCTCGATCTTCCATCCGGGCGACGAGATCACCGACGACGTGGCCGGCGACAGCCGCAAGCGTTCGTTCGGTCCGCACGTGCAACTGCCGGCCGAATTCATCGGCCACGTAATGGTCTTCCGCACCTTCGAGCATGTCAGCTACGGACTGGTGATGGACGGCATCAAGCCGGTGCAGATGGGCGACGAATTGCAGATTCCGGAATAAGCGCTTCGGATTTTCCTTACACGACGGCGCGACCTCGGTCGCGCCGTTTTGTTTGGGGGTTCTCCTAAACTGCACGCGTGCAGATCGACGATGACATCCGCGCCTGGCTGGTGCTGCTCCGCGCACCGGGCGTCGGCCAGGCTGCTGCGCGCACCCTGGTCGAACGCGCGGGTTCCGCCCGCGCGGCTTGCGAACAGGCGCGACGACGTCGCGACGAAGTCGGGCTCGGTGCGGATGCGCTGGGCTGGATCGAAGCGCCGGATGCCGCGCGTATCGAAGCCGATGCGGAATGGCTGGCGCAGGCCGACCACTACCTGCTGCGCTTCACCGATGCGGATTTCCCCCCGCAACTAAGTCCGATCCCGCAACCTCCCGCTGCGCTGTTCGTTGTCGGCGATCCCGCATCGTTGTTGCGCGCGCAACTCGCGCTGGTCGGCGCACGCGCGGCTTCGGCGCAGGGCCTGGCGAATGCGCGCGAATTCGCGCGCGCCTTCACCCGTGCCGGTTTGGTCGTCACCAGCGGCATGGCCGACGGCATCGACGGCGCCGCGCACCTCGGCGCGCTCGAGGCGAACGGCGCCACGGTCGCGGTAATCGGCACCGGCGCGGATCTCGTCTATCCGCGCAAGCATCGCGAACTGGCGGCTCGCATCGCGGCGCAGGGCGCGATCGTTTCCGAATACCCGCTCGGCACGCCGGGGCGCGCCGAACACTTCCCGCAACGCAACCGCCTGATAGCCGGCCTCGCACTCGGCACGCTGGTGATCGAAGCCGGATTGCAGTCGGGCTCGCTGATCACCGCGCGGCTGACCGGCGAAATGGGACGCGAGGTATTCGCCTTGCCGGGCTCGATCCACAATCCGCTGGCGCGCGGTTGCCACCGGCTGATCCGCGACGGCGCGCACCTGATCGAAACCGCGCAGGAAGTGATCGAGGCACTGACGCCCGCGGCGCAGGCACTCGGCGCGGATCTTCGCGCGCGGTTGGATCCGGGGACTCCGCCGCCAATGGGTTCGCCGGCGACCAGAGAGAAGGATCCCGACTATGCCCGCCTATTATCCACCCTGGGCGAGACTCCCCTTTCGCTGGACGAATTGTCCGAACGCACCGGCTTGAAACCGGCGGAACTGTCCTCGATGTTGTTGTTGCTGGAACTGGAAGGCGCCGTCGCCCCGGCCGTAAACGGCCGATGGCAAAGGCTTTTCGGGGCATCCGGCTGATTTTGCTTGACAGCCGCCGGGCTGCCGTGCGTCCACTATAAAAAGGAGAGGGGCCGTCGCCGGCCCCATTTTTCACGGCTCAATGGCAAAGAACCTGGTCATCGTCGAGTCGCCCGCCAAGGCCAAGACGATCAACAAATACCTGGGGCCGGACTTCCACGTGCTGGCGTCCTACGGGCACGTGCGCGACCTGGTTCCCAAGGAAGGGGCGGTCGATCCCGAGCGCGGGTTCGCCATGGACTATGCGCTGATCGAGAAGAACGAAAAGCACGTCAACGAGATCGCCAGGGCCGCGAAAGGCGCCGACACGATCTATCTCGCCACCGACCTCGACCGCGAAGGCGAGGCGATCTCTTGGCACATCTCGGAGATCCTCCGCGAACGCGGGCTGCTGAAGGACCGCGACGTGCACCGTGTGGTGTTCTCCGAAATCACGCCGCGCGCGATCAAGGAAGCAGTCGCGCATCCGCGCAGGCTCTCGCACGACCTGGTGGACGCGCAGCAGGCACGGCGCGCGCTGGATTACCTGGTCGGCTTCAATCTTTCGCCGGTGCTGTGGCGCAAGGTGCAACGCGGCCTTTCGGCCGGCCGCGTGCAGTCGCCGGCGCTGCGCATGATCGTCGAGCGCGAAGAGGAAATCGAAGCCTTCGAACCGCGCGAATACTGGACGATGGAAGCGCGCCTCGCGCACGCGGATGGCGCCTTCACTGCTCGCCTGGTCAAACTGCACGGCAAGAGGTTCGAGCAATTCGATTTCACCAACACACAGGATGCGCACGCGGCGCGCGATGCGCTGCTGACCGCGGCAAACGGCAAACTGACGGTAGCGGACATCCAGAGCAAGCAACGTCAGCGCCGTCCCGCCGCGCCCTTCACCACGTCGACCCTGCAACAGGAAGCCGCGCGCAAGCTCGGCATGTCCACCAGCCGCACCATGCGCATCGCACAGGGCCTTTACGAAGGCGTGGCATTGGGCGCGGAAGGCAACGTCGGCCTGATCACGTACATGCGCACCGACTCGACGCACTTGTCCGGCGAAGCGATCCAGGAATTGCGCGCGGCGATCGAGAGCGAGTTCGGCAAGGAGACCCTGCCCGAACACGCGATGGTCTATCGCACCAAGTCCAAGAACGCGCAGGAGGCGCACGAGGCGATCCGTCCCACCTCCGCGCTGCGCACGCCGAAATCGGTCGCGGCGTTCATCAACCCCGACCAGTTGAAGCTCTACGAACTGATCTGGAAGCGCACCCTGGCTTGCCAGATGAAACCGGCCACGCTCAACACGGTCGCGGTCGAATTTCCCTGCGGAAAAGATGCGGGATTCCGCGCCACCGGCACCACCGTGGTGGATCCAGGTTTCCTCGCGGTGTACGAGGAAGGCAAGGATGCGAAATCGGATGAAGACGAGGAAGCACGCAAACTGCCTGCGCTTCAGGTCGGCGACGACGTGCCGCTGTCCGACATCGCCACCGATCAGCATTTCACCGAGCCGCCACCGCGCTATTCGGAAGCGTCGCTGGTGAAGACGCTGGAGGAATACGGCATCGGCCGTCCTTCGACTTACGCCAGCATCATCCAGGTGCTGCTCAATCGCGAATACGTGATCCTGGACTCCCGCCGCTTCAGGCCCACGGATGTGGGCCGCGCGGTGGCGAAGTTCCTGTCCGGACATTTCGCGCAATACGTGGACTACGACTTCACCGCCAGGCTCGAGGACGAGCTGGATGCGGTCAGCCGCGGCGAAGAGGAATGGCGGCCGCTGCTGGAAAAATTCTGGAGGCCCTTCAAGTCGCTTGTCGAGGACAAGACCGAGACGGTGGACCGTGCCGAAGCCTCGGGCGCGCGCGAACTCGGCCGCGATCCGAAGACGGGCCGGCCCGTCTCGGTGCGGCTGGGCCGCTACGGACCCTACGCGCAACTGGGCGACAAGGACCAGGACGAAACCCTGCAATTCGCCTCGCTGCGTCCCGGCCAGAGCATGCACACCATTTCGCTGGAAGAAGCGATCGAGCTGTTCAAGCTGCCGCGCGCGCTGGGCAAGGATGTCGACGGCGAGGAAGTTTCCGCCGGGATCGGCCGCTTCGGGCCGTTCGTGCGCAAGGGCAAGCTCTATGCGTCGTTGAAGGAGGACGACCCGCACACGGTGTCGCTCGAGCGCGCGCTGGAACTGATCCGCGAAAGGCAGGAGCTGATCGCCAACCGCGTGATCGCCGATTTCGGCGACGGCATCCAGGTGCTCAACGGGCGCTACGGTCCCTACATCACCGACGGCGAGAAGAACGCGCGCATTCCGAAGGATCGCGACCCCAAATCGCTGGCGCACGAGGAGTGCAAGTCGCTGCTGGAAGCCGCGCCGGTGCGCGGACGTCGCGGCGCGAAACGCGCGGCGGTCAAGAAAGCGGCGGCAAAAAAAACGGAAGGCGAAGCAAAAGCCACGAAGAAGGCAGCCGGAAAATCCGTGAAAAGGACCGCGAAGAAGAAGACCGCGGCAAAAAAACCGGCGACGGGAAAATCCGCGCGCAAATCGGCTTCCAGGGCAGCAGCCACGAATACGCCGCCGCCGTTTGAGACCTGATGCGCCGTTTCGATTCCGGCCAGGTCGAAGCTGCGGCGAAACTGCTGCACGCCGGCGGCGTGCTGGCCTACCCCACGGAAGCGGTGTTCGGACTGGGGTGCGATCCGGACAACCGTACTGCCTTCGAGAAAATCTTTGCGCTGAAACAGCGCCGACCCGAACAGGGCGTGTTGCTGATCGCCGCCTCCTTTGCGCAGATCGCGGACTGGATCGATGCCCCCCCCGACGCCATTGCACGCGCGATGGCAACTTGGCCCGGCGCCCACACATGGATTTTCCCGCGCTCGCCGCGGGTACCGGAATGGATTGCGGGCGGGCACAGCGGGGTGGCCCTGCGCGTCACCGCGCACGAAACAGCTGCCGCATTGTGCCGCGCGTTGGGCAAGCCGGTCGTCTCCACCAGCGCCAATATCCACGGCCAACCGCCGGCGCGCAGCGCAGGAGAATGCGAAACCGTATTCGGGCCGGCACTGGACGGCATCCTGCAAGGCGAAACCGCGGGCCTGTCGCGGCCGACCCCGATTGCCGACGCCCTGACTGGCGCTATCATCCGCAACTGAGAACCCCATCGGGCCGGCCTGCGGAAGGCGGGCGAGGAGCAGCAATGCGCAGGATGGCGCGCGGCGGCGCGGGGGTGTCGGCGAAGCAGTCGAGCTGAAAGGGGGATGAGTCTTGGCCGTCGTCTTCGATACTGCGCTGGCGCGTGCTGCGCAATCCGCGGTGCCGCTGCTGCATGCGTCTTCGCCCGAACGCGTGATCGCCTGGAAGGCGGGCCGCGTGATCCGCACGGGCGAATTTCTCGCTGAAGTCGCGGCACTCGCCGCGCGATTGCCGTCCGCACCCGCCGCGATCAACCTGTGCGAAGACCGTTATGCCTTCCTGGTCGCTTTCGCCGCGCTGGCCGTGCGCGGCCAAGCCAACCTGCTGCCGCCCTCGCGCGCGCCGCACGCGATCGACGAGGTGCTGGCCGCGCATCCCGGCAGCTACACGATCGGCGACGCTCGACTCGATCCTGCACCGCCGCACTATCTGCAATTCGATCCGCAGCAGTTGCACGCGATCATCCCCGATCGCGAAGATCAAAAAGCGGACATTCCTGTCCGCACTTTTCGAGATGCAACACCGACGATCGATCCGGGGCTGACCGTCGCGATCGGCTACACCTCCGGCTCCACTGGTGTGCCGAAGTCCAACCCCAAGCGCTGGGGCAAATTCTCCATCAGCAGCGCGCACAACGACGCGCTGCTGCGCAACCTCACCGGCCTGCCCTACAACGTGGTCGCGACCGTGCCGCCGCAACACATGTACGGGCTGGAATTCTCGGTGCTGCTGCCGCTCTTCGCGGAAGCCGCGGTGCACGCAGGGCGGCCGTTCTTTCCCTTCGACGTGGCGTATGCGCTCGCCGAAGTGCCCGCGCCGCGGGTGCTGGTGACCACGCCCGTGCACCTGCGCGCGCTGGTCGAACACGCGCAGGAATTGCCGCCGCTGGCCGCGATCGTCTCGGCCACGGCGCCGATGCCGAAGGAACTGGCGCGCGCGGCGGAAGACTTGTTCGCCGCACCGGTGCAGGAGGTTTTCGGCTCAACCGAAACCTGCGTGATCGCGCACCGCCGCACCGCCGGAGACGAATTGTGGACGCTGTATCCGGGCATCGCGTTGCACCCGCAACCCGATGGCGCACAAGTGGAAGCGCCACAGCTCGAACAGCCGGTCGTGCTCGCCGATCTGGTCGAGCTGGCGGGCGATCCGCACTTCCGTCTGTGCGGCCGCAATGCGGACCTGCTGGAGATCGCCGGCAAGCGGGCGTCGCTCGGCGACCTCACCCGCCGCCTGCTGGCCGTCTCCGGCGTGCGCGATGGCGTCGTGTTCCAACTCGATGAAGCCGACCGCCGCGGCGTGCACCGCATCGCCGCTCTGGCGGTGGCACCCGGCCTCGACGCCGCGCAAATCCTCGACACCCTGCGGGCGGGGATCGATCCGGTGTTCCTGCCGCGTCCATTGAAATTGGTCGATTCGCTGCCGCGTTCCGAAACCGGCAAGCTGCCGCGCGCGGAGCTGCTGCAGATGCTGCGCGGTTAAACTGCGCGCTTCGCAACGACCGTTCCCGCGCATGAAAGTCCTGGTGATCGGCTCGGGCGGGCGCGAACACGCGCTGGCCTGGAAACTGGCGCAATCCCCCCGCGTCGACGAAGTGCTGGTCGCGCCGGGCAATGCCGGCACTGCGCGCGAGAAGCGCGTGCGCAATGTCGATGTCGCCGCGACCGACATCGATGGCCTGCTGAAACTCGCGCGCGACGAACGCGTCGATCTCACGGTGGTCGGCCCGGAAGGGCCGCTGGTCGCCGGCATCGTGGACAAGTTCCGCGCCTCCGGTTTGCGCTGTTTCGGACCTCGCAAGCTCGCCGCGCAACTGGAAGGCTCGAAAGCCTTCGCCAAGGATTTCCTGCTCCGCCACAACATTCCGACCGCCCGCTATGCGGTGTTCACGGAATTGAACCGCGCACTGGACTACGTGCGGAAGCATGGCGCGCCGATCGTGATCAAGGCCGACGGCCTCGCCGCCGGCAAGGGCGTGGTCGTGGCGCACACCGTCGCGGATGCCGAACAGGCGCTGCGCGACATGCTGGGCGCGCACGCGTTCGGCGAGGCCGGCGCGCGCGTGGTGATCGAGGAATTCCTGGAAGGCGAGGAAGCCAGCTACATCGTGATCGCCGACGGCACGCATGCGCTGCCGATGGCCAGCAGCCAGGACCACAAGCGCCGCGACGAAGGCGACCTCGGCCCCAACACCGGAGGTATGGGCGCATATTCGCCGGCGCCCGTTGTCACGCGCGAAGTCGAACGACGCATCCTGCGCGAAGTGATCGAACCGACCCTGCGCGGCATGGCCGCCGAGGGCGCGCCCTTCATTGGTTTTCTCTATGCCGGATTGATGATCGACGAGAACGGCGCGCCGAAGGTGATCGAGTTCAACGTGCGATTCGGCGATCCCGAAACCCAGCCGATCATGCTGCGGTTGAAATCCGATCTCGCAGATCTGGTCGAAGCCGCGCTGGACGGCAAACTCGACCGCGCGCAGGCCGAGTGGGACCTGCGCGCTTCATTGGGCGTGGTGATCGCGGCGAACGGCTATCCCGGCAAGGTGAAGACCGGCGACGTCATTTCGGGGCGCGACACGGATTTCGGCCGCGATGTGAAAGTGTTCCAGGCGGGAACCCGACTCGACGAGCGCCGCAACGCGACCATCGCAGGCGGACGCGTGCTGACCGTCTGCGCGCTGGGCGACGACCTCAGGCAGGCCCGCGACCGCGCCTATGCCGCCACCGAACGCATCCGATTCGATGGTGCGTTCTACCGCCGCGACATCGGGCACCGGGCACTGGTACGCCGATAACGCTGCGGATCGCGGCAACCCTCTCTCTCGCCATCGATCCGATGCGGTACTCTTCCGCCGCATCGGGGGCCACGCATGAACCAGTTCCGCCTGCTCGGCCAGCGCCGCTTCGCGCCGTTTTTCGCGACGCAGGCGCTCTCCGCGTTCAACGACAATGCGTTCCGCAACGCGACCATCGTGCTGGTCGGGTTCCAGCTCGGCCTGTCCGACGCCAGGGTGTCGTTCTATTCGAATCTGGCGCCGGCGCTTTTCATCCTGCCGTTCTTCCTCTTCTCCGCCAGCGCAGGACAACTGGCGGAAAAGTTCGAGAAGCAGAAGCTGATCCGTTACGTGAAGCTGTTCGAGATCGGCGCGATGTGTCTCGCCGCGTGGGGCTTCCGCATCGCCAGCCCCGCGCTGCTGCTGGCCGTGCTGTTCCTGATGGGCCTGCACTCGACCGTGTTCGGGCCGATCAAGTACGCGATCCTGCCGCAGGTGCTCGACCGGGAGGAACTGGTCGGCGGCAACGGCCTGGTCGAGATGGGCACTTCGATCGCGATCCTGGTCGGCATGATCGCCGGCGGAGCGGCGATGCACGAAGGCGGTTCCGTGACGTCGTCCCTGCTGGTGATCGGCATGGCGTTGACCGGTTTCGCAACGAGTTGCGCGATCCCGCGCGTGGCGCCGACCGCGCCCGGACTGAAACTCAACTGGAACCCGGTGTCGGAAAGTGCGCAGGTATTGCGCCTCACCGCCAAACAACGAGCGGTGTTCAACTCGGTGCTCGGTATTTCCTGGTTCTGGTTTTTCGGCGGCGTGGTCACCGCGCAATTGCCGAACTACACCAAGTTGTACCTGGGTGGCGACGCCAGCGTGGAGATCCTGGTGCTGGCGTTGTTCTCGATCGGCGTCGGCATGGGTTCGCTGTTGTGCGAGAAACTGTCCGGGCACCGCGTGGAAATCGGCCTGGTACCGCTCGGCGCATTAGGCATGACGCTGTTCGGACTGTTACTGTATTTCCTGCAGCACGAACCCGCGGCTCAGCGGGAGCTGGACTGGCTGACGTTCCTGCGCGCCGCCGGGCACTGGCGCATCGCCGCCGACTTGACCCTGCTCGGCTTGTTCGCCGGTTTCTTCATCGTGCCGTTGTTCGCCCTGGTGCAGAGTCGCACCCCACGCGACGAATTGTCGCGCGTCATCGCCGGCAACAACATCATCAACGCGGTGTTCCTGGTCGTCGCGGCGGTGTTCGGCATCGGATTGCTGAGCGCCGGGCTGACGATCCCCCAATTGTTCCTGGCCACCGCGGTGCTGAACGCGGTGGTGACGCTGTGGATCTTCCTGCTGGTTCCCGAATTCCTGATGCGCTTCGTGGACTGGCTGCTGATCAGCCTGTTCTACCGCGTACGCTCGAAAGGACTGGAGCGGATTCCGGACGCAGGACCGGCGCTGCTGGTATGCAACCACGTGAGCTTCATGGACGCGCTGATCATCATGGGCAGCGTACGCAGGCCCGTACGCTTCGTGATGTATTACAGGATTTTCCGCTTCCCGATCCTGAGTTTCGTGTTCCGCACCGCGAAGGCGATCCCGATCGCGGGCGCGAAGGAAGATCCCGTCTTGCTCGCACGCGCCTTCGAACAGATCGACGACGCGCTGTCGCAAGGCGAACTCGTCTGCGTGTTCCCGGAAGGCTCGTTGAGCTGCAACGGCGAGATCGCGTCTTTTCGGCCGGGCGTGGAAAAGATCCTGGCCAAACGGCCGGTGCCGGTGATCCCGCTGGCGCTGCGCGGCCTGTGGGCCAGCATGTGGAGCCGGCGCGATTCGAGGCTGGGCCGTGCGCGGCTGCCGCGGCGGTTTCGCGCGCGGATCGAACTGCTCGCCGGCGCTGTCGTGGACGGCGCAAATACCGGCGCCGCCGATCTCGAACAACGCGTGCGCACATTGCGGGGATCGGAAGGGTGACTAAGCCACCCAGCCCGCCAGCACGATCAGCGCAACGACGGCGAGCCACACCACCAGCACGCGGATCAGCAATCGGCGCGCGTCGGCGAGTTCCTCCAGGGGGTCGGTGACGTCGGCGACCGCACCGCCATCCCCTGCTTCGATGTCGGCGTCCACGCCCGAGCGCGCGACCGCCGCGAGGAATCCGGGTTCGAGTTCCCAGGGCGAACGGCCCGGCTGCGCGTGCCACGAGCGCCAGGCGCGCAGCACCGCTTCGAAATCCGAAACCAGCGCCATCGCCAGCACCATGAAGTGAGCGGGCAGCCAATCCATGGCCGCGGCGAACCTGCGCGCGGCGTCGCGCGTGCGCAGGTCGAGCGCAGCGTTTTCGGTGGCCGCAATTTGCGCGAGGCGATACAGCAACGCGCCGGCGGCACCCAGCACGAAAAACCAGAACAGCACGCCGAAGCGGCGGCGCAATCCCGCCAGCACGGCGGCCTCCACCAGTGCGGGCGCGGTGAACGGCAGCGGCGCGGCGGACGCATCGTCGCGCAGGTTCTGCGCGGCGGACTCGCGCATCGGCGCGCCTTCTGCAGTGAGCACCGCATCGATGTCGGCTTCGGGCTCGCGCGGACCGATCGTGTACACCAGCACGATGACGGCGAACGCCGCGCTGGCCAGCCCGAACCCCCAGCCGCGCAGCGCACCCTGCACCAGTGCGCACACGGCCACCGGCAACGCCAATGCCACCGCCACGCGGCCGCCGCCCTCGGCGAAATGCAGTTGCGCGCGCCACGCGCGGAACCATCCGAAATCGCGCAGGCGCGACAGCTCCAGCGAGGAGAACGCCAGCAACAGGACGATCAGCGCGGCGACGAGTCGGATGGCCATGTCTGCGAAGGCGGTGGCGCCACGCCGATTGTAGCCGTGATCAGGCGGATGGCATCTCGCGCAAAACGTCCGTCAGCTCGATCCGCGCTCGCGCACGTAGCCAGTGTTCGATCAAGCGGAAGGAAATCGAGAGCGGCGATGAAGGACGCAGCGTCCCGCTGCGCAAATCGTCGACGATCTGCCGCGCCGTGAACCAGCGCGCCTCCTCCAGCTCGCCGTCGGAAAGGTGGATTTCGCGTGCGGCCGCGCGCGCGGTGAAGCCGAGCATCAACGATGCGGGAAACGGCCATGGCTGCGAGGAGTGGTAGTCGCAATCGATCACCTCGATCCCGGCTTCCTCACGCACCTCGCGGCGCACCGCGTCTTCCAGCGATTCGCCCGGCTCCACGAAACCCGCCAGCGTCGAATACTGGCGTGGCCGCCACAGCGCCTGTCGGCCAAGCAGGCAGGCGTCTTCGTGCTCGACGATCACGATGATCGCCGGGTCGGTGCGCGGAAAATGCAGCCGCTCGCAGCGCGGGCACATCGCGCGATGGCCGGCACTGATCAGCGTCAACGCGCCGCCGCAATACGAACAGTGGCGCGTGGCGTCCTGCCAGTTGGCGAGGCCGCGCGCGTAGGCGAGCAACCCGGCATCGTCCGCGGGCAGCCGCGTACCGGCCTCGCGCAAGGTGATCCACTCCGCTTCCATCATCGCGTCCGTGCCGCCGCGCAACAGGAATACTGGCGCGCCATCGCGCCGCAGGCCGAGCAGGCTCGCGGGCGCGTCGCCCGCCGCCGTCGCCGAATCCAGCAACAGCAGTCGATCATCGCGGACCGGGGCACGTCCTTCAGCGTCGAACACCACGAAGCGCGCGGAGTTCGAAGCACGTTGCGACGCCAGCCACTTCGCATCGTCGCGAAGCTCGGCGGCGCGTTCCAGCCCCAGCGCGGCGAAGGTGTTGCGGTGCGAACGCGCGGCCGACGTGTCGCGCGGACCGCTCATACCGTGAACGACGATCCGCACCCGCAAGTCGTCTTCGCATTGGGGTTGCGGATCACGAATTGCGCGCCGGACAGCGATTCGGAATAGTCGATCTCGGCGCCGGCCAGGTATTGCAGGCTGAGAGGATCGACCAGCAGCGTGACGCCGCTTTTCTCCAGCGCCACGTCGTCGTCCGCGCGGCTCTCGTCGAAACTGAAGCCGTACTGGAATCCGGAGCAACCGCCGCCCTGGATGTAGACGCGCAGAGCAAGCTTCGGATTGCCTTCCTCGTCGATCAGCTCGCGCACCTTGGCCGCCGCGGCGTCGGTGAAATTCAGCGGCGCCTGTCCTGCGTCGCGGTAGTCGGGTGTCTGGGACATCTGGGCATTTTAATGCGCCGCGCGCCGGCGCGCCTATGGCGAGCCGCCGGCCTGTGTCGCCTCGCTCCACGCCAGCGTGCGGGTGACTGCCGCGCCGCCACGGGGGTCCAGCTCGACCCGCACCCGGTTGGGCGTGAAGTCCGCGGGCAGCATCAGCGTGCCCTGCACCTGCTGGAAATACTTGAAGTCGAACGGCAACCCGTCGCCGGCATCCGGTCCGGCCAGAGTCGTCCAGTCGAGGGTCGTGAGCTTGTCCGCACGCACGCCTTCGACCACCAGGCTCAAGCTGCCCTGGATTTCCTTCGCGCCCTCGGCGCTGTGCGTCAAGGTCACGGTAAAATTCCAGGCGCGCGTTTTCGCAAGCGGCGTCAATTTCACGCCGTGTACCGTCAGGCCGCCGGGTTGCGCATCGGCGCCGACCAGCTTGGAATAGAAAGCCTGGTCCGCGCGCAGGCTGCGGATTTCCTCGTCGCGCTCGGCGAGGTTCTTTTGCAGCACCCGATCGGCGATCTGCGACACCTGCCGGTCGCGCCGCAGGATCGCCAGCTGGTTCTGCAGGTCGTCGTTGTCTTGCGCCAGCACCGCCGCGCGCGCCGCGGTGCCGCGCGACAGCGCCGAATGCCGGCCGGCCAGCAGGCCAACGCCGAACAGCACCGCCGCGATCACCAGTGCGGCAACGCCACCCAGCATCTTTCGTCGCCTTGGCGGCAAGCCGCGCCAGCGGCCAGGCAATGTTTGCGGATCGGGTAATCGCATCGGGCTCAATATACTGGTGCGCTCCGAACGAGGAGGACGCGATGTTGATCCTGTGGTTGAAGGCCTTTCACGTGGTCGCGGTGGTGACCTGGTTCGCCGGCCTGTTCTATCTTCCGCGGCTGCTGGTCTATCACGCGGAAGCGACCGAGCTGCTGGTGCGGGAGCGCTTCAAGGTGATGGAGCGGCGCTTGCTGACGATGACCCACATCGGCGGCGCGCTCACGATCCTGCTGGGGCTGGCGACGCTGGGCGCGTGGCAACATGCGGTGCCGGACTATTTCCGCCAGGCCCACTGGCTGCACCTGAAGCTGATCCTGGTGGGACTGCTGATCCTCTACCACGGCGCGCTGGCCCGTCTGGCGCGGAAAGCCGCGCGGGATGCCCTTTCTTGGACACCACGCGCGCTGCGACTGTTCAATGAACTGCCGGCCCTGCTGCTGATCGCCATCGTGGTGCTGGCGGTAGTCAAGCCCTTCTGAGAACGCGTTCGCGTTCCGCCGGGCGGCCCCGCCCCATGCTGGCAGGCATGAGTGGTGCATGGTGTTTCGTGCCGTGTGCCGCCTGACCGGGGATTTGCCTGCATGCAGTTGTCCATTGCCGAACCGGCGCAGAGCGCGGAACTGCGCGATGCGTTCCTGCACCACCTGCCCCAGCGGCTGAAAACGCTGCTGCGGCGCGCACGCGCGCAAAGCCGCGGCGGCTGGGATATCAATGTCCTGCACCTGGTGCAGGACGAAGTGGCCAACCTCGCGGGGGCCTGCGGCCGCTACGGCCAGCTCGAACTGGGCGAACGCCTGCTGGCACTCGAATCGGCGCTTGCTCCTTGGACCCAGAGCCAGCAGGTGCCCGACGCGGGCGCGAATGCCCAGATCGACTCCGTCCTGGACGGCCTGCGGCCTCACCTCGAAGGCGATGCACCGGCGTACCCACGCGCGGTGCCGACGCGTGTTTTCACCCCCGAGCCCGTGGTGGTGGACGAGGCCGATGGCTACCAACTGCACGAAAGCCCGCCCGTGGGACATTGGCGCACCCTCGGGGCGCCGGATTTCGAACCCCCGCCGGCCGCGAACGAACCCGTGCCGCCACCCGCCGCTGCGGTTCAGACGAGTGCCGCGGAAGGGCACTCGGTATACCTGCTGGGCGGCGACGATCCGCTGCTGAATGAACTGATCATGCGGCTGGAAAGCCGCGGCTGCGCGGTTACTCCCCTAGACGACACCGCTTCGCTGGTCGAGGTGCTGGGAGCGCTGCCGCCGCAACTGGTGGTGGTGGGCGCGCGCCATGCCGAAGCGCTCGATCACATCGGTCCGGCGCTGCGCGCCGCCCGCGCCAGCGCTTCGCACAAGGTCGCGATGCTGGCGTTGCTGGCCGACGGTGAAGTTTCCCTACGTCTGCGCGCGCTGCGCGCCGGCGCCGATCGTTGCCTGTCGCTGCCCGCGCAATCCGAGGAAATCGTGGAACGCGCGCTGGACCTGCTGAGCGACGAGGAGGAGGAGCCGTATCGCATCCTGATCGTCGAGGACGACGCCTCGCAGGCGTTGTTCGCCGAATCCATCCTGCGCAAGGCCGGGATGGTGACGCAGGTATTGAACGAACCCATCGCGGTGCTCGAGGAGCTGGACCGTTTCCAGCCCGACCTGCTGCTGATGGACCTCAACATGCCCGGCTGCGACGGACTGGAACTGACCGCGCTGATCCGCGAGCGCGAAGGTTACGTCAGCACGCCGATCGTTTTCCTTTCCGGCGATCCGGATGCGGATCGCCAGTTCGCCGCGCTGGATGCGGGCGGCGACGATTTTCTCTCCAAGCCGATCCGTCCGAAGTACCTGGTTTCCGCGGTGACCAACCGCGTGCGCCGCGCACGCGCCTCGCTCAAGCACGTGCGCGAGCGGCGCAAGCGCGATCCCGCCACCGGCCTGCACGGCCGCGCGCAACTGCTGGATGCATTGAACGAACGCTTCGCCGCCGCCGGCGGCGGTGCGCTGAGCGGCGGCGTATTGTGCGCGGAAGTCGACGGCGCCACGGGTTTGCGCGCGCAGGTCGGCCTCACCGTACTGGACGAAGTGCTGGCGGAAACGGGCGCGTTCATCGCCCGCAACGTCGAACGCGATGAAATGGTGGCGCGCTTCGGCGATGCGGGATTCCTGGTGCTCTCGCCGAAACGCGACGAAGAGGGCCTGGCGGCGCTGGCGCAAGCGCTGCGCGCGCAGATCGCACTCGAACGCTTCGGCGGCAAGGCGCTGCCGGTGGAATTGAGCTGTGGCGTATGCGCTTTCGGCAGCGGCTTGTCCGAAGCGGGAGCCGTGCTGGCCGCGGCCGAACGGGCGCTGGACGCAGCCCGTCGCGATCAGGGGGGCATCGGAATGTATTCGCGCCTGGGTGCCGCCGACGGCGGCATGCGCGCGCAACTCGAAGCGGCCCTGCGCGCGGATGCGTTCCATCTGATCTTCCAGCCGATCGCGCCGCTGGCGGGCGCGGCCGAGCCGCAATACCAGGCGCTGCTGCGCCTGCGCGACAGCAGCAGCGGCGAACTGTATTCGGCGGCGCAACTGATTCCGGAAGCCACGCGCGCGGGGTTGATCGGCGCGATCGACGACTGGGTGTTGCACCGCTGCATCGATCTGCTCGCCCAGCGCGAACGCGGCGGTGCACGCCTGCGGTTGTTCGTCAGCCAATCACTGGACGGGTGGAAAGATCCCGCGCGCGTCGCGGCGTTGCGGCAGCAGTTGCCGGCATCGGGTATTTCGCGCGGCAGCCTGGCCCTGGAATTCCGCCAGGAAGACGCGCGCACGCAATTGCGCCCGCTGATCGACCTGTCGCTCGGGTTGCGCGAACTCGGCGTCAAGCTGTCGCTGGCGGGCGTGGATCGCGAAGCCGTCGCGGCGGGGCTGCTGGAGCACCTGCCGCTGGATTTCATCAAGCTCGCGCCCGGCGCGGAAACCGGCTCCGGAGATCTTCCCGGCCTGGTGCAGGCCGCGCACGAACACGGCCGGCAGGTGATTGCGCCGCGCGTGGAAGACGCCGCCGCGGCGGTGCGCCTGTGCGCGGCGGGCGTGGATTTCCTGCAGGGCAATTTCGTGCAACAGGCGGGTCAGGCACTCGACTACGACTTCACCAGCACGCAGCAATAAGCAACGGTTTCAATGAATGATGTCGCATCGCCGCTGCTCAAACTGCTCGCCAGCCTGCTGCTGGCAGGCGCGATCGCGCTCGCCTGGTGGTGGCTGCCGCCGCAATCGGCGGCGATCCTCTGTGCGCCGCTGCTGATCGCGGCTGCGATCGTGTGGTTGCAGCGCGCGTCGGCACCCGCGGCGCAGCCGGTGCACATCGAGCCGCATGTTCCGCACGAAGGGCTCTCCAGCCGCGCACGCGTGAACGCGCTGGAATCCGAACTCACCTCGTTGCGCGGCGTGCAACGGGAATTGCTGGCGGCCAAACAGGCGGCCGAATCGGCGATGCTCGCCAAGAGCGAATTCCTGGCCACGATGAGCCACGAAATCCGCACGCCGTTGAACGGAATCCTGCCGCTGCTGGACATCGTGCTCGGCATGCCGCTGGAGCCGACGCAACGCGACTACCTCGCGACCGCGCACAAGTCGGCGCAGGAACTCCTGCGCATCGTCGACGACATCCTGGACTATTCCAAGGTCGAAGCCGGCAAGCTCGACCTGGAGAAGGTCGGTTTCAACCTGCGCGAACTGATGGACAACGTTTTCCGCCTGATGGAAAAGCCCGCCGAAGCGAAGGGTTTGACGTTGCGCGTGGTCGTCGATGACGACGTCCGCGCCGGCGTGCGCGGCGACTCCGTGCGCGTGCGGCAGATCCTCACCAACCTGGTCGGGAACGCGATCAAGTTCACCGAGCGCGGTGGCGTCTCGGTGCGGGTCAGCCGCCGCAGCGACAGCACCACGCACCACGAATTGCTGTTCGCGGTACGCGACACGGGCATCGGCCTGGCGCCCGAACAGGCCGGAAGACTGTTCCAGCCATTCACGCAGGCCGACGCCTCGGTCACGCGCCGCTACGGCGGCACCGGCCTGGGGCTGACCATCTGCAAGAAGCTGGTCGAACTGATGGGCGGCAAGATCGGAGTGCGTTCGGAAGCCGGGCGCGGTTCGGTGTTCTGGTTTTCGATTCCGTTCGAAAAACTGCCGGGCGACATCGCCGGCGCGCGGCGAGACCTGACCGGCCTGCGCACCCTGCTGGCATGCGGCGATGCGTTCGCGCAACGCGCAACACCCACGCTGGCGGGCGTCGGCCTGGAAACCACGCACGTGGCCAGCACCACCGCTGCACTGACCCGGCTGCGGCAGGTCGCGCCGCTGGGACGCGCGTTCTCCTTCGAATTGCTGGTCGTGGACGCCAGCACGCTGGACGGAGACGCCACCGCGCTGCTGCGCAACGTGCTGCGCGATCCGAAACTGGCGAGCCTGCGCGTACTGGCGCTGGGCGGCGTGGCGGAAACCGATCCGCGCATTGCCGGCATCGCGCGCGATGCCGACGATGGCGGTTTGCGCGCTGCATTGCAGATGCTGTTCGGCATGCCGGAACGCGGCCGTCCACAGCCGTTGCTGGGCGGCCGTACGCCGGAAACCGCCAACGCGGCCGAGCGGCAACTCCGCGGACACGTCTTGCTGGTGGAGGACCATCCCGTCAACCAGCAGGTCGCGCGACGACTGCTGGAGCGCCTGGGCCTGAAAGTGGAAACCGCCGGCCACGGCGCCGAGGCGCTGGACCGGATCAAGCAAAACCGCTACGACCTGGTGCTGATGGATTGCCAGATGCCGGTACTCGACGGTTACAGCGCCACGCGCCGGCTGCGCGAACAGGAGCAGCGCGACACGATTCCGCGGCTGCCGGTGATAGCGATGACGGCCCACGCGATGGCGGGCGACCGCGAGCGTTGCCTCGAAGCCGGCATGGACGACTACCTCACCAAGCCGCTGGACCGTGTGCTGCTATCCGAAACCTTGGCGCGCTGGCTGGGTGCAAGCGGCTCGCCCACGGCGCCCGAAGCGCATGCCGCGGCCACGTCATCGAACGCCGGAATCGGAGTGGCCGTGGCCACCGCGCCGCGCGCGGCAAGGGCGAAGCAATCCACTGCGGCAGTCGCCGCCGCGCCGATGCTGGACGAAACGACGCTTGCCGACCTCGAGGAAATCATGGGCGAGGAGGTGCGCGGCCTGGTGCAGGCGTACCTGCACGACGGCGACGCTCGCCTGCTGGCGCTGCGCGTGGCGGCCGATCGCAAGGATGCGACGGAAGTCGGCAAGCTGGCGCATTCGCTGAAATCCGCAAGCGCCAACGTGGGAGCGAAGATCCTGTCGGCCGAAGCGAAGGCCGTCGAGCAGGACGCCCGCAACGGCACGCTCTCGGATCCCGACGCGCGCGTGGCGACGCTGGAAAAACTCTACGCGCAAACCGCCGCGGCGTTGCGGCAGAAATTCGAACTGCGCGGCTGAGCGGGGAGCTATCCGGGGGTGCGCGCGGAGGGATTGCGCGGCGAAAAACCCAGGGTGACGCGACAGGCCGTCTCGACCAGCGGCGCGAAATGCCGCAGTGCGCGTTCGTACACGCCCCGCTTGAACGCGACGACGTGCTCGGCGGGATACCAGAAATCCACCCAGCGCCAGAGGTCGAACTCCGGGGTTTCATGCACGTCCAGCTTCAGCGCACTGTCGTCGTCCAGCAGGCGCAACAGGAACCAGACCTGCTTCTGGCCGACGCACAGCGGCCGTTCGCCGCGGCGCTGGTATCGGTTCGGGAGGCGATAGCGCAACCAGCCGTGCGTGCTGCCCAGGATCTCGACCTGTTCGCGCCTGAGGCCGGTCTCCTCGTACAACTCGCGGTACATGGCCTCGTCCGGCGTTTCGTCTGTGTGCATGCCGCCCTGCGGAAACTGCCAGCCATCGCGGCGCACGCGCCTCGCCCAGAAAACCTGGCCCTGCGCGTTCAGCAGCACGATGCCGACGTTGGGACGATAGCCATCGAAGTCGATCATGGCGGGATTCAATCACGGCGCGGCAACGACCGGCAAGGGCGGACCGGGGCGCCCGGCTCGCGCAACCTTGACACCCCTCAACCGCCGGCTAGACTTTCCGGTTCCTCGCGGCACACGCGTGGCTAGGTAGCTCAGCCGGTCAGAGCGCGGCACTCATAATGCTGAGGTCGGCGGTTCGATTCCGCCCCTAGCCACCATCCGCGAAGAAGGCGGCTCAGAACCGATCCATCCATTCCACCGCCACGCCCAGTTCGCGCGCCAGCGTTTGTATCCGCCGGCGTGCTTCGTCCGCGGCGTCCGCGCTCAGCGCGTGCAGTTCGATGTCGTGGAAGTCGGCGCGCGCCGTGTCGTCGGGCAACCCGGCCGAGCTGGAGTCCTCGTCCATGTGCGGCTCGACGTCGGCCACTTCTTCCAGGCGATCGACGTCGTCGAACCCGCGCGCGGACGCGACGAGGGTGTCGACGCGATCGGATTCGCCGTTCACTCGAAAACGCAGTATCCGCATGTCGTACTCCTTTCGAACTCGTGGCGCGAAGTGCAATGCAGCACGACCGGCGTGGGTTCACCGTGAACGTGACTCGCACCGGCCTTTCCCGCAACTCGCTCGTCCCGCACGCGTCCACTTCCGCCAGGTCAATCGAATTCACGGCCTGTGTGCATCTCCCGGCGTAAAAGACGAACCCCGGGAGACAACGGGAATCCGCATCCGCGCAGCGAGGTGAATCGCACGGTCAGCACATGCGTGGCAGGAGGTCCCCATCGCGTCCGGCGCGATCTGCACGGAGGGTCAACATGGCAAAGGAAGGCAGGACAGTCGAACGGTTGGAACACGATCAGCGCGGGATGGAGTCATTGAAGCAATCCGAGGAAGAGCAATGGGGCGCCTCGCACGCTGATCGCAAGGAATCGGGTGTCAAACCGCACCGGTTCGAATCGGATGCCGACAAGAGCCGTCGCAAATCCCACGAAAGCGAAAACCTGGATGAAGCCGTGGACGAGACTTTTCCGGCCAGCGACCCGGTGTCGCCTTTCGTACCGGCCAAACCGCCGCGCGAAAACACAGGGGATTCGCGCGGAAAATAGGGGCGATCGCAAGGCCTGAAGGCGCCGCATTCGCCGTACCGGCGTCACCGGTTATTCGTACTTTGTCCTCGCACGCAAGTAACCCAGCACAGCACGTTCGGCCTGATCCAGTCCGCGCCTGCTGCCGGAAGCACGTTGCCAGGCGACGAGCAGGCGCGCGCCGGCTGCGCGATCCTCGAATGCTTCGGCGATTGCCGGATGCACGTAGGCGCGCCGGCACACCGCGGGCGTGTTGCCCAGTTCCGATGCGGCGCGCGCAATCGCGCCGCGCAACATCGCGGACGTGGCCCTGCCGGTGTCGAAAAGCGCGCGTGCCACGCTGACGGTCGCTGCCCAGGTGCGGAAATCCTTAGCGGTGAATTCGGCGCCCGCGATGCCACGCAGGTAGTCGTTGACGTCCTGAGAACCGATGCGATGCAGCCTGCCGTCCTCGTCGCGATACCGGAACAGATGCTGGCCCGGCAGGTCCGCGCAGCGGCGCATCACCGCTGCGACGCGCGCATCGTCCAGTTCCACCTGCTGTCGTTGACCCGACTTGCCGCGGAAGCTCAGGATCACCAGGTCGCCGCGCACGCGCGCGTGGCGGTCGCGCAGCGTGCTCAATCCGAACGAGTGATTGGCTTTGGCGTATTCCTCGTTGCCGATGCGCGCGTGGGTGCGGTCGAGCAGGCGCACGATCGTCGCCAGCACGCGCTCGCGCACCAGTCCATCGCGGCGCAGGTCGCGCGTGACGCGCGCGCGCAGTTTCGGCAAGGCCCGCGCGAAGTCCGCCATGCGTCCGAACTTGCTGTCGTCGCGCCAGGCTTTCCACAACGGGTGGTAGCGGTATTGCTTGCGGCCGCGCGCATCGCGCGCGGTGGCCTGCACGTGGCCTCGCGCGCTGCGGCAGATCCACACGTCGGTATAGGCGGGCGGGATCGCGAGCGATTTGATGCGCGTGACCACGCGTGCATCGGTGATCGGCCTGCCCCGCGTATCCAGATAGGCGAAACCCTTGCCGCGCCGCTGCCGGCGGTACCCCGGTTGGCGGTCGGAAACATGGATCAAATGCGAATGCCTGCGCGCCATCGCAACCCCTTCTTTCGGACGTGTTCACGCACGGCCCGCGGAACCTGCGCAACGCTCTGCATCGCTCGAGATGCGCCACGGCTTCGGACGCGATGTTTCCGCGGAGGAGTCAAGCACGAAAACGCGTCAAGGAATCATGATGATCGCAGGTTGCCTGCTCGGCACCGCTGCGCCGTGCGCCTCGCAGGACACCGGCTTCGCCCGCCAGGCCGCTTCCGGCGGACCGGCCGAGGTTTCGATGGGCAGGCTCGCCGATAGCCACGCGCAGAGGGCCGGCGTGAAAAGCTTCGGTCGGTGCCCCGGCTCAGTGGAAGTCCGCCGACGATCGGCCGGACGCACGGCCCGGCGAGTCACACGATCATGTCGCCTTTCGCCGAATGCAAACGCCGCGAGCGCGCAAGGGCCGACCTGACCGACCGCTGCCGTACGTACATCCACGTGGAGGTTGCGATGTAGGCGATGGTCAGGATGCCGAATGCGAGGATGCTGGACCCGACTCCGAGTTGCAGTTGCCGCATCCATGCGCCGAACAACGCAAGTGCGACCGCCAGCGCAACCAGGACGGCAACGGCCGCACTCTGGGACAGGCCCGCGCCCATCAGCAAATGATGGATGTGGCCCGATCCCGGCTTGAAGGGCGACCTTCCTTCGCGAATCCGCCGGTACATCACCGCGAAGGTGTCCATCACCGGCACGGCCACGCACCAGAGCGTGGACGATGGCGTCAGATGCGTTGCGCTGCTCTGGCTGAATTCGATCAACGTCCACGCCAGCAGGTAGCCCAGCAGGGTGCTGCCCGAATCGCCAAGGAAACATTTCCAGCGATCGCCGAACATCCCGGTGTTGTTGAGCAGGAAAGGGACCAGCGCGCAGGCCAGCAGCAGCAACAGCGCCGCGCTGCCATGCGCCGGTCGGACACCGCTCAACAGCAAAATGGCGCCGATGCCGACGAGCGCGAGCAGTCCGGCCAGGCCATCGACGCCGTCGATCAGGTTGAAAGCGTTGAGCAGGCCGATCACCGCGAATACCGTGAACGGCACTCCCACCCAGCCAAGTTGAAACGCGTGCCCGTGCGGCCCACCGAACGTGCCGACATAGACTCCGGTGAAGGCGATCATCAACAGGATGGCAGCGGTCTGCACCAGCAGGCGCGTTCGCACGCTGATGCCCCTGCGATCGTCCTGCGCGCCCACGGCGACCAGCAGCACCGAAGTGGAAAGCAGCACCAGATCGAAACGCTCGAATCCTCCGAGCACGAACACGCCTGCGAGCACGCCGACCAATACCGCCAATCCACCGACCAATGGAATGGGACCGCGATGGCGTTTGCGCTGATGATCCGGCACATCGATCAGACCAAGCGGTCTTGCCCGCCTGATCAGGAACAGCAGAACCGAAGCAGAGGTGATCGCCGCGGAAACGCAAGCGATGCCGATTTTCTGGTCAACCATTGAGAGTCCTTTCTGCGGCTTGACCGCGGATGCGTCGCGACCGATCTTGCAAACGATCCGCACTGCGAAAGCAAAATCCGCAACGCTCCGAGCGATGCGGAAGATCATGTTACGACAGGCGCGGAGTCCCCGGACCAACAGAAGTTAAATGTCCGGAAAAATGAATGCGCGACTTCCGGCCGCGCTTGAAAAGCGCGGCCGAGGCCGTTGATTGCGGGTCCGCATCGCGACCGATGGTCCGGCCGTCGCAATCGCGCCGCGGCGCAACCGGAGATCCGGTTGCGCCGCATCCGATCGATCAATTGGTATTGCGATCGATATAGTACCGCGATGCCGCCGCGGAAGAGATCGCATTCGTGAGCGGCAACAGCTGCGTCAGGAACCGGTTCCAGCGCGTGATGCCGGAAGCCGATGCGAATACCACGTCGCCCGGCAGCACCTTGAACTGATCCGCCAGCGCGAACGCGGCCGGCGATCCCGCGTCGAGCTTGTACACCGTGGCGTGCCCTTCCGGCCCCTGCAAGCCGCGCACGACATACAGCATGCCTTGCGCCGTGATCTGGTTGAGGCCACCCGCCTCGCCGACGGCCTGCGTCAAGGTGAGATCGGGCGCCTTGAAGCGCACCGCCATCGGGCGCACCACTTCGCCCAGCACGTAAACCGCCGTGGCATCGTTGTAGGGCAGGTAGACGCGATCGCCGGGCTGCAACTGGATCTGTCCGGCGAGTGCCGCGTTTTCACCCAGGTCGATGTGGTAGTCGTGTCCACCGCGCGAGACGATCACGTAAGACAGGCTCGCCTGCGAAGTATTGACGCCCGCCGTCCCCATGGCGTCGGCGAGCGAGAGGGGCACCACTCCGACCGGTTGCGGCCCGGTCTTGGCGAATGCGCCCTCCATCAGCACGTGCTGGCTGTTGTAGCCGATCACGCTGACATCCACCTGTGGCTTGTTGATGAAAGGCGCGAGGCCGTTCGTTATCGCCTGGCGCGCCTGTTCGATGGTCATGCCGGCGATCTTGAAATCACCGATGAATGGATAGAACAGCGTACCGTCGGGCCGCACCAGGCGGCCATTGGCCGCGGTTTCCTGCTGACTTCCGGCGGGCGACGTGAGTTCGGGATGATCCCAAACGGTGATGTAAAGCGTGTCGCCGACGCCGATGTGATACGGCTGCGGTTGCACGTTCAACAATTCGGTCGGGATGCCGGCGGTCTGGCTCTTCGGCGGGTTCGCCGCCAGCCACTCCGGGGTGATCGTGACGAACTGTACGTATTTGGAATCGCTACCTTCGCGGATGGCCTGGCCCGTGCAACCGGTCAGCGCGGCCACGACGAGCACGGCGGTGGCGATCCGGAATGCCCACGCCGCGAGCGTACGCGCGCTGCCGCGTGGAATGGTCGAGGGAAAAACCGCCGCGACACCGGGCGGGGCCGATCTGGTCAGGCGGGAATTGACGTGGTGGCAAACTGCGGGCGCACGAGCGGCGCTGCAGCGAACAACTTCCTGGTCATTCATCGGCTACTCCTTGTCAATGACCGATCGAAACCCATCGATCGTTCGCATCCGTTCGATTAGATGAATATCCCGAGGTTAGTTGAATCCAGTTTAACGACCGGATTGCAATACCAGAGCTGAACGTCGAGTTTCAACGCACGCGTATGTTGGTTGCGCAGTGAGGGGCGTTCTTCGACACTGTTGGAGAACCCGGCGCGGTTTTGGAGAACTTGTCGGGTCGTGCCGATGTCGATTCCCGTATCACGCAAAACAATGCGCGATACGGTTCGCAATGGAATGCCGGAGACATCGATGGAACGAACACCGGTTCGTCATCGCGCACCTTTTCCGCCGAGCGCGCTTTCCGACGCGGCGCCGTGCCCGCACCCAAGGAGGGGCGCATGATCACCCGCGAACATTTCGAGGCGTTTCCCCAGCTGCCGCCGTACGGCCGTGCGTATCCGCCGCCATCCACCGCAGGCGAAGGCGAAATCGATGTGCGCGCACTCGTGGGCGCGCTGCTCGATCGCAAATGGCTGATCATCGGTGTCACTGCGGTGTTTTTCCTGCTCAGTCTGATATACGTCTTTTTTGCCCCGCCGGTCTACGAAGCGCAGGCGATGGTGCAGGTCCAGCAGGCGCCCACCGTGACGGGCCCCGGCGTAAGCCCCGAGATCTACCAGCCCAACAACCCCGCTGCCGCCGATGCGATGTCGCTGCTCACTTCGCGTTCGGTGGTGAAAAAACCGGTGGACGATTTCAAGCTGTACTTCGTCACCGGCGCGAACCGCATCCCCGGAATCGGCGACTACATCGCACGACACTACACGCCGGCGCATCCCGGTGACGTGGCGTCGCCGTGGCTGGGCTTGAGCCGGTACGACTGGGGCGGTTCCAAGCTGGAGTTCTCGCAACTGGAAGTGCCGACCAGCATGCTCGGCGAAGACCTCACCCTGATCGCGGGCGACAACGGCGAATACACGCTCTGGGATGAGAGCTTCATCCCCGGGCAGTCGCAATTGCTGTTGCACGGCAAGGTCGGACAACTGGCCAGGGGATCCGGGATCACCGCGCTGGTCAAGACCATGTATGCGAATCCCGGGATGCACTTCGACGTCGTGCGCAACGGCGAAGCCTACACGATCGATCAATTGGGCAACGCGATCCAGGCCAAGCAGCCGGGCAAGATGGAGTCGAACGTCATCGCCGTCACGCTGGACAGCGGCAGTCCGCATCAGGCCGTGAAGATACTCGACGAGATCACCAAGGCCTACGTCACCCAGAACAGCATGCGGAACTCGGCGCAGGCCGGGAGCAGTCTGGAGTTCGTCCAAAAGCAGTTGCCCGCGGTGCGCGCGAAATTGGAGAAAGCCCAGGACGCCCTCACCGAGTTCCAGAACAAGGCGCACTCCGTGGACGTGCCGATGCAAACCCAAAGCTATCTGACCCAGATCGCCGCGGTGGACGCAAACATCTCGCAACTGGAAGTACAGAAGGCGGAGGTTGAGCGCCTCTACACTTCCAGGCATCCGGCCTACACGGCCTTGATGAAACAGATCGGCGCACTGGAGGCGAAAAAGGCGGGCTTCCAGAAGCAGGTCTCATCGATACCGGATACCCAGCGCCAATTGCTGCAATTGCAGGGAAACGTACAGGTGCTCAACACCGCCTACACCAACCTTCTCAACGAATCGCAGCAACTGGAAGTCGCGCAGGCGGGCACCCTCGGCGATGTCCGCATCGTGGATCCGGCCGCCGTCGACATCACCACGCCGGTGAAGCCGAAGAAGTTGATCATCGTGCTGGGTGCCACGTTCTTCGGGGCCTTCCTCGCGCTGGGCTACATCTTCACCCGGAGGATGTTGAACCGGAGCCTGGAAGATCCTCTCGAAATCGAGCAAATGGGACTGCCCGTTTACGCATCGATCCCGTTGAGCGAAGAGGAGCGCACGATTTCACGCCGGCGTTTGTCGCGCAGGTCTGGCTACGAACCTCGCCGCCTGCTGGCGCTCGCGGCACCCTCCGACGTCGCCACCGAAGCGATGCGCGTCCTGCGCACCAGCCTGACCTTGGGCAAGCGCGAGGCCGGCAACAATCTGCTGATGGTTTCGGGTACCAGTCCCAACGCCGGCAAGACATTCGTGTCGGCGAACCTCGCGACGTTGATGTCGCAGAGCGGCAAGCGGGTGTTGCTGGTCGACGCCAACTTGCGCGACGGGTCGCTGCACAAGCTGATGGGAAGCCACGCCAACAACGGCTTGTCCGACCTCATCGCCGGGCAGATCGGCCTGGCCATCGCGATCCGCCAGGTGCACGGCCTCCGGAACCTGCACTTCATTCCCCGCGGGGGATTGTCCGCCCAGCCTTCCGAGCTGCTGATGGATCCGCGCTTCACCACGCTGCTGCAGCGGCTGTCCGCCGACTACGACTTCATCGTGCTCGACAGTCCGCCGATCCTCGCGGTCACCGACGCGGTGGTGATCGGGCGCCACGCCGGCACCAACATCCTGGTGGTGCGCTTCGGCGTCAACGAATCCAAGGAGATCGAACTGGCCAAACAGCGGTTCGCACACAGCGGCGTCGACATCCACGGCGTCGTCTTCAACGCGGTCGAGCGGCGCAACGGCAACCATTGGCAATACGACTACTACGGGGACGTCGCCGCGGGATGAACGGCCAGCCTCCAAATGGTTCGCGGCGGCCATGGCCACCCCATTTCTGAAGGGCGTCTTTTCGGATCCCTTGCTATGCGCGGCGGTGGAGGAGATTGAAGCGCTTGGCCTGTCCGTCAGCGACGAACCGCACGATGGATCCGAACCCTACGGCGTGTTGACGGGGCACGAGCGGTCGCGCGCATGGCTGGTGCCGCTGAAGCCGCGCGCGGTGAGCGTCAGCTCGTTCTCGCTGGTCCAACCGTTGCGCTCCAATGCGCGCGCGATCAAGCACGTCGCCGCCGCCGCTGCTGGCCTCGGCCTGCCGTGGTACGGATTCGGCCGACGCCTGCACATTTCCGGCGACCACAGCCTCTCGCGTTCGCTCGGCGCATCGTTCGCGCATTGCGCTTTTTTTTCCGGCACCGCCGGTCCGCATCGCAAGCTGGTCGTGCAGTTGATGGACCGCGTCGGCACGATCCACGGCTACGCGAAAGTCTCGCACACGCCCGCCGTGCATTCGCTGCTCGAAAACGAAGCCTGCCTGACGCGGCAGATGCATGCAGCGGATTTGCGTTCCGCGTCCATTCCGAAAGTGTTGCTGCACCAGAAGCGGAATCGCACGGCGCTGCTCGTGACCGAACCGGTCGAATCTTCCACACGCTGCATGCGCCGGCTGACGCGCATGCACATCGATTTTCTCGGCGAACTCGCCGAACGCACGTCCCCCGGTCGGCCCGTAGCGCGGATGTTTCCCCGAGGGGGCGCCGCCGATCTGGAAGAACTCTCGCCCAACCTGTCCGCCGACTGGCGGAGCCGCCTGCAACGTCAGCTCGATTTCCTTTGCGCCAGGGAAGAACTGGCCGCTGCAACGGGGTTGTCCCACGGCGACTTCACGCCGGGGAACGTTTTCCAGCATGGCGATCGCCTGTGCGTGATCGATTGGGAATATGCCGGTCGTGACTATCCGGCCGACTACGACTTGATCCATTTTCTCTTTTCACTGGCGGGCCTTGAGGGTTCGCCGCCGGTCGCGCGATGCAATGGCATCCATCGGCTCCTGGTCGACAAGCTCGGCCGCAGGCCCGAGCAGGCGCACGCGCGCCTCATCGCGTACCTGTGCGCCCGCACGTTCTTTCTCGCCGGGCGTCGGATGCGGCACGCCGGCATGACCCTGCACTGGGAGGGCGAGCGCGAATTGGCATTGATGCTGGACGCACTTTCGCAGTCGAGATCGCCATCGCCGATCAGGTTCGGCCAACCCGCGGGGGAGCGTTGAGCATGTCGAACGAATCCCTCGAGATGAGGCGAGAGCTGGACGCCGTGCTGCCCAAACCGCGGGATTTCTCGGGCAGCCTCCGGGTGTTGCGGCGTGGCGCGACCGGCGCGCTGCTGGTGCAGGTCGGCGGCGCGGGACTCAGCCTCATCGTCAACGTGGTGCTTGCCAGGCTGGTCGGCAAAACGGAATACGGTGTCTATACACTGGTGTTCTCATGGATGAGCGTGCTTTCCGTGCTCGCGCTGCTCGGTCAAAGCAGCAGCGTCGTGCGCTTCATACCGACTTATCTTCATCGTCAGGACTGGGGCACCTTGCGCGGATTGCGCAGGGGAGCAAGCGCGATCGTGCTGGTGGCGAGCATCGCGATCATGGCGATCGGCGCCCTCATCGTTTTCGCTTTGCGCGCGCGGCTGGGAAGAAACCTGGAATCGACGCTGCTGGTTGGTTTCCTGCTGCTGCCCTTGGTGACGCAACTGGGATTGAACGGCGCCTTCTTCCGGGGCTTCAAGCGCGCCGTGAGATCCGGGGCCTACGACAATGTGGTGCGCCCGCTGGTCCTGGTCGGCCTGGCTCTGGTGCTCGTGTCGGCTCTCGGGTGGCGGCTGGCTGCACCGGGTGTCATGGCCGTCAGCGTCGTTGCCGCGCTGGTGACCCTCGTCGGTTCGGAATGGAGGCTGACGCGCGTGTGGCCCGCCGCCGCGAGGAACGTACGGCCCGTCTATGACGTTCCGGCATGGTTCAAGCTGGGTCGCCAATTGTTCTTCCTGGCCGCGATGGGCATCGCAAACAACCGGGCGGACGTGCTGATCCTGGGCGCACTCGCAGGCGCGGTGGTGGTGGGTCCTTACTATGCCGCTGTCCGGCTTGCGGCGCTGGCGGTCTACGGCCTCTCCGCCGTCAACACGATCCTGGCGCCCATGATCGCCGAGAGCTACGTGGCCGGTGACCACGCCAGGATGGCGAAGATGGTGCACGACGCGGCCAGGCTGACATTCGTGGTGACCATGGCGGTCGCGCTGCCGCTGGCGATCGCCGGATACTGGATCCTCGGGCTGTTCGGAAAGGGCTTCGCGGAAGCCGCGTACGTGCCGTTGCTGATCATCCTGCTCGGACAGTGCATCAACGCCACGGCCGGGCCTGTCGGCTTCTTGATGACGATGACCCGCTACGAGCGCGAAGCGCCCTGGTTTACGGGCAGCGCGGCCTTGTTGAACGTGCTGCTCAGCCTCGCGCTGATTCCCCCGTTCGGCCTGATCGGTGCGGCGATCGCGACGGCGTTTTCCACGATCGCATGGAACCTGGCCGCGCTCGTGTTCGTGCGCCGCAAGCTGGGTGTCAACCCCACGATATTGCCAATGGCTTCGCGATGATGCTCCCGGACTTTTTCATCGTCGGCGCACCCAAATGTGGCACCACGGCCATATCCGAATACCTGCGCGCCCATCCGCGGATATTCATGTGCAAGCCCAAGGAGCCGCACTATTTCGCGCTGGACATCCCCGGTTATCGATACGTGGACGAGTGGCACGATTACCGGTCGTTGTTCCGGACCGCCGATGATGGATGCCTGGCGGCCGGCGAAGCATCCGTTTTCTATCTTTACTCGGAAGTTGCCGTCGCCGAGATCCGCAGGATCCTGCCCGCCGCGCGCATCCTGGTGATGCTGCGCAATCCGCTCGACGTCGCCGTGGCCATGCACGCGCAGGCGTTGCTCTCGCGCGACGAGAACGTCACCGATTTCGCGCGTGCGTGGAGCCTCTGTCCGGAGAGACGCGGCGGGCGCCAGGTGCCGCGTCACTGCCGCGACAGCAAGATCCTCCTCTACGACCGGTTGCCGCTGCTGGGCGCGCAATTGAAACGTCTGTTGGCCGTCTTCCCGGAATCGCAGGTCAGATGGTGGTTCTACGAGGATTTTGCAGAAGATCCGGGGGGCGTCTACAGGGAGATACTCGAGTTCCTGTCGGTGCCGGACGATGGCCGTCGCGAATTCGGTGCGGTGAATTCGCGCCGCCGCGCGCGCTCGCAGTTGCTCGCGCAGTTCACGCAAAAACCGCCACGCGGATTGTTGCGCGCAGCCATGCGCTACAAGCAGAAGCTGGGCATTCCCCGCTGGGGCGTGCTCGACACGCTGCGGGGAATCAACTTCGCTCCCGTACAACGGTCAGCGCTGCATCCCGCGCTGCGCACCGAGATGAAGACGCATTTCTTGCCGGACATCCGTCTGCTGGAAGCGACCACCGGCAGGAATCTCGCCCACTGGCTGGAGGATGCCGCATGAAGCTGGCATTGCTCATTTCGTCGATGCGCGGCGGTGGCGCCGAACGCGTGATGGCGACTCTCGCGAACGGCTGGGCCGCGCATGGAATCGATGTCACGTTGGTAACGCTCGCGCCGCGGAGCAACGACAGATACCCGGTGGATCCGGCGGTGACGCGGATCGATCTCCACCAGGCGGGAGATTCGCGCAACCTGTTGCACGCGCTCGCCAACAACTGGTCCCGCATACGCACCTTGCGCCGGACGATCCGCGCCCATCGGCCGGACGCGGTAATCAGCTTCATCGCGAAGACCAACATGCTGGCCATCATCGCCACGGCCGGGTTGCGGGTGCCGGTGATCGTCGCCGAACATATTTTCCTCGGTGCCAAGGCGCCCAAGGGCATCTGGAGCAAGCTCCATGCCCCGCTGTACCGGCGCGCCGCCGCGGTCGTCACCCTCACGCAGCGCGGCGCGAGTTACATCGAAAAGAATTTCGGTTGCCCGGTCATCGTGATACCGAACCCGGTGCCCTTTCCGTCGGAGGTCGAGACAACCGCCGTGACGCCGACCGCCCGGTTGGACGATGGCGAAGACACCGGTCGCCGCACATTGCTGGCGGTGGGCCGGTTGATACCGCAGAAAGGCTTCGACCTGCTGATCGAGGCTTTCGCGCGGATCGCCGCGCACCGGCCGAAGTGGGACCTGTGCATCCTGGGCGAGGGTCATTTGCGCAAGGAGCTGGAACAGGCGATCGCGAACCGTGGTTTGTCCGACCGCGTTTCGATGCCGGGTTTCACAAGCGAAGTGCGCGCGCGGATGCGGCAAGCGGATCTGTTCGTCCTCTCCTCGCGCTTCGAGGGCTTTCCCATGGTCCTGCTGGAAGCCATGTCCGAAGGCCTCGCCTGCGTCAGCTGCGATTGCGAAACCGGTCCGGGCGAAATGATCAGGCATGGCGAAAACGGCTGGCTGGTGCCCGCGAATGACGTATCGGCATTGGCCGAGGCGCTCGACGCCTTGATGCAGGATCCCGGCTTGCGACGACGCCTGGGCGAACGCGCGCGCGGAGTCACCAGCACTTATTCATTGCCCGCGGTCCTGGACCAGTGGGACACGCTGATCAAGTCGGCCGTTTCCCACGGCACGGTTCTGCGATGAGCGTGATCGAGAAAATGCAATTCGACCAGCCTCGCACCGAAGCGGCAGGCCTGCCGCGCGTGGTATTCCTCGCGCGTTCGCTGCAACAGGGCGGAGCGGAGCGACAGCTGGTGGCGCTGGCATCTGGCCTGCACCGCCGCGGCTGGCCCGTTTCCGTGGTGTGCTTCTACGGCGGCGGCACATTCCAGAAGGAGCTGGAGGACGCGGGCGTGCCGCTGATCGATCTGCGCAAGCGCGGCCGCTGGGATGTCATCGGTTTTTCGTGGAGGCTTTGGCGTGCCCTGCGCGCGGTCGATGCGGACATCGTGCACGGTTATCTGCCCGTCGCCAACATGTTGACGCTGGTCGTGCGCTTCGCGCGCCGTCGCACCAGAGTGATCTGGGGCGTGCGGTCGTCCTTCATCGACCGGGGAAGGCGCGACTGGTTGTCGCGGCTGACTTTCCGGCTCAGCTGCAGGCTGGCGCGCTTTGCCGACAGCATCATCGCCAACTCCGAGGCCGGCGCGGCATACCACGCCGCGCTGGGCTACCCGGCGGCGCGGATCAGGGTGATCCATAACGGCATCGACACGCAACGGTTCCGCTTCGATGCATCCGGGCGCGATCGCCTGCGGGAGGCGTGGAACGTATCCGGCGATTCCGTGCTGATCGGGCTTGTCGGCCGCGTCGAACCGATGAAGGACCACTCCACGTTCCTCGGGATGGCGGCCTTGCTGGCGGCCGGTGACGCGTGCTGGCGCTTCGTTTGCGTCGGCGGCGGCAAGCCGGATTTCATCCGTGCGACCCGGGCGGAAGCGGAACACCTCGGCCTGCGCGACCGGGTGGTCTGGGCAGGCCCGCAGGACGACATGGCGGCCGTCTACAGCGCGCTCGACATCGTGGTCTCGAGTTCCTACGGCGAGGGTTTTTCGAACGTCATCGCCGAAGCGATGGCGTGCGGCCGGCCCTGCGTGGTGACGCGCGTCGGGGACTCCGCTGCCATCGCGGGCGATGCGGGAATCGTCGTCCCGCCCAGGGACGCGGAAGCGCTTTGCGCGGCAATCATCGAGATGCGCGGGCGACTGCTGGCGGCGCGGCAGACCCTCGCGCAGAGCACGCGGCTTCGCATCGTCGAATGGTACGGCCTCGATCACCTCGTCGAGCGAACCGAAGCTGCGCTGCATGCATCGCTCCGCGGCGAGCCCCTCGAACAAGAGGCAATCGCCTCATGAAAGCGACCTTCCTGCCGCGCTCGCCCGTGGAAATCATGCTGGTCGGATTCCTGTTCTGGTTCGGCAGTTACGCGCCACTGATCGTCTTCAGGATGTTCGGCCTCAAGCCCCTGTACTCCTACATCGCGATGATCGTGCTGGCGGTTTTCTATTCGATCGCGCGCGGCGCCGCGACCGGCACCCTGGACATCCTGAGGGAGACGCGGATCCGGTGGTTCCTGGCCTGGCTGCTCGCCTACGTGGCCTGGGGTGCGCTGGCGTTCCAGCAGGGTTCGCAAAGCGACATCGCGGTGCAGGTGCTGATCACGCTGGTCGAGATGGTGATGCTCGGCTTCGCCTTCGCCGCACTGATGGTCAATCCGCGGCGGTTGCGGCTGGTGGGCGCTGCCTTTGTCCTGCTCGCGATCTTCGACGTCATCATTTTCATATTCGATTTCTTCCATCCCACGTTCACGAAGACCCCCGGGCGTGCCGCCGGTTTCTACGTCGATGCGAACGTGGCGTCGTACGCGCTCTCGCTGATCATGGTGTGCGCGATCGAGACGGTGCCGCGACGGTTGCGCTGGGTGTTCGTGCTTGCTTGCGGCGTCGGCGTGCTGCTCACCTTTTCGCGCTCGGGATGGATCGTGTGGGGAATCGGCGTGACCTGGATGGGCTGGCAGAGCGAATCCCGCAGCGGCGTGAGGAAACTCGCGGTGGCCACGGCCTGCATCGTGCTCGGCGCGGGTTTCCTGGTGATGGTGTTTTTCGGCGGGCTCGGCGAACTGCTGTTGAACACCCCGATCGGCAGCCATCTCGATGCAAGCACGCTGGCGCGGCTCGGCGTCACCGCTTCGTCGCTATCGGGAAACTCCGCCGACCTGCACAGGGAGGAGATCTGGTATTCGTTCCGCGAGATCGGCCGCAAGCCGCTGTTCGGCTACGGGCTCGGTTACGTCTATGAGTGGGAATTGCCGGTCGGTCCCCACGACATGTACCTGAGGTTTTTCGTCGAAGGCGGGTTGTGCGGATTGCTCTTGTACCTGCTGTTGATGGGACTGCTCTGGTTCACGTCCAACGGAGTCGACCGGGTGCTGGCGCTGCAGATCATCATCGCGAGTTTCTTCAACCACAACCTCCTCGAGATTCCCACCGTCATCATGGTGATGACGTTCCTCCTGACCCGTGCCGGCATGCGCCGTCGCCAGCAGCGGATCGAAATGTTCGCACTGCGGAACGGCTACGCGTGAGGATCTGCCACGTCATCACCGGATTGAATGTCGGCGGCGCCGAACTCGCGCTGTGCGGGCTGCTGGAGACACTGGGCCAACCCCAGCAGACGGTGGTGGTGCTCGGCGGCACCAGCGCCTTGAGCGCGCGCGTCGCGAGATTCGCAGAGCTCCATCATCTCGACATGACCGCCGGCAGGGCCGGACCCTTCGACCTGCTGAGGTTGCGCCGCCTCCTGCTCGCCAACAACATGCGGCCGGACGTGATCCACGCCTGGATGTATCACGCCAACCTCATGGCGGCGCTCGCCGCGACGAACATGGGAATTCCACTGCTGTGGGGAATCCACCATTCGCTCAGCGACCTCGCGAGCGAAAAGCGCAAGACCCGGGCAGTGATCCGCGTGAACGCCCTGTTGTCCGGCCGGCCGAACAGGATCCGCTACGTTTCCGCCGTCGCGGCCGAGCAACATCGGCGTGCGGGGTTCTCGAGCAAGCGCACGGTAGTCATTCCGAATGGCTACGACACCCGGAACTTCGCACCCGATCCGGAGGAGCGTGTGCGCATTCGCAAGGAGCTCGAAATCCCGCCGGATGCGCCGGTGATCGGAATGGTGGCGCGCGTACACCCGACCAAGGACCACGCGAACTTCCTGCAGGCTGCAGAACGGTTCCTGGCAATCCGTCCCGATGCGTTCTTCGTCCTGGTCGGCGAAGGAACGGATGACGACCGGGATCTGTTGGATGCGGTCGAGCGCCGGGGACTGCGCCCCCGCGTGCGCCTGTGCGGGAGGCGCCAGGATGTCGCCGCGCTGAACGCGGCTTTCGACATCGCGACGTTGTCTTCCCGCGGCGAGGCATTCCCCAACGCCCTCGCCGAGGCGATGGCGTGTGGAACCCCCTGCGTTTCCACCGACGTGGGAGACGCAATGATGATCGTCGGCGACACCGGAATCATCGTGCCGACCAACGACCCCGCCGCGCTGAGCGACGGCTGGGCCCGGCTGGCGGCACTGAACGCTGCCGAGCGGAAAGCATTGGGTCTGCGCGCGCGATCGCGCATCACCGAGAATTTCGGACGACAGGCGATCGGCCGCAGGTTCATCAAACTCTATCGGGAATTGATCGCCACGCAATGAGAAGGCCCATCAGACTGAATCGCGAGCTCTTGCGGAAAGCTTGGCCCAACCTGCGCGCGGGTTGCCCCGATCCGCGCGGGCTGCTGAAAGCCGACATCAGCGCGCAGGAAGCGACCGACATCATCGCGGAGATCAAGATAGGCGGGGTCTTCAAGACCACGCGTTCCAACCGTTTCCCGCAGACCACGCGACTCCTGGCGAACGACGGGCTTCCTCCACGCCCGACCGTCCTCGATGTAGGCGCCTCGGACGGAAGCAGCTCGCTCAGCACCATGGAATCAATCCGTTTCGCCCGCTATTACGTCACCGACCGGCACATCGAGGCCTACGCGTGCACCACCAGAAACGGCGCGTTTTTCTGCGACGTCGAATACAACCCTTTCATGTACGCCAACCGCTTCGTCGTCATGTACAACGACGGCGAAAAAGCCCTCTGGCCGATGTCGCGCATCGTCAGGAGGGTATTTTCCGGCTTCGACAAATCCGTGCGCGCGGAGGCGCGCAGGATGCTCCTGATGAATCCCGCGTTGTTGCCGCGCGCGGGAAGCGACATCCGACTCGAAAAATACGACATCTTCGAGGCCTGGCCTCTGGAAAAGGTGGATCTGGTGATCGCCGCGAACATCCTCAATCGCAGCTATTTCCCGGACGCGCGGTTGTGCGACGCCGTGCGCAACCTGAGGGGCGCCTTGAAGGAATCGGGCCGGCTGGCCGTGATCGAGAACCGCCCCGCGGAACAGTCGAACGTTTTCCGCCTGCACGAAGGCAGGTTCGTGGTCGAGCACGAGGTGGGCCGCGGCAGCGACATCAAGACGCTGGTGACTTCCCTGGACTGAAACATGCGCTGATGGATCGCTCCTCTACGGTTCACCCGGACGAAAATGCAGCGACCAGGCTGCCCGGCGACATTGCGAGCCTGCGCTTCGCGCGCCGCAAGGAATCCTGGGTAGCGGAAGCGTTCGGCAGGTTCTACAAGATCGTCCGCAAGGGCGATGATCCGTTGCGGGACCTGTGCGAGCCCGAGTGCATCCAGACCGCCCTGCGCGAATACACGGACATGCGGTTCCTGCACGGGATCAGCGAACGCGCATGCCGTCCCGAACGCATCGAACAAGCGTGCATCGTTTATCCGCTGCTGAGCGGACCGGACATGCGCACGCTGCTGATGGACGCGGACGCGCATCGACAGCATCGAGCCAGCCTGGGCGCTGCGATGGCATTGCTGGCGCGCCTGCATCACCCGGAGGGCAAATCCGCCGCATATCCGGCAAAGGACTACCGGCGGGACAGCTTTCTTCCGCCCGATCGCGACGCGCTGGAACGAATGGAGCGCCGCGAAAGAACCCTCGTTGTCACCGGTTTCGAGGCGAGGAATTTCCGCTTCGACCAGGATCGCGCTGCGTGGTTCTTCTTCGATCCGCACCATCTGTGGCTCGGTTTCCCGGAGGAAGACTTCGCCCGGTTCGTGATATCGCTGCTGATGATCAAGGGCAGGCTGCGGAGCTTCCGGCCCTGGACGGATTTCGACCGATTCGGGTTGCTCTCGACTTATGAGGATCTCGCGCCCGCGGGACTCGACAGGAAACTGCTCAACTATTTCCTGCGCGAACAACTCGCCAAGCGCCGCTTCCATGCCATGCAGGCGACGCGGCACATGCGCGCGCCGATTCGAATCCTCGGCCGACAGTACACGGATTTGTACTACCGCGGGCTTCGACGGTCACTTGGGTCGCAGGAGTTCTGACCAGGCAGGTTCCGGGCGCTACCGCGGGTGATATCCGTAACCCCAGGCCACGGGGGCCGTAAGCAGCGGCAGCAACGACTGCTTCGTCTTCGACATGTGCTCCCGCCAACGGATATCCGGCCGCAACTCGATCCTGTCGTGCATGCGGAGGCGATTGCCTTCGATCGTGTGCCCCGCCTTGAACCCGCGGCCGCGTTCCAGCTTTTCAGCGGTCGCCGCGAAATCCACCTCCGAAAATTCCGACAACCGCCGCAGGATTTGCGCCGGCCGGGTGACGAAGTCTTCGTACCGCACCAGTGTGGCGCGTTCGCCCAGACGCGCGCGCACGCGGTTCGCAACTGCGTTGACCAGCATCCAGTTCGCGGCGGTGCGGGTCGAACTCTTGCCGTTCAGCGCGCTCATGATGCCGCCCTTCGGATCGCTCGCGAATCTCTTTCCGGTTGAATAAGCCACGCCGCGCACGTCGCGCACCAGATGGATGACGCGAAGATCCACGTCGTGCATGCGGGAGAGCGCCAACGCCCTGACCGGCCCCTTGGAAGAATCCACGATGGTCGTCGCCCCACTCACATTCGCTATGGCCGCGAACAGGGCGCGCGTGAGTTCGAGGTATCTCTCCGTGAACGACTCGCTTGTCGAACCACGGTGACGGGGATAGTTGCGGATGCGTTCGACCCGCCTTTGCAGCGCGGGATATTCCCTTGCGACGTCCGTCACGGCGGAGCGCGACCATTCCGCGCGCACCGCGAGCCAGAGGGGACATTCCGCTGAGCGCCTTCCGCAGGCGCAGTAGTTGTGCCTGACGTCCATGGCGCTGAGGAGATTGCAAAGTTCTCCCGCGCCGAACATTCCGGGTTGGTCCGACAATACCGTATCCAGCAGGGTGGAACCGCTGCGGCCGGAACCCATGATGTACAGGATTTTTGTTCGCACGTCCTTGTTCGACCCGCCGACCGCTCCTGGGTTCAAACATACCATCGGACATGGCGCCGGACACGGCTGCGTGCGCACTTTGTGGCCGCTTCCCGCCGGCACACACCTGCCGTTCAGGCTCGTGATGCCCTTGTCGCGGTCCGATCCGGTACGATCGTCGGGTGCGGAGCGCGACTGGTTGCCTGCGGCCGCATGCTGCAATCGCGACGCCATCGGAAAGGCGCGCACGTGTTGGCATGAACAACATGGCCAGGGAAGGAATCATCCATGTCCGCGCAGCAAATCGACAACGGTGGAACGCGTGTCGACAGGCCGATTTTCGTCGTCGGCACGGGCCGCAGCGGCTCGACCATTTTCCATCGCATTTTTTCGGAACACCCGAACCTCGCGTGGCAGTCGCCGCTATGCGATCTTTTCCCCGCGAAGCCCGCTTTGAACAGGATGTTGCTGCGCGCGTGCGATTGGCCGGCGCTCGGAACTGTTCTCAAGCGCCATCTGAAACCGGGTGAGCGCTACAAATACTGGGAGCACTGTTCTCCGGGATTTTCGGATCCGTGCAGGGATCTCCTGCGCACCGACGTGACGCTGTCAAACAGGCGGCGGGTTCCCGCCGCCCTCGGGAAGCTCGCCACCTCCGACAGGCGTCGGCTGCTGATCAAGATCACCGGATGGCCGCGCATCGGTTTCCTGCACGAGCTTTTTCCCGACGCGAAATTCATCCACGTCTGTCGGGATGGAAGGGCCGTGGCCAATTCCCTGCTCGCGGTGGACTTCTGGCGCGGCTGGCACGGGCCGGCGCAGTGGCGTTGGGGGCAACTGGATCGTCAGCAGCAGGCCGAATGGGAACAACACCACAAGTCGTTCGTTGCCCTCGCCGGCATTCAGTGGAAGCTGATGATGGCCGCGATGGAGCAAGCCGCCAAGGACGTTCCTGCGGCGAATTTCATGCAGGTCCGTTACGAGGATTTCGTCCGCGATCCGGTTTCCTGCTTCAGGAGGGTCGCGGACTTTTGCGAACTGGCGTGGTCCGCGCGTTTCGAGAAGTCGATCATGGGCCAGCGAGTGGAAACCGCCAACGAGAAATGGAGGAAGGACCTGACACAGGAACAGCAAGCAATCCTCGAAGCCGTGCTGCGGGACGGTCTGGTGCGATACGGATATTCATCCGACAACCGGTCCCGGACTCGAGCGCGGGAGATAGCGACGATGCGCAGGTTGTCGTGAATTTCCGGAATCCGGAATGCCGTCACACTTGCCACCTTTACGGCACCCGATGAGAGCGGTAAGAAGCAAGTCCACATCGGCTTCGGGGAAAATCATGAACGCGCGCGCGCAAAAATCCGGATATGGGCGGTTCATCCTGCGCTGCTGCGCGTTCGTGCTGGGTGCCTTGGCCGCATCGGCGCCCGCGTTGTCGTGTCCCAAATTGCTGATGGGCGGCGGCGTATTCATCCGGAAGCAGACCAGCGCGGATCAGGCGGCCTACTGGGGTCGTACCATCGGGGTGCAGGGATTCCTGGTGAACGAGGTAATGCGGGACTGGGACACCGACGTCGGCACCGACGCGGACAGCGACTTGTGGAAACTGGTGCGCCAGTTCCAGTCGACCTACTCGGAACAGGGCGTCACCGACAACTTCATAAAGGTCGGCTTGTACACGCAGCACGACTGGGGCAATGCCTGGAAAAACGAGGCCGCCGCGAAAAACTTCGGGCACGCCGCGGCACTCGCCAAATACGCCGGTTTCAAGGGCATGGCGCTGGATCTCGAACCCTACCAGCCGACCTGGGGCGGCGGCCCCGGGCTGGCCGGTACCGTGCAGCAGGAAGGCCGCGCGATAGGGCAGGCGATGCACGATGCCTATCCGGACATGACGCTGATCATCGAACGGGACGGATTGCATGAAGCCTTTCAGTTGCGACAGCCGATCGCGCCCCTCGCGGATCCGCAGGCAACCCCGCCGGATTCCTCGAAGCGCTACCACGGGGGCTATGCACTGGCCGTCCCGTTTTTGCGCGGGCTGCTGTCCGTGGGTTGGTCGCACGTGGTGATCGCCACGGAGCAAACCTACAAGGATTTCGACATCGCCAAAGTCGTGCGGCAGACTTCCAGCAACTACGCGGCGTTCCTCGGCGACAGCGCGGTGTGGTCGAATCTCAGCGTAGCGCCCGGCCTCTGGCCGCTCGGCTTGTCCAAATGGGACAAGTCCGCACGGATGTCGCCCGCACAATTCAAGCAGCAGCTCGAAGCCGGATTCCAGGTCGCGCCGGATTACGTCTGGATCTATGCCTACGGCAGCGCCTGGCAAACGGACGGGCCCTACGGGCCGGGTCCGGTCACGGCGAATTTCCAGCAATACGTCGACGCCGTCCATCAGGTTGTCGCGAATTGCGGCGCAGGCGACGATTCCCCGTCCGCGCCACATGCCGAGCCGTCCACGCGCATCGTGCCGCCGAGGGCCAGCGGCGAATCGGGGCAACCTGTCGGAGCCGCGCGCCAACTTGCACCGATCCAGCCCCCGGGGACCTTGCCACGCATCAGGGTTCTGCGCGCGGCAGGAACAGGAAAATTCTCGACCGAAATTCAGTGATGTGAAGGTCATTCTTTTCGCCAACACCGACTGGTATCTCTACAACTTCCGGCGCTCTCTGGCCTTGGCACTGCAGGCCGCCGGTTATGAAGTGTTGCTGCTGTCTCCTCCCGGGGACTACAGCGCGCGGCTCCTTGCTCTGGGGCTGCGCTGGCAAGCGCTGCAGATGGACCGGCGCAGCGTGAATCCATTGCGCGAGATGGTGTTGCTGCTGCGACTGGTCCGGCTCTTCCGGCGCGAGCGGCCGGTGCTGGTGCACAACTTCACCGTCAAATGTGCCGTGTACGGTTCCATCGCCGCGCGGATTGCGCGCGTGTCGGCGCGGATAAATGCCGTGGATGGCTTGGGATATGTTTTCTCCAGCGACGATCGCAAGGCCCGTTTGCTGCGTCCGCTGGTGCGCGCCATGTTGCGCGTCGCGCTCGGCGGGAGAGGCGCGCGATTGATCCTGCAAAACCCCGATGACAGGATCTCGTTCGAAAATTTCGGCTTGGCGACCGCGGGGCGCGTGGCCCTGATTCCCGGCGCCGGGGTGGATTGTTCGCGGTTTTGTCCGCGCGAGCGTGCGGCAACAGTCGACGCACCTCCGACCGTCCTGCTGGCTGCACGCCTGCTTTGGGAAAAGGGATTGGCGGAGTATGTGGAGGCCGCCCGCATCTTGCGATCCCAGGGCAGGAAGGTTCGTTTCCTGCTGGCGGGCAATCCGGATCCCGGAAACCCGGCGGCGGTGCCGGAAGCGACGATCCGTGACTGGGTGGCGCAAGGAATCATCGAGTGGTTGGGCCACGTCGACGACATGGCCACGCTGTACGCTTCCATGGACATCGTCGTGCTGCCCAGCTTTTACCGGGAAGGCTTGCCGACTTCGCTGATCGAAGCGGCAGCATGCGGATTGCCGCTGATCACCACGGACATGCCGGGCTGTCGCGAGGTCGTGCGCCACGAAGCGGACGGGCTGCTGGTGCCCCCTCGCGATTCGCGAGCGCTCGCGGAAGCCATCGCGCGCCTGCTCGATTCCACCATCCTGCGTTCCCGCCTGGGCGAAGCGGCCCGCACCAAAGTGCTGGCGATGTTCGACGAACGCATCGTGATCAAGCGGACGCAGGAGGTCTATCGGGAACTCGTTCCTGCGGATTGAGGTTCGGCACACGTATCGATCCGATTGCATGCGCTACGTTCATGCCCAACCCAAGCCTTCATACACCCCCAGCCCCAGCAGCTCGTGCAGGCATTCACCGCTGCGTTTCAGTGCACGCTCCCGCACTTGCCAGAAATCGCCGCGAAGCTCGCGCCGCGCCCAGTCCGGCGATGGCGCCGGTATCACGTCGAAGCCCAGTTTCCGGAAGCTGCCCGCGGCACGGCGCATGTGCATGCTCGACGTGACCAGCAGGATCCGATTCGCGCCGAGACGGCGAAGGATGGGCGCGGAATAGAGAGCGTTTTCACGGGTGTCGTGGCTGCGCGTCTCGATGAGGATGCGCGCGGGCGGCCCGCCTTGGGCGAGCAGCCGTGATTTCATCCGCTCGGCCTCGCCCTTTCCACCCGACAACAAGATCACCGGCGCCCGGTGTGCGCGCAACAAGGCGCGTCCAGTCCCCAACCGGGTCATGCTGCCGTCTGACGCATCGGCGTCGACCGGATCGTTGGACTCTTTTTCGCCACCGAGTACGACGATGGCCGCCACGCGCGGATACTCCGCCGGGGCCAGCGGCCGCGTCGGGCCAACCAGGGCGCATTCCAGCCAGAAAGCAGCCGTGGGTGTCGACGCGGCAACCAGTAAGAGCGTGGCCGCTAGCAGCAGGACCCACGCGAGTTTGAGTATGCGGTCGACGACTGACTTCATGTGGACGCACGAACTGCTGCGTCCCGAAACAGTTCGGCTACGCCAATCGCGCCTATCGCAGAATGCCCAGGTAGAACATCAGCCATCCTGCCACCGCGCTGAGGGCCAGGCAAACCGCCAACCAGAACCCGCGCGAGTTGCGGGTGATCCTCAATCCCCAGGCGCGCCTCTTTTCGTGGCCCGCCGACTCCGGCAGGCGCAAGTTCCTATCGACGGTGACCCTGTCCATGAAATCCCCAATTGAGATACGGCGGCAGATGAAGCTGCCGCGAACATCACCAACAAAATGTCGCGCGCTTCATGCGCCGAGAAATCCGTTCTGGCCGGAGAGCTGCAGCATCGAGGCCCCGGCCGCTATCATGCTCCGAAACCAAGCGAAGTTCATGCCACCGGCCGCAGTCCCCGCCTTTCGATCGTGTCCACCCTGATCTACAAAATCTTCCAGATCGAAGCCGCGCATCGATTGCCCAACGTGCCGCCCGGCCACAAGTGCGCGCGCCTGCACGGCCATTCGTTTCGAATCGAAATACGGCTGCGTGGTGAACCCGATCCGGCCACCGGGTGGTTGCTCGACTTCGCCGATCTTGCCAGAACGTTCGCACCCGTGTTCGACGCGCTGGACCATCGTTATCTCAACGACGTGCCGGGCCTGGAAAATCCCACCAGCGAGCGCTTGGCCGAATGGATCTGGCAACGCCTCGATCCGGAGCTCCCGCTGCTGGATGAGGTCCTGGTGGCCGAGACCTGCACGGCCGGCGCACGGTACCGCGGCGGCTGACCTTTGAGGGCCGGATTGTGGCAGCGCGCCACAATAGATTCTGAAATATCTTCATGATATTTAAACAATATACGTTTGATGGCGGTCAGGATGGCAATTTTTTTGTTGCAACGCAACATGGATTGCGCTAGAGTAGGTCCATCCTCCAACCCCGGAAGGGAGCACGAACATGTACGCACAATTGCAGCAGCAGACGATGAATCTCGGCAAGCAGTTGGCCGAGCAGTCCTACAAGGCACAGTTGACCGCCCTGCGCGGCTTCGCCGAAATCCAGGGCCTGCAGGTCAAGGCGCTGGAAGCGCAGGTAAAGGCAAACCTGGCGTTTGTCGCCGACTCGCTGGAAGCACGCGAGATGGAAGACGTCGGCACCCTGTGGCCGAAGGGCATGGATTTCGCGCGCAACAGCGCCGAAGCCGCCTACGCTGCCGGCCAGCAAGCGTTGAGTGTCGCCCAGAAGACCGCTGAGCAACTCGGTGAGCTGGCGCGCAATGGCGTCAAGGCTGCGAACGACGTGGCCGGCGCCGCCACCAAGAAAGCGGCCCGCTAAGCGAACCGCAACAAGAAGAAGCAAAAAGCGGCAGGCTCCCCATGCCTGACCGCAACGCAACCGGACGGTCCCCGCCGTCCGGTTTTTTTTGGAGCATGTTTCCGCGATCGTCCCTGATCACTGCTCGACATCCCGGTCGATGAGATTCAGCTTCTTTTCGGATACCGAGACTGGAAGCGGCCATCCTTGGCCGCACTCTTCAACAAGAGCAACTCAAAAATTCCCGCTCTGGAAATCGCGGATCGCCTGCACGATCTGTTCGGGTGTATTCATCACGAAGGGGCCGTATTTCGCAACCGGCTCGTTGAGCGGCTTGCCGGCCACCACCAGCACGCGCGCCGATTTGCCGTTTGCCGCGAGCGCGATCAAATCTCCGGGCGACAACACCGCCAATTCCCCGCGCGCGAGCTGCTCGTTGCCAATCCGCACGTTTTCGCCTTCGAACGCATAGGCAAACGCGTTGTGGCCTTCCGGCAGCGGGATCGAGATCTGCGCACCGGCTTGCAAGGCAACGTCGAGATAAACCGGCTCCGTGGCGATGCCGCTGACCGGCCCGCTTGCACCGAACACGTCGCCGGCGACTACGCGCACGCGCACGCCTTCGGCTGGTTCGACTACCGGAATCTTCTCCGGCGTGATGTCCTGGTAGCGCGGCGCGGTCATCTTGTCGGCCGCAGGCAGGTTCACCCACAACTGGAAGCCGCGCATCAGGCCGTGGTCCTGCTCGGGCATCTCCGAATGCACGATGCCGCGTCCGGCGGTCATCCATTGCACGCTGCCCGACTCCAGCAGGCCTTCGTTGCCCGCGTTGTCGCGGTGGCGCATGCGGCCATCCAGCATGTAGGTGACCGTTTCGAAACCGCGGTGCGGATGGTTCGGGAAGCCGGCGATGTAATCGGTGGCGGCGTCCGAACCGAATTCATCCAGCATGAGGAACGGATCCAGCATTTCCAGCGCGCGCTGTCCGATCACTCGGGTCAGCTTGACGCCGGCGCCGTCGCTGGTCGGGATACCGCGCACGCGGCGAAGGATGGTACGGGCACTCATGGGATGGTCCGCGGGGAGGATGACCACCAAATGTGGCCGGACGCCCCGATTGCAATGCTCGCCACGGCGGCGCCTGGGGTGCTTCCGGTCGGCACTTGCCCCGCCAGGCAAACCGCCGCGATGTCTAGCCCAGCCACCGAAACGCCCGCCGCAACTGCGCTTCGCCATCGCGCTCGTACCAGCGGCCATGCGCCAGGATCACCCGTTGCGGATGCCACGCCAGGATCTCACGCCAGGATCTGTTGCAGGCAAGCACGCGCGGCGCGGCGGTCGGTGAACGTCATCCGCATGTCCGACGGCGTCTTGCCGTCCGGATCGAGCACGCCGCCAAAACGCGCAAGCACGCGCATAGCGCGGATCAACTTCGTCCTTTCGAAGTTCTCGACCAGGTCCGCGAGGACCAGCGTCGCGCTGGCGTGGTGGAAGAAAACCACCTCCTCGAATGCGCGGCTGCCCCGGAAGTGCAGCTGTTCGATCCTGTCCGACCATGCGGCCGGCACCGCATCTTCCAGATCGGCGTCGAACTTCACTTCGATTCCCTGCGCGGCCGCACGCTCGCGCACCCCGGCGACGCCCACGCCGCGGCCTGCGGATAACGCTGCCTCCACGCAGCAATGTGCGCATAGTGCAGCTTGTTGGGCGAAACGAGATGGCGCACCGGGCCCAGCGCATCGACAGCCGCGAACAGCGCATTACTGGGCGCGACCGGCGAATGACACCACAGGCCGCCGCCGCGCAAGCGGACGATCGTCATGCGGGTGGTGAACGGCGCGGCCATGCGCACCACCGGGCCATCGACGATCCAGATTTCAGGCGCGACGGCTTTCAGGACATCGATTGGTTCGTACAGCGATGGATGGGACACGGGGGAGATCGCCGAACCCGGGCTCTGGATCCTCAATGCACCCAGCGACCGCCACGTCTCGCGGGCAGGTGCGCGAACGCGCTGGAAGATGCGCCGCCGTCGGCGGTGCGCTCGCGTTCGGAAGGCGGATGCACGCGCCAATAGTGCGCCACGGCGTTCACCGCCTGCGGAATCTGTGCGATGCAAGCTTCGTATTCATCGTTCTGCAATTTCTCGAAAGGCACGTCGGCCGCGAGCACGCCGTCGTCCACCGCAAGCGCCATGATCGGTCCCAGAAGCTCCATCAGGTCGGAATCCTCCGCCAGCCGGGTTTCCCACATCGCCGCGCGCAAGTCGATGCCGCGCGAAAATCCTTCGCACCAGCCGGCAGCCGACAAGTTGCCGGGCTGGCCGTCGTCCTCGGCGAATTCGCCCAATACGGGTTCGTAACTCTCGCTTTCCAACTCGGTCGGGATCGAATCGTTGAGCTTGGCCAGCAATGCCAGGATGTGCTTGCCCTGGTCCGGGGTTTCGAATGGCGCATCCAGCACCTCGGGCAACCATTCTTCCGGCAACGCGGGTTCCGGGCCGATCGCCAGCGCGGTCAACAATCCGTGCACCCCGTCGAGCAGCAGGCCGCTCTCGGACTCCGAAGCGCGCGCGCGCAGGAAATCGTCGAGCAGCTCCAGTTCGTTGTCGGCCAGCCTTGTTTGCGGTTCGCTCGTTGCGCTCATTCGAGTTCGATCATCACGGGAACGTGATCCGAAGGCCGTTCCCAGGTACGTGGCGTGCGGTCGATCGAGGCGGATTTCAACCGCGCACCAAGCGCGGCACTCACCAGGATCAGATCGATCCGCAGGCCCATGTTGCGGCGGAACGCCCCCTGGCGGTAGTCCCACCAACTGTAGTGTCCGCCTTCCTCGCTGAACAACCGGAACGAATCCGTGAAGCCCAGCTCGACGATGCCGCGCAACGCCTGGCGTTCGGGCGTGGAGCACAGCACCTGCTCGCGCCACGCTTCCGGATCGTGCACGTCGCGGTCCTCGGGTGCGATGTTGAAATCGCCCATCACCGCGAGGTTCGGATGGCGCGCCAGCTCGTCGCGCAAAAAGCCGTGCACGTGGCCCAGCCACTTCAGTTTGTGAGCGTACTTGTCGCTGCCGATGCTCTGCCCGTTCACCACATAGAGATTGACGATGCGCAGCGCGTGGTCGCCCTCTCCGATCGTCGCCGCCAGCACGCGCCGCGCCGGATCGTCCAGCCCGTCCACGTCCTTCACCACGTCGCGCAATGGTTCGCGCGCCAGGATCGCCACGCCGTTGTAGCTCTTCTGCCCCGAGAACGCGCATTGAAACCCGAGTTCGCGCAGCGCCTCGTTAGGAAACTTCTCGTCGGCGAGCTTGGTTTCCTGCAGCGAGAGCACGTCCGGGCGGTGCTCTTCGCACCAACGCTCAACGTGCGGCTGCCGCACGTTGAGCGAGTTGACGTTCCAGGACGCGATCTTCACGCGCTCAGCGTAACGCGGGTAACGTCCGAAGTCGAAATGCTCACGCCGCCAATCCGTAACTGCGGAGCAGTGCGTCGGGCTGCGGCGCGCGGCCACGGAAGGCCGTGAAGCTCTCCAGTGCCGGCCGGCTGGCGCCCACGCCCAGCACCTCGCCGCGGAAGCGCGCACCGAGCCCGGGATCGACCGCGCTCCCGCCGGCTTCGCCGCGCTCCTCGAACGCGCCGAAGACGTCGGCCGACAGCAGTTCCGCCCAGAGATAGCTGTAATAGCCGGCCGCGTAGCCACCCGAAAAAATGTGCGTGAATGCGTGCGGAAAACGCTGCCACGCCGGCGGATGAAGCACCGCCACTTCCTCGCGCACGGTTTCCAGCATTTCCATCGCGCGCGCGCCACGCCGCGGGTCGTAATCACGGTGCAGCAAGAAATCGAACAGGCCGAATTCCAGCTGCCGGACGAGGAACAAACCGGCATGGAAATGTCGCGCGGCCAGCATGCGTTCGTACAGCGCCCCCGGCAGGCGCTCGCCGGTCTTCCAGTGCCGCGCGAATCCTTCCAGCGCCTCGCGGTTCCAGCCGAAGTTCTCCATGAACTGGCTGGGCAATTCCACCGCATCCCATTCCACGCCGTCGATGCCGCCGACCGACGGAATCTCCACTTCGGTCAGCATGTGGTGCAGGCCGTGGCCGAATTCGTGGAACAGCGTCAACACGTCGTCGTGCGTCAGCAGCGAAGGCATGTCGGCCGCAGGCGGCGCGAAATTGCAGGTGAGGAATGCCACCGGCAATTCCACGCTCGCGCCGTCGCGGAAACGCGGGCGGCACACGTCCATCCACGCCCCGCCGCGCTTTCCGGAGCGTGCATACAGATCCAGGTAGCAACCGGCGATCACGTTGCCTTGCTTGTCCTGCACATCGAAATAGCGAACGTCCGGATGCCACACGTCCACGCCCTCGCGTGCGCGCAGCCGGATGCCGTAAAGCTTTTCCGCGAGCGCGAACAAGCCATCGGCAACGGCGGGCGCGGGGAAATACGGTTTCAGTTCTTCCTCGTCCAGCGCGTAGCGTTGCAGGCGCAACTTCTCCGCCGCATACGAAACATCCCAGGCCTCCAGCGTATCGATGCCGAGCCGGTCACGCGCGAACGCGCGCAATTCGTCCAGTTCGCGCTGCGCGACGGGTTTGGCGCGGGCAGCCAGATCACGCAGGAACGACAGCACCTCGTCCGTCGAACGCGCCATCTTGGTGGCCAGCGAAGCTTGGGCGGCATTGTCGAACCCGAGCAGGCACGCGGCTTCGTGACGCAGCGCAAGGATCTTTTCGATGCGCTGCGAGTTGTCGAATCTGCCGGCATCGGGCCCCTGTTCCGACGCGCGCGTCTGGTAAGCGCGATACACGCGTTCGCGCAGCGCACGATTGTCGGCGTAGGTGAGTATCGCCTGCACGCTCGGCTGCTTCAACGTGACGAGAAAACCCTCCAGTTCGCGTTCGCGCGCGTATTCGCGCAGCACCACGCGTCCGGATTCCGGGATGCCGCCGAGGTCGCGTTCGTCGGTGACGTGTTCGTGCCAGGCGTCCGTCGCGTCAAGCACGGCGTTGGCGAATTCCGTCGAGAGTTGCGTCAGCTCGTTGGCGATTTCACGAAAGCGCGGGCGCGCGGGTTCCTCCAGCGCCACGCCGGCCAGTTTGAAATCACGCAACGCGTGTTCGACCGCGGCACGCCGTTCGCTCGGCCAATCCTGGAAGTCAGCGCGCTTCGCGAGCGCATCCACCGCCGCATACAACGCGCGGTTCTGGCCCAGTTCCGAGGTGAAATCGGTGATCTTTTCCAGCGCCGCGGAATGCGCCTCGCGCAATTCCTTGCTGTCGGCGACCGAATGCAGGTGGGAAACGGGAGCCCAGGCGCGATTCAACCGCTGCTCCAGGCGCTCCTGTTCCAGCACCACCGACTCGAAATCGCGGGGCGCGCCGGATCCGGTCAAGGCATCGATGCGCGCCCGGTAGTCGGACAGGATCGTCTCGATAGCCGGCAGCACGTGTTCGGGGCGGATGGCTGAAAATGATGGCAGCGACCTTTCGGCCAGCAGGGGGTTGGCGGCTTGCATGTCCATTAGGGTCTGTCGACGCTCTGCCAAATGAGCCGCGTTGCTTCCGCAGCGACTGTCAGACAAGGCGCGCGGCGCAGCGCCATAGCACTTCTATGGCCAAGCGGCGCAACGCAGTATGGCGGCCGCTGCGGAGCAACCCGAAGGGCCGTGGCCCTTTGCCCGCAGGGCTGCGTCATCACTCGTCGATGTATCGACATACATCTTCCTCGTTCTTCCTTGCCCTGCAGACACCGGGCCGACGGCGCGGCCACTTGACAGAGCGCCAACAGATCCCATCCAGCGTGGCGCCGGCGGCCGCGGAAATCAAGCGCTGCGCTACGATGGGGACGATGGACACTTCGCGCACCTTCGATCTGCGCGCGCTGCTTCGGCGCAGCGAAGTGTTCAGGCACCTGCGCGACCGCGAGCTGGATGCGCTCGCCGCGGAAATGGCGTGGTTCTCGCTGCCGGGCGGCGCCGCGCTGTTCGAGGCCGGCGACGCATCGGATTCGCTGTACCTCGTCCGTACCGGCAGCCTCGGCGCGTTCGGCGTGCCGCTGTCGGGTGGCGCGGCGCGCCTGCTCGGCGTGATCCCGAGCGGCACGACGGTGGGCGAACTGGGGCTGATCACCGGCCAGCCGCGCGCGACCTCGGTGCGCGCGCTGCGCGATTCGGAATTGCTGCGCCTTTCCCGCGCGGGATTCGATGAACTGGTGCGCCAGCATCCCGAAGCGATGCTGGACGCCGCCCGCAGCGCCACCGCGCAACTGCTGGCGCGCACGCGCGAGCGCGGCAAGGGCGAGCCGGTGGATGCGCCACGCACGTTCGCGATCCTGCCGTTCGATCGTGGCGTCGCCGCGCGGGAATTCGTCGAACACCTGCGCAAGCACTTGCTGGTTTATGGCGACTGCCTGCTGATCGATGCCGCGCTCGGCCATGGCCGCAGCACCGAGTGGTTCGCCCAGCGCGAAGGCGAAGTGCGCTTCGTGCTGTACCTGGGCGACGGCGACGCGGATTGGCGGCATTTGTGCGAGCGCCAGTCCGATGCGTTGCTCTTCGTGGTGGACGCGGAGCGGTCGCCTGCACCCTGGACGGATGCGGACATGGCCGATTCGCAATGCGCGCGACAGCGGCCGCGCCATCTGATCCTGCTGCAACCGCACCCGCGCTTCATTTACGGCGCGGCGCATGGCTGGCGAGCCGCGCTGAAGGACGGCGAACTTCGCCATCATCACGCGCGCCATGGCGACGACCTTGCGCGCATCGCGCGATTGCTGAGCGGCAACGGCACCGGCCTGGTGCTGTCCGGCGGCGGCGCGCGCGGCTTCGCGCAGATCGGCGTGATCCGTGCGCTGCGCGAGGCGGGGATCGCGATCGACAGCGTGATCGGCACCAGCATCGGCGCGATCATCGGTGCGGGCGTCGCCTACGAGTGGGACGATGCGAAGATGCGCGAGGCCTACAAGCGCGCGCTGGTCGATGGCAGGCCGCTCTCCGACTGGACGCTGCCGCTGGTCGCGCTGACGCGCGGTGGTCGCACCACGATGCTGCTGCGCGAAGCCTTCGGGGAGATCGACATCGAGGACCTGCCGCTCGATTTCGCATGCCTGTCCGCCGACCTCACCAGCGGCTGCGCCGTGGTGCACCGTGAAGGCTTGCTGTGGTTCTGGCTGCGCGCCTCCAGTGCCGTGCCCGGGATACTGCCGCCGCTGCTGCACGAGGGCCACGTCTACGTAGACGGCGCGGTGGTCAACAACCTGCCGACCGACGTGCTGAGCGATGAGGGCCTGCGCCGCATCGTCGCGGTCGACATCAGCGCGGACGACATGTTGACCGCGCACGTGGATGAAACCGCATCGCCGCCGTGGCCCGCGCTGTGGGCGCAGCGTCGCGACGGCAAGCGCCCCGATGCGTTCGCGATCCTGGTGCGCGCGGGCATGTTGAATTCCGAAGCGGGCAGCGTGCGCCGGCGAGCGCTGGCGAGCCTGCTGCTGCGCCCCGACCTGGAAGCAATAGGCCTGCTGGACTGGCACGAATTCGAACGCGCGATCGCGGCCGGGTACGGCTACACGCGGCGGGTACTCGAGGGCGGCGCGTTCTGAACTGCGCCTCGATAGAATCCTTCCATGCCTTCGAATATCCGGCCTTACAAAAACATCCACCCGAGGCTCGGCGCCCGCGTCTACGTCGATCCGGCCGCCACGCTGATCGGCGACGTCGAATTGGGCGACGATGTCTCGCTGTGGCCGGGAAGCGTCGTGCGCGGCGACGTCGAGCGCATCCGCATCGGCGCGCGAACCAACGTGCAGGACGGCGCGGTGCTGCACGTCACCCACGACGGCCCATATTCGCCCGGCGGTTTTCCCTGCATCGTCGGCGCGGACGTCACCATCGGCCACGCGGCCGTGGTGCATGCGTGCACGATCGAGGACGCTTGCCTGATCGGCATGCATTCGACGATCCTGGACGGTGTGATCGTGCGCAAGCACGCAATGATCGGCGCGGGCGCGCTGGTGTCACCTGGCAAGACCGTCGGCGAAGGCGAATTGTGGATCGGCAATCCCGCGCGCTGCGTGCGCAAGCTCAGCGCAGGCGAGATCGAGCAGTTGCACTACTCGGCCGCGCACTACGCGCGATTGAAGGACATGTATCTCGCAGGTTCGCGCGCATGAGCCATGTCGCCGCGCGGCGGTGATCCGGCACAATGGCAAGACTCAGCTGCCGCGCACCGCGCGCAAGGCCTCATCCGTATCCGGGCGGATGCCGTGCCAGTGCTCGAACGAATCGGCGGCGGTTTCGACCAGCATGCCCAATCCATCGAACAGGCTTTGGGCGCCGGCATCCCGCGCCCAGGCCATGAACGGTTGCGCAGCCTTGCCGTAGGCGAGGCCATAGGCGACGGTCGAGCTTGAAACCAGCGCCGCCGGCAGCTGCATCGCGGCTCCCAGCACGCCGGCGGAAGTCGCATCCAGGATCAGGTCGAATGCGGCGCAGCTTTCCAGCGAGCGCCATTCGGAGATGCGGACTCGCCCCGGCTGGACCAATGTTTCGGCGAGCGAGCAGGCACGGGCGAAGCTGCGGTTGGCCAGGGTCAGGTCGCGCACACCTGCATCGAGCAGCGCCCATGCAGCGGCGCGTGCGGCGCCCCCCGCGCCGAGCAACAACACGCGACGACCATTCAACCGGATGCCATGACGCTCGCACAGGTCGCGGACGAGGCCCGCGCCGTCGGTGTTGTGGGCCTCGATCGAGCCGTCGTCTCTCCGCGTCAGCACGTTGGACACGTTCGTACGTTGCGCCGCTTGCGTGCGCACATCGGCCAGTTCGAACGCCAGCCGTTTGTCCGGCAGCGTGACATTCGCGCCACGGCCGCCCTCATCGAAGAACTTGCGCGCGATCTCCGCGAAACGCTCCGGCGGCGCATCGATCGCGACGTATTCCAGCGCGATGCCGCATTGCGCGGCGAACAGCGCATGCAGCCGCGGCGAAAGAGAATGCGCGATGGGATGCCCGAAGACGGCGAAACGCAGCGGATCACCCGTCATTCGAATTTCAGGCGTCAAGTCGCAATCCGTGAGATGTCGGAAACGCAAGGTTCGCACACCCGCCCAGGAGCGTGCCATGCAAACTTCCCACAACCGGAAACCCGATGTCCTGATCCTGATCGCAGCGACTTGGCTCGCCGCCGGCGCGGTGTTGCTGGGCCTGACGCCGTTGCCGTTGCACGATGCGCGCTACGGCTGGTCAACCGCGTTCTGGTTGCTGGCTGCGCCCGCCGCGATCCTTGCAGTCCGCTTTGCATTGCGCACGGATCACGCGTTCTCGCCCGTGCGCTTGCGCTCCATCCGACGCAGGAATTCCTGCATGACGCGGCGGTAGAGTTCTACGCCGAGGCGTTCGTCTTCGACGCCTGCGTCGATGGACGGATTGTCATTGACCTCCAGCACCACCAGCCGGTCGCGCGTCTGCTTGATGTCCACGCCGTAAAGCCCGTCCCCGATCGGCGCGGTGGCGCGCAAGGCCAGTTTCAGCACGTCCGCCGGCGCTTCGTCCACGGCCAGCGTATCGGAGGCGCCGGACTTGGCGGTGCCGCGCGCGGCGTGATTGTAGATCTGCCAGTGTCCGCGGGACATGTAATAGCGGCAGGCGTAGAGCGCTTCGTGGTTCAACACGCCCACGCGCCAGTCGAATTCTGTATACAGGAATTCCTGCGCGATCAGCAGCGCGGTGCTCTGGAACAATTGCGTCGCGGCCTGCTCCAGTTGCGCCACGTCGTCGACCTTGACCACGCCGCGCGAGAACGATCCGTCGGGAACCTTCAGGACCAGCGGGAACCCGAGCCGTTCCGGCAGCTCGCGAAATTGCTTGGGATCCTCGCGGTAAAGGATTTCCGCGCGCGGCACGGCAATCTTCCGCGAGCGCAGCAGGTCGTGCAGGTAGATCTTGTTGGTGCAGCGGAGGATCGAGGTAGGGTCGTCGATCACCACCATGCCTTCGCGCTCGGCCTTGTGCGCGAAGCGATAGGTGTGGTTGTCCGGCGCGGTGGTTTCGCGGATGAACAGCCCGTCGTATTCGGCCAGCCGCGTGTAGTCGTTCTTGCCGATGGGATCGACTTCGATCCCGAGTTCCTTGCCCGCGGCGATGAAGGCCTTCTGCGCGCGCGGATTGGAAGGCGGCATGGTTTCGGCGGGGTCGATCAACATCGCGACGTCGTAACGGAATTGCCTGCGCGCGCGCGGCTTTCGCCACAACCGCTTGGTGAAAGTATCCAGCGTCTGCGCGAACGCATCTTCCTGCGCGTCGTCCAGCGTGTGCAGGCTGACCGGCTTGATCGCGCTGATCTGCCAGACGCGATCGCGTTCGAATTCGATCCTCAGCAACGGACACGGATACATTTCGAACACCTGCCGCGCCAGGTCCCGCAGAGCCGGATACGAGGTTTCGCCGAAGTAGACGAGGATGCCGAAGTCGGTGGTATCGCGGCCGCCCGCCGGGAGGAAATTCGCAAGTTTCTGGTTGAGGTCCTCGACGTCCAGGCCGTACAGCGAGCGCCGCCGCAGATCATTGATGGTGCGCACCGACGGGATGACGCGGTGCCCGCGCGCTTCGCCCAGCAGCGAAACGTAGTGTCCGGTGCCGAGGTATTTGTAGCCACGGCAGAGGTTGATCACGTGCGTGCGCTCGTCGCCGCCGATGGGCTCGCGCAGGTAGTCCATCGCACTGACGACGTTGTTGGACGGGTAGTACGAACCCCAGTCCGAGGCCTTCTCCACCACGATCACCAGCCGGCTCATTCCGCTTTTCCCGCGCCTGCGATTCAATCGATCTTTCGCCGGCTGGCGCCGGCGCGACAGTTTGGCACAGCACGCCGCGGTCGGGATGAAACTTGCGTCAGGGTCGCGGCGCGGCATAGGCTGCGGCCATGTCGCCGGCCTTCCGGATCCGCCGCGCCCGGATGGGCGATCTCGACGCGCTGGTCGCGCTGGAAAAGGCCAGCTTCGACCACGACCGCGTCAGCCGCGAGCAGTGGCGCAGGCATCTGCGCAGCGACAGCGCGTGCGTCATGGCGGCCGAGCTGTCCGGCGCAATATCCGGTTGCGTTCTTGTTTTCTTCCGGCGCGGAACGCGCAGCGCGAGGCTCTACTCGATCGCCGTCGCGCAGGGCGCGCATGGGCGGGGCCTGGGCGCGGCGCTGCTGCGGGCGGCCGAGCACGAGGCGCGCCGTCGCGATTGCGACGCGATGCGCCTGGAAGTGCGCATCGGCAATGCCGCGGCGATCTCCCTCTACGAGAAACGCGGCTATCTGCGCCAGGAACGCGTCGAAGCCTACTATGAGGACGGGGCGGACGCCTGGCGTTACCGCAAGGCACTGACTTCCGTCATGGAGTGACCTTAGGGACATTCTTCAGGCAGGGAAACGGCGCAGGCTGACCGACAAGTCAGGGCAGCCGGGAAGCCTGTCAAGTTTGCTTGACATGACGCCTCTTCGATCGCCAAGCCTTGTGCCAGGCCAACTTGAGAGGGAGTTCGCCATGAACCGCCACTTGATTCCACTGTGCACCGTTTTGTTCGCATTGGCCTCGAGCGGCGGCGGCGCCCACGCCGGATCGCCGCCCCAACCGGATGCCCAAGCCGACGAAGTGTTGAGGGCCATGAACAACGCCTCGACCTGGGGTCATCCAGACCTGTTCGGCGAATTCGCAGGGATGCGGCGATACTCGCGACAGGATTACGCCGGTGCGCTGAGGTATTTCAGATACGGTGCGCGCTACGCCGACAAACTCTCCCAGCTCAGCATCGGATTGATGTACGACAACGGCGAAGGCGTCGCGAAGGACCCCGCCGCAGCCTGCGCGTGGCTGGCCCTCGCCGCCGAACGCAAGTATCCGAGCTTCGTCGAAACGCGCGACCGCGTCTGCAAGACGCTCGCCCCGGCACAGCACGATCAGGCCGTCGCGGAGCTGGACAAGTTGATGCCCGAATACGGCGACGCGGTGGCCAAGCCACGCCTGGCCTCCGCTTTGAGGCAAGCGTTGACGGAGGCGACCGGTTCGCGCCTCGGCTTCGATGCCGGCGTGGACAGCGTCGGCTTCGGGTCCGGCGTGCATTGCAATGGTCCGACGCTGGAGATCGGCGGCGGTCCGGTTCCGCATGCCGGTTGCGGCGGAATGAAGTACTACGACCCGAGCCGCTGGGATCCCAAGAAGTATTTCGCCGCACGCGATGCGCAATACCGGGGCACGGTTTCGGTCGGCAGCCTGCAGGAAATCAAGCCCGCAACGGAGGTGCCGGCGCCGGCCGCGAGCGCCGAACCACCGACGCATCGGTAAGGACGTCGCGACAGCTATACTCGTCGCACCAACCCGGGTGACCAGATGTCCCGTCTTGCGTTCGCGATCCTTCTGATCGTCCTTTCCGCTGCACTCGCGGGTTGCGGGCAGAAGGGCCCGCTGGTGCGGCCGGGATCTTCGCCGGCCGCCGGGCATACGGCGCCGGCGCTCGCCTCCACGTCGGCAGGACCCGACACGGTCGATGGCCGCGGACGCTGAGGCGCCGCTTGCAATGCCGCTGCGCTTCAGCAAGATGCACGGGCTCGGCAACGATTTCATCGTGCTGGATGCGCGTTCCCGTCCGCTGCAATTGACCGCGGACCGGGTGCGCGCGATATCCGATCGCCGCACCGGCGTCGGTTTCGACCAGTTGCTGATCATCGAGTCCGCGCGCGACGGCTCGGCCGATTTCGCGTACTCGATCCGCAATGCCGACGGTTCTCCGGCGCAGCAGTGCGGCAATGGCGTGCGCTGTATCGCTGCGTGGCTTCGGCGCGACGGCGCGCTGCACGGGGAAACCGCGCGGCTGCAGGGTCCGGCCGGCGCGGTCGGAGTCAAGTTCCTGGGCGACGGCCGCGTGGCGGTGGACATGGGGGAACCCGTGTTCGATCCGGCGCGTGTTCCGTTCGACGCCCACGGCGAAGCGCAGGCCCATGCATTGGCGATCGACGGCGAAAGCATCGCGATCGGCGCGGTTTCGATGGGCAATCCGCATGCGGTGGTTGAAGTGGACGACGCGTCCGGCGCGCGGGTCGATCGCCTCGGCCCGCTGATCACCGCGCACCCGCGTTTTCCGCGAGGCGCGAACGCGGGATTCGCGCAAGTCCTGGCACGCGATGCGATCCGCCTGCGCGTGCACGAACGCGGTGCGGGCTGGACGCGTGCCTGCGGCACCGGCGCCTGCGCGGCGATGGCCGTGCTGCATCGGCGCGGACTTGTCGACGACAGCGTGCGCGTGGATCTGCCCGGAGGAGAATTGCAGATCGAGTGGCGGGGGGCCGGCCACGCGTTGTGGATGACCGGACCTGCGCAGTTCGTTTTCGATGCGGAACTGGTTGATTGATCCGCCGCGAATCAGCACACTGCGCGCAAACCGCCGGAATGCATGCCATGCCCGAATTGTCACTTAAGGCCGGACTGGAGGCGATGGATGTCGCCGAGTACCTGCGTCGCCATCCGAATTTCCTCAAGGACTTTCCGGACCTGGCGCAGGAACTGGTGATCCCGCGCGAGCACGGCCCCGCGGCATCGCTCACGGCCTATCAACTCGAGGCATTGCGCGCACGCAACCAGGAATTGAACGAGCGGCTGGCGGACCTGATTTCGGTCGCGACCGACAACGAGCAATTGATGGTGCGCGTGCATTCGCTCAACGTAACCCTGTTGCGCGCGAACACGCTGGAGGAAACCTGCCGCAGTTTCGTGGCGGCATTGAACGAGGATTTCGGTACCGATTCCGTGTGCCTGATGCTGTTCCGCGAAGGCGCCGATCTTCCGCGTGCGGAATGGCTGCTGCTCGCGCAAGACAAGGCCGCGCTGCCCGAGTTCGCGGAATTCCTCGCGCGCAACGAGCCGCTGTGCGGGCGACTGGCGCAGGAAAAGCTCGACCGGTTGTTCGGCGATCGCGCGTCGCGGGTGCAATCCTGCGCACTGTTGAAGATCGGCGAGCGCGGCCTGCTGGCGATCGGCAGCGAGGACATCAACCGTTTCCATCCGGGCATCGGCACGATTTTTCTGAAGTTGATCGCGCAGGCACTCGACGCGGCGCTAGCGCGTTTCGATTGAAGCCATGTCCGAGCCGCTCTCCGACGCGGTCAAAAAATTTCTCGCCTATCTGCAGGACGAGCGGCGCTATTCGCCGGCGACGCTGCACAAGTACGCGCAGGAACTGGCCATGCTGCAGGATTGCATGCAAGCGCATGCCCTGACGCGCTGGCGCGATTTGCGCGGAGACCAGGTGCAGGCGCTGGTCGCGGCCGAGCACCGGCGCGGCCTCGAGCCTTCCACGCTGCGCGCCAAACTTTCCGCCTGGCGCAGCTTCTTCAAATTCCTCGCGCGGCGCGGCGAAGTCGGCGTCAACCCGGCCAATGGCGTGCGCTCGCCCAAGGTGCAGCGCAAGCTGCCGCAAGTGCTGGACGTCGATCAGGTTTCGGCGCTGGTCGAAATCGAAGGCGACGATCCGGAAGCCATCCGCGATCGCGCATTGCTGGAACTGCTGTACTCCAGCGCCCTGCGCGTTTCGGAACTGACCAACGTGCGCTGGCGCGACCTGGATCGGGACGAAGGCATGCTGCGCGTCGTCTCGGGCAAGGGCGGCAAGACACGCATCGTGCCGGTCGGCAGCCGTGCGCTGTCGGCGCTGGATGCGTTGCGGGACCAGGAAAACCCGCATCCGGACGATCCGCTGTGGCGCGGACGCAACGGCCAGCCGATCACCACCGGCGCGGTGCGCGCGCGCATCAAGCGCCGCGCCAGGGAACAGGGCGTATGGCAGCGCGTATATCCGCACCTGCTGCGGCATTCCTGCGCCTCGCACCTGCTCGAATCTTCCGGTGACCTGCGCGCAGTTCAGGAACTGCTGGGGCACGCCGACATCGGCACCACGCAGATTTACACACATCTGGATTTCCAGCACCTCGCACGCGTGTACGACGCGGCGCATCCGCGGGCGAAGCGGAAGTGATTGCGCGCGGTTTTTCGGGAGAAACCGCGACCCGCCCGTCACTCGCCGTAGCCGAAGCGTTCCAACCAGGGCCGCACCAGCGGGAGCACGGGCTCGAGCCGATCCCGGTAATTTTTCCACCGTCCCGCCGCGGCTCGGGTCACGGGTCCGGCGACTTGCGCGTAACTGGGCGTGCCGATGAACCGCTTGGCGAGCGCGTGCTGCGCGAAGCCGGCAAATGGAGAAGAGTCTTCGACCCCGAGGAACTGGCCGAGGTGCGCGACCGCCCCATCGAAATCGTCGACGACGGATTCGTAGCGCCATTCCAGCACCCGGGGCTTGAAAACATCGAGATGCCCGCAGCATTGTTCGAACGCATCCGCATATCCGCGTGCCAGCCGCTGCAAGGACGAGCACAGGACCATGAAGGCCGGTGAACGGAACGACTGCATGCTGCAACTGAGCAACACATCGCAAGGATGCCGCAGGCACAGGATGATGCGGGCGGCCGGAAATATCCGCAGGATCATCGGCAGGCACAGCATGTTGAGCGGATTCTTGTCGATGAGACGTTTTTGTCCGAGATCCGGCAACGTGCGATCGACCAGCCGCCAGTAGACGGCGCGCAACTGGTCGGCATCGGTTTGGTCAAGATCCGCGAGGGCGGCCGGATAATGCTGGCCCGCGCGTTCCATGCGCTCGATCAGCTGGTACACGTAGCCGCGCTCGTCCATCGAACGGAATCCCGGATGCGCATCGAGCATCTGCTCCAGCAAGGTGGTTCCGGAGCGCGGAAAGCCGATTACGAAAACAGGACTGCGTTGCGCATCGGGGGCGCTCAGTGGTTTCCAGTTCGAACGAGCATCCGCATCGACCTGGCGCCTCACCATCGGCAAGGGTTGGCTGTCCGGCTTCGACAATTCCGGCGCCACCTGTCGCGCGATATCCATCTGCGCCGCGTGCGCGAACTCGAGCGCTCGCCATGCGGCGCGGTAGCGCGACTGCCGGTCGTACGCAGCAGCCAGGCCGAAGGCGGCGCTCGCGCGGCTTTCGTCGTCACCGGCCAGATCCAGCACGCGCCGGTACAAATCCGCCGCATCGGCATCGCGGCCCTCGCGCATTGCCATCACCGCGTGCGCACGCCACCCGTCGATGCGTACCTGGTCCGCATCGGACGGCAAGGCGTCCAGCGCATTCAGCGGCAACTGCCGCAGCTCGTGCCGTGCGTGCTCAAGCAGATTGTTCCGCTCGTACATTGCGGCGCGCTGGGCCGCGATGCGAAACCGCACCGATTGGGCCGACGGGCCTTCGGGAAGGCGCGCCTGCGCGAGTACCTCCAGCGTCGTTTCCAGCCGGCCCAGCATGGACAGTATCGAGGCCAGGATCAATGCCTGCTCCGCGGGCTGCGGAGGCCAGCCGTCGGCACCCTCCAGCATCGCCTCCTCGCCCTCGACATCACCGCATACATGGCATGCATAGGCGGCCTGCAAACGCGCCTCGACGAACCCTGGCGAGAGTTGCACCGCGTCCAACAGCGCTTCGCGCGCCGCCGACCAGCGCCGCTGCTGGATGCGCAGCAGACCGAGGTTGTAATGCACTTCGGCATCGGCGGGCGCAAGCGACTTCGCTTTCAGGAATGCACGTTCCGATGTCGCGACATTGCCGCTGTGCCGGCTGGCGACGCCCAGATTGTTCCAGTACGCCGAAACCTCCGGACGCATCCTGCACAAGCGCTCGAAGGTCTTCGCTGCCTGCGCATGCCGGTTCGTCCGCTGGTGCGCCAGACCGAGGAGCAACAGAATTCCCTCTTGGTCCATCTCTGTTCCGGACGCCTGCCCGGCGAGGGCGACGACGCGCTCGGGATCGCTCGCGTTCCAGGCATCCGCCATGGACCTGGCAAGTTCATCGGCCGGACTCGGCATACGGTTTCGATCCGTGACGTGCGTAAGCGATTCAGTGTAGCCAACAAAAAGGGCGCCGTTTGCACGGCGCCCTGGTGACTCTTTCCCGTCAGCAACCGCGAGGGTTCAGAACTTCATCGTCGCGCGGGCCCAGTAGTAACGGCCCATCGTGTCGTAGGTGGCGACGTCCGTATTGACCTGACCGTTCTGGTAAATCAGCGGCGGCTGCCGGTCGAAGACGTTGTCGACGCCCACGTCGAACCGCGTGTGGATGGTCGGAACGGCGTAGCCGAGCTGCAGGTCGCTGTACACCACCGAGGCGACCGGCAAGCTGGCATTCGTGGCGGCATCGGCATTGAGCGCAGTCACGCTGCTGACATAACGGGTCCGCCACTGGGCATCCCAGTTGCTGCGATTCCAGCCGAGCGTCACGTTGCCGCGCCAGTGCGAGACGTTGCCGAACTGCGCGTTCCACGTACCGGCCAAATCGGTCGTCGTGGAACCGGGCACTCCCGGCGTCGCGTTGTTCTTGAAGTTCGCAATGTAGCTGGTGGCCAGCCCGACCCTGAAGTCGCCCGGATTGAAGCCACCCATGTCGAAGTGCGGGATTTTGTAGTTCGCAGTGAAATCAATGCCACTGGTGCTCAAGGTGCCGAGGTTGACCACCGGCGTGTCGATATAGAAAACCTGCCCGGGATTCTGGGTGGTTTCGTCCTGTCGGTGGATGAATGGGCAGAACGGGCTGGCGTTGTTGTTGAAACAGGCATTGACGACGGTGATGCCGGAGATCGGCACCAGGGTGTCGTAGAGGTAGATATGCCAGAAATCGAGGCTGGCGTTCAGCCCCGGCAGCCAACTTGGGTCGTAGACCAACCCGAAATCGATCGATTTGCCGTGTTCAGGCTTCAGCCCCCCGTTCACCACGTTCGAACCGGAATAATAGGTGTTGACCTGGGCGATGTCGTTGCCGCTCCAGTTCGGTGGCACGTTCTGGCAGGCCGCCGAGTGCTGAGCCAATTCCTCGGCAGTGAGGCCGACGCAAGGGTCGTTCAAGGTTGGCTGCACCAGCGAACGTCCGTCGTAGAGCTGATCGAGGTTGGGTGCGCGGAATACTTGCGATGCAGTGCCCCGCACCAGCAGGTCCTGTATGGGCCGCCATTCGATCGCGATCTTGCCGTTGGTGGTCGATCCCGCGCTGTTGTAGTTGGAGTAGCGCACGCCCAGGTCCACATTCAACGAATACGCACCGGGCACTTCCGACAACAGGGGAATCAGGGTTTCGGCGAACGCCTCACTGACGTCGTCGCTGCCGCGACCCGGCGAGCCGCAGGCTTCCTGCAGGATGCCGCAAGTCGCGGTGGCGGGATCGAGCACGGCAAACGGATCCACCGTGTAGTTCATGCTCTGTTTGCGATACAGCGCTCCGAGCGCCAACTGCACGTTGCCGGCCGGCAGGGAGAACAGGTCGCCGTTGGCACCCCCGGAAATCTGCCGCATGATCTCGTACTTCTGGTAGACCGCATCGACGGCTCCCACGCCCAGGGCCGAGCCGGTGTCGGCCTGGTCGAAGATGTTGACTCCGGCATCGATGGCCGACTGCAACGCGGGAATGCTGAGTTCGTTGTCATCGCGTTGCGTGCGCGCGGTATGACCGTAATCGAACGTAACGTTCCAGTTCCAGCTTTGGCCCATCTGACCCCGCAAGCCGGCGATGAACTGACCGGTACTGGTGGTGTACGGGTGGATGCGCGTACCGACGCCGGTCAGGCGCGTCTGGAAGGTATATCCGCTGTTGGGATCGCCGGGCAACACGTTCTGGCTGAATGTCACGCCGAACGGATTGAACGGAGCGGTCGAGGGAATGATCAAGCCATCGCCCGTGCCCACCGGGGCGGATGCATCCTGGCCCGCCGAAGTGGTGTGGTTGTAGAACGCATCCACGAAGGCGGTGATGTTGTCGGTCAGGTTGTAGCTGCCGAGCAGGAAGCCGTCGGTGCGCTGCTGGCTGGTCTGTATGTAGTTGAACGCGGCGTAGTTGAACGTATCGCTCGACGTCCGGCATCGATAATCGTCCAGGCTTGTTCCATCCCCGCTCGCCAAGGTGACCTGGTTGAAAGGTGGACAATCGAACCGGCCCGCCAGCGAAGGTGGTATCTGCATGCGGCCCGTCGGGATGGAGCTGGAGCCGGCCACGGTCACCACGCCATCCGAGAGATACAGCTGCGCCTTCGAGTAGTCGCGCCGGGTGGCGGGCACCGCGTCGTACTTGTTGTAGTTGATGCCGCCGACCAGATTGAACTTGTCCGTCGTGTGGCCCATCGTGATGCTGAGGCCATGTCGCTGGCCGTCGCCGTGACCGGAGATGCCGTCGTTGACGCTGACCTCGGCGCCGTCGAAATCGTGGCGAAGGAAGATGTTGACCACGCCGCCGACGGCATCGGAACCGTAAGTCGTGGAGGCGCCCTCGGTCAACACGTCTATTTTCTGGATCATGTTCTCGGGGATGAGATTCATGTCCGCGTTGAGCATGCGCTGGCCGTCGATCAGCACCAGGGTGCGGCCCGTACCGAGCCCGCGCAACGAGACGCGCGAAGCGCCATCGCCACCTTCGGTCAGCGGCGAGGCCACGCCGCCACCGTTGCTGTTGTTGCTGGGATTGGTCGCGTTGCCGGCTATGCTCGGCAGTTGCTGCAGCACATCGCCCACGGTCGGCTTGCCGGAGCTGGTGATGTTCTGGCGGTCGACCGTGGTCACCGGGCTGGCCGTCTCGAGATCGACGCGCCGGACCAACGATCCGGTGACGACCACCGTTTGCAGCGTTTTGGGCTGGCCCTGGGCCTGGCTCTGGTCGGTCTGGTCCTGGCTGTTCGTGGTCTGGTTCGGCGATTGCTGGGCTTGGGCCAGGCCTGCAACAGCGACGACACTTGCCGCGAGACCGACGCGCACAGCCAGCGACAAACGTTTCATTCTGTGGATCATTGGGAACTCCCCAGCAAGTACGGAACAACCAAGCGCGTCCACTGGGGCGTACCGGGGCATCGGTACAAAGCACTCCAAATGTGCCGCGCGCCAATCCTCTGTTGTATAACCGCGATTTAACGATACTCGACGCTGAAAGATCGCGCAATAAAGATCACGCGGGGCAACCGTTCTTGCAACGACCTCATCCACTTCGGACATGTGCGCCTGACTGCGTCGACGGAAGAACGATCCAGCGCTTGATCCCGCGCCCGCAGGGTGCCTCGCGATGGCGGCTCCCGCTGTTTTGCCACGCTGCGGTCGAGCGCTTGCCATCCGCTCTGCTAGGCCCCATCTTTTGCCGTCCCCACCCGATGCAAGGCCACTATGGAATCCTTCCACGCCACTACCATCCTGTCCGTGCGCCGGGGCGGCAAGGTCGTCCTCGGCGGCGACGGTCAGGTGACGCTTGGCAATACGGTGGTCAAGGCCAATGCCAGGAAGATCCGCCGTCTGGGCAAGGATGAGAACGTGCTGGCAGGTTTCGCCGGCGCCACGGCGGATGCCTTTACCCTGTTCGAGCTTTTCGAGGACAAGCTCTCCAGGCACAGCGGGCAATTGACGCGGGCCGCGGTGGAGCTCGCGAAGGAGTGGCGCACCGATCGCCGACTGGGCCGACTGGAAGCGATGCTCGCAGTGGCAGACAAGGACACCTCGCTGCTGATCTCGGGCAACGGCGACGTGCTGGAGCCCGAGCACGGACTTATCGCGATCGGTTCCGGAGGTCCGTACGCGCAAGCGGCGGCGCTGTCGCTGCTGCAGAACTCCGATCTCGACGCGCGCACGATCGTCGAAAAGGCGCTCGGCATCGCGGGCGACATCTGCATCTATACCAATCGCAACGTGACCATTGAAGAGCTGTGAACCGTCGGCCATGGGCCGCGAAAGCGTGCTCTTCCGGCTCAACGGTTCACGGTTGATGGCTCACCTTTATCGAAAGCGACCCCATGTCTGAATTGACCCCAAGAGAAATCGTCAACGAGCTCGACCGCTACATCATCGGCCAGAACGACGCCAAGCGCGCGGTCGCCATCGCGCTGCGCAACCGCTGGCGGCGCATGCAGATCGATCCGGATTTCCGCGACGAGGTCACGCCGAAAAACATCCTGATGATCGGTCCGACCGGCGTGGGCAAGACCGAGATCGCGCGCCGCTTGGCGACGCTCGCGAATGCGCCTTTCGTGAAAGTGGAAGCGACCAAGTTCACCGAGGTCGGCTACGTCGGCAAGGACGTGGACCAGATCGTGCGCGATCTTGCGGACGTGTCGTACAAGTTGACGCGCGACCAGGCCAAGGCACGCGTGCAGTCCCAAGCGGAGGAGAACGCGGAGGAACGCATCCTCGATGCGCTGCTGCCGCAGCGCAGCGGCTGGGACGCGCAGCCTCCGAGCGAGACCGACACCGCTACGCGCCAGAAATTGCGCCGCCAATTGCACGAGGGCGCGTTGGACGATCGCGAAATCGAGCTGGAGTTCTCCGCCAACGTCGGCGTGGAGATCATGGCGCCTCCGGGCATGGAGGAGATGGGCCAGCAGTTGCGCTCGATGTTCCAGAACCTGGGCGGCGGCCGTACGCAGAAGCGAAAGCTGAGCATCAAGGCCGCGCGACCGCTGCTGATCGACGAGGAGGCCGGGAAGCTGCTCAACGACGACGAGCTGCGCGCGCAGGCGATCGCCAATTGCGAGCAGAACGGCATCGTCTTCATCGACGAGATCGACAAGGTCGCGCAGCGCAGCGACTGGGGCGGCGCGGGCGTATCTCGCGAAGGCGTGCAACGCGACCTGCTGCCGCTGGTGGAAGGCTCGACCGTTTCCACCAAGTACGGGCCGATCAAGACAGACCACGTGCTGTTCATCGCCTCGGGCGCGTTCTCGCTGGCCAAGCCTTCGGACCTGATTCCGGAGTTGCAGGGCCGCTTGCCGATCCGTGTGGAATTGTCGGCGCTGTCGGTCGCCGACTTCGAGCGCATCCTGCGCGAGCCCCACAACGCGTTGACCAAGCAGTATTCGGTACTGCTGGCGACCGAAGGCGTTACCCTGGATTTCGCCGAGTCGGGCATCTCCCGCCTGGCCGAGGTGGCCGCGCGGGTCAACGAGCGCACGGAGAACATCGGCGCCCGCCGCCTGCACACCGTGATGGAACGACTACTGGAGAAGGTCTCTTTCGAAGCTGCTGACAAAAGCGGCGAAAAATACACGATCGACGCCGAATTCGTGGATAAAAACCTGAAAGACCTCGCCGCGGACGAGGATCTGTCGCGCTACATCCTTTAGCCGGCTTGACCGGTCGGCTAAACTTGCCGTCATGAGCAACGTGATCCAACTCCGCAACACCGGTCCCCGCCAGCAACTGCGCGCGGCCATGCAGCGGGGCGAACTTGTACGCGTGTGGCGCGGCAACCTCGAGGACGGCAGCTTCTGCGGTTATGTCGCAGGCCTTGGCATGGAGTTCCTGCTGCTGTGGGTGGTCGGCGACCAGATCGGCTTCGATGGTTTGTACGCGATGCGCCTGCGCGACATCACCGAGGTCGAAGCGCCGGAAGGCCATCACGCCTTCATCGGCAAGGCGCTGACGATCCGCCGGATCTTCCCGCGTCTGCCGCGCGATTTTCCGCTGGATTCCATCGACCAGGTCGTGCGCGCTGCCGCCGAACACGCAGCGGTGATGGGGGTGCACGTCGACAGCGAGGAAGAGACCGAGGTCTGCTACATCGGCCGGCTGCTGAACATCGAGGAAGACGGCTTCAACCTGCAGGAAATCACGCCCGACGCGGAATGGCTGCGTGAGCCTTCCTTCTTTGCCTGGGACGAGGTCTCCACCATCAGTTTCGATGATCCTTACGCGCAGGTCCTGCTCGATGTGGCGGGGCAGTGGCCGCGGATCGACCAGATCGGGTCGAGCAGCGGGCGGGCGTAGTTATCCCGCGGGAACTCGGGCATGAATTCCGGAGTCCTTCTCCGCATCTGCGAGTGGCGCAAGAAAAACGTGCGGCGCGGATTCGCGCACTAAACTCCGTGGATGCCCTCGCCGCACCCCACCGACATCATCCTCCACCGCGCCTCCCGGACCCTCGAAGTCGCATTCAACAGCGGCGAGCGCTTCAACCTGCCTTGCGAGTACCTGCGCGTGCACTCGCCTTCCGCGGAAGTGCAGGGCCATGGCCCGGGCCGGCACGTCCTCATCGCCGGCAAGCGTGACGTCAACATCGACGCGATCGAACCGGTCGGCAACTACGGTGTGCTGCTGCGTTTCTCCGACGGCCACGCCACCGGGATCTTCTCGTGGAGCACGTTGTACGAACTCGGCATCGACCAGGAACGCAACTGGAAGGCATATGTGGACGCGCTGGAGGGAAGCGGGTTGAAGCGCGACCGCCCATGATGTCCTGTCACTGTTTTGCCAACAATGCCGCCCGCCGTTCAAGACTTTCCTTCGGCCAGCATTTTTCGCGGTCGTAGTACTCGTGCATTGCCGGGACGTTGTCCGGCAGGATCACCCACGGCTGTTTTGACATCGTGAAGATGTGGATGTCGGGTGGAAAGCGATCGGGATCGTCCAGCGTGCCGACGCGGATGAACGTGAAAATGTCGCCGCCACCGGGGTAGTGGCTCCACAACGCGATACGGCACTGCGGGCAGCGCGCTACCTTCTGGCCCTTGCCGCTGTTGGACGGCGTCAGCACCATATCGAGCTCGCCACTCAGCAGCTGCACGCGCTCGGTTTCGACAAGCGCATTCATCACAAATGCCGAGCCGGTTTCGCGCTGGCACCAGCGGCAATGGCAACAGTGCACGAACAGGGGCGTGCCCAGCATGCGGTAACGGACGGATTTGCAGTCGCAACCGCCGGTGAACGTTTCCAGCTGAGTGTCCATCAAATCGCTCCAGCCGAAGTTTCTCGCCGAGGTGAAAAAAGCAGACTGCGGCAAGCAACCGTCCGTGGTGCGGGGCGCCGGCCCGGCCATCCTTGGCCGGCCGCTCAGCCGAGCACGCGATGCGATTCAACGCATCGCGTCAGCGCTCGGCTTCGCCCGCGGCGAACAACGCGTCCAGGTCTTCCTCGTCGAATGCCAGCTTGTCGCGGGTGCCGCCGCCTTCCAGCACGGCCTGGGCGAGTTCGGCCTTGCGCGCCTTCAGCGCTTCGATGCGTTCCTCGACGGTGCCTGCGCAGATCAGGCGATAGACGAACACCGGCTTGTCCTGGCCGATGCGGTGCGCGCGATCGGAGGCCTGCGCTTCCGCGGCCGGGTTCCACCACGGGTCGTAGTGGATCACGGTGTCGGCGGCGGTGAGGTTCAGGCCCACGCCACCTGCTTTCAGCGACAGGAGGAACAGCGGCACTTCGCCGTCCTGGAACTTGCGCACGGGTTCGGCGCGGTCGCGGGTGTCGCCGGTAAGCGTGACGTATTTCAGGTGCCGGCGATCCAGTTCGCGCGCGATCAACGCCAGCATCTCGGTGAACTGCGAGAACAGCAGCACGCGCCGACCTTCCGACACCAGATCCGGCACCATGTCCATCAGCAGTTCGAGCTTGGCCGATTCGCGCACGCCGCGCGCGGCTTCCAGCTTCACCAGCCGCGGATCGCAGCACGCCTGACGCAGTTTCAGCAGCGCGTCCAGCACGATGATCCCACTGTGCTCGATGCCGCGCTGGCGGATCACCTCGCGCAATTCATCGGCCAGTGAAACGCGCAGCGACTCGTAGAGTTCGCGCTGGCGGCCGGACAGCGCGACGCTGCGGGCGATCTCCGTTTTCTCCGGCAGCTCCTTCGCGACCTGCGACTTGGTGCGGCGCAGGATGAAGGGCGCCAGCCTGTGATTGAGGCGCGCCTGGCATTCCTGATCGTTCTGACGTTCGATGGGAATCCGGTAGTGCTTGCGGAACGCCCCTTCATCGCCGAGCAATCCCGGCACCGCCAGGTCCATTTGCGACCACAGTTCGCCCAGGTGGTTTTCCAGCGGCGTCCCGGTCATGCACACGCGGCGTGCGGCCGCGATCGACAACAGTGCACGCCGCGCCTGCGTGCGCGGATTCTTGACCTGCTGCGCTTCGTCCAGAACCACCACCGCGAACGGCTGTTCGCGCAGGACGGAAAGATCGCGCGGCAGCAAGGCGTAACTGGTCAGGATCACGTCGTGCCCGGCCAGCCGGTCGAAACTGCGCACGCGTTCTGGGCCGTGCAGCGTCAACAATTTCAAGGTCGGTGCGAAGCGCTTGGCTTCGGCCTGCCAATTCGGGATCAGGCTGGTCGGCGCGACGATCAGCGCCGGCTGCGTCAGCGCGCTGCCGGCCTTCAGCGCCAGCAGATGCGCCAGCAATTGCACGGTCTTGCCCAGACCCATGTCGTCGGCGAGCACGCCGCCCAGGCCCGCCTCGGCCAAGGCGTTCAACCAGCGCAGGCCCTCGCGCTGGTACGGACGCAGCTCGCCCGCGAATTCGGGCGGAATCGCATCGGATGCGTGCGCCGCGGCTTCGCGCAGACGCGTGGTGAACCCGGTCAGCTCCTTCGGCGCTTCCAGCATGCCGCGGTCTTTCGGCAGCGCCTGCGCGAACTCCTCGAGGCGCCCCGCCTGCACGCGCGGCAGCCGCAATTTCTCGCGCGGACGTTGCAGGTATTCGGCGAGTGGCGCGAGCAAGGCACGCAGCACCGACAGCCGCACCGGCACGCGGCGACGCTCGTCCACCGGCGCATACCACACCGCGTCTTCGGTTTCGTTGGGCGGCGGCGCCAGCGCCAGCGTGTGCTCCGACAACGCGCGGCCAACGGCCGGCAGGAGGTTCACGCGCTGACCGTCGACCTCGATGCCGATTTCGAAATCGAATGCATCGCCGCCCTTTTCCTCGGTCGCCACGCCGTACCACTTGGGCGGACCTTCAAGGACCTCGAACGGGAACGTCGAGGCGTAGTCCACGTTGAAGCCGTCGCTCTCGAGTTTTTCGCGCAACGACAACCACCGCGCGGGCGTGTTGACTTCCAGTGCACCCGCGTAGCCCTTGCCGGGGAACAGCCAGGCGTCTTCCGGCAACGCGTCCGCCATGTCCCATGGCAAGCCCTCGCAATCCACCGCGGGTGCCAGGCCGAATCCTTCCAGGCGTTCCATCGTCGCCAATTCGTCGGCGCGCTTGCGAGCGATCTCGACGAGTTTGCCGTCGCGCACGCGCCGCACCAGCGGTTCGCCGCCGCGCCCCGGCAATTTTTCGCCACCGTAGTCGAATGCCAGCCGCGCATAGGCAAGCGGCGGCGTTCCCGCGCCGATGCGTGCATGACGCGTCAGGGCGTGCAAGGTCAGAACCGGTTTCGGTGCAAGTTCCGCGCGTTCCACCGCTGCAAACGCGCGCGGCGCGGGAATGCGTTTTTCGTGGGGCGACGATTGGATCGCCTGTGCGAGCGCGTCGCCGTATTCCGGTGACAATGGCGGCGCGTCCAGCCAGACGACTTCGTCGAAGGAATGTTGGAACTGGCCGATCTCGGCGCGCTCCGGCGCGAGATACCACAGCCCGCCCACGCGCAGCAGCCGTTCGGAATCTGGCAGTTCGGGCAAAAGGCGCTGACGCCCATCCGGTTCCATCTGCCAGTGCCAACGCAGTTCCCGCGGCTCGCCGCAGGTCAGTCGCAAACCCGCCACGCCTCCGAGCAGGCAGGGAGCGCTGCCCAGGATTTCCGCCAGCAGCGCGTCACCGAATTCGCCCGAAAGATGGGCATAGGAGCGGCCCTTGCGTTGCGTCTGCGGCAAGCCCAGCACGCCCGCGGCCAAGCGCAACATCGGCCCGGGCAGGCCGGCCTGCGTCAGCTGTTTGGGATCGAGCGGCACCGCGCGGCCCAACCGCCCGCCGGGCACGGGCTCCAGCAGCACCGGCGCGACCTCGACACGCGCCACGGGCGGCGCGTCGTTCACCAACTCCAGCAGGAACCCGAGCACGGAACCGGAAGTCGTGCGCCGCATGGGTACCGGCTCGGCGAGCAGGCGACGCCACGCCGAGGGCAAGGTGCCAGCCTTTTCCTGCGCGCGCGTCGGCGCGTCGGGCGCTGTTTGCGTCGAGGCGTTGCGGCTTGGCATGCGCGCAGTCGGCCGAGCGTAAAAGAGCCGAGCATAGCTCGGCCGGGAGCCGGCCGCATCAAGTACGGAACAGATGCTCCGGGTATTCCGGCTTGCGTTCGCGCGCAAGCAGCGCGTGCAGGGCGTCGGTGGGCGTCATCTCCCCGCGCAGGACGAGTTGCACGTGCTTCGAAATCGGCAGGTCGAGTCCGTGGCGATCCGCCAGGCGCACCACCTCGTCGGCCGTCACCGCGCCTTCGACGACCTGTCCGATTTCCTGCAATGCCTGCTGCAGCGGCACGCCGCGTCCGAGCGCCACGCCGAAGCGGTGGTTGCGCGACAACTCGCCGGTGCAGGTCAGCACCAGGTCGCCAAGACCGGACAGGCCCATCAGCGTTTGCGCCTGTGCGCCCAGCGCCGCGCCCAGCCGCAGCATCTCGTTCATGCCGCGCGTGATCAGGCCCGCGCGCGCATTCAGACCCAGCCGCATGCCGTCCGCGACGCCTGTGGCGACAGCCAACACGTTCTTCATCGCGCCGCCCAGTTCCGCGCCGAGCATGTCGTTGCCGGTGTAGGCGCGGAAGTTGTTGGAATGCAGCAATTCGGCGACGCGATGCGCGAAGGCATCATCGTAGGAATGCACCGTCACCGCGGTCGGCAGACCCGCCGCGACTTCGCGTGCGAAGGAGGGGCCGGTGACGACGGCGTTCGCGGTTCCGGGCAGGCGCTCGGCAACCACTTCGTGCAGGAATCGTCCGGTACCGGGTTCGAATCCCTTGGTCGCCCACGCATAACCCGCGCCTTCGCTCAACAGTGGCGCGGCTTCCTCCAGCATTTCGTGGAAGGCATGGCTGGGAACCGCGACCAGCGCGAGATCCGCACCGGCCAGCGCTGAACGCAGATCCGGTTCGAACGCCAGCCCCGCCGGCAATTCCATGTCCGGCAGATAGCGCGCGTTGCGATGCGCGCCGGCGATGGCGGCAAGCGCGCGCGCGTCGCGTCCCCACAGCGTGGCGCGCGCGCCGTTGCGGCTCAGCAACGCCGCGAGCGCGGTTCCCCAGGAACCGGCGCCGAGGACGGCGACGGTCGCCCCCTGCGTCATCGGATCAGGCGTTCAACGCCGGCGCGTCGCCGCCTGCGTCGCGCTGCATCTGCTCGGCGTACAGCGCGTCGAAATTGATCGGCTGCAGCAGCAGCGGCGGGAACCCGCCGTTCTGCACCAAGTCGGAAACGATCTGCCGCGCGTACGGAAAAAGCACGTTCGGGCAGTAACTGCCCAGCACCGCATTGAGTTCGTCCTGCGAAAACCCGATCACCGCGAACAGGCCCGCCTGCTGCACCTCGGCCAGGTACGCGGTACGCTCGTTGAGCGTGCAGGTGACGGTGAGCGTGAGCATCACTTCGAAGTTGCCGTCGGCGACCGGGGTGGCCTTGTGGCTCAGGTTCAATTGCACCTGCGGCTGGCCTTCTTCGCGGAACACGGCCGGCGCGTTGGGCACCTCGAAGGAGGCGTCGCGCACGTAAATCTTCTGCAAGGCCAGTTGCCGCTGCTGCGGCGCGGCCGCGCCATTGCCTTCGGCCGAGGTCTGTTCTGCCATGGTCTTATGAACTCCGCGGGAATGTCGGGATACAGAAGCGGAATTGTGGCACGGATGCGGGCCGGCTGCATCCCGCATTGCCGTTCCTGCCGGGCCTCTGCTATTCTCTCCGGCTTGATTTTCGTCGACCCGGCATTCCGATCCGGGCATCCCGCCGACGCGAGGCGGGTCGCAAGCGGCGCCCTTCCGGCATTCGCGCAAATATACCCTGGCCGGGCCGACGTCTCGCGGGCTACGCGGGACCCTCGAGGAGAATGATCATGGCGCGAGTGTGCCAGGTGACAGGCAAGGGCGTGATGAGCGGCAACAACGTCTCTCACGCCAACAACAAGACCCGGCGGCGCTGGCTGCCCAATCTGCACGAGCGCAGGTTCTGGGTTCCCAGCGAAAAGCGCTGGGTGAAACTGCGCGTGTCCAGCAAGGCGCTGCGCACCATCGACAAGAACGGCATCGAATCCGTGCTGGCCGAGCTGCGCGCCCGCGGCGAAAAGATTTGAAAAGATTTAAGGAGTCCGAACATGGCAAGCAAACGCGACAAGATCCGCCTGACCTCCTCGGCCGGCACCGGCCACTTCTACACCACCGACAAGAACAAGAAGAACACCCCGGACAAGATGGAAGTGAAGAAATACGACCCCGTCGTCCGCAAGCACGTGATCTACAAGGAAGGTAAGATCAAATGAGCGCTTGAGGCGCTCACCGAAAAAAAACCCGCCATTCGGCGGGTTTTTTGTTGCTCAATTTGATTGATGAGCGGTCACGCCCTCGCCACCGCGTAGCGCTTCAATCTCGCGGCGTATTCGGCCAGCAGCCGGTTGCCGCTCATCTCCGCTTCGCGGATCCATTGCTGCAATGCGGCCAGCGCCGATTCCGGCTTGCGCTGCTCGATCAGCGCGGCCAGCCGCGCGCGGTAATCGACCACGGTACGCAGTCGCGGACGCTTTTCGATCGCGGCATCCAGTCGGCTGCGGGCCTCGGAGTCGAGCCACCGGCCGCCATCGGCGAGCGCGCGGCGCAGGCGGCGCGGCAATTTGTTGCGCAGGTTCGTGCCGGCGCTCATCGCTTCCTCGCGCAGCGTCGGCTTGATCACCAGCTTGTAGTAGTCGGTCATCGCCTGGAAACGGTGGGTCAGCAATGCCTTCAACGTCTCGGCATCCGGCAGGCTGACGTTCGGGCGGACGTCCAGCGATGGCGCGACGCGCAGAACCTTCGCGAGCCCGAGCTTCTGCAAGCCGCAGATCACCGCCCAGCCGATGTCGAATTCGAAGCGGCGCAGCGCGAAACGCGCCGAGCTGGGAAATGCATGATGATTGTTGTGCAGTTCCTCGCCACCCACCCAGAATCCCCAGGGGATGAGGTTGGTCGCGGTATCGGCGGTTTCGAAATTGCGATAACCCCACCAGTGCCCGATGCCGTTGACCACGCCCGCGGCCCAGACCGGAATCCACAGCGCAAGCACCGCCCAGACCGCCATGCCGCCGACGCCGAACAGCGTCACGCAGACGATCGCCATCAGGGTCGGACCCCAGGTGGAATGCTTCGCATAAAGGTGGCGCTCGAGCCAGTCGTCGGGTGTGCCGCGGCCATACTTTTCCAGGTCGGCCGCGTTGGCAGTCGCCTCGCGGTACAGTTCGACGCCCTCGAAAAACACCTTGCGGATGCCGTAAATCTGCGGGCTGTGCGGATCTTCCGCGGTTTCCGTGTGGGCGTGGTGCTTGCGGTGTACCGCGACCCACTCCTTGGTAACCATACCGGTGGTCAGCCAGCTCCAGAAGCGGAAGAAATGCGCCACCGCTGGATGGAAATCCACGCCGCGATGCGCCTGCGAACGGTGCAGGTACAAGGTCACCGCGAAAATGGTGAGTTGGGTAGTGACCAGCAGGAAAAGGACGATGCCGAGCCAGCCGGATCGGGAGAGGCCGTGACTGGCGAAGTTGAGCAAGGTGTCGATCATTGAATCCAGTACCGCGGACGGACGTCCGCTCAGGGGGTGCGAAGGATGTGCAGGAATGATGCCGGGGAACGGCCCCAGTTTAGGGGAACGCTCCGCCACCCGCCACCCGGTTGTGATGGGGATATGCGGCCCGCCACAATGCGTTGCAAGTTGTACCCGGGAACGCCGTCACATGCCTTCAGCTTCGCCTTTGCTCCAGCTCGAGCACGTCAGCCGGCGCCTGGCCGGCCGGCAGGTCGTCGACGACGTGACCTTCAGCGTCGCCCGCGGGGAGGTCCTGGGGCTGCTGGGCGTCAATGGCGCGGGCAAGTCCACGACGCTGGCGATGATCGCGGGCGTGCTGGCGCCCGATGAGGGCACCGTGAAGCTCGATGGCCGCGATCTGCACGATCGTTCCGTGCGCGCCCGCATCGGCTACCTGCCCGAAAACGTGCCGCTGTGGCCGGAATTGACGGTGCACGAATATCTGGATGCCTGCGGCCGCTTGCGCGGCATGGATCGCGCGGCGCGCAAACGATCGATC
>Ga0207707_10000130_pt1 | contig 77776 bp, 58 predicted proteins | sample KBSC83BmetaG_FD_184336 | JGI IMG/M metagenome (GOLD analysis project Ga0207707, IMG submission 184336) | Corn rhizosphere microbial communities from Kellogg Biological Station, Michigan, USA - KBS C8-3B metaG (SPAdes) (version 2) | ecosystem: Host-associated > Plants > Roots > Rhizosphere ... | reverse complement strand
CGCGGATATCGGCAACCAGGGCAATCCTGCTCTGAAGCCCTACATTTCGGAGAACATCGACCTGGGAGTGGAGTACTACACCGGGCAGGAGGGATACCTCAGCGCAACTGCCTTCAGAAAGCGACTCACCGGGTTCACTGCGAACCAGAACACCACGTTCCCGTTCTCGTATCTCGCGCAATACGGCATCACCTACGCCACGTTGACGCAGCAGCAGCAGAAACAGATCGACGCGCGCGGCGGCCCGGATGCGGCGAACATCGTGCTGACGGAGCAGGTGAACGCCAGCGGCGCGCTGACGGTCAACGGCTATGAGTTCAACTGGGTGCAGCCCCTGGACTTCCTGCTGGATCGCTTCAATCTGGATGGGTTCGGCTTCCAGGCCAACTACACTCTCGTGGATCAGCATGGCACCGGGGCTGCCCCGGCGACCGCGTTGGGCGTGGCGCCGCACACCTACAACGTGACCGGCTACTACGAGCACGGGCCGTGGGAGTTCCGTATCTCGACCGTGTTCAACGAGGGATCCCAGATCGCCGCGCTCAACCAGAACGGCATCCCGCTGGCGGGGCTGTATAGCGCGAACTATACGGAATGGGACTTCTCATCGATCGTGGATTTGTCCAAGCTACTGGGCTGGAGCCACGAATTCCAGCTCACCTTCGATGCCACCAATCTCTTCGATGCGAAGCTGCGCCAGTACTTCCAGTTCACGAACGCCACGTTCACTGAGTACAACCCAGGCCGCACGCTCATGGTCGGGTTCCGCGGCAAGTTCTGAGCTCGACTCCCCGGAGGGACCAGGGATGGTCCCTCCTGACTCTCTACTCTCGATGGGCCAGCCTTCCGCAGCCGCCGCGCCGGGGCGCTCATGGTAGCCGGCGGACTCAGCAGCGAGGGCGTCTCCGCCGCGATGGGCAGATACCGATGGCGCATCTGCGCGCTGCTATTCGCGGCAACGACCATCAACTACGTCGACCGCGGCGTGCTCGCCGTTCTCGCCCCGACGCTCGGCCACGTCATCGGGTGGAGCGAGCAGCAATACAGCTACATCGTAGACGCGTTCCAGGCGGCCTACGCGATCGGGATGCTGTGCGCTGGCGCAGTGATCGATCGAATAGGCACGCGCATCGGGTACGCGCTCGCGATCTGCATCTGGAGCGTCGCTGCGATGAGCCACTCGCTGGTGCGCACGGTGCTCGGGTTCGCGCTCGCTCGTTTTTTCCTGGGGCTCGGGGAGTCGGGTAACTTTCCGGCCGCCATCAAGACGGTGGCGGAATGGTTTCCCCATCGCGAGCGGGCCCTGGCCACCGGCATTTTCAACGCCGGGTCGAATATCGGGGCCATCGTGGCGCCGCTGGTGGTTCCGTGGGTCACGGTGACCTGGGGTTGGCCGTATGCCTTCGTGTTCACCGGTGTGCTCAGTGCCACCTGGCTCGTCATATGGCTGACGACCTATCGCACTCCCGAGCGCCATCCACGGGTCTCAACGCAGGAGCTCGCCTTCATTCGCAGCGACCCGGCCGAAGCGCGGGAGAAAATCCCGTGGGTGCGCCTGCTCGGGGTCCGGCAGACCTGGGCGTTCGCCGTCTCCAAGCTGCTGACCGATCCGATCTGGTGGTTCTACCTGTTCTGGCTGCCGAAGTTCCTCCACACCCAATATGGATTGAGTCTGACGGAGCTCGGGCCGCCCCTGATCGCGATCTACCTGATGTCGGACGCCGGCAGCATCGCCGGAGGGTGGATCGCAGGACGGTTCATCAGGCGCGGCTGGTCGGTCAACCGGGCGCGCAAGAGCGCGATGCTCATCTGCGCGCTCGCGGTGGTTCCGATCGTCATCGTCCCGGGGCTCCACGATCAGTGGGCTGCGGTCGCCCTGTTGGGTCTCGCCACGGCGGGACACCAGGGTTGGTCTGCCAACGTCTTCACGCTCACTTCGGACATGTTTCCGACGCGCGCCGTCGGGTCGGTGGTCGGCCTGGGCGGATTCGCGGGGGCAGTGGGTGGAGTGTGCGTCTCGACCGTGGTCGGATTTCTGTTGCAGACCACCGGTAGCTACATTCCGGTGTTCATCATGGCCGGCTCGGCATACCTGCTGGCCCTCGCCATCATTCACGGCCTCAGTCCGCGCCTGGAGCCGGCGCAATTGATATGACCTCATTCGGCGCGGGCGCAGGGGCCGACGACGGTGCCCACGAAGCCTCCGGCAACGTCGGTGCTCAGGAAGGAGCCGTCATCGTTGTCCTTGAAAGACTTCCAGCCGCCCCGGTCCTCGTCGTAGAAGAACGAGTAGCGGCCGGCGTTTGCGCTGATGCGCAGCTTGATGAGATTGCGCGGCTTGAGCGCCATCTGGCCCAGCGTCTGCGTCTCCTGGCCGCTTTTTCGTTCAAGGAACAGTTGCGGACCGGCGTCCGTGTGGCGTACGCCGAAGAAGTACCAGAACTTCTCGTTCTGAAACGCCGCCAGCCCGGCTGCCACGCCTGCGGATGTGGGCAGCTCGAGCGAGGTGCTGGCATCGAACGAAAGGTGTTGCTGCCTGCGTGCGAGGAACGAGGGGTTGCCCAACGCGTCGAGCGACGCCTGCTGCGGATGAATCGTCAGCCAGCCAGGCCGGCTGCGCAGATCGACCCAGGGCGCCTTCTCGTCCGGAACCCGTACGTACAGCCACTCCGGCCGCACCGTACCGGAGTCGAAGTCGTCGCGCCACGTGAAGTTCCCTGTCGTCGGAGGCGCGTTGGGCTCCTCGTTGGGAAGGGCGGGGGCGTTTGCGATGTAAGGGATCGTTTTATGGTGATCCAGGATCACCGGCCAGCCGTGTCGCCATTGCACCCGGAGGAGGTAGGTCTCCCGCCCCGTGTTGTAATGGACCTTGCCGTAGACACGCGAGGCCAGGAACACGGCCCACCAGGTGCCGTCGGGGGCCTCGACCAGATCGGCATGACCCGCGTTTGCGATCGGGTCGGGGCGATCGGGCGGCAGGTCGCGTTGTGTGAGTATCGGATTGCCGGCGTACGGCTCGAACGGTCCCCACGGCGAACGACTGCGCAACACCACTTCCGAGTGCTGCGTGCTCGTGCCGCCTTCGGCGCACATCAGGTAATACCACCCAGCATGGCGATACAGGTGCGGTCCTTCGATCCAGATGGGCTTCTTCGCGAAGTCGACACCGCCGTTGACCAGCACCTTGCGGGGACCGAAGAGCTTGTGAGCCGTGAGGTCGATCTGCTGGATCCAGATCGCGCGATGCCCTTCGTACAGAGCCTTGCCGGGCGGCGGCCCATTGTTCAACACGTAGGTCTTGCCATCTTCGTCGAAGAACAACGACGGGTCGATGGCGCCCTCGAGCTGCGGGAGCCAGATCGGATCGGACCACGGCCCGGCCGGATTGCTCGTCGTCGAGATGAAGTTGCCACCGGAGTCTTCCGCGGTGTTGATGACGTAGAACACACCTGTGTGAAACGAGATCGCCGGGGCGAACACGCCTCGCGAGACGCTCAGTCCGTTGAATTTGAGCTCACCCGGGCGGTCGATGACGTTGCCGATCTGGCGCCAATGCACGAGGTCGCTGCTTTCGAAAACAGGGATGCCCGGAAAGTAGGTGAACGTGGAGTTGACCAGGAAGAAGCGCTTGCCCGCGCGCGTGAGGCTCGGATCCGGGTAGAAGCCGGCAAGAATGGGATTGCGGTAGCTGCCGTGCGGGAGCGGGTCGGAGAACACGGCGTCGTGGCCTGTGTATTCGAACCAGTCGAAGGCGACGGCGGGCGCTTGCGCCCAGGCGGCGAAGGGGACGAGGATCAGCGCGGCGGTCAGCGCGGCGGCTGCACTCGTAGCTCGGATTATCTTTTGTAGGAGCATGGGGAATGGCTGAGACGCAAGGTTCGAGACGCGACCGTACGATTACAGCGGCCAAGGTGATTGTCACCTGTCCCGGGCGCAATTTCGTCACGTTGAAGATCGAGACGCGCTCGGGCGTATACGGTCTCGGCGATGCCACCCTCAACGGTCGCGAGCTGGCGGTTGCCGCTTACTTGCAGGAGCACGTGGTTCCCAATCTCATCGGCCGCGATGCGGGACGCATCGAAGATACGTGGCAGTTCCTGTATCGCGGTGCGTATTGGCGTCGCGGCCCGGTGACCATGACGGCCATTGCCGCGGTCGATGTCGCGCTGTGGGACATTGTGGCGAAGCTTGCGGGCATGCCCTTGTACCAGATGCTCGGAGGCCGCTCGCGAGAGGGCGCACTGGTCTACGGTCACGCAAATGGCAAGGACATAGACGAGGCCAGTGCCGAGGTCGGGCGTTACATTCAAATGGGCTACAAGGCGGTTCGTGTCCAGAGCGGCGTCCCGGGAGTGAAGAAGCCATACGGTGTCTCCAGCACCAAGAACGCTTACGAGCCTGCGGAAAGCGCTTTGCCGCTGGAGACCGAGTGGTCGACGCCCCAGTATCTGCTTACCGTTCCGAAGCTGTTCGAGAAGTTGCGCGCCGATCACGGGCCGGACGTCGAGCTGCTGCACGACGTGCATCACCGGCTCACGCCCACGGAAGCCGCGCGCCTGGCCCGCGACCTGGAGCCCTATCGCCTGTTCTGGCTCGAGGATGCCACGCCTGCCGAGAATCAGCAGTCGTTCGAGATGATTCGCAAGCACTCGGTGACTCCGCTGGCCGTCGGGGAGGTCTTCAACTCCCTGTGGGATTGCAAGCAGCTCATCGAAAGGCAGCTGATCGACTACCTGCGCACGACGATCGTGCATGCAGGTGGAATCACGCACGTGCGCCGGATCGCTGACTTCGCCGCGCTCTATCAGGTGCGCACCGGGTTTCACGGCGCGACGGACCTGTCGCCGGTGTGCATGGGCGCGGCGCTGCATTTCGATACGTGGGTCCCCAACTTCGGCATCCAGGAGTACATGCACCACACGCCGCAAACCTCGGAGGTTTTCCCGAGCGACTATGTGTTTCGCGACGGGCGCCTGCACTGCGGCGAGTCCCCCGGCCACGGCGTCACGCTGGACGAGGGACTCGCGGCCCGCTATCCCTATTCGCCGAAGCAGTTGCCCATCGCGCGCTTGACCGATGGCACCATGTGGGACTGGTAGTCACTGACGCCTGCGCTGTGCGGCCCGCGCGTTCCATTGACGCCGGCAAACGCGGCACGCTCGGGTAGTCATTTCCGGGTGCAGCGCGGCGCGTTCGGGTCTCCGGGGACGTACGGAATGCAGACCGACTCGTAGAACTGCAGCGAGTGCTCCGGCGGCTCGGAGCCTGGCGGAAGTGGGCGCTTCGAGAAGCTCTGGAAGTAGGCGATGCTCGCGTTCCGCCACCACTTCGCATCCCGCTCCTGCTCTTCGAGGAACGCGCTCACCTGGGCGAAACGCTCAGGGTCGACGTACGAGGAGAGTCCCGCCCAGGTTTTCCGCATCTGCTGCACCGTGCGCACACCCTGGTCATAGTGCTCGACCAGCTCGATCCACAGCGTCTTGCCGGAGGGCATCTTGTAGTCCCAGGGCACGTGATGGAACCACAGCAGATATTTCTCGGGTGTCGTCTGCAGGTTCTCGAGCATGGCGGCCACGGGCGGTGCGTACTGACTGACGGCATTGCTTCCACTCGATGTCCGATCGAATCCGATGCCCTCGGCATTCGCCCGGTGAAAATACACGGGAGTCTGGTCTGCACGCTTGCCGCTGGCGTCCCAGGGTGCGGGGCCATAGTGATGACCGTGCGCCATCAGGTGAGCGAGCCCGAGTGCGCCGGTGTAGTCGACGACGGCTTCGCGCGAGCCCATCATCATCGCGACCACCGGCTGCACGAACGCGGGGTCGTTCGAGAACGTCATGCGCACCCAGTCTGCGGCGATCGATCGCGCCTCCAGGTCCGGGTCCCACGCCAGCCGGCCGAATGCGTACCAGTTGGCCTGATCGAAGTGTGAGCCGCACCAGTTGCGGTCGGCCCCGACGTTGGCGACTCCGGCGATGCCGGTCTGCCGGTATCCCTGCAGCGACCCATCGATGACCTTGGCGACCGTAGATCCCTTGCCTGCCGCGTAGGTGTCCGTCTGCAGCGCTTCCTGCCACATCGTGCCCAGGTAGGCGAGGTTGGTGTTGAGGCCGAGGTATTCCTTGGTGATCTGCACTTCCAGCATCAGCGGCGTTCCGGGCATTGCGCCGAACAGCGGATGCACCGGCTCACGCGGCTGGAAATCGAGCGGCCCGTTCTTCACCTGCAGCAGCACGTTGGGGCGGAACTTGCCATCGAGCGGCTTGAACTCGGTGTAGGCCTGCTTGACGCGGTCGTTCTTGTCGTTCTGTGAATACACGAACGCGCGCCACATGATGAGGCCGCCGTGCGGCGCCACGGCGTCCGCCATCATGTTGGCGCCGTCGGCATGCGTACGATGGTAGTCCTGCGGCCCCGGCTGCCCTTCGGAGTTGGCCTTGACCAGGAAGCCGCCGAAATCGGGGATGAGGCGGTAGATCTCGTCGGCCTTGGCGCGCCACCAGGCCGCAACGGCCGCGTTGAGAGGATCGGCTGTCTTGAGGCTGCTGATCTCCACCGGCGAGCTGAAGCGGGCGCTCAGGTACACGCGGATGCCGTAGGGCCTGAACACCTTTGCAAGCGCTGCGACCTTGTCCAGATAGAGCGGCGTCAGAACTACGGCACTGGCGTTCACGTTGTCGAGCACGACACCGTTGATGCCGAGCGAGGCGCAGGCGCGCGCATAGTCGGTGTAGCGGGGATCGAGGTACTGCGGCAGCGTGAACCAATGCCAGATGGACGCACCGGCATAGCCACGCTCGACCGAGCCGTCCAGGTTGTCCCAATGATCGAGAATGCGGTGTTGGATGCGCGGCGCAGAGGAGATGTTCAGCTGCTCCAGCGATTGGCGCGTCTGCATGAGGCGAAGGAAGTGGAACACGCCATACAGCACGCCGATGTCCTGGTTCGCGGCGATCACCGTTGCCGCATGTCCGCCGATCGCGACCGAGCGGATGAGATAGCCTTCAGGGCCTGCGCCCGTCAGGTCCAGATGCAGGTTGGCCACGGCAGGCGAGGATTTCGGTGTGCCGAACACGATCGCGCCGTCCTGCGTCACATCGGGGTCGATCGGTGGGGGGAAACCCAACAGTCCGCCCAGTCCGCGTACCAGCTCAGCCTGCGCCGCTCGCAGCGTAGCGGAGTCCGTGGCAGGCACGATCTGCGCCGCGGCGGCGCGGTAAGGGCCTATCCACTGGTCCTCGACCGAGTGATAACGCAGCCACAGCTCATAGCCGTCCTCGGCCACGGCCCAAGGGCTCACGATTGCAGCAGCGCACGCCATCACGGCTAGGGCGAGCACTCGGACGATCGGCATGCGCGTTCCTTCGTTGGGCGAACCGCGGGATCAGGCTACATGGTAGCGCTACCAGCCGGGCGGGTGTAAGGGTTCGTAGGATGCGCGCTGCGCAGGCGTCGGGCCAGGCGCAGCGGTGCGCGGCTGGCGTCGCGGAGGTGCAAGGCCAGAAGCAGCGGCGTCGGTGCGAGAGCCAGGCGTGACGGCGTCGGTGCATGGCCCGGCGTGGCGTCGGTGCATCCCCCGGCGTGGCGTCGGTGCGCGGTTCGGCGGGCCGGGCTAGTTTGTGGTGCGGCGTCGGCTCGGATTGCCGACAAAGATCAGCGAGCTGGCCGACGTGTCGCCGTCGGGCTTTCTCGCCGCTGCATCGAGGATGCTGCGCGCGCGGTCGCGCGCGGCCTCCGATTCGGCCGCCGCCTTGTCGGCCTCGACTGGGTAGGCGAGCAGGTAGCCCTGCACACCGAGCGGCCCGCAGTTGGAGAGGAACTCCAGTTGCGCCGGACGCTCCACGCCCTCGGCGACCACCTGCAGCCCCAGTCCATGGCACAGCGCGACGATGGATCGCACGATGGCGGCCGAGCGGGGATTGGAGTCGACCCCTTCGATGAGCAGCCTGTCGAGCTTCACTCGCGTGATGGGCAGCTGCTCGAGCGAGGTCAGCGAGGAATAGCCGATGCCGAAGTCATCGAGTGCGATCGAGACGCCCATCTCCCGCAGCCGGCGCAGCGACTCGATCGTCTGCGCGCCGGTCTGAAACACGGTCTCGGTGATCTCCAGCTCCAGGGCGCTGGCGGGCAGTCCGGTCACCTCGAGCGCCTTGGCGATGTTGTCGACGAAGCCGCGCTCGAAGAATTGCGGCGGGGACACGTTGATCGCCACGCACGCGCGGTGCCAGCCCTGCGCCCGCCATGCGGCGGCGGTCGAGGTCGCCGAGCGCAGCACCCAGTCGGTGAGCTCGTGAATGAGGCCGCTCTTCTCGGCGATGTGGATGAATTCGGTGGCCGTGGCGATGCGCCCGTCGGACTTGCGCCAGCGCAGCAGCGCCTCCAGGCCCGTGACCTCGAAGGTGTGCAGCGCCACCTGCGGTTGGAACGTCAGCAGCAGGTCGCCGGCCTCGACCGCCCTGCGCAGCGACTGCTCGAGCCGGAAGCGTTGTGCGGCGGCGTCATACAGGGCTGGCCGGTACATGGCGAAGCGGTTGCGCCCGAGCTCCTTGGCGCTGAACAGGGCTACGTCCGCCGCGCGCAGCAGCGCCTCTGCGGATTCGGCATGGTCGGGAAACAGGCTGGCACCGACGCTGGCGCTGGTCGTGAGCAGGCGACCGTCGATGACCAGGGGCTGCTGGAACGCAATGACGATCTCGGCGGATTTCGCCTCGACGTCCGCGACCGTATCGACGTTCTCGAGCAGCATCGTGAACTCGTCGCCGCCGAGCCTCGCCAGCAGGCCGTTGTCGCCGACGGTTTGATGCAGGCGCTCGGCAATGCCCTGCAGCACACGGTCTCCGAAGCTGTGCCCCAGCGTATCGTTGATCGATTTGAAGTTGTCGACGTCGAGGAACAGGAGCGCGACGCGCCGCCCGGTCGAGGAGGCGCGCGTCAAAGCCTCACTCAGGCGCGCCGACAGCTGCCGGCGGTTCGGGAGCTGCGTCAACGGGTCGTGGTGAGCCAGGTGGTGCAGCTGGCGCGTGCGCTCGGCAACATGCCTCTCGAGCTCGGCCTGGTGGGCGCGCAACGCTCCCTCGGCGCCCGAGATCTGATCCGCCATGGCGTTGAAGGATTTGGCCAACATGTCGAGCTCGGCGACTCCGCCGCCTGGAGCGCGCGCAGTGCGGTTGCCGGAGGCGAGCTCGCGAGTCGCGCTGATGAGCCGCCGAACGGGAAGGCTGATGCTCAGGGCCAGCAGCACCGAGACGAGCAGGGCGACGGCAATCGCGGCTGCGCCGGTGATCGTCAGCGTGCGCTGAGCCACCTCTGCCGCGGAAGCGGCGCGGGCCGCGGCACTGAGCAGATCGCGGCGTGCAGGCTCCTGGAACTGCTCTTCCACGCCCGCAATGAGCGGAGCGCTCTCCTCGAGAAAGTCCCGCCGCACCTGTCCGGTGGTGGAGTCGAATTTCTCGATGGCCCGGCGCGCGCGCACGGCCTGCTTGAAATCCTGCCGCAGCAGATCGAGCCAGGTCTTGCCGGGTGAGCGCAGCAGCTCCGCCGTGTGTGCGCTGAGGGCCGACTCGAACTCCTGCTCATGCTGCACGACTGTGGCCGGTGTGCCCGGATCTCCGCGCACCTCGTTGATGGCGTTTGCGAGCTCTGACAGCGAGCGCATCGCGATGACCTGATTGCCGTTGATGGCCAGGCCCGCGCCGCCGGCCGAGGTGATGCGCTTCTCGACGCGATCGAGGGCGTCGTGGCGGGTCTCCACCCACTGCGCGCGCTGCGAGGCGCTCTTGGCGATGTCGATGCCGCGATCGATGTGTCTGGAGATCTGTGCCCGCAGCTGCAAGTCGGCAGTAGAGGCTAGCGGGGGGGTGTGTCGGGCGAAATACGCCGCGACCGCTGCCTCGAGCTCACCGCCCGCGGCCGTGATGGCGTCGAAGGTCGCGGGGCGGGTGGATTGCAGATATTCGGTAACCGCACGGTCGTAGGCCACGAGCTTGGCGACGACCGCGCTGGCGCTGCGGGCGAGAGGCTCGTGCTCGGTCTGCATGCTGTTGACGGCCTGCACGGCGTTGAACGTCGTCCTCTGCACCAGCACGTGCCCGAAGACGATGACGGCGGTGATGGCGGCCAGGCCCAATGCCAGACGAGCCCCGATTCCGACGCGCAGCCGCCAGCGACGCCGATGGGGGGGCGCCGGCTTCTGAGCAGCTGCCGCTACCGCGGCGTTGGCCGGTTCAGTGGGTTCCTGCATACGACATAAGCGTGCCGCCGCGCATCCCGTGCAGCCAAGCAGGCGTTCAAGTGCCGACTCGGGAGCATGCCCACAGCCGCGCCGCAGTTCCGAGGCCGGCATCGCATAAAGTGCACGGAAAGCGGCCCATCCCCCCGGCCAAACCGCTGTTTTGCCTTATACTGTCCGCATAACGGGGATATTCGTGAGCTCGCCCATGACCGAGATCGCCGATACATTCGACTCGGCCTTCACCAAAGCCGTTGACCTGGGAAATCGGCTCGCGGACAAGGACAAGGACGCCGACCTGTGGGACATCGCCGACGGCCTGCTGGCCGGTGCACTGCAGTATTGGCTGTATTCGCGGCAGCCCTGCGGAGATCCGCGCTGCCAGGACTGCATGCCCATCAGCACCGCCGAGGGACGCATGGCGGAGTTGAAGCGCCTCATCGAGCAACTCGCCTCCGAGAGCGAGTACTTCCACACTCCGACGGACGCCAACGCCGGGCGCGCCTGAGCGCGCGAGTACTTCCTCACGCCGACCCAACGTTGGGCGCGCGTGAGCGTCCGCTAGGCGGCGCTCGCGGCCCGCGTCACCTCATCCAGCGCCTGCTCCAGCAGGTGAAAGCCTTCTTTCAGCAGGGCGTCGGAAATGGTCAGCGGCGCCAGGAAGCGGATGATGTTGGCGTTCATTCCACAGGAGAGCAGGATCAGTCCGCGCCGTCCGGCGGCCTGTACCAGCGCGCGCGTCGTGGCCGGGTCGGGCGCGTCGGGACGGCCGTTCCGCACCAACTCGATGGCCACCATGGCGCCGGTGTTGCGCACTTCGCCGATTCCGGGGAAGCGCGCCTGCAGGCCCTTCAGCCGCGAGCTCATGAAATTGCCGATGTGATTGGCGCGCTGGAGCAGATTCTCGTGGCGGATCACTTCCAGAACCGCAAGCCCCGCGGCGCACGCCAGCGGTGAGCCGGCGAAGGTTCCACCGAGCGCGCCGGCCTCCGGACTATCCATGACGTCGGCCTTGCCGATGACTGCGGACAAGGGCACGCCGCCGGCGATGCTCTTGGCGACGGTCATCAGGTCCGGCTCGACGCCGGAGTGCTCGATCGCAAACATCCGTCCGGTGCGGCCAAACCCGGCCTGCACTTCATCCGCAATCAGCACGATCCCATGCTGATTGCAGACCTCGCGCAACTTGCGCAGCAGCTCCGCGGGCGCGGCGTAGAAGCCGCCTTCTCCGAGCACCGGCTCGATGATGATCGCGGCGACCCGCTTCGGATCGATGTCCGCCTTGAACAGCTCGTCCAGCGCATCGAGCGCATGCTCGACGGTCACCCCGTGATAAGCCATCGGGAAGGGCAGGTGATACACCTCCGGAAGCATCGGGCCGAAGCCGGCCTTGTAGGGTTTCACCTTGCCGGTGAGGCCGATGCAGGCGAGCGTGCGGCCATGGAAGCCGCCGGTGAAGGCGATGACTCCGGCGCGCCCCGTGTGGAAGCGGGCGATCTTGATCGCGTTCTCCACCGCCTCCGCACCGGTGGTCAGGAACAGGGTCTTCTTCGGGGTCTTGCCGGGGGCGGCTTCATTGAGCTTCTCGGCGAGCGCGACGTAACTCTCGTACGGCGTCACCTGGAAGCAGGCGTGCGTGATTTTCTCCAGTTGCTGCGCCAGGGCTTCCTTCACCTTCGCGTGCAGGTGTCCGGTGTTGAGCACGGAAATGCCCGATCCGAAATCGATGTAGCGGCGTCCTTCGACGTCCCACACTTCGGCGTTGGCGGCGCGCTCCGCGTAGATGGCGAGCGAGTTCGAGACGCCGCGCGGAATCGCATTCTGGCGGCGGGCCTGCAGGTCGGCGTTCGAGGTCAATTCCGTTCCTTTGCGGCGCGAGGCTCGCGGTGCGTCCGGCCCACTCCGATGGCGGCCGAGGCATTCTGCCCCATTCCTGGCGCACAAAGCGCCGGTTTGGGGACGATCCCGGCCGTTTTTGCGCGATCTTCGGCGCGGATGCGGCTGCGTCCGGGACCCTCTACAATAAGTGAATTTGAACTCGCCCATTTCGGGCTGACGGAAACCACCCGTGTCGATAGCCGATACTGCCGCGAGCGCCCCTGCCGCGGCCGCCATCCAGACCGAAGTTCTCATCATTGGCGCCGGGCCTTGCGGGCTCTTCGAGGTGTTCGAGCTGGGCCTGCTCGGAATCGGCGCGCACGTCGTCGACTCCCTGGGAGTTCCCGGCGGACAGTGCGCCGAGCTGTATCCGGAGAAGCCCATCTACGACATCCCTGCGTTGCCGGTCTGCGGCGCGCAGGAGCTCGTCGACCGGCTGCTCGAGCAGATCAAGCCCTTCAACGCGAAGCTGCACCTCGGTCAGGAAGTGAGCGAGCTGAAGAAACGTGATAACGGCCGCTTCACGGTGCGCACCTCGGCGGGAACGGAGTTCGACGCCGGCGCCGTGGTGCTCGCCGCCGGACTCGGATCGTTTCAACCGCGGCGGATCGGCATCGAAGGCGCGGAAGTCTACGAGGGCTCGGCCCTCCACTACCGGGTGAGGGAATCGCGCACTCTGGACGGCCAGCGGCTCGTCATCTTCGGCGGCGGCGACTCAGCCCTGGACTGGACGCTCGAGCTGGCGCCGCGGGCGCGCAGCCTGACGCTGGTGCACCGCCGTGCCGAGTTCCGCGCAGCGCCTGCGTCCGTGGCCAAGATGCGGGAGCTCGTCTCGGCGGGACGAATGCAACTGCTGGAGGCTCTTCCGCATTCGTTCATCAACGAGGGCGCAGAATTGCGTGGTGTGAACGTCAAGGCCGCCGATGGCGCCTTGCATGCGCTGGAGGCGGACCGGTTGCTGGTGTTCTTCGGACTGCATCCGAAGCTTGGTCCGATTGCGGAGTGGGGCCTGGAGCTGGAGAGGAAGGCGTTGAAAGTCGATACGGAGAAGTTTCAGACCAGCTTGCCGGGGGTGTTCGCCATCGGCGATATCAACACCTATCCGGGCAAGAAGAAGCTGATCCTGTCGGGCTTCCACGAGGCAGCGCTCGCCGCCTTCGGCGTGCAGCACTATCTGTATCCGGCGAAGAAACAGTTCCTGCAGTACACCACCACCAGCCCGATCATGCATCAGCGGCTGGGTGTCCCGGATTGATCGCCGCCCCCTTTTTTGCTCAAGAGGTACGTACGATGAAGATGATGCGGTATGCGCTCGTTGCGGCAGCCCTGCTCGGCGCCCAGTCACTGCTGGTCGCGACACCGGCCGCCGCGGCGGACAAGGTCTGCAAGCTGGAGATCACCGGCAACGACCAGATGCAGTACTCGGCGAAGTCGTTGAGTGTTCCGGCCGACTGCACGCAGGTGCAGCTCACGCTGAAGCACATCGGCCAGCTCCCGAAGGAGGCGATGGGCCACAACTGGGTGTTGGTGAAGACATCCGATCTCACCGCCGTCGCCAATGCGGGGTTGACCGCCGGTCCTGCCAACAGCTACGTCACGCCCGGCGACAAGCGCGTCATTGCGCATACGAAGACCATCGGCGGCGGCCAGTCGGACACGATCACCTTCCCGACCAAGGGTCTGGCGGGCCAGGATCTGTCGTACCTGTGCACTTTCCCCGGCCATAACGCCCTGATGCACGGCACGTTCAAAGTCGGCTGATGAGCGCGCGCGCGCCGGGCTCGGGGGATGCTCTCGACCCGCGACTGAGCGATCTGCTGAAGCTGCTGGAGCTCGAGCCCCTGGAGGTGAATCTCTTCAGGGGCGAGAGCCGCGACATCGGCAGTCCGCAGGTGTTCGGCGGACAGGTGCTGGGCCAGGCACTCAGCGCCGCATACGCGACGATCGAGGAGCGTGTCGTGCATTCGCTGCACGCGTATTTCCTGCGCCGCGGCGACTTCAACGCTCCGATCGTCTATCAGGTCGATCGCAGCCTGGATGGCCACAGCTTCTCCAACCGTCGGGTGGTCGCCATCCAGCATGGCGCGCCGATTTTCAACATGGCCGCCTCGTTCCAGATCCCCGAGGCCGGCTTCGATCACCAGATCGACATGCCGGACGTGCCGCCGCCGGAGTCGCTCACCGACTCCTCGCGTCCGCCACCGGAGCTGCTGGCGCGACTGAATGAGCGGATGCGCCGCTTCGTGGAGCAACCGCGGCCATTCGAGTTCCGCAGCGTGCAGCCGCTGGACTTCATCAGTCCGCGCGGTGCCCTGCCCGCGCGGCAGGTATGGTTCCGGGCCGTGGGCCGGGTTCCGGACGGGGAGAAGCTGCACCGCTGTCTGCTCGCCTATGTCTCCGATTATTTTCTGCTCGATACGGCCACGCTGCCGCACGGCGCCTCCCGCTTCAACGGCTCCCTCATCATGGCTAGTATCGATCACGCAATGTGGTTTCATCGTCCGCTGCGCGTTGACGAGTGGCTTCTGTATGCCGTAGAGAGCCCCAGTGCCTCCGGTGCGCGCGGCTTCGCTCGCGCGAGCGTGTTTTCTCGCGACGGACGCTTGGTCGCCAGCACGGCACAGGAAGGGCTCGTGCGGCCGAAGAAGACTTAGGCAAAAGGATGCTGTTGTTCGCGGGTCTTGCAGCGGTGGCGGTCGGAGCTGGCGCCGATGTCGCGCTGCTGGAGAAACTGTGGCCGGGGCTGCACGACTCCACCGAACAGACCGTCGTCAACAGCGATCGCGGGCTGGTGGGTTGGACCGATGGAATCGAGCATCGCGTGCGCACGGTCGTGGCGCCGGTGCACGTGCCCTGGCTGGGCCCGAATGTCCTGTATCTCGAGGAGTTCTATCAGGACGAGCCGGATCAGCTGCGCCGCCAGGTGTTGCTGCAGCTGCAGCGTCAGGGCCCGCCGGAGGCCGCCGTCCGCGTGCACCTGTTTTCCTTCGTGCGGCCGGGCGAGTGGAGCCATCTGGATCGCCGGCCCGAGGTGGCCTCGAAGCTGCAGCCGGGCGATGTGTTGGAGAACAGCGGCTGCGATCTGGTGCTGGCGAAGGATGGCGATCAGTTCATCGGCGGCACGATCGGTCACGGCTGCGCGGACTCCAGAGGCGGCGGCGAGCGTTATGTCGACTACCAGCTGGTGATCGGGCCGGATATCTACTGGTATCACCGGCGCGTGCTCACCCTCAAGGGCGACGATCTGCGGGAGGAGGTCATCGGCTACAACTGGTTCGAGCTGAACGAGGCGACGCTGTTCACCTGCCGCATCGACTGGTCGCCCACCGGCAAGGCGCGCGACCTGAGGCCGCTGCGACGGCTCGATCTGCGCGACGAAGGCGGCCGTGCGCAGTTCTCCACCCCCGACGGACGCACGCTCGATCTGGTGCTGCACAGCCAGGATTGGCCGTTTCTGGGCGAACGCGACGCCTTGATCCTGATGGTGCAGGAGGAGCGGCGGCCGCAGCCCATCACCGTGGGCTCCGCATGGTCGGAGATCGACACGCAGAACGTTTCCCTGCAGTTGGATTGGCTGCGCGTACGGTGCGGCCCGCTGGCGCCGGATACGGATGAGCTCAGCGGCGCGTTGCTGCGCCCTGAGGCAAGCTCGTCCGCGGTGGGACACCACCCCCGGCCTTCTGCGCCAGAGTCGCGAGATCCCGCAGCAGCACCGGGTTGAAGCGCGCCGCATCGTCCATCATCAGGAAATGACTGGTGTGCGGGATCACCTCCGCCGTGAAGTCCGGGAGCGACTTGCGGATGCGGGCGGTATCGGTGGGCTCGAGGTCGGAGTTGATGGCCATCACCGGCACGTGAATGTCCGCGACGATCGGCGCGAGGTCGGTGCTCAGCAGCGCTTCCATGGACGCCACCGCGACGGCCGGTGAAGCGAGGGACATGTCGTAGGCGACCTTGTTCACGAACTGCAGGTTGGCGTCCTTCGGAAAGAGCGAGGCGGCGACGAACTTGCGCGTCTCGCCGATGAAATCCTTGCGAAAGGCATCGACCCGCGTCTCGATCTGCTTCTGCGGCAGCGGCGGCTGGCCGATGCTCTTCAAGGCATCGACGGCAATGATGCCGATGACCCGGTCACCGATGCGGCGCGTCGCCTCCAGCGCCACCAGGCCTCCCATGGAATGTCCGACCAGCACGACCTGGCGATGCGGAAGCTGGCGTACGACCGAGGCCACATCCTCCCCGTAGTTGCCCATCGACCAGTCCGAGCGATTCTTGCCGGAGGCGCCGTGTCCTGCGAGATCGACCAGCACGACGCTGTAGTGAGCGGCTTTCAGTGCAGGGGTCTGTGCGTTCCAGTAGTTCTCATTGCACGCCCAGCCGTGGATCAGAACGACAGCCGGGTCGCCGTGTCCATAGATGCGGTACTCGATGTGCACCCCGTCCGCCGAGTTGACGAGGAGGGGTGCGCCCTCCACGTACGGTGCCGGCGCAACTGTCGCCCCGGACGCCGTGTCGGCGGACGACGACGGCGGCGAGCCGTTCCTGTTGCATCCGGCCGTGCACGCCGCGATCAGCAGCCCGATCCACACTTTCCGCATCATGCTCGCACTCCTGATCCCGCGACATCATAGTCGCAAGACCCGCGCGAATGTCATATGCGGCGCAGCACCTTGCCAGGATTGAGAATTGCGTTCGGGTCCAGGGCGTGTTTGAGCGCGCGCATCAGATCCAGCTCCACCGGCGAGGCATAGCGCTCCAGCTCACCTACTTTGAGCCGGCCGATGCCGTGCTCGGCACTGAAGCTGCCTCCGAGCTCGCGCACCATGTCGTGAATGGCGCGCTCGATCTTCGCCCCGCGGGCGATAAACTCCTCGCGGACGGCGCCCGGAGCCTGGTTCAGGTTGAAGTGGAGGTTGCCGTCGCCAACGTGGCCGTAGGCAACGAGCCGCCCGTCGGGCACGTTCTCCTCTACCCATTTCGCCGCGCGCTCCACGAATGCCGGCAGGCTGGCGATGGGGACCGAGACATCGTGCTTGAGGCTGCCACCATCGAGCCGCTGCGCTTCCGGAATCGTCTCGCGCATCTTCCACAGGGCGCTGCGTTCGCGCTCGTTGCTCGCAAGCGCCGCATCCACAACGAGCCCATCCGTGAGCGCTGCGCCCAGTGCCTCCTGCAGGACGGTGTCGAGAGGGTCCGAAGCGCGTGAGGAGGTGAGCTCGCACAGCACGTACCATGAGTACGCCCGATCCAGCGGGTCCGACACGCCGGGGATGTGTTTGGTCGTGAGCTCGATGGCGATGCGGGGAATCAGCTCGAAGGAGCTTACGCGGTCGCCGCTCGTCTCGCGCAGCCGCGCCAGCAGAGCGACCGCCGAGCGCACGTCCGGCACTGCGACGAGGGCCGTCGCCGCGGCGCGTATTTTTGGGAAGAGCTTCAGGCTCGCCGCCGTGATCACTCCGAGGGTGCCTTCGGCGCCGAGGAACAGCGACTTGATGTCGTAGCCGGTGTTGTCTTTGCGCAGCGCGGTCAGGCTCGACAGCAGGCGGCCGTCGGCCAGCACGACCTCGAGCCCAAGCACCAGGTCCCGCATCATCCCGTAGCGCAGGACACCGGTGCCGCCCGCGTTGGTCGACAGGTTGCCGCCGATCTGACAGCTCCCCTGGGAGCCGAGAGTGAGCGGGAAGAAACGTTCGGCCTCGTCTGCCTTGCCCTGCACGTCCGCGAGCACGCAGCCCGCCTCGGCAATGAGGGAATAGTTCAAGGGGTCGAGACTGCGAATACGGTTGAGCCGCTGCAGCGACAGGACGATCTGACTGCCGCTCTCGTCAGGCGTCGCGCCCCCGCAATAGCTGGTGTTGCCGCCGTGAGGGACTACGCCGACGCGTTGCTCGTTGCAGGAAGCCAGCAGCTTCGAGATCTGTTCGACGGAGCGTGGCAGCGCGACGCCCAGCGCGCGCCCGCGATACAGCCGTCGATGGTCGACGAGGTAGGGCTCGACGTCGGACGGCAGTGTCAGCCAGCCATCCGCGCCGAGAATGTCAATGAACGGGGGCGGCACGCAGGGCCGGGAACATCACTGCAGCGAGGCGGCACGCAGGGCTGCGATCCGCTCATCCAGCGGCGGGTGGCTCATCCACAGCCGCGCAAACCCGCTGGTCGCCTTGCCGCCGGCAATGCCGAAGTTGGCGAACTGCTGTGCGGGCAACGGCTCGTGGGCCGACTTCAGAGCCTCCAGCGCGGCGATCATGTTAGCGGTGCCGGCGAGCTTGGCTCCGCCGCGGTCGGCGCGGAACTCACGCCAACGCGAGAACGCAAGGACGATGAGCGTGGCGAGGATGCTGAAGACGATCTCGGAGACGAAAACACAGATGAAGTAAGCCGGACCGCGCCCTTCCTCGGAGCGGAACAGAGCCTTGTCCACGAGGTTGCCGACGATCCGGGACAGGAACAGCACGAACGTGTTGACCACGCCCTGTATGAGGGTCAGTGTGACCATATCCCCGTTGGCGACGTGCGTGATCTCATGACCGAGGACTGCCTGGACTTCGCGCTCGTCCATCCTCTGCAGCAAGCCCGTGCTGACCGCCACCAGAGCTGCGTCGCGCCGCGCTCCGGTCGCGAAAGCGTTCGGCTCGGGTGAATCGAAGACTCCAACCTCGGGCATGCCGATGCCTGCCGCGCGGGCGTGGCTTGCAACGGTCTCCACGAGCCAGCGCTCAGTCGGCGTCGTGGGGTTCTCGATTACCTGCACCCCCATGGTCGTCTTCGCCATCCATTTGGAAATGGCGAGGGAGATGAACGACCCGCCGAAGCCGAACACGGCCGCCCAGGCGAGCAGCGCAGGGAGGCTGCCGCCCTGCTGGGCCAGCCACTGATCGATCCCCAGCAGGCGGCACACGACGGACAGCACCAGCAGGATGGCGAAGTTGGTCGCGAGGAACAGGATGATGCGTTTCATGGCAGGAGCACCCAGTGGGGTTGCAGCGATACCTTGGGGCGGGCGGGGCGCGGTTTCAAGTGGCTGGAGGCGGGAAGTTTTCGATCTGTAAGTAATTGAATATCTGATGAATACAGTACCCTAGCCGACGGCGATGCCGATGGCACGGCCCACCAGAAAGCTGACCAGTCCGGCGCCCCCGCCGATGAGCACCATTCGCAGGGCCCCCCGCCAGGCGCCGCGTCCGGTGAACAGGCTCAAGGTCATGCCGACGATGAAGAGGGAGACTGCCGTGAACGCGGCTGTCCCGACCACCGCGGCGGTGCCGTGGAATCGCAGCATGAAAGGAATCAGGGGCACCGCGGCGCCGCTGGCGAATGCCAGGAACGAGGAGGTCGCCGCTCCCCAGGGCGAACCGAGGTCATCGGGATTCAGTCCGAGCTCCTCGCGCGCGAGCACATCCAGGGCCTGATCGGGACGCGCCAACAGCGCCTTGCTCACCTCGCGCGCCTGTTCCAGCTCCACCCCGCGTGCCTGATAGATCAACGCGAGCTCTTCGGCTTCCTCCTCCGGGTATTCGGCGACTTCCGCGCGCTCGAGTGCGATCTGGTACTCGTACATCTCACGCTGCGACCGAACCGAGACATATTCCCCAGCCGCCATGGACAATGCGCCCGCCAGAAGGCCGGCGAGGCCCGTCATCAACACGTAACTACTCTGTGTTCCGGCGCCGGCGACGCCAAGCACGAGACTGGCGTTGGAGACCAGTCCGTCGTTCACGCCGAACACGGAGGCGCGCAGATTCCCGCCGATGCCGCGGCGGTGGCGGGCACCGACGTCCGCAACAGTGGTTGGCATCGCATGGCCGGCGACTGCGATGGGCGCGCTATAGACGGATAGGCCGCGCAGTTTCATAGCCGCCAGCACCGAGCGCACGGACGGTGGCCCGAAATGGCGCACGAGCTGCGCGACGATGCGTGCTCGGAGATTGGGAACGAATGTTCCTGAGGCGCCCGGGATGGAGGTGCCGGCGCGTTGCGCGGATTGCTCCCACTTCGCCGCCTGCTCTTCCGCGGCGGCCGCCAGTGCCAGGAATAAGCGGCTCCGGTGGGCGTGCGGCTCGGCGGCGGCGACCTGGCGATACAGCCAGGCCGACTCTTTCTCGTGGTACCAACTCGTCGCCGCGGAATTGCCGCGCGCGGCGTGGGGCGTCGATTCGCGCGCCCGTGGGTCGACTCGGCTGTCGATGGGGCTCGTCAGGGGCTAGTACTCGTCGCGGTCTCCCGCCTCTTCATCCTCGTCGAGGTCATCGTCCTCGTCCTCGTCGTCCTCATCCTCATCCTCATCCTCATCCCAGTCCTCGTCCTCATCCTCGTCTTCTTCTTCGTCGTCGTCTTCTTCCTGGGATTCGGCCCAGCCCTCCGGCTCCTGGGTGTGCTCGAGGTCCATCTCGTGCCAGGCCTCGAGGTCGATTTCCTCGATGTCGCCATCGAGATACTCGATCTCCACCAGCTCCGAGTCCTCATCGACCGACAGCACGCGGAAGGACTCTTCTTCTTCGAGGTTTTCGTACCACTGCCCGACAACCGGCTCGTAATCTCTGCTCACCGCGCGTGTCCTCAACGGCCTTCGTATTTTCAGCGGGCGGTAAGTTTAGGGGGTGCCGTGGCCTTGGGCAACGAGTCCGAGGAGCCTCAGGCGCCGGTGAAGGTGGCGATGGGCCGCTGGCGGTCCAGTCCGATGCATACCACGTGCCCGCGGGCGGCTTTTCCGTCGCGGCGGATGGGCTGATTGCGTATAGTTTTCGCACCATGAATGCCCGGCGTACCCCGACATCACCGCTCACGCTGGCGCGCCGCGTCGTCGTCAAGGTGGGCTCCTCGTTGCTGGTGGACCAGGAGACCGGGCGCATCAATCGCAGCTGGCTGGAAACGCTCGTCGAGGACCTCCTGCGCCTGCGGAAACGGGGGCAGCAGGTCATCCTGGTGTCCTCCGGCGCCATTGCCCTCGGGCGCCGCCAGCTCGGCCTCGCCAAGGGCGCCTTGCGCCTGGAGGAGAGCCAGGCCGCCGCCGCCGTGGGCCAGATTCGCCTCGCGCACGCCTACAAGGAGCTGCTGGAAGCGCAGCAGGTCACCGTCGCCCAGGTCCTGCTCACTCTGGAGGACAGCGAGCGCCGGCGGCGCTATCTGAACGCCCGGGCGACGCTGGAATCCCTGCTCGCTTTGGGTGCACTGCCGGTCATCAACGAGAACGACACCGTCGCCACGGCCGAGATCCGCTACGGCGATAATGACCGCCTCGCCGCGCGTGTCGCACAAATGGCGGGCGCCGACTGTCTCTTGCTGCTCTCGGACGTCGATGGACTTTACACGGCCGATCCCAACAAAGATCCGAACGCGCAGTTCATCGAGCAGGTTCGGCACATCACACCGGAGATCGAGGCGATGGCCGGACGCTCGGCGTCCGATGTGGGCTCCGGCGGAATGACAACGAAGATTCTCGCGGCGAAGATCGCTGTGTCTGCCGGATGCCATATGTGCATTGCCGCCGGCCACCACCGGCACCCGGTGCGGCGCATCGAGGAGGACGAGACGCGGCGCACGTGGTTCCTGCCCACGGGGAACCCGGTTGCTGCCCGCAAGCAATGGATCGCCGGCACGCTCAATCCAGCCGGTTCGATTACCATCGATGCTGGCGCATTGCGCGCGCTGCTCGACGGCAAGAGTCTGCTGCCCGCCGGAGTCATCAAGTCCCGCGGCCGCTTCGAACGCGGCGACACTGTGAGTGTGCTCACGCCCGAAGGCATCGAGATCGCTCGCGGCATCATCGCCTATTCGGACGTCGATGCCGCGCGCATCATGGGCCGCAAGTCCTCGGAGATCGAGGGGCTGCTGGGCTTCCGTGGCCGGGACGAGATGATCCACCGTGACAATCTCGTCATCATTCGCCACGAGCCTCACTCTGGTGAGACTGTTCGTGTTGGCGCCGCGGAGTCGCCGGGATGAGCGCACACATGGATACCCACATCGGCGAGCTGATGGAAGGACTCGGCAAGGCTGCAGTGAAAGCGGCTGCCGTGCTCGCGTTGGCTGGAACTGCAAAGAAGAACGCCGCGCTGGTGGCTGCTGCCGCCGCGATTCGCGCACGGCGTGCCGAGATCCTCGCCTCGAACGAGCGCGATATGACAGCGGCCCGGGCCGCGAAGTTGAGCGGGGCACTCCTCGATAGATTGCACCTGGATGAGAAGCGCGTGGAGTCGATGGCGCGCAGCATCGAGGAGATCGTGGCCATCCAAGACCCGATCGGGACTACGGCCGCGGAATGGGAACGCCCCAACGGATTGCGGATCCAGCGCGTGCGGGTGCCCCTTGGGGTCATCGGAATCATCTACGAGAGTCGCCCGAACGTCACCGCCGACGCCGGGACGCTGTGCCTGAAGTCCGGCAACGCCGTGATCCTGCGGGGCGGTTCGGAAAGCCGGCACTCCAACGCGGCGATTCACTCGTGCCTGGTGGACGGATTGCGCGCCGCCGAGTTGCCGGCGGAATGCATTCAGTTGGTGCCCACCACCGATCGCGCCGCTGTTGGGTACATGCTCGCTGGGATGACGGATTATCTGGACGTGATCGTGCCGCGAGGGGGCAAGAGCCTCGTCGCCCGCGTGCAGCAGGAAGCTCGTGTTCCAGTGATCGGACATCTCGAAGGCAACTGTCATGTTTACGTTGATCGGGACGCTGACGTTCGGATGGCGCGCACGATCGCCGTGAACGCCAAGATGCGTCGCACGGGAATTTGCGGCGCGGCCGAGACGCTCTTGGTGGATCGGGCGTGCGTCGACACGCATCTCGCCCCGATCGTCATGGATCTTCTGCAGGCTGGGTGTGAGGTGCGTGGCGACGCGACCGTTCAGAAGGTCGATCCGCGTGTGCGGACCGCCGTGGAAGACGATTGGTACACGGAGTACCTGGACGCGATCATCGCTGCGCGCGTCGTCGATGGCGTCGATGACGCTGTCGCTCATATCGCCAAGTACGGTTCGGCGCATACCGAGACGATTGTGACTGACAATGAGGCTACGGCCGACCGCTTTTTGCGGCACGTCGACAGCGCGATCGTGCTGCACAACGCCTCGACTCAATTTGCCGATGGCGGCGAGTTCGGGATGGGCGCGGAGATCGGGATTTCCACCGATCGCTTCCATGCGCGCGGACCGGTCGGCGCGGAGCAGCTGACCAGCTACAAATACGTGGTGCGGGGGAAAGGGCAGGTCAGGCCAGGGTGATTCCGCCAGGGGCGATCACGCCAGGAGGGCCTCGCGAGACTCGCTGTTCAGCCGGGGACTCGCTTGGATGCGCGGTGCAGCAGCGCCTGGATGCCCCCGCGTAACGAATAGACGGACTTCCATCCGCGCGAGCGCAACTCCAGCGCCGCGGCCAGACTCCTGCGTCCGCTGGCACAAACCAACAGGCACTTTCCTGCAGGCTCCGCCTTTTGCCCGTGCAGCAGCTCGGCCATCGGAATGTGGCGGGATTGCGAGGCCGGAGTGGGGATCTGCTGGAGCTCCTGGGGCTCCCGGATGTCCACGATCTGGAATCCCTCGCCTATGGCTTCCGCAAGGGATTCGAACTGGAACTCGGCCTCTTCGGGAGTGGGCGCCTTCGCGGCGGCGTTCGCTCGCGCGATGGCGTGCTCGGGACAGTCCTTGGCTCGACGTGTCCGCACACGTGAGATGGACATCGTGAGCAAGTTCATTACCAGCAGCTCTTCGCTGATCTGACCAGGCAGATTCAGCAGGATCTTGAGCGCCTCCAGAGCCTGGAGCGTGCCAAACACCCCCGGTACGGGCCCCAGCACGCCGGCCTCGGAGCAATTTCCAACGATGCCGTCACGTGTGGCTTCCGGCCACACGCATCGCAGACATGCGCCGTCGCGATCTGGCCGCACGACCTGCAGCTGTCCCTCGTACTGATAGACGCTGGAGAAGATGACCGGCTTGCGGAGCTGTACGCAGACGTCATTCAACATGAACTTGGTTGCGAAGTTGTCCGTGCAGTCGATGATCAGGTCGTACTGTGCCAGGACCTCGCGCGCGTTCTGCGCGTTCAGCCGCATCACGTGAGTCGGCGCATCCACCTCCGGATTGAGGGCCCGAACGCGCTCCGCGGCCAGCTCGGCCTTCGGTTTGCCGACATCGGCAAGCGAATACAGCGTCTGGCGATGGAGGTTCGACGGCTCCAGCCGGTCGCTGTCCAGCAAGCCGAGACGTCCGATACCCGCACCGGAAAGATAACTGATGATCGGGACACCGAGACCGCCGCAGCCCACCACCAGCACGCGAGCGGCTCGCAGTTTGGCCTGGCCCGAGGCCCCGACTTCCTTGAGCGCCATCTGGCGGGAGTAGTCGGGCACGACCGGCGTAGGCAAGCGCGCGGCGAGCTGATCGTCGTCGTGGTGATCGTGCGAATGGGCGTTATCGTGCGAATGGGCGTTATCGTGCGAATGGGCGTTATCGTGCGAGTGGGCGGGATCGTGGGAATGGGCGTGGTCGTGCGAATGCGCATGGTCGTGCGCGGTCGCCGAGTCATCCGCCTCATGCGCCGACGGCGCGGCGCAGCGCTCGCAGTTGACCCATCCGGAGTCACCATTGACGTAGTGCTCCTTCTTCCAGATGGGAACACGATGCTTCACTTCGTCGATGATGTACCGGCACGCGAGGAAAGCCTCGCCGCGGTGTCGCGAGCTGACTCCAACCCACACCGCCATATCACCGATCGCGAGATCACCAACGCGGTGCACGCACGCGGCGTGCTCGACTCCATACTTTGCGACGGCTTCGGCGATGATGCGCTCGCCTTCCTTCACCGCCAGCGCCTCGAACGCCTGGTACTCCAGATGTCGTACCTGCTGGCCCTCGTTGTGGTTGCGCACCAACCCTTCGAACGAGGCGTAGCCGCCGCACGTGGGATCGGCGAGATCCGCGCGTAACGCGGCCACATCGATAGGATCCTGGCTGAAACGAAAGCGGCTCACGGGAGCGTCCACCGTCTCAGCCGCCGGCCACGGGCGGGATGAATACGACCGAGTCGCCGTCGGCGAGCGGTTGCGACCATTCGCCGAATTCGGCGTTCACTGCGACGCGCAGCATCTCCGGCGCGAGGGAGAACGGGTAGCGTGCTTTCAGCTCTTCATACAGCTCGCGCGGCGTGCACGCCTCCGTGACGAGAGCTTCCTCACTTCGGCCTGCCTGTTCGCGCAACAGCGCGTAGTACTGCACCTTCACGTTCTTGCGTGCGGGTGCGCTGCTCAGAGATGTCATGGCAGTGCCATACTCCTCCGGGGTATTGATGTTGTCGAGCGCGCGCGGATTGGGCTCGTCGATGAGGCGCGCCTCCGACCTGATCAGGAACTTGCGCGGGCAAGTCCGGCCCGTGTCGACATACGCTTCGATGTTCCCGCGGCTCGAGGGCTCCCAGATCGCGCAGAGCGGTTCGGGCAGGCCGTCGTGGCTCGACCGGAATGCGGTCGCAGGCCGCTGCGGGTCGCGCCCGGCGAGCAGTGTCTGCAGGGTGCCCGCGTCCAGGAATGGCAGATCGCACGCGATCACGAGCCACGCGACATCCGGATAACGTGCCTGGGCGGCCACGATGCCGCCGATGGGCCCAAGCCCCTGGCGTGTGTCGGCAATGAGCGCGAATTGCGCGCGCACCGGATCGTCCGCCTGGTCGGCACGCACGGACACGAAAGCCTTGTCTACGTAGGGCTCGATGAACGACATCGCCCATTCGAGCTGCGTGTGCCCGTGATAGCGCAGCGCGGCCTTGTCCCGCTGCATGCGGGTGCTGTGTCCGCCAGCGAGAACCAATCCGTACAGGGGAGCAGGAGTGGTCATCTTGTGCCAGTCATCTCTTGAAGTCGCGTTTGCCGCCGGTTTTCTCGATCAGCCGCACGCCGTCGATCTCGATGTCGTGCGAGAGCGCCTTGCACATGTCATAGATGGTCAGGGCAGCCACCGCCGCGCCCGTCAACGCTTCCATCTCTACGCCGGTGCGATGGTGGATGGACACGCGGCAACGGATGAGAAGACCTGCCGCACCCTCGTCCTCGACCTCGATCGAGCAGTTGTCCAGGCCGAGCGGATGACAGAACGGGATCAGCTCGTGCGTTTTCTTCGCCGCCATCACTCCGGCGACGATCGCAGTGTCGAATACCGGACCCTTTTTCGTCCGGTGTCCGGACTTGCGCAGCGCGGCCGCGACGTTGCGCGGCATTTTGATCCGCGCCTCCGCGACGGCGACACGCTGGGTGACTTGCTTTGCGCCGACATCGACCATGGTTGGCCGGTTAGCGTCGTCCAGATGCGTCAGCCGCGTCACATTGGTTGATCTTGCCGCCATGCCTCAGCCGCCGATGTAGAACATCTCGACCTTGCGTTTCGCTTCCTCCGACTGGCGCACTCGCGAGCGGATCTCGCTGTAACGATCCGAGCGGGCCAGCCAGATGTTGCGGAGCATTTCCAGAAGCTGATCGTCCGTAGCGCCGCTGCGCAGCGCGTCCCGGACGCTCGTGCCCTGGGTCGCGAACAAGCAGGTGTAGACCACGCCGTCCGAGGAGAGGCGGGCACGTGAGCAGTCGCCGCAGAAAGGCTGGGTCACCGAGGAGATGAAACCGATCTCACCCTGGCCGTCGTCGAACGCGTAGCGCTTCGCGACCTCGCCGCGATATTCGCTCTCGACCGCGTGCAGCGGCCAGAGAGCTCCAATGCGCTGCGCGAGCTCCTTGGAAGGAACCACGAGATCCTCGCGCCAGGCATTGCGATTGCCGACGTCCATGTATTCGATGAAGCGGACGATGACGCCGGTGCCGCGAAAACGGCGCACGAGGTCGATGGCGGTGTGATCGTTCACGCCGCGCTGAATGACGGCGTTGAGTTTGATGGGTGTCAGGTCGGACTGCAGCGCGTGCTCGATACCGTTCAGCACGTCATCGATCCCGCCGAAGCCGCCGCTCATGCGCGCAAAGATCTCCGGGTCGAGGGTATCCAGGCTGACGGTGATTCGCCTGAGGCCTGCCGCCTTGAGCTCTGCCGCATAGCGTCCCAGCAATACGCCGTTGGTGGTCAAGGCGACGTCTTCGACCTCGGGTATGGCAGTCAGGTCGCCGATGAGGTCGGCAAGGTTCGCCCGCAGCAGGGGCTCGCCACCGGTCAGGCGCAGCTTGCGCACTCCAAGCTGCACGAACAGCCGGCTCAGCCGCACGATCTCATCGAACGAGAGCCGCTCGTGTGAGCCGAGAAACTTGTATTTCTCGTGAAAGGTCTCCCGCGGCATGCAGTAGGGGCAGCGGAAGTTGCAGCGGTCCATCACCGAGATGCGCAGGTCCCGCAGCGGCCGGCCGAGGGTATCGCGCGGGGTCGGCGCTGGCTTGGCCATACCTGGGGCAAGGGTGCTCAGCGGAACAATGACTTCACGTCGGGCCATGATATCCAAGCGTTTACCACGCCCCCGGAGGCAAAGCCAATCGGGCGGGGCTATGGCAGGTATGGGGCCGGACCGGCGCGTTTACCAGCGATGCAGCCGCGTGACAAAGCCTTTGGGATAGACATTAGGGCCTGGAGGAAGCTCCACGAACCCGTCCGTGCCTGCCAGGGCGGTGAAGTCCCCTGAGCCGTTGGTGGGCTTGGGAACCGCCCACGCGCGGCCCCAGTCATCGACCTCCACGCGGACGGGCATGAAGAAAGTGAGCGGGACGCCCACGTTGACCGGACCGCCCAGGGCCATTTTTTCCGGCGGCGGCGCAGTGCGCCCCATGGCGCTGAACAGGGCAGGGAGGACGAAGCGGGTGAGGCAGACGATGGCGGACACAGGGTTTCCCGGGAGGGCGAACACCGCCGTGCCCGAGCCCGCGACGCCGAACCACATGGGCTTGCCGGGACGCTGCGCCACCTTATGGAAAACTGCGCGGACCCCCAGGTCCTGGAGCGCCCGTGGAACGAGGTCCATTTTCCCCATCGACACGCCGCCCGTGAGGATGAGGACGTCGTGGGTCTCGAGGTGAAACTTCAGCCGCTGCCGGAGCTCGGACAGGTCGTCCAGGATGTGGTCGTCCGCCACCCGCTGAAAGCCATGGGAGCGCAGTGCAGCGGCGATGGCGTAGGTGTTCGACCTGCGAACCTGGTGCGGCAGGATCGGCTCGCCGGGCTCGACCAGCTCGTTGCCCGTGGAGATGACTGCCAACATCGGCTGGCTGCTGACGCGCACGCGCGCCATTCCGGCCGAGGCCGCGATCGCGATCTCCGGCGCACGCAGCTCCGCCCCCGCGGATAGCAGCAACGCGCCCTGGCGCGAGTCGGAGCCGCGCCGGTGAACGTTCTGCCAAGGATCGACAGCCACGTCGCCGCCGATCTCGGCACTGCCGCTGCTGATCGAGATCTGCTCCACCGGCACGACGCTGTCGCAACCTGCCGGAACGACGGCGCCGGTCATGACCTCGATGCACGCGCCGGCCTCCGCCAGCGTCAGCGGCGGATCCCCGGCGGCCTGAGTCGCCTGGATCCGCAGCCTGCGTGTCCCTGAGCGGACGGTGCCGCTGTCGAGCGCGATGCCGTCCATCGACACGCGGTCAAACGGCGGTTGGTCCCGCTCCGCGTAGATGTTCTCGCGCAGCACGGCCCCTGCGCATTGCGCGAGTGGGAGAGACTCGATCGGCAGGCATTGCAGCTGCTGCCCGATCAGCTCATCGGCCTGGGCGGGCTCGAGCACTTACTCACTTCTTTTGATCGGCAGCCTTCGCCTTGAAGATCCGCACCTGCTCGTTGAAGCGGTCGGCGATCGACTGGTCGGCGTCCAGAGCGGCGTTGTGCTTCTGGATCTGCACCCGCTGGAGCTCGTCGATCGCCTTCTGCTGGTCGGCGGTCGGCTTGTCGCCGGGCTTGACCACCACCTTCTTCACGCTGTCGTCGTATTCGAGCTTGATGCAGGCGATGTAGGCGTTGATGTCGGAGTCGAACTGCTTGACCGCTTTCTGAGCCGTGACCATCTCGGCCATGGTCGCCGTGCGGCCGTCAGGGAGCTTGTCGGGAGCGGTCGGATAGGTGCAATCGGCGTAGGCGCTGCCGGCAGCGCACACAGCCAGGGAGACCGTCAGCGGAAAGAATGCTTTCATGACCTTGAATCCTTCGAATTAGTGGTCAGCACTCTATCTTAGTGGCGGGGCGCGGCGGCGGCTAGGCACCCCCAGGAAACAGGTCCGGGAGTGATCGTTGACCACGCCCACCGCCTGTAAGAAAGCGTAGACGATGGTGGTGCCCACGAAACGAAATCCCCGTTTCTTCAGATCCTTCGAGATCCGATCGCTCAGGGGAGTGCTGGCCGGAACGCTTCCCCCGTCAGCCTTGACGACGGGTCGGCCGCCGACGAAATCCCACAGGTAACGGTCGAACGAGCCGCACTCGCGCTGCACCTCCAGGAACGCCCGGGCGTTGCCGACCGCCGACTCGATCTTGAGTCGGTTGCGCACGATCCCCTCATCCCGCATCAGGGCCGCCCGGCGACGCGCGTCGAAGCGGGCGACCTTACGAGGATCGAATTGCGCGAACGCGCGGCGGTAGTTGGCCCGTTTGCGCAGGATGGTCGACCACGACAGTCCTGCCTGCGCGCCCTCCAGGATGAGCATCTCGAACAGATGGACGTCATCGTGGGAGGGCCGCCCCCATTCCTCGTCGTGATAGCGGATGTAGGCGGTGTCGCCGTTTTGCGCCCAGCCACAGCGCTTCTTGCGGTCGCCCCGCAGCGCCAACCCGGGCTCCCCACCCCGAGCGCTCTTTTTAACGTGGGTCGGATGGTCGGTCATGGTTGGCCGGAGGGTATACTGCCGAGCCTGCTCCGGTCACCCCCGAAGGGCGAATGTCGCAGTCCGAACTGTCCCGCAACCTCAAGAGCCGGCACATCCAGCTCATCGCACTGGGCGGCACGATCGGCGTTGGGCTGTTCCTGGGCTCGGCCAAGGCGATCCAGAAGGCGGGTCCGGGGCTGCTGCTGGTGTACGCCGTCGCCGGCGTCGTCATCTTCTTCATCATGCGGGCGCTGGGGGAGCTGTTGACCTACCGCCCGACCGCGGGCTCCTTTGCCACCTACGCCGATGAGTTCTGCGGACCCTTCTATGGGTTCGTGACGGGCTGGTCGTACTGGTTCATGTGGATCGTGACCGTCATGGCGGAGCTGACCGCCATCGGCGTGTACATGCAGCACTGGTTTCCCGACATTCCGCAGTGGGTGCCCGCCCTCGTGGCGCTCGTGCTCCTCTACGGATCGAACCTGCTGGCGGTGCGCGTATTCGGGGAACTGGAGTTCTGGTTCGCGCTCATCAAGATCATTACTATCGTCGCACTGATCGTCGGCGGCCTCGCCGTCATCTTCTTCCACTTCGGCAGCCTCGGCTCGACGGCCGGCTTCTCCAATCTCTGGACTCACCAGGGCTTCATGCCCTTCGGCACCCTGGGGCTGCTGCTGACGTTGCAGATGGTGATGTTTGCCTACCAGGGCGTGGAGCTGATCGGCGTGACCGCCGGCGAGGCCGACAATCCGGGCGTCGCGCTGCCGAAGGCCACCAACGGCATCACTTACCGGATCCTGATCTTCTACATCGGGGCGCTGCTGGTGATCATGTCGCTCGTGCCCTGGAACCAGCTCAGCCCGGATGCCAGCCCGTTCGTCTACCTGTTCGACAAGATCGGTCTGCCGGCGGCCGCCGGCATCATCAACATCGTGGTCATCACAGCGGCCACTTCCTCGTGCAACAGCGGGATTTTCAGCACCGGCAGAATGTTGTATTCGCTGGCGCAGCGGCGGCAGGCACCCGCGAAGCTGGGGGTGCTGAACGCGAAACGCGTGCCCGCGGCCGGCATCCATGTCTCGGCCGCGGTGATGCTCATCGGCGTCGCGCTCAACTACTTCGTACCCAAGCAGGCATTCGACTATGTGACGAGTATCTCCCTGGTCGGAACGCTGTGGACGTGGGGCATCATCATGGTCTCGCACGACAGGTATCGTCGCGCGGTGGGCGCTGGCAAAGTGAAGGCTTCGACGTTCCGGATGCCGGGTGCGCCGATCGCCAACTGGCTGGTGCTTGCCTTCCTGGTGCTGGTCGCCGTCATGCTCGGATTCGACGCCGACAATCGCGTGGCGCTGTACGTGGCGCCGTTCTGGTTCGGCGGCCTGGCCCTTGCGTACCGCTACCGCAAGTCCGTGGCAGTGGCGCAGGCGGCCTAGAGCTGGCGCGCCCGGAGGGATTCAAACCCCCGACCCTCGGTTCCGAAGACCGATGCTCTATTCGCTGAGCTACGGGCGCATAGGGCTATTCTATAGGATCGTCATGCCATGAGCGCTCTGCAAAAAATCCTCGCCATCGTGTTGCTCGTGCTCCTGGCCGTCGTGGGCTATGGATTGTGGGCGACACCCTCCGCCCCGAGGGCGCATCGATCTGCTTCCCGGGCCGCCGCCGCCGCGGCGACGACCGACGTCGACGAGACGGACCTGATGACGGCAAAGGCATTGGCCGAGCAGGCCACCTCCGCTGAGGAGCGCACGGCCGCCCAGGCGGTCGTGCAGGCGGCCGATCATGAGGTCGATGTCGCGTTTGCCGCGGCGCTGCGCCGGATCGAGAACCATCCGCCGGTGTTGAGTGCGGCCGCGCAGAAGATCGATGCGCGGCTGACAGGCCTGCAGAAACAGCTGGATGCGGACAAAGCGAGCGTGACCCGCCTGACGGCGGAGGTGGCGAAAGCGCCGGACTCGCAGCGCGGCACGCTGCAGGACCAGCTCAACCTCGCGCAGTCGCAGCTCGAGCTGGACCAGGATGAAGTCGACGATGACAACCAGAATCTGGTCGCGGCGGGCGGCAACGCGCACCAGCGCATCGAGGCGATGCTGAAACAGCACGCCGCGATGGATGACAAGGCGGCGCCGCTGCCCGCCGGCAAGGACGTGTTGGCGAGCCTGCACGGCCTGGCGCTGCGTCTGCGCCACTATTTCGAGTTGCGCGATCGGCAGGGCTCGCTGGCAGAAGCGCAGGCGCGAGTCGCCGCCAGCCTGCAGCCGCTGAGCGTCGACCGCCAGGCGCTCGCGACCCAAGTGGAGGCCGCCAGGAACGGAGTCGCGCAGCACGCGGATGCCGCGGGCCTGCTGGATGCGACGCGCCGGACCGCCGGCGATCAGAAGGTGCTCACGTTGCTGGATCAGCGGATTGCCATCCGCAAAGACATCGTCGACGGTTACGGCAAATGGCAGGGCGTGCTCGCTACGCGCATGACCCGGACACTGCATGCCTCGCTGATCGACATGGCCGTGGTGCTCGGCATCGTGCTCGGACTGCTGTTCCTGGATCGCTGGCTCGAGAGGTTGTTCGGCCGCACGAAGCTCGATCGCCGGCAGATCGCCACGCTGCGCACTGTCACGCGAGTCGCGCTGCAGCTCGTGGCCATCATCGCGATTGCGCTCGCGCTGGTGGGCGTGCCGGGCCAGATCGGCACTTTCCTCGGTATCGTCGGCGCCGGTCTCACCGTCGCCCTGAAGGACTTCATCGTCGGCTTCATCGGCTGGCTGGTGCTCATGGGCAAGAACGGCATGCGGCTCGGGGACTGGGTGGAGATCAACGGCGTCAGCGGCGAGGTAGTGGACCTGGGCATGTTCCACACGGTGCTGCTGGAGACTGGCAACTGGACCGAGGCCGGACATCCGACCGGGCGGCGGGTGACCTTCGCCAACAGCTTCGCGATCCAGGGGCACTATTTCAACTTCTCCACCTCCGGTCAGTGGTTGTGGGACGAGGTGCTCGTGTTGGTTCCCTACGATCGCGATCCGCACGCGGTTGCCGATGCGATTCTCAAGGAAGTTCTCGCGGTGACAGGAGACACGTCCCGCGAGGCTGAGCGCGAGTGGCAGCGTGCGTCTCGCTCGCAGCGTGAGACCACGTTTTCCGCGGCCCCCGGAATCGTCATCCGGCCGGCCGCGGGCGGCGTAGAGGTGGCTGTGCGCTACGTGACGCGCGCCAGCGAGCGATTCAAGCTGCGCACGCGTCTGTATCAGACGGCCGTCCACATGCTGTCCGCACGCGGGGTGGCCGCTGGAGCGGCTCCCGAGCGTCTCCAGATGACGACGCAGACTTGAGTCGCCGCTCTGTCCACCTGAGCGGCAGCGCACAGACGCGGTGCGCACCCCGGATGTAAACAACCGTCCCTGTAGAGCGTTATACACCCTGAAGGCTCAGCAGCTTAGCGCGCGCTGAGCGTGCCCAAGGGGTGTTCAGCACGCATTCAGCGCTTACCGAGCAGCCTGTATCCGCGTATTGAAGGGGACTCACATGCTCAATCGCCTCGTTCGCAGTTTCGCTCCGGCCCTCGTGCTCGCCGCGCTTCCGGTGGCGTCCTTTGCGGGCGTAGCGATCGGCGTGTCGATCGACATCGCCCCGCCGCCACTGCCGGTCTACGTGCAGCCGGCCCCTCCCGGCCCCGACTACATCTGGACGCCCGGATACTGGGCGTGGGGTGATGACGATTATTACTGGGTGCCCGGAACCTGGATACTCGCACCCGAGCCGGGCTTTCTGTGGACCCCCGGTTATTGGGGCTGGTTCGGCGGAGCCTATATCTGGCACGCCGGCTACTGGGGTCCGCATATCGGCTTCTACGGCGGCGTGAACTACGGGTTCGGCTACACCGGTGTTGGCTACGAGGGCGCTTACTGGCGCGGCGGCCATGTGGTGTACAACCGCGCAGTCACTAACGTCACCAACATCAATGTGACCAACGTCTACAACAGGACCGTAGTGGTCAACAACTTCAGCCACGTGAGCTTCAACGGCGGCCACGGCGGAATCGTTGCCCACGCCGACGCTCGGCAGCTGGCGGCAGAGCACGAGCGTCACTTCGAGCCGACTTCCATACAGCGGGAGCATGTCAACCTCGCTGCTCGCGACCGTGATCTTCGGGCTGCGGTGAACAACGGCCGTCCGCGTGTCGCCGCGACGGAGAGACCTACCTCGTTCAGTGGCCGCGGCGTGATCGCCGCTCGTGCCGCGGGCGGGGAATTCCATCCGGCCGCGGCTCGCGAGGTCGGACGTCCTTCCGGAGCGATCGCCGAGAGGAACGACCGTCCGCCGCAGGCCCAGCGCGAAGCGATGCAGCAGCATGGCTCGGCGATGCACAACAACCTCGAGCGCACGGCGCCGCAGGAGCACAACACGCCGCACATGGCCCCCGAGCGCAATGCTCCGCGCATGGCTCCCGAGCAGCGCAGCGCCGCGCCGCACATGGCCCCCGAGCGCAATGCTCCGCGCATGGCTCCCGAGCAGCGCAGCGCCGCGCCGCACACGGCCCCCGAGCGCAATGCTCCGCGCATGGCTCCCGAGCGCAGCGCCCCCCGCATGGCCCAGCCGCACATGGCACCGGCGGAGCGTCCGCAGGCCCATCTGGCGGAGCCCGGCGCGGGCGGCCGCCCGGGGGGCGGCCAGCCGCACTTCGAGCAGCCGCGTGCTCAGCCTCACGAGGGTCCGCGCGGGGGTGGCGGCGGGCGCCCCGAGGGACATGAGGGAGGCCGCGGCCCACAGAACCGTTTCCGCTAGCCAGGGCTATCGGCAAGGGCTTGGGACGGGATCCCAAGTCGACGCGCCCCCTCAGCGGGGGCGCGGTCGATTATGAAGGAGGCGGCCCCAGCAACGCGTAGCGGCGTCCCTGTGGCAACTCGAAGCGCCGGACGATCGATGCCGTGCCCTCGGTGGCGAGAGTGCCCGCGACGCCGTCACCCGGCGGTGGGATCGTGTGGAAGCGGCTCAGAAACCGGGTAACGCCTCCCGGAGCGTGGCCGGGCAGCAGCACGAGCACGCGCGAGCGCTTGCCGTGGAGGCGGAACCAGCCCGACACGACATGCGCCGCATCGCTGCCAGTCGTGTCCAGTACCGACGACGGTGTCCTCAGGCGATAGTCGAGCATTGCAATCGTCGTCTCGTCCGGATCCAACAGCGCGAGCGGCCCGTCGTGGGTCTCGTAGTGGATGTTATCGGCCAGCCGCGTGAGATTCTGCCATTGGTCGACCGCCGGGAAGGCGGCGATTCCGGCGATGCACAGGGCTCCCACATACGCGCCGAAAGTGCAGACGACTGCGCCGCGTACGTTGCTCAGACGCTGAGCACGTGAGGCAAAGCGCAGCGCGATGGCCGCAACGATGATCGTAGCCGCCGCCGCCGCGATCCGGATCCCCTCCTCGAGATGATCGATCGGCTGGTAGTTCAGCCGGTCTGCCAAGGCTAGCAACGACAGGAAGGCCGCGAACACACACGCGATGGCGGCAACCAACGCCCTTGTGCCGCGCAACGCGAATCTATCCAGGGCCGTGAGCCTGTTCTGACTTTCGCGCGCCCACAGGGCAATCAGGAGACTCATCCCCAGCATCGCAGGGGCTGCGTAGACATCCCGGGCCGTTGCAGCGAGCGACAGAATCACGAGGAACGGAAGTGTCGCCGCGATAGCAAACCGCCACGGCGTCCCGGAAGGACCCGTGATGCGCACGCCGCGCCATGCTCGCTCGAGTGCAGCCACGGCCAGCAGCGTCCACGGAAGCAAGTACACCGGCAGCTCCAGGAAGTACTTTCCGGGCCAGTTGTGGTGGCCGCTGGTGTAATCGAGCGCGGCGGGGCCCGGGATCCTGGTGAAGCGGCCGACGATGTTGTGCCAGAACAGCGTGCTGAGCGCCTCGTGCCCTCCTGGGGAGACGGCGACGGCGTACATCCACGGGCCGATGATCAACGCCTGAACTACCAGTCCGGCGTAAAGCTCGATCCGCAGCAGCTCCGACCATTTCCTCTCCCACGCGATGAGCGTGAGCAACGTCAGCGCGGGTACGAGCCAACCGGGGGCGCTCTTCGCCATGAACCCGATCGCTGCGCCCAGGTGCATCAACGTGTATCCGCCGAGCTTCCTTCGCCCGGGTGCTGATGTGTACCCCCTGTACGCTCCTGCCAGAGCGAGCGCGCAGCCTGCGAGCAGACACGCGTCCGGGGCGAGCCATACAGACACACGGAACGCCATCAGGAGGGTGCCGACCAACAGGGCGCTGAGGAAGGCGGCGCCTGCGTCGGTCATCGCGGCTGCGGTCGCACCGACTGACAGGGCAGTTACGGTGGCATACACGATGTTAGGAGCGCGAGGCTGCCCGAAAGCGCGGATGCCGGATGCCGACAGCCAGTACGACAGAGGCGGCTTCTCCAGGAAGGGCTTGCCGGCGAGTTGCGGCAGGAGACGGTCGGTCTGTTGGCTCATGCGCCAGGCGATGTCCGCCTCGCGCGGCTCATCCGGTGTCCACAGGCCGCGGTCGAGGATCCCGATCAGCCACAACGGCGCGAGTGCGATCAGCACCGCGAGAGGCCACGAGCGGACTCGCCATGCAACCGGTGGGACAGAAGATCTCATACGTGTCACTGATTATCGCGCGGCGCGAGGACTTTGGTCCGGTTCCTCCATCGGACCGGAAAACGATAGTATCCCGCCGCTGCAGAAAGGCCCGTACAGTGGGTGCGGATCGCCGTTCAGGCGTGGGCGATGAGTGCGGCTCTGCCACAGTTCGTTGGTCTCAATGATTCACGACGTCACCGACTCCGATCTCGAGCCCGTGCGTGGTTTCCTCGAAGCGCATCTGGACTCGTCGCTGTTCCTGCTGTCGAACCTGGCCGTGTTTGGGCCGCGCAGCGGCGAGCATCGGAATTCCGGAACCTATCGCTGTGCCGTGCAGGAGGGCCGCATCGTCGCCGTCTTCAGCCTGACACGAGGGGGCAACCTGCTCGTGCAGGCGGCCGGGCGCGCCGATCTGGCGGAGGCGATCGTCGAGGCCTGCGAGGCCGACCCGATGGAGGTGACGGGAGTGATCGGCGACTGGCTGACCGCGCAGGCAGTGTGGCGGCTGGTTTGCGCAGACACGCGGCTGGAGCCGATTCAGACCGAGAAAGACAGGCTGTTCAGCCTGTCGCTCACGGACCCCGCGGCCTCGATCGTTCCCGAGGGCTCGGTGCGTGCCCTCAATGCGGGCGATTTCGGGCAATGGGAGCCGCTGAACAGCTCCTATCTGGCCGAGCTGAGTCATCCAACGCAGCTCTCCGCCCTGCAGCGACAGGACGAATTCGAATCGGGCATCCGCGCCCACCGTTGGTGGGGCGCCTTCGACGGCGAGCGGCTCGCGGCCATCGCGGGACTCAACGCCGAGTACGGCCGCATCGGACAGATCGGGGGTGTCTACTCGCGGCCCGAAGATCGGCGCAAGGGGTTCGCCCGTGCCGCCATGCGTGCGCTGATGACGGATGTCCGACATCGCTTCGAGCGGCTCGTGCTGTTCACGGCCGACGACAACGTTGGCGCGCAGCGCCTGTACGAGTCCCTGGGATTCCAGTCGGGCGGCTCGTTCGGCATCTTCCTGGGCGTTCGCAAGGCCCACGCGCGCACCGACCAGCGCTGCAAATGGGCGGGTCAGTCGGGTGAGATCTACACGTACGAGATTCACGAGTGGCCCACGAGACTCAGCGCCGGGCCCGGCAACTATATCTTCGCGAGCAGCGGGAGCGAGGGTGGATGGCGGCCGATCGTGGTCGGAGAGTGCGCAGACCTGTCCGAGCTGCAGCCACACCTGCGGGGACGACATGAGGCGACGCATGTGCACGTCCGGCCGAATTTCAATCCGGCCGCCGTGCGGCGCCGGGAGGCCGCGGATCTCGCCGAGCGCTGGACGCCCGGTCGCGACGCCAGCACCTACAGCGAGTAGCGCACGACCATGCGGGCGACCCGCGATTGTTGGGCTGCCCAGAGCGAGAAGCCCTGGCATACCTGCTTCATGCCCGGGCCGTCGGGCTTCTCGAGCGGCTGCGCTGCGAAGCGCGCCTGGTTGGCTTCCTGTCCGGGCATCAGCCGGTGCGTGCTCCAGGGCTCATCGGACTCCGTCGCCCGCGCAAACAGCTGGATCTCGCTCACCGTGGCCTTGTCCGGAATGGTCGCGCACAGAGTCACGGTGTTGGCGTCGGCTTCCGAGCAGGGAGTGGTGGGCGGGGGCGCTGCATCGGCAGACACTCCGGGAGGAGTCGTGCTGCCGGGAGGATTCACGACGAGCGCCGGGCGGCAGGGCGATACGCTCGCCATGACGACCACGCCGTCAGCGCCGATCTTGCGCAACACCTCCGTCTCGATCTCCGCCCGGGCGCCGGCCTGTGTCAGCTGCAGCTGATTGGCGGTGCGGCTGATCTGATCGACCTGTGCGCGCAGGTCGTGCTCGAGAATGGCCTGTTCCTGACGCTCGGTGTCCGTCAGCCAGCGCGACAGCGCGAATCCACCGACGGCCGCGGCTATCAGCATGACGAACAGGATGGTCATCGGCGCACGGCTCTTGCGCTTGCCGCCCACGCCCTGGCCGCGTGCGGCGGCGAGCTCTTTGCCCACGGAAAGCCGCAGCTGCACCAGCGAAGTGAGGATCGTCGCTGCAGCGGCAATGAGGGCGGCAAGGACGGCGTCGGACATCCTGCAACGCTAGCATGGTGCCTCACATCTCGACCGGGACCCCATCACGTGGGTCGCGATTCTGCGAAGGTCATCACACTGTCGCGCGCCTGCGACTGAGCCATTCCTCCAAGCCGTTGGTCGAATGTCCGTGCAGGTGCAATCCCAGTTTCGTGCGGCGCCACAGGATGTCCTCGGCGTCGAGCGCGAACTCCTCTCTGCAGAGGTAGTCAGCTTCGCGCGCGAACAGCTGAGGGACGAGCTCCTCGCCCATGTCGGCAAGTGTCGTAGCGTCTTGAATCACGTGGTCGATGCGACTGCCGTATGCCCGTGCGTACCTCACGCGCAGCGCGGCTGGAAGCCATGGGTAGCGTCGCTCGAGTGTCCGCAGGAACACGGCGAAACTGTGCCCAGGAAGGTCGCCACCGGGCAGGAACGCGGTGCGGGTCCAGCCCGATGTCCGCGTGGCAACGCCCGTTTGCCGAACGAGCCGGTCGACGGCGGTCTCGGCCAACTTGCGGTAGGTGGTGATCTTGCCGCCGAAAACGGAGAGCAAGGGGGCCGGATGAGTATCCAGCTCGAGTACGTAGTCGCGTGTCACGCTCGCGGGGTCGGTCACCTCGTCATCCAGCAAGGGGCGCACCCCCGAATACGTCCACGCGATCTCTGCAGCGTCTATCTGCCGTACGAAGTATCGGTTCGCGATATCGCACAGATAGGCGATCTCCTGCCGATCGATGTGCGCCTGCTGTGGCTCGCCGTGGTAGTCGACATCCGTTGTGCCGATGAGCGTGAATTCGCGCTCGTAGGGAATCGCGAACACGATCCGGCGGTCGCGGTTCTGGAAGATGTAGGCGAAGCGGTGCGAGAACAGCTTCGGCACGACGATGTGGCTGCCCTTGACGAGCCGTATGCGGTGGCTCGCCTTGACGGGGGATTGGTTCTCGATGAACTGGGTCACCCAGGGACCGGTAGCGTTGACCACCGCACGGGCGCGAACGACCTCGCTCTCGCGGGCACCGTCGCCGTCGCGGCCGCCTGGGCCACGCGTGGTACAGTCGGGGCTCCGTGTGGTGAGCCTCGCTGTCCACTCTCCGTCAAGGGCCTCGAGCCGCTCAACGCGCGTGCGCGTACGCACGGTCGCTCCATGCCCGACGGCGTCTAGCGCATTCAGTACGACCAGACGGGCATCGTCGGTCCACCCGTCCGAGTAGACGAATCCACGGGTAAATTGCGGCGCGAGCGCCGCACCTGCAATGTGCTTTCTGAGGTCGATGGCTGCCGAGGCGGCGAGGCGCTTGCGGGGAGCAAGATGGTCGTAGAGAAACAACCCCGTGCGGATCATCCACATCGGCCGCAGGTGCTGATCGTGCGGCATGACGAAGTGCAGCGGTCGCATGATATGCGGCGCGGCATTCAACAGGATCTCGCGCTCCATGAGAGCCTTGCGGACCAGCGCGAAGTGCAAGTCCTCCAGGTACCGCAGTCCGCCGTGAATCAGCTTGGTGCTGGCGGAGGACGTATGGGCCGCAAGGTCGTCCTGCTCACACAGCAGAACCGACAGCCCCCGCCCGGCGGCATCCCGCGCGATGCCCGTGCCGTTGATCCCGCCGCCGACAATCAGAAGATCGTAGCGCTCACGCGGTGGTGCGTTCGGGGTCGGGGACGCCGGCGGGGTGCTTGCGCCGGTAATAGTCGGGGTAGTCGTCGCTGAGGCCTTTGAACCGGCGATGGATCCAGAGGTATTGCTCAGGGGCATTCCGGACTTGAGCTTCGATCAGCTGATGGAAGCGCGCAGTATCCGCCGCCGGGGACTCGCTGGGAAAGTTTTTGAACGGCGGGTGGACGATGGCGCGATAACCCTGCGTGCCGGCAAGGCGCTCGACGAAGAACGGCAGCACCGTTGCACCGGTCATTTTTGCAAGGCGCGAGGTGAAGGTATTCGAGGCCGCAGGAATGCCGAACATCGGGACCATCTCGGCACCCTTTTTGCGGTAGGCCTGGTCCGGCGCGTAATAGACGCAGCCGTTGCTCTTGAGCGCGGAGATCAGAGCGCGGATGTCGTCCCGCGCGATCGATGTCCCGCCGTGCCGCGAGCGGCACCGGCCCAGGAACCAGGCCAGGACGGCGTTCTTCGAGGGCCGATACATGATGTTCAGCGGGACCACGCGCGCGAGAATGCGGCCGCCCATGTCCATCGGCGTAAAGTGCGCCGTGAGCAGGATGACCCCCTTGCCGAGGGCGAGCGCTGCCTCGATGTGTTCGCGTCCCTCGACCTTTACAATCCGGTCGATATCCTGCGCGCAGCGCCACCACGCCAGCGGGGCCTCGAGCAGCGCGATCCCGAGGCTCTGGAAGTGGCGGTCGAGGAGCTGCTCGCGCTCGAAGGCGCTCAGCTCGGGCATGCACAGCTCGATGTTGCGGCGGGCGATGCGAATGAACCGCAACGGCAAGTGGCGCATCGCGAAGCCCAGCGCGGAGCCGACGCGCAGCAGCGCGTTGTAGGGCAGGCCCGCCAGCAGCCGCAGGAGGAGCATGCCGGCCCACGTGGGCCAGTAGTGAGGCGATAGCAAGCGCAGGCGCATGGGCTTACGCGAATAGTTGGAATGTATGAATCAAACCAAGACCCCGGGCGCATTGTACGTTGAAGTCAAACTGCGAAATGTGCGTTTGGTCAGGAACGAGCGGGTTATTTTGCGCGACGTCGATTGGCGCATCCGTCCGGGGGAACGTTGGGTGCTCGCCGGCGGCAATGGTGCCGGCAAGACTCAACTCATGAAGATCCTGGCCGGTTCCGTGTGGCCCACTCCAACAGGGCGTGAGACGCGGTCTTATCGGTGGCGCGACGAGACCTTTTCCACGCCGTTTGAAGTCAAGGACGAGATCGGCTACCTCGGGCCCGAGCGGCAGGATAAATACGCGCGCTACGGCTGGAATCACACTGTCGAGCAGATCGTCGGCACCGGACTGTATCGCACCGACATCCCGTTGGACGCGCTCGCCGCGGCGGATCGGAGACGCGTCGCCGCGCTGCTGGGGCGGTTGGGGATCGCGGCACTGGCGGGGCGTCGCTTCCTGTCTCTTTCCTACGGCGAGCGGCGTCTGACGTTACTCGCGCGGACGCTCGCCTCCGGTGCCAAGCTGTTGTTATTGGACGAGTTGTTGAACGGTCTGGATGACACGAACCGCACGCGGGCGCTGCGTTGGCTGCAACAGACAACCCGCTCCCAGCTGCCGTGGGTCCTGACGACCCACAGGGTCGAGGATGTGCCTGAGTGCGTGACTCACGTGCTGGTGTTGGAGGAGGGCCGTGTCGTCTACCGCGGGAAGGTCGGAGCCGGCGGAAAGGGACTGTGGGCGCCGATGCGGCGCTGGCTGCACTCCGATCACGATCGGCCGGCCTCCGCGACGTCTGTGACCTCCGCGATGGCCATGCTGCCCACTACGGCCGCCACGGCCAAGGCGCTCGGCCAGCCGCGGCGCAAGCTCGCCACCAGGCGGGCGGGCCGTCCGCTCGTGCGCCTCGTCAATGCCTCCGTCTACCTGGACGAGCACGTCGCGCTCGAGAGGATTTCGTTCGAGGTGCGTAAGGGCGAGTGCTGGGTCGTGCATGGGAGCAACGGGTCGGGTAAGACCACGCTGCTGCGCACCCTCTACGGCGACCACGGCGTCGCGGTCGGAGGGAGTGTCGAGCGGGCGGGCATCGTGCCCGGTGTGCCGCTGCAGTCGTTCAAGACGCGAGTCGGACTCGTCGCGCCGCATCTGCAGACCGATCACCCTCAGGAGCTGACGGTCGCCGAGGTCGTGCAGTCCGGGCGGCATGCGAGCATTGGGCTGAATGATCCTGCGACGGCCGCGGATCGGGCGGCCGCCAGACGGACACTGGCCTTCTTCGGCCTCTCTCATCTGGCCGCCCGGACGCTCGTCGAGCTCTCCTACGGTCAGATGCGCCGCGTCCTCTTCGCCCGGGCCTGGGTGCGCCGTCCGCAACTGCTGCTGCTGGATGAGCCCTTTGCCGGAGTGGATGGCCCGACGCGGCGCGAGCTGCTCGCGCATCTGGAAACGCTTCTGGCACAGGGGGCGGCCGTCGTGATGGCGACGCATCATCGTTCGGAGTGGCCGGTCTCCGCCACACACGAGCTGCAGCTTGTCGGTGGGCGCGCGCGCTTTTGCGGTCCGGTACGATCCGCGCACGGCAAACTGCATGGAGAGTCGAGGTAGTGAAGCGCTTCGCCCCCGGGGTGAGCATAGGTGTCCTGGGGGTCGTGGTCCTGTGCATGCTGATCGTGGCCCGCCAGCCTGAGTGCTGGATCCGATACGTCCGAGCCCTCGTGCAGGGTCCGGATGTGCCCTTATCGTTCTACCAGCCGCTCGAGCGGGTGGAAGGCGGTAACCGGCCGCCCGCGCCGCGGGTGGCCCCCGCCCTGGAGATGCTGAATGCAGGTCCGCTGCAGGAGGCGGCTGACTACGCGGCGAAATCCGATTCGAAAGCGCTCATCGTGACGCGCCACGGGCACATCGTGTTCGAGCGCTACTGGCATGGTTCTGACTTCAATACCCTGCTCGACTCGCAGTCGTTCATGCGCACCTTGAACGCGGTGCTGGTGGGAGTCGCGATCGATTCGCGCAAGATCGGTTGGCCGGATGAGCCCATCGGGTACCTCATTCCGCAATGGAGCCACGACCCGCGCGGTGCGATCACCGTTCGCAACCTTCTGCAGATGTCCAGCGGCCTGGCTCCGGCTGGGGCTCACGCACCCTTCGGCACCGATATCGCCAGCGAGGCCCTGCAGCGCAAGCGGGTGGGCACCCCGGGATCGAGCTGGGCCGACCAGCCTGCAGACACCGATCTGCTCGCGATGGCTCTCGAGCGGGCCACGAAGGAGCGCTACGCCCAGTACCTGTCGGATGCATTGTGGAGGCGGCTGGGCGCGGCTGACGCCTGGCTGTGGCTGGATCGCACGGGGGGAATGGCGCACGCGGACTGCTGTCTGATTGCCCGGCAGGGCGATTGGGTCCGCCTGGGTGAGCTGCTGGCCGAAGGCGGGCGATTCGAAGGGGACGAGGTGGTGGCGCCGAAATGGGTCGCGCAGATGCTCGTACCGGCGAAGGGCAATTCGAGCTACGGCAGCAGCTTGAAACTGAGGGCCAGGAAGGCTGCGGAGGCGTACGCTTTGCCGGATGTGTTCGAGGTCGAGGGTCGTGGCAATCGGATGTGGCTGGTACCCTCGATGTCCCTGGTGATTCTGCGCACCGGCGGCACGCTCCCGGGCGACTGGGACGACTCGCGCATTCCGAACCTCATTATTCGTGGTGCGCGCGACTATGTCCCGCCGCCCCGCCCCGGGGACCTCAGAAGCCTCGTCCCCAACCACTGAACGGACGTGTTTTGAACAAGCGACTCCTGGCTCTCTTCCTCGTCAGCGTCATCGACATCCTGGGGTTCGGGATCCTCATCCCCCTGGTGCCTTACATGGGCGATCGCTTCGGGGTGCCCGCCCAGTGGATCACCCCGATACTCGGCGCGTATTCGCTGTTCCAGTTCCTGTCGGCGCCCATGTGGGGCCGCCTCAGCGACCGCTACGGGCGGCGCATGATCCTGATGACGAGCTTGAGCGGCGCGTGCGTCTCGTACGTGATGCTCGGCCTGGCTGACAACGTCTGGTGGCTGATCGCTTCGCGGGTGCTGGGCGGCTTCATGGCGGGCAATATTGCCGCCGCGTTCGCCTACGCATCGGATGTGAGCGAGCCGCGCAATCGAGCCGCTTCGCTGGGCTTGATCGGCGCGGCCATCGGCATCGGCTTCACGGTAGGCCCCGCGGTCGGTGGCGTCCTGGCCGGCAACGACATCACCACTGCGAACTTCGTTCGACCCGCGGTTGTGTCGGCATGCCTCAGTGTGCTGGCGATCGGGCTCGTCGCGTTCGTTCTGCCGGAAAGCAACACGGCAGCGTTCCGGGAGCAACACGCTGCACGCTCGCGATCCAGCGCGCTACGGCTGCTGTTGGAGCGGCCGTCGCTGCGGTTCATTGCGTGTGCCACATTGCTGGTGACCAGCTCGCAGTCGATGCTGGAGTCGATCTTTGCGATCTGGGCGCTGAACAAGTTCGGCTTCGGACCCCGAACCGTCGGCCTGCTGTTGTTCTGCTTTGCCTCGCTCGCCGTGCTGACCCAGGGAGGGCTGGTGCGCGCTCTGGTTCCGCGCCTGGGCGAGCCGCGCCTGGCGCAGATCGGAATCCTCGCGTACGTCGTGGGACTGGTGCTGGTCGGAGAGGCGCCGAACTGGGTGGCGACTGCCCTGGGCCTGGCACTATGCGGCGTCGGTACCGGGTCCTTCAGCCCGAGCGCTTCGGCGCTCGCCTCCAGGCAGTCCAGCGATCACGACCGGGGTGCGGTGATGGGCACCTACCAGTCGAGCAGCAGCCTTGCGCGTGTGATCGGTCCCTTCGTCTCCGGGCCCGTCTATGCCGTGTTCGGGCCGAGCGCTCCCTATCTTCTGGGGGCGCTCGTGGCCCTGCCAGCGGTGTGGTTCGTGTGGCGCGTGCGGTCTCAGAGCTCGATCTCGGTTTCGAAGATCGACACCGCCTGACCGATGATCCACACACCATCCAGCGCGCCCTCCTTGAAATCCAACTCCACCTGAACTCGTCCGGGGCGGTGCACGTAGTGCCCCTGCACACCCGTGAAGGTTGCACGGTTCTGGTTGGGAGTGAGCACCCCGTGACGGGAGAGGTAGGCGCCCAGGAGCCCGTGAGCGTTGCCGCTGACCGGATCCTCCACGATGCCGAGCGCCGGGCAGAACATGCGCGACTCCGTCAGATGATCTGCGGCGGGAGTGAGTGTGAAGACGAAGTAGCCGGCGGCTCCAATCTGCGCCGAGAGAGTCGTCAGTCGGTTGACGTCGGGCTTGAGATGCTTCAACGGCTCCTGCCCGCGCACTCCGACGATCAGTCGTGTGCTGCTGGAACCGACGATCCGCAGGGGACAACGAGGATCGATGTCGTCGGTTGCCAGTGCCAGCGCATCCAGCACCGCCAATCGCTCGCGATCGTTCAGCTCGCGCCCGACCGGAGGAGGGCTCTGGCGAATGGCAATGCTGCGCTCCACTCCGTCGCCGCGGATCTCGACATGGACGACGCCAGCTTTGGACTTCTGGCGGGCGCGCATCGGCGAGCCGTGTCGGCGCGACAGCACGTAGTGCGCGGCGACGGTGGCATGTCCTACGAACCCGACCTCCGTTCGCGGGGTAAAGAATCTAGCCCGTAGATCGTGGTCGGTTCCTTCGCCGTCGAGAATGAACGCGGTATCCGCGTTGTTCAGCTCACGAGCGACCGCGAGCATCTGTGCCTCGGTGAGGTCGTTCGCATTGAGCACCACCCCCGCGGGATTCCCTGTGAAGCGTTCGCGGGTGAACGCATCGACCTGATGGACCTGGATCTTGCGCGTCATCGTAATCAACCCGCGTACAGCGAGGCTGGCGATTCTAGTCCTATCCCGCGGCCAGTAGTGCTAGCATGTGCGCCGCCATAAAACCTTGGGGTGGCCCTGATGCGGGCCTGAGACGTCGGAGACACCGGCGAACCCGTTGAACCTGATCCGGTTAATACCGGCGTAGGGAGCAGGTGTGCCGTCGCATCTCAGAACGCGTTTTTTTGATCGAGGACTTGCCTTGGGCCTTGCCCTGTGTGCACCCCTCGCCTGGGCGCAGCAGCAGTCCCCGCCTGAGGAGGTCGTGGTGACGGCGACCCTGCGGCCGCAGCCGCAGATCTCCGTTCCTGCCAGTGTGTCGGTGCTGGACAGTACGACGCTGCAGGACGCGGGGCAGCAGCACCTGGAGGACGTCCTGCCGCTGGTGCCCAATCTGAACTGGGCCGGGGATACGAATCGGCCGCGCTATTTCCAGATCCGGGGCATCGGAGAGCTGGAGCAGTACCAGGGCGCGCCCAATCCGTCCGTGGGGTTCCTGATCGACGATATCGACTTCAGCGGACTGGGCAGTGCCGGAACGCTGTACGACCTGGGCAGCATCGAGGTGCTGCGCGGCCCCCAGGCGGCGCGCTACGGAGCCAACGCGCTCGCCGGTCTGATCTATCTGCGCAGTCCCGAGCCGACGGATACGCTCACCGGTCAGCTGGATCTGGAGGGCGGGGACTACGATACGCACTCGGTCGGTGCCGTCGCGAGCGGTCCGGTCGCCTCGCTCGATTCCGGGTTCAGGCTGGCCGCGCAGTACTATTCCAGCGACGGCTACTATCACAACCTCTATCTGAATCGCGACGACACCAACCGCCGCCACGAGCTGACGCTGCGCGGCCGCTGGGTCTACACGCCCACCGAGCGACTGCGGATCGATGTGACGGCGCTGCACGTGCAACTCGACGACGGCTACGACGCCTTCGCTATCGACAACTCGCGCAACACGGAGTCGGACGATCCGGGTGTGGACCGGCAGCACTCCACCGGTGCCGCGGTGCACGTGCACTATGCGCTGGACCACGATCTTGCGCTTACGGCTATCGGCACTTACGCCAGGACGCTCGTGACCTACAGCTTCGACGGCGATTGGGGCAACGCGGTCCTGTGGGCGCCGGTCACGGATCTCTACAACTTCACGGAAGTGCAGGAACGCCATCGCACGACGCGCAGCTTCGAGCTGCGGCTCGGCACCGAGTCGACCCGCGGGTTCTCCTGGCTCATCGGGCTGTATGCCAACCAACTCGATGAGAGCCTGATCGATACCAACCTAGGCGCCTATGACGACGTGGTGTACGGCACGGGCCTGGAGCAGACGGATACGGTGGTCGCCAGCGGCTATCGGGCGCGTAACGGCGCGTTGTACGGCGAGATGGACGGCGATCTCACGCATGCGCTCCACTGGTCGGTCGGTTTGCGGGGCGAGCGTTGGACGGCCGCCTACGACGCCACGACCACCGATTACATCGGCGGCACGGTCGCTCCGGCAGATCTGCATCCCTCCAACACCCTGTGGGGCGGACAGGCTTCGCTCACTTACGATCTGGCGCCTTCCGAGTCCCTCTACTGGCAGGTCGCGCGCGGCTACAAAGCCGGCGGCTTCAACCTCAGCCAGGGCTTGTTGCCGAACCAGTTGTTCTACGCGCCCGAGACGGACTTGAATTTCGAGGTCGGGCTCAAGGCGGATCTGCTGCAGCACCGCCTGCGGGTGAACACGGACGTGTTCTACCTGCAGCGGCACGATGCGCAGATCAAGACGAGCTTCCAGAGCGATCCCTCCGATCCGAATACGTTCAGCTTCTACACGGGTAATGCCGCCCGAGGTCACAACTACGGGCTGGAGGGCGACGTTCAGTGGCGCGCGACCGAACACGTCGAGCTGGGCGCGTCGCTGGGCCTGTTGCGCACCTACTTCGAGGACTTCGTGCAGCAGGGCGCGGATGGAACCACTTTGCTGTCGGTGTCGCGGGAGCTGGCGAATGCGCCGCATTGGCAGGCGGCGGTCAACGCGACCTACCGCGCGGCGAATGGGGCATTCGCACGGCTGGACCTCACCGGCATGGGGTCGTACTACTTCGATCTGCCTCCCAACGAGACGCGCTCCAGCGCCTATGGCCTGGTGAACGCCAAGATCGGCTGGGAGAGTGCCCGCTGGTCCGCCTATCTGTGGGGCCGGAACCTGCTGAACAAGAACTATCCCGTGCGGGGGTTCTTCTTCGGAGATGAGCCCCCGGACTTCAACAACAAGCTGTACATCCAGCTCGGCGATCCGCGCACCTTCGGCGCCAGCGTGCGCTATTCGTTCAAGTAGGAGATCGTGTCATGGCCGATTCCAGTGTGGAAATCGCGGTCGAGATGAGCCTGTATCCCCTCACGGCGGATTTCATCCCCACGATCAAGGATTTCATCGACAGGCTCAATACCCATACGGATCTGCGCATCGTGACCAACAGCCTGAGCACGCAGGTGTTCGGTCCGCACGACAGGCTGTTTGATGTGCTGAAGGCGGAGATCGGCAGGACCTTCGCCGAGCGCGACAGCGCCGGCGGCAAGGCCGTGTTCGTGATGAAAGTGTTGGGGCCGCTCGCGCCGGCATGACGGAGGTTTCCCACATCATCGACGGCATAGTCGCCGGCCTCGCCGGGATTTCCGTGCTGGAGGCGGTTTCCGTCGTGCTTGCGCTCGTGTCCTCCGTGCAGGAGATCAAGCGCTCACGCTGGTGTTGGGTCACCGGAGGTCTTGCCTCCGCCATCGCGATCTATCTCTATGCACGCTCGCGGCTGCCCATGCAGGCCGCGCTGCAGGTGTACTACGTCGTGATCTCCGCCTACGGCTTCTGGCACTGGTCGAAGGATCAGGGTGAGGTCACGCGCTCGGTGACAGTGTGGCCGCTGTGGAAGAACCTGGTCGCCTGCGTGGCCACCGTCCTCGCGAGCGCGCTGACAGCCCGCTGGCTGGCGACGGAGACTCAGGCCGCCTGGCCGTTTCTGGACTCGCTCACGACCTGGGGGAGCCTGCTGGCCACGTGGCTCATGGCGCGCGTGAAGCTCGAGAGCTGGGTGTACTGGTTGGCGATCGATGCGACCCTGGCATTCCTGTCCGCGGCGCAGGGTCTTTACCTGTTCGCAGGGCTGTCTATCGTGTACCTGGGCGTCTCCGCGGTAGGCTTTGCGGGATGGCTCAAGACCTATCGACACCCGCTACCGGCGAGCTAGCCTCGGACGTTGAGGCCGTGACGCTGGCGCACGTTCCCGGTTTCTCCCCCACCCAGGCACAGATCACTCCCCTTACCGGCGGCGGCTTCAATCGCAGCTATCTCGTGCGGACCTCGGTGGGGCGTTTCGTCGTGCGCTTCAGCCCTGAGCCTGATGCTTGGCTCGCGTCCGACCGCAATGTCGAGAGGGTCCTGCACGGTCTCGCCGCCGCTGCCGGCCTGGCGCCCGCCATCGTCTACGCGGACCCTGCTGACCGTTGGCTGATCACGGAGTTCGTCGAGGGTATTGCGTGGGACGATGCGAGCTTCGAGCGCCCCGAATGTCTGGCCATGCTTGGCGACACGCTACGCGCCCTGCACGCGATAGCGCCTCCGGAGGCCGGCCGCTTCGACCTCCTCCAGGCCCTGGACCACTACGCTCAGCGCCTGCAGCAGGCGGGCAGCCCCTTGAGTGAGGACTACCTGGAGCAGGCGGCCGTCGCGTGGCGCCTTTGCGGCGCGCCGGACCGGCCGGTGGCCGTCCTTCACCACGACCTGCACGGCTCGAACCTCATCGAGTGCCCTTCCGGGAGGTTGGTGCTCATCGATTGGGAGTGCGCCGTCGTGAACGACCCGCTGCTGGATGTCGCGTGCGCGCTTTCTTACTTCCCCTCGGCCCGTGCGCACGCGGACGTCCTGCTGGAGCGTTCCGGCCTGGGTCAGGTGACCGAGCGCCAACTCGCCGCCTCCGTCTGGCTGTTCGATCTGCACATGTGGCTCTGGTACCGGGAGCGGCGCACACGCCGTGACCCGACGCCCGCCGAGCTGGGCGCCGAAGCACGGCGGGCCCAGGCCCTCGGGGCAGGGATCCCAGGCTCCCTGTAGACCGCGGCTGGTGGGCTCAGGCGACGCGGGCCCGCGCCGTCGTCGTGCCAGCATCCGCACGGGTGCCGGCTGGCGCCAGCGCGCCCGAATCGGCAAACTACCGGGCCCCGATCCGGGGGTCTCCTTAGGGCTTGCGGGCATGCCGTTATTGCGGGTCGTCGATCGCGACGGGGTCGAGCACGAGGTCGATGCGAAGGCTGGGCTGAAAATCATGGAGACGCTGCGGGAGTACGACTGGGGCGTGGCGGCCATCTGCGGCGGCATGTGCTCCTGCGCCACCTGCCACATCTACATCGATCCGGAGTGGGAATCGCGGCTCCCGGCGCCCATGTCCGACGAGCGCGAGCTGCTGGTCGAGCTTGCCCATCACCAGTCGAACTCACGGCTGTCCTGCCAGGTGGAGGTCACGCCCAGCCTGGAGGGCTTGCGCGTGACCATCGCGCCGGACGAGTAGGCGAGGGCGCATGTCCTGGGTCGTCATCCTCACTTTCATCGTCGCCGCCGGCATCATCGGCGCGCGCATCTACTTCAATCTGCGCAAGGTCGCCAGGTCGAGGTCGGAGAGTTGGGATGAGAAGATGGTGGCGCAGCTGCGCGCCAAGGGGTATGTCCCCTTCAATGACTACCCGGTGGACTTCTTCCTTGCCCTGCCTGATGAGGCTGCGTGCGCTGCGGTGCGCGCCAAGCTGGAGGGTGAGGGGTACCAGGTGGACGTGCGGCCGGTGGAGGGTGCTCCCGAGCTGCGCTTCAGCCTGCACGCAAAGAAGACGATGCGGATCATCGCACAGATGATTCAGGAAACCGGCCGCCACCTGAGCTCGATCGCCACCGAACACGGTGGGCAATACGACGGCTGGTCCGCTTAAGAATCTCTATTTCTTCTTTTCCGTCTGCCGCCGCACCGCTTCCGCAGCTGCTGCGATGGCCGCGGGATCTCCCAGGTAGCGGCTTGCCAGCGGCTTCAACTCCCGGTCCAGCTCGTACAGCAGCGGGACGCCCGTGGGAATGTTGAGCTCCACGATCTCGTTCTCCGATACGTGGTCGAGCATCTTGACCATGGCCCGCAGGCTGTTGCCATGCGCGGCGACCAGCACGTTCCGGCCCGTGCGCAGCTCGGGCGCGATGCGGCTGTGCCAGAACGGAAGGACTCGCGCGAGAGTTTCCTTCAACGATTCCGTTCCGGGGAGCTCTGCGGGATCGGCGTCCGCGTAGCGAGGGTCCAGGCGCGGATGCCGCGGATCGTCCTCCGCCAGTGCCGGCGGCGGAATGTCGTAGCTGCGACGCCAGATCTTCACCTGAGGCTCGCCGTGCTTCTCCACCGTCTGCGTCTTGTTCAGGCCTTGCAGAGCGCCGTAGTGACGCTCGTTGAGACGCCAGCTGCGCTCCACCGGTATCCACATCCGATCCATCTCATCCAGCGCGATCCACAGGGTGCGGATCGCACGCTTCAGCACCGAGGTGAAGGCGATGTCGATCGCGAGCTTTTCCTGCAGCAACTCGCGGCCCGCCTGGGCGGCCTCGCGGCGCCCGTGCTCGGACAGATCGACGTCCGTCCAGCCGGTAAACAGGTTCTCGACATTCCAGATGCTCTGGCCATGGCGCAACAGCACTAACTTACCGGGAATGGGCTTACCGGGCATGGGTCTGTCTCTCCAGAAAAATCAGTCGGCCAGCTTGCGCAGCGAGTCGATACCGACCGACAGTGTCGCAAAATCCGCGGCTCCCGCGGCACGCATGTCCGCCAGCATACGCTGCCAGTGGGCGAGGTCCGGGCCGGCCGTCTCCAGCCAGGCGCTCACGCGAGCCGCCTCTGTCCCGGCGAGCTCGACCGTAAGGATCTTCTCGGTCAGCCCCCTGTGAATGCGCAGTGCGCTGTCGCGCAGCCCCGCACGCGCAACCGCTTGCCAGGGACCTTCGACAGGCAGCTGCTCGACCTGTTCCTGCAGCCAGTCCAGGCCGATGCGGGCCCCGAGATCGAAGTAGATGCGGGCGGTCGTCACGACTTCCGCTGCATGCGCGCCGGCCAGCTCGACGATGTCGAGTGCCGAGTTGTGCGCGCTCAGGCTCGCAATGCGGCCCGCGAGCTCGTGCGGCACCCCCGCTTCCGTGCACTGCTTCTTCGTGCGCTCGAAGCGCTCGTGCTCGTTTCCCGAGAGGAGGTTGGGAATATCCGCTTCGAGCTGGCGTACGCCCTTGCGGAACTCCGCGACGGCCTGATCGACCTGCAGCTCGGACCTGCGCCGCGCGAGCAGCCAGTAGGTCATGTGCCGCAGCAGCCGGCTGGTCTGAAACTGCATCGCGTACTGAACGTTCGCGGCCACGCGCGTGTCGAGCGCTTCGATCTGCGCCCAGAGCTTACGCATGTCGAAAATCTCGCGGGCGGCGGTGTACGCGCGGGCAATCTGGGCGGGGTTGGCCCCGGTCTCCTCCTGGGCTCGCGGCACGAAGGTCGCCCCCATGCGGTTCACCAGGCTGTTGGTCGTTGCGGTGGCGATGATCTCGCGCCGCAGCCTGTGACGCCTGATGGCGCGGGCGAAGCGTTCCTGCACCGGTGTCGGGAAGTAGCGCGCCAGCTCGTTCGACAGATAGGGATCTTCGGGCACGTCGGAGGCGAGCAGATGGTTGTTCAGCCAGATCTTGCTGTACGCCAGCAGCACTGCCAGCTCGGGGCGCGTCAGGCCGGCGCCGAGCTTGCGCCGCTCGGCGAGCTCATCATCGGACGGCAGGAACTCCAGTGCACGGTTGAGATCCCCGGAGCGCTCCAGCGAGCGCATCAGGTTCTGGTACTCGGGCACGCGCGTTTTCGACTGCAGCTCCAGCGTGCTGATCGCCTGCCCCTGCAAGTAGTTGTTACGCAGCACCAGCGCGGCGACCTCCCGGGTCATGCGCGCCAGCAGCTGATTGCGCTGCCCGAGAGCGAGCTTGCCGGCGGCGACCCCTCGGCGGCGTCGAACCCCGGCGCTCTTTTGGTGCTCAGCGGACTGAGCAGCGGGAAACTCGACCAGGGGATTCAGCAGGATCTTGATGTTGACTTCGACGTCCGAGGTGTTGACGCCCGCGGAGTTGTCGATGAAGTCGGTGTTGAGCCGGCCGCCGGAGGAGGCGTACTCGACCCGGCCGCGCTGGGTCAGGCCGAGGTTGCCGCCTTCGCCGACCACCCTCGCCTTGACCTCCATGCCGTTGATCCGCACGCCATCGTTGGCCCGGTCGCCGACGTCGGCGTTGGTCTCCGTGCTCGCCTTGACGTAAGTGCCGATTCCGCCGTTCCAGAGAAGGTCCACGGGCATGCGCAGGATGGCGCGGATGATGTCGTTGGGCGGGGCGGAGGCCACCTCCATGCCCAGCAGGCTGCGCACTTCCGCGGAGAGGGCTATCGATTTGGTGGTGCGGGGAAACACACCACCGCCGCGCGAGAGCTGCTTGCGGTCGTAGTCGTCCCAGCTCGAGCGCGGCAAGTCGAACAGCCGCTGCCGTTCTGCGAAGCTGGCCGCCGCCTGGGGAGCGGGATCCAGAAAGATGTGCCGGTGATCAAACGCCGCCTGCAGCCGGATGTGAGGCGACAGGAGCATACCGTTGCCGAACACGTCGCCGGACATGTCGCCGATGCCGGCGACCGTGAAGTCGTTCTTCTGGATATCGGTGCCGAGCTCACGAAAATGCCGTTTCACACACTCCCAGGCGCCGCGGGCGGTAATGCCCATCGCCTTGTGGTCGTAGCCGGCCGAGCCGCCGGAGGCGAAGGCATCGCCGAGCCAGAATTGATACTCGGCGGAGATCCCATTGGCGATGTCGGAGAAGGTCGCCGTGCCCTTGTCGGCGGCAACGACGAGATAGGCGTCATCGGTATCGCGTCGGACCACACGCGGCGGGACGACTATGCGCCCGGACGCGAAGTTGTCCGTGATGTCCAGCAGTCCCTGCATGAACGTGCGGTAGCAAGCGATGACTTCGGCCTGGATCTCTTCCCGTGGACCTGCCGGCAGGCGCTTGGCGACAAAGCCGCCCTTGGCCCCGACAGGGACGATGAGGGTGTTCTTGACGTTCTGGGCCTTCATCAGCCCCAGGACCTCCGTGCGGAAGTCTTCGCGCCGGTCGGACCAGCGGATGCCGCCACGCGCCACGTACCCCATGCGCAGATGCACCGCTTCCACGCGCGGGCTGTAGACGAAGATCTCGAATTTTGGGCGGGGCAGCGGCAGGTCGGGGATCCGCGCCGGGTCGAGCTTGAACGACAGATACCCCTTCGGCTTGCCGGCGGCATCGAGCTGATAGAAGTTGGTTCGCAGCGTCGCTTCGACCAGCGTCAGGTAGGCGCGCAGAATGCGATCCTCGTCGAGGCTGGTGACGGCATCCAGTCCCACGCGGATCTGCGCGATGAGCTTGTCGGCGTTACTGCGCGCCATGCGCGCCAACTCCGGATCGAAGCGCGCCTCGAACAGCTTCACCAGCTGGCGCGCGAGCGTCGGATTCGCTCCGAGCGTGCGCTCCATGTACACCTGGCTGAAAGGTACGCCGGTCTGCAGCAGGTAGCGGCAGTACGCGCGCAGAATGACGATCTCGCGCACCAGCAGTCCCGCCGACAGCAGCAGCCTGTTGAAGCCGTCGTTCTCGACTTCCCCGGCCCACGTGGCCGACAGCGCGTCGCAGAAAGCGATCTCCACACCGCCGATGTCGATCTGCATGCGGTCACGGTGCTCGAGCTCGAAGTCCTGGATCCATGCCGAGCCGCCTTCCGGCCAGGACAGCTCGTAGGGACGCTCCGCGATGACCCGCAGTCCGAAGTTCTCCAGCATCGGGAGCAGATCGGAAATCGGCACGGGCTCGCCCAGCTTGGTCACCTTCAGGTGCATGCGGGTCGAGACCTGCGACTTGGGCCGATGCAGTCGCAGGCGCAGCGTCTGCGGCTGCGAGCGAAGGTTCTCCAGGTCGGCGATGTCCTCGAGCACGGCGGGAGGGTCGACATCCTCCTGGTAGGCCATGGGGAACACGTGGCGATAGCGCTGTGCCACGGCCAACCCGGCGGCTTCTCCATTGCTCTGGGTCAGTACCTGACGCAGGCGATCGGTCCAGGTGGTCGCCGCCTGGGCAACACGCTGCTCGATCGCTGCGAGATCGACCTTGCGACGATCTTCCGGATCGGTGCGCACGACGACGTGCACGCGCGCGTGGATTGATCCCGAGATCTGCACGTGCGACTCGACGCTCTGGCCGCCGAACCCGTCGAGGATGATCTGCTCGATACGCTGCCTCACCTCCGTGCTGTAGCGATCGCGCGGCACGTAGATCAGCAAGGCATAGAAACGATGGAACGGGTCGCGGCGTGCGAGCACGCGCACCGTGCGGCGCTCATAGAGATTGACGACTCCGCGCACGATGCGGATGAGGTCCTGGACGTCCGCCTGGAACAGCTCCTCGCGCGGGTAGGTCTCGAGGACGTTCAGGACCGCCTTGCCGTCGTGGCTGTGGGGGTCGAGGTCGAAGAACTCGATGACTTTCTCGACCTTGCGCCGCAAAACGGGAATGTCGCGGGGACTGCGGTGGTACGCGCTGGAAGTCCACAGGCCCAGGAATCGATGCTCGCCGGTGACGCGCCCGCGGCTATCAAAGGACTTCACCCCCACATAGTCGAGATACTCGGCGCGATGCACCGTCGCAATCGAGTTGGCCTTGGAGATGTTCAGAAGCGTGCGGTCGCGTGCGCGGGCACGGACGTCCCCGCGCAGGGTCGTGACCTTTGCGCTCGGCCGGCCGCGCAAGATCCCGAGCCCCGACTTCGCCTCCGGCTGCAGACGGTCCTGCGCGGAGCCGCGCTCGAGGTGATAGTAGCGATAGCCCAGAAAGACGAAGTGCCGCTCTTCCATCCACGTGAGGAGCTTGCGAGCCTCAGCCAACTCATCCGCCGGCAGGGCAGGAGGTTCGCTTTCCAGCGACTGGACGAGCTGGCGTGCTCGCTCGCGCATCGGTTGCCAGTCCTCGACGACGACACGAACCTCGTCGAGAGTCGTGGCGATGCGCTCCTGGAGCTTGCCGAGCTGCCCGGGATCGGTCTGCCGGTCGATCTCGTAGAGCTGCCAGGATTCGGCGCGCGCCGGCTCACGCCCGTCGGTTCCGATGCCGGTGAGCCTCCCGCGGCCGTCCCGGCGCACCTCGATGACCGGATGAACGATGAGGTGCACGGCCAACTCGGCGCGGGTGAACACGATCCCGATCGAGTCGACCAGGAAGGGCTTGTCGTCGGTGACGATCATGACGAGGGTGTGCGGCGACTCGAAACCGTCGCGCGCCTGCTCGGGATTGAACACCTTCACCAGCGATTGCCCGGGCGCACGCCGTCCTGATCCGAATTCCAGGTGATGCAAAGCGGCTGCGGCGAGCGTGCCCGGGGCGCGGCTGGTGAGATCTTCCTCACCGACGCCGTGGAAATAGCCTTCCAGGAACTTCCTCGCGTCGCGCCCGCGGGCGAGCGAAGAGATCTTCTTTATCAGGGCAACGCGTGCGGGGGGAATACTTCGTAGCGCTCGGCTGTCATCCGGCGAGGGCTGCCCGTGCATCATCAGGCTTCCCGTTCCAGGTCCGCCAGCAGCGCCGCCATGAACCGGGCCGCTTCCCCGCCGGTGACGCTGCGGTGATCGAATGTGAGTGACAGCGGCAGGCGCAGGTGCGCCTCGATCCGACCCATGACGGCGACTACATCATGGGTGAGCCGTCCGGCACCGAGGATGGCGACCGCCGGCGGTACCACGACAGGCGTCGCGTAGCGTCCGGCGATCATGCCGAAATTCGACAGCATGAATGTGAAGTCCTTGAGATCTTCCGCGCCGATCGAGCGGTCGCGCGCCGTGCGCTTGAGTCTGTTGATGTCCTGCCGCAATTGCGCGGCGCTGCGGCCGCCGACATCCCGGACGACCGGTGCGATCAACCCTTCGGGGGTGTCTACGGCAATTCCGACGTCCACGCGCGACAGCAGCAGGCGGCTGTGCGCCGTGTCATCGAGCCACGCATTGAGACCCGGCTCCGCCTTGCAGCCGACGGCGATGCCGCGCAGCAGGCGGGTGGTCACATCCTGCCCGACGCCCCACCGGTACAGGTCCGCGTCATCGAAGATCGTGCAGCTGGTGACGTTGTCGCGTGCCAGGCTCATCGACTGCGCCATGGAGCGGCGCAAGCCGCGCAACTTCTCCGGCTCCACGGCAGTCGCGTTGTGCCCTTTGCCGCTCGCGGCCAGTTTGGCGGCGGACGCCGCGCTGCTCGAGATGACACCAATGCCGCGTTGCGTAGCCAGCGTGCTTCTGAGCGCCGTTACGCTCGCAGACGACGAAGTCGCTGCCACGACGTCGTCGACGCTGATCAGACCGCCGCGGCCGGTGCCTTGCACGCGGGATAGATCGACTCCCAGTCGCTTCGCGACAGCGCGCGCCGCTGGCGCCGCGCGCAGCCGGCCGCCGGAGCGGCTGGCGATGGTGCGCTCACCTGATTGAGTCACGGAGGGCTCGATGAGTTCTTCGTCGCTCGTGGGCATGCTGCCAACGATCGTGCCTGTGTCGCGTTGCGGGCTGGAGGGCGCGTCGGCGACCAGCGACTGAGTCGCCTTGGGCTCAGCCCCCTCAATGATGAACTCCACGAGCGGCGCACCGGTGGCGATCACGTCGCCGGCCTTTCCGTGGAGGGCGGTGACGATGCCGGAATAGGGCGCAGGCACTTCCACGACTGCTTTGGCAGTCTCCACGGCCAGCATGGGCTGATCGACCTTGATCTGATCTCCGACCTGGACGTGCCAGCGAACGATTTCCGCTTCGGCCAATCCTTCGCCGAGATCAGGGAGATGGAAGGTCGTCATGGCAGCTCCGTGAAAGGGCCAGGATCTAAGTGCTCAGGGTCTCGCGTACCGCATCTACAATCCGCGCGACGCTCGGAATGTACTCGTGCTCGAGCTTGAAGAGCGGCATCACGGTGTCATAGCCGGTGACACGCTTGATCGGCGCATGCAGATCATACAGCCCGTGCTCGGCGACCGTAGCGGCAATCTCCGCGCCGATGCCGCAGTTTCGCGGTGCTTCGTGCACGATGACGAGCCGCCCCGTTTTCGCGACGGACTCCAGGATGCTGTCGTGGTCGATAGGCGACAGTGTCGCGACGTCGATGACCTCACAGCTGACGCCGCCGCCCTCCAGCTGCTCTGCAGCACGCAATGTCTCGACGGTCATCGCCCCCCAGGTGACTAGGGTGACGTCCGAGCCTTCGCGCAGCTTGAAACAGGTGTCGAGCGGGAGTGCCTGGCCGTCGTCGGCGATCTGCTGTTTCAGGAGACGGTACAGGCGCACGGGCTCGAGAAACATCACAGGGTCCGGGTCGCGTATGGCCGCGAGCAGCAGTCCGTAGGCGCGGGCAGGGGAGGAGGGGCACACGACCCGCAGCCCCGGATGGTGTGCGAGCAACACTTCGAGGCTCTCGGAGTGATGCTCCGGAGCGTGAATGCCGCCGCCGTGTGGCATGCGGATCACGATCGGGCACGTGAGGCGCCCGCGCGTGCGATTGCGCATGCGCGACATGTGGTTTCCGATCTGGTCCAGGGCGGGGTAGAGAAAGCCCATGAACTGGATCTCGGCGACGGGCCGGAGGCCCTGGGTCGCCATGCCGATGGACATGCCGGCGATCATTCCTTCCGCGAGCGGCGTGTCCTGCACGCGATCCTTACCGAACTGCTCCTGCAAGCCGGCTGTGGCGCGAAACACGCCGCCGTTGACGCCAACATCCTCGCCGAGCACGACGACGGAAGGGTCGCGAGTCATCTCCCACGCATGCGCGCGGTTGATGGCTTCAATCATCGTAACCTTAGCCATGGAGTGCGTAGCGCCGTGCGCTCTCGCGCTGCTCGCGGACGCTCTTGGGCGGGTTCTGGAAGAGGTTGTCGAACATCGCGTCGGTGTGGGGCCTTCCTGCGCTCGCGTAGGTATCGACGGCCGCTTCGACTTCGCGCGCGCACTCCGCTCTCAGCGCTTCCTCCTGCGCATCGCTCCAGGCACCCAGCTGGGTCAGATATTTGCGTGCGCGCAGCAACGGTTCCTGCTGCCACGCGGCGTGCAACTCGTCCGCGCCTCGATAGCGGCTGGCATCGTCGGCGGTCGTGTGGTCGCTGAGCCGATACGTCAGGGCTTCGACCAGCGTGGGGCCGCCGCCTGCGCGTGCTTTGGCCAGCGCTTCATCCATCACGTGCCGGACGGCAATGAAATCGTTGCCGTCGACCTGGACACCGGGGATGCCCGCGGCAATGGCCTTCTGCGCCAGTGTTCTGGCCGCGGTCTGCTTTTCGAGCGGTACCGAGATCGCCCACCGGTTGTTGACGATTACGAACACGGCGGGCAGAGCGGCCGTGCCCGCCAGATTGATGGCTTCGTAGAACGCACCTTCGGAGGTGCCGCCGTCGCCGACGTACGCGACGGCGCAGCGCGGCTCATTGCGGATCTTCATCGCCATGGCGGCGCCGGCGGCGTGCAGCAGTTGCGAGCCGATCGGCACCGACCAGGCAAAATCCTGCCGCGGGCCGCTGAAGCAGCTGCCCATCTCATCACCGCCCCAATAGATCAGGATCTCCGACATCCGCACGCCGCGCCAGAGCTGCGTGCCGTACTCGCGATAATAAGGAGCGAGCACATCTTCCGGACGCATCGCGGCACCGACGGCGACGTGAGTGGCCTCGTGACCCAGGCATGACGCATACGTGCCGAGCTTGCCCGTGCGCTGCAGATTGACGGCCTTGGCGTCGAAGGTGCGTACCAGACTCATCATCCGATACATGCGCAGCAGCTCGGGTACGTCCGCCGCGAGCGCCGGAGCCGCAGGGGCCAGATTCGCCTGCGCATCGAGGAACTGGCAGTACTTGATCTGAAACTCGGCAACCGTCTTCAAACAGCCCCCCGCCAGCACCCGACTGCGAGCTTGGGATTATACAGCAAGCCTCCGCCATCCCTCGCGAGGACTATAATAGTTGCGCGTGAAACTAATTTCGCTTGAGGATTCTCCCCAATGGACAATCCAATGGGAACCGACGGCTTCGAGTTCGTCGAGTACACAGCTCCGGATCCCCACCTGCTGCGGACGCTGTTCGAGCGCCTGGGTTTCCCGGTGGTGGCGCGCCACCGCTCCAAGAACGTCACGCTGCACAGCCAGGGCGAGGTGAATTTCATCATCAATGCCGAGCCCGACTCGTTCGCGCAGCGTTTTGCACGGCAGCATGGGCCCTCGGCGTGCGCCATGGCCTTCCGTGTCAAGGACGCCGCCGGGGCCTTCGCGCGTGCGCTGGAGCTGGGAGCGAAGCCGGGTCCCCAGAGCGCAGGTCCCATGGAGCTGAACATTCCCTGCATCGAGGGTATCGGCGGCTCGCTGATCTATCTGGTCGACCGCTACGGCGGCCCCTCGATATACGATGTGGACTTTCGCCCCGTAGACTCCCCCTTCCGCGTCGAGTCGGCGGGGCTGACACGGATCGATCACCTCACGCACAATGTGCACCGCGGGCGGATGGATCATTGGGCCGGCTTTTATCAGAAGCTGTTCAACTTCCGGGAGATCCGCTATTTCGACATCGAAGGCCAGCAGACCGGATTGCTGTCGCGCGCCATGACCTCGCCCTGCGGCAAGATCCGTATTCCGATCAACGAGTCGCAGGATGACAAGAGTCAGATCGAGGAGTATCTGCGCGAGTACCACGGTGAAGGCATCCAGCACATCGCCCTGGCGAGCGCCGACATCTTTCGAACCGTGGACGTCCTGCGCCGTCACGGCGTTACGTTCCAGGATTCTCCGGAGACCTACTATGAGGCCGTCGACGCACGCGTTCCCGGCCATGGCGAGCCGTTGGAGGAGCTGCGGTCGCGCCGCATCCTGATCGATGGGAATCCGAGCAAGGGCGAGGGCGTGCTGCTGCAGATTTTCACGCAGAACGTCATCGGCCCGATCTTCTTCGAGATCATCCAGCGCAAGGGCAATGAGGGCTTCGGCGAAGGCAACTTCCGCGCCCTGTTCGAATCGATCGAGCAGGACCAGATCCGGCGTGGGGTGATTTGAGCGACGCGCTGCGCCTCGAATACGACCCTGCCCTGCCGATCTCCGCTCATCGGGCCGAGATCCTCGAGGCGCTCGCGCGTCATCCGGTCATTGTCGTCTGCGGCGCCACCGGGTCGGGCAAGACGACTCAACTTCCCAAGCTCTGCCTGGAAGCGGGGCGCGGCCTCGGGGGCCGTGCCGGACTGATCGGTCACACCCAGCCGCGCAGGATCGCGGCGCGCGCGCTCGCGTCCCGACTGGCATCGGAGCTCGGGACTACGGTGGGCGGCGCCGTCGGCTACAAGGTCCGCTTCAACGAGCGCACCGGCCCGCAATGCCGCGTCAAGCTGATGACCGACGGCATTCTGCTGAAGGAGCTCGAGAGCGACGCCTCGCTGCGTCGCTATGACACCCTGATCCTCGATGAGGCCCATGAGCGGAGCCTCAACATCGATCTGCTGCTGGGCGTCATCAAACGCCTCTCGCCACGGCGCCCGGAGCTGCGGGTGATCGTCACTTCGGCGACGATCGACCCGGGTAAGTTCGCTGCCTTCTTCGAAGGTGCCCCGGTCATCGAAGTCTCAGGGCGAAGCTACCCGGTCGAGGTGCGCTACCGCCCCCTCATCGCCGAGGACGAAGACGCCGCGGAGTTGTCATTGCCGGAGGGCATCGTGGAGGCGGTGCGCGAGCTCGATGGGAAAACGGGTGCGATGCGCGGCGACACGCTGGTGTTTCTCCCCGGAGAGAAACACATTCGCGAGGCCGCCGACGAGTTGCAGAAAGCCAGGCTGCACAACACGGAGGTCCTGCCGCTGTTCGCACGGCTGTCGACCCGCGATCAGGAGCGCATTTTCGAAGGCCATGCGGCCCGGCGCGTTGTGCTGGCCACCAATGTCGCGGAGACCTCCCTGACGGTCCCCGGCATCCGCTATGTCATCGATTCGGGGCTGGCGCGCATCAGCCGCTACAGCGTGCGCGGCAAGGTTCAGCGGCTCCCGATCGAGCGCATCTCCAAGGCGAGCGCGGATCAGCGCAAGGGCCGCTGCGGACGCGAGGCGGAAGGGATCTGCACTCGCCTGTACTCCGAGGAGGACTTTGCGCAACGCGAGGATTTCACTCCGCCGGAGGTGCTGCGCACCAACCTTGCGAGCGTGATCCTCAGAATGGCTTCGATCGGGCTGGGTGAGCCCGAGGCGTTCCCTTTCCTGGATCCGCCGGATACGCGCCTCGTGAACGATGGCGTGCGGCTGCTGCAGGAGCTGAAGGCCATGGACGAGGCTCGGCGGGTGACCAGCCTCGGCCACAAAATTGCCGGCCTGCCCGTCGACCCGCGGCTCGGGCGGATGCTGCTGGCGGCGTCTCACCACAATTGCGTCAGCGAGATGCTTGCCATCACCGCTTTTTTGGAGACTCAGGATCCACGCGAGCGGCCTTCCGATGCGCAGCAGCAGGCGGATGAGAAGCATGCGCTGTTTGCCGATCAGCGCTCCGACTTCATCGCCGTGCTGAACCTGTGGAATGCTTTCAATGAGCGCGCTGCGGCACTGTCGGGCAACCAGTTGCGGAAGTGGTGTCGCGAGCATTTTTTATCGTTCGTGCGGATGCGCGAGTGGCAGGAGTTGCATTCGCAACTTTCCGAGGCCGTGCAGGAGTTGCAGCTGCGCCCGAGTCCGGGCGCGCGCGTTGGGCCAAACGCGACCGCCAGCTACGCCGACCTGCACCAGGCGATTCTGACGGGGTTCCTCGGCTCGATCGGCAGCCTCGATGAGAAACGCGAGTACGACGGCCCGCGCGGCACGAGGTTTGTGATTGCCCCCGGGACGCCACTCGCAGCGCGGCCGCCGAAGTGGGTGGTCGCGGGGAGTATCGTTGAGACCACCCGGGTCTACGCTCGCATGGTGGCGTCGGTCAATCCGCAATGGATCGAGTCCGCGGGAGCTCACCTTCTCAAGCGTACCTACACCGAGCCGCATTGGGTGAGCGCACGCGGTTTTGTCGCCGCGTTCGAGACCGTCACGTTGTACGGGCTGACGCTCGCATCGCGGCGGCGCGTCAACTACGGCGCCATTCAACCGCGCGAGGCGCGGGATATCTTCATCCGCGAGCACCTGATCAACGCTGCGGAGACGCGCGATCCGGCCGTGCTTGCGAATCGGCGTCTCCAGCAGGAGATCGAGGGTCTCGAAGCCAAGATCCGCCGTCGCGACATCGCGGTCGACGAGCAGGCACAGGTCGATTTCTACAACGCCCGGCTCCCGGAGTACGTGAACACCGTCCTGCTCTTCGACCGCTGGCGTATCGACGCGGAGCGCCGCAATCGCGCAGCGATCGCGGAGCAAGCGGAGCGCCGCAATCGCGCAGCGATCGCGGAGCAAGTGGAGCGCCGCAATCCCCGGCTGCTCTACATGACTCGCGCCGATCTCATGCGCCGTGACGCTCCCGATGCCGGGCCGGAGCGATTTCCCGACGAGTTGCCCGTCGGTGCCAACAGGCTGCCGTTGCAGTATCGGTTCGAGCCTGGTGAGCCGGGGGACGGCATCACGCTCATCGTGCCCGAGCCACTGCTGGAGATGGTGAACGGGGAGCAGTTGGCCTGGCTGGTCCCCGGTCTGCGGCTCGAGAAGATCAGCGAGGTTTTCAGGGGTCTGCCGAAGGGGCAGCGCAAGCTCCTCGTGCCTGTCCCCGACCACGCTCGGCAGGCGCTGACTGAAGTCGACGAAAGTGCCTTACCAGCGTTCTACACCTGGCTGGCAGGATGGGTGTCGCAACGGATCGGTGCAGCGGTGACCCCTGCTGAGCTTGCCGCGATCGCGCTCCCGGACTTCCTCAGGATGAACATTCGCGTGGTCGACGCGGATGATCGCGTGGTTTCCGAAGGTCGCGACCTGGGGGCGATCAAGCGCAAGGTGCAGAACGCGCCGCTACCGGCGGCTCCGGCGGATGCCATCCATCGGCAGTGGGATTTCGGCGATGTTCCGGCGAGTCGCGAAGTGGATCGCAATCGACTGCGCCTCATCGTCTATCCCGCGATCGAGGACCGCGTGACCGGTGTGGCTTTGGCCGAGGCCCGCAATGCGGCAACCGCCGAGGCAATTTCCCGTACGGGCCTGGTGCGCCTGACAATGTTGGCGCTGCCGCAGCAGGCCAAGTATGTACACAAGCGGTTCGCCGACAACCGCGAGCTGGTGCTCCTGAGCAGTGGTCTCCCGTTGGCGATGCCCCTGGCGGATGCGCTGACGCGGCGAGCGTTCCGTGAATGTTTTGTTCCGTTGGATGCGGCATTGCCCCGCAGCAGCGCGGAGTTTGCGCAGCGGTTGGAATCGCGGCGCGGCGCGTTGACCGAAGTGGCTGATCAGCTGGCGGCCACGTTGCTGTCGGGTCTAAAGGAGCTTCGCGCCGCTCGCACGGCGCTGCGTACTCTCGCTCCCGCTGTCTTTGCCGACGCGATCGCGGATATCACCGCACAACTGCAGACGATGCTGCCTCCGGCGTTCATCGAGGTAACCCCGCACCCGTGGCTGGACTACTTGCCGCGGTATCTCAAGGCGGTCACGCGACGCATCGAGCGACTCGCCGGGAATCTCAAACGCGACGCCGAGTTATCGGCCAAAGTAAAGCCCTTCTCTGCGGCGCTGAGATCTCTGTCGGCGCAGCCCTCGTTGGCCGGGACGGGCGAGCAGCTCGAGCAATTGCGCTGGATGATCGAGGAGTTCCGCGTGTCTCTTTTTGCACAGGAGCTGCGGACGATGATGAAGGTGTCCGAGAAGCGCCTTGCGGAGCAGTTGGAACTGGCTCGGAAGGAAGTCAGCGGCTGACACTGCCGCACGCGTACGCGCCGCGGTGATCCACTGCAGCGCGCGCACTGACGCGTTAGATCGCACGCGACTGCCAGCGCCTACACCGACTCAGGCCGTTCGCCCGGCCGGCCCGGACGCGTCAGAACGTTCGCGACTGGCGCTCCTCGAAACTGACATCGGCCATCCCGCGCGAGCCGAACGAGCGGAACCGGGCCACCTGGTCCAGCGCGAACTTCGGTCCTGAGGGCAGGCGCAGGCGAAAGAAATCCGCGCCGCTGACATCCTGCAACCAGAACGCCGGGCGCGCATCCGGCTTGCCGGTCTGGATCTCGACGTTGCTCATCTGGACATTGCGCGCGTGGCGGATGAAGAAGCCGGTTGCGGGCAGCTCGCCGAACATCGTGGGCTCCGGATACGCAGCTTCCTGCGGCGGAGGCAGGCGACGAGCAAGCTCCGCGGAGCCACCGCCTGCCTGCTGCAGCAGGACATCGCTGATCTTGACGTCCTCGACCGGATGATCCGGGACACCCGCGATGATCGAGGGCAGCGGTGAGGAGTCATAGCTGGTGATGTTGCTGATGATCACGCGCTCGAGGGTGCCGACGGGCACGCCGGCCGGGCCGCGCATGCGGCGCCCCAGGCGCAGGAACAGCGGGCAGTTCGCGGTGCCGCGCAACGTGATGCCCGTGATCGTGATGTCCTCGCACCGCGCGCCATCGACCGACTCCAGCGCAAGGCCGCTGCACTGATCGAACACGCAGTTGGAGATGGCGATGTTCTTGAAGCCGCCGTTGGATTCGGTGCCGCACTTGATCCGCCCGGTCCGGCGCTGGATGGCGCCGGCGGGGATGGGCTTCCAGCTCCCATCGAGCACCGAGCCCATCTCGTAGTTGCCGGTCACGTAGCAGTCAGAAATGGTGACGCTCTCCGTGGCGCGGGCGTAGCCGAGCGCATACGAGCTCTTCGGGCAAATGCCATCGTCCCAGGGAGAATTCACGGTGCACTTGCTGATGCGCACGTTGCGGCAGCAATCGATGTCGAATCCGTCGCGGTTGGTATCGACGAGCACGTTGTCGATGGTCAGGTTGTCCACACCGGTGGCCAGGAGCGCGAACCAGCCGCCCTCCAGCACCGAGAAATCCCGCAGCAGCACGTTGTGGCAGTTCTTCAGCGCGATCGACTTGTTGCCACCTCCCGCGAGGCTCGGGACGTTGAAGTCCCCCTTCACGTCGCGCCCGTTGCTGAGGCCTTTGCCCCAGATCAGCCCGCGACCGAAGATGGCAATGTCGTGCAGGCCTTCGCCCCAGATGAGACTGTTGCGCCAGTGATTGTGGCCATAGTCCTGGTAGGGCTCCCAGGCTCCCTGGGGCTCGGGCGCATCGTAGCCGCCGTTGGGCAGGCCCTCCGGCGGAACCGAGGCAGCCAGTATCGTTGCCCCGGGGTCGAGGTGCAGGGCCACGCGGCTCTTGAGGCGAATGGTGTAGCAGGCATACGTGCCGGCGGGAAAATGCACGACACCGCCGCCGCTCGCGGCGACCCGATCGATGGCTTTGTTGATGGCGTTGCTGTCGATCGTCTTGCCATCACCCGCTGCCCCTGCCTTGCGCACGTCCAGCCAGGAGTCCGGCACGCCCCCGGGAGCCGCCGACGCAGCGCGCTCGTGAAGGAGGGCGGGCAGGGTCAGGCAGGCGGCGGAGACGCTCTGCAAGAGCCGGCGCCGGGACACCATCGGCATCGAGACACCCGGTCGACTCGCAGGCACACGGACTCCCTCGAGCCCCGATCGCCGGGGCCGCGCATGGTAGCGCTAACTCGGTGGTGGCAGAGTCTGCCAGAGAGCTTCCGAAAGGCAAGCGCGAGCTAGCGCGCCCGGCGGCGCGCGCGATAGTCCTCCGCCGGCGTACCTGCAGAGCCGGCACCCCTGTCAGCCGTCAGGGGATGTGCTCGCTCGCGAGGTATTCGTCGCTCTGCATCTCCGTCAGACGACTCACTGTGCGCTCGAATTGCCTGGTGAGCCGGTCGCCGCGATACAGCTCGTCGGGGGGCGCTTCCGCGGAGATGATCAGGTTGACGTGATGGTCGTAGAGCTCGTCCACCAACGCGATGAAGCGGCGCGCTTCATTCTCGTGATCGGAGTCGAGCACGGGGACGTCTGACACGATGACCGATTGGTAGTTGCGCGCGATCTCGATGTAGTCGTTCTGGCTTCGCGGCCCCGCGCACAGGGCTTTGAAGCTGAACCATACGATGCTTTGGTCCTGGCGGATCACGGGAATCGAACGGCCTTCGATCTCCAGGGTTCCGCCGGATGCCGTTTCGTGCGCCGCTGCGTCGACTGCCTCGGCGTCCGCCAGCTCGGTAAAAAGCCGCTCGAGTCGCTGCCGAGCATCCGCAGCCCCGGATTTGACATAAGTGCCTGCCTGGGTGAGGCGGCGCAGCCGGTAATCGACACGGCCGCGCATGGCCAGCACTTCGGTGTTCTTCTCGATCAGCGCGATGGCGGGAAGAAAACGGGCGCGCTGCAGACCCTCCTTGTAGAGGTCCTTGGGCCGCGTATTCGAGGTCGCCACCAGTGTCACGCCATGGCTGAACAGCCCCTCCAGCAGTCCCGCGAGGATCATCGCGTCGGCGATGTCCGAGACGAAGAACTCGTCGAAGCACAGCACCCGGCAATCCTCCGCGATGCGCTGCGCGAGGATCTCGAGCGGTGCTTCCTGGTTCTGCAGCGTGCGCAGCTGCGCGTGGACTTCGTACATGAAGCGGTGGAAGTGGCGGCGGCGGCGCTCGGGGAACGGCAGGCTCTGGTAGAACAGATCCATCAGCCAGGTCTTGCCCCGGCCGACGCTGCCCCACAGGTACAGGCCTTTCTGCAGCGGGGGCTCATGGCCCAGCTTGCCGATCAATCGGGCGATGACCGAAGACTGCCGCTCATGTGCATCGATCAGACGCTCGCGCAGGTCATCGAGCCGTGCAACGACGGTGAGCTGCGCCGGATCGGGAGTGAAGCCTCGCGCTGCAACCTGTCGCTCGTACTCCGTGCGCAAGCTCAGGACGCGAGCTCCGGCAAGTCGCGAAAGTGATCGAGGGCTTCGGGGTTGGCGATGGCGTCCACGTTCTTCACCGTGCGGCCATGGATGACGTCGCGTACGGCAAGCTCGGTAATCTTGCCAGAGAGCGTGCGCGGTATGTCAGCCACCGCGATGATCTTCGCCGGCACGTGGCGCTGGGTCGCCGAGGTGCGGATGGCCTGGCGGATTTTCTGCTTCAGATCCTCGTCCAGCTGTGCGTCGGGTTTGAGGCGTACGAACAGCACTATGCGCACGTCACCGTGCCAGTTCTGACCGATCGCGAGCGCTTCGGCGATCTCGGCCAGGCCCTCCACCGCCGCGTAGACCTCCGCGGTCCCGATGCGCACGCCTCCCGGCTTCAACGTCGCATCCGAGCGGCCATAGATGACCAGCCCGTCGTGCTCGGTGAGCTCAGCGAAGTCCCCGTGATGCCAGACTCCCGGGAAGCGCTCGAAATAGGCGGACCGGTACTTCTTGCCGTCCGGATCGTTCCAGAAGCCCACGGGCATCGATGGGAACGGGGCGGTACACACCAGCTCGCCCTGCTCAGCACGCACTGGCCGGCCGTCGTCATTGAAAACCTGCACCGCCATCCCGAGGCCGCGCGATTGGATCTCTCCCCGATGCACCGGCAACGTGGGGCAGCCGAGCGCGAAGCAGGACACGATGTCCGTGCCGCCGGAGATGGAAGCGAGCTGAACGTCGCTCTTCACGGCGCGGTACACGTAGTCGAAGCTGTCCGGCAGGAGCGGGGAGCCCGTCGACAGCACGGCTTTGAGGGCCCCGAGATCGAAGTCGCGGCCGGGGGCGAGCCCCGCCTTCTCCATCGCGCTGATGTACTTCGCGCTGGTGCCGAAGATGGCAATGCGATCCTCGGCGGCCATCTTCCACAGCACCGCCGGGTCCGGGTGGAACGGGTTGCCTTCGAACAGCACCAGCGTGGCGCCCGCCGCAAGTCCGCTGGCCAGCCAGTTCCACATCATCCAGCTGCAGGTGGTGAAGTAGAACAGCCGGTCGTGGCGCTGCACGTCGGTATGCAGCAGATGCTCCTTCTGGTGCTGCAGCAGGGTCCCGCCGACACCGTGCACGATGCATTTCGGCACACCGGTCGTTCCCGAGGAATACAGGATGTAGAGCGGATGGTTGAAGGGTGTCTGGGTGAATTTCAGTGGCGCTCCGCGGACGCCGAAACGATCCCAGAGTTCCGCGCGGGCGGCCGCGCCCGCCAGCACCTCCAGCGCCGGATCGGGCCGCACATACGGGATCACGATGGCGCGCTCGATGCAGGGAAGCTGCGCCAGCACTTGCGCGATGGTCTGGAGAGAGTCGAAGGTCTTGCCGCCGTAGAGGTAGCCGTCGGCCGTGAAGAGTACCTTGGGCTGAATCTGTCCGAAGCGATCCAGCACACCGTGGACGCCGAAGTCAGGCGAGCAGGACGTCCACACGGCCCCGAGGCTCGTCGTTGCGAGCATGGCGATGATCGCCTCGGGAAGGTTGGGCAGGAATCCGGCGACGCGATCGTTCGTGCCCACTCCCAACGCGGACAGACCGGCGGCTACACGCGCGACCTCCGCCTGCAGTTGCCGGAACGAGATCTCGCGGCGCTCGCCGTTCTCGTTACGAAACAGAATGGCGGGTTGATCGTCGCGGTAACGGAGCAGGTTCTCGGCAAAGTTCAGTCGTGCGCTCGGGAAGAAGCGCGCTCCGGGCATGGCACCGGGATTCTCCAGCGCCGGCCCTGCGCCCCAATCGATACGGACGTCCGCAAAGCGCGCCAGCTCGGTCCAGAAGTCCGTCGGATGCTCGAGCGACCAGCGATACAGCTCGGCATAGCCGTCGAGCGTCGTGCCGCGACGCGAATTGAGGCACGCGATGAAGCGTGTCAGGTTGGCGGCGGCAACGCGGGCAGCAGAAGGGCGCCAGACTTCCGTCATCGTGGGCTACAGCTCCTGGTAGTTCGGCCCCGAGCCTCCTTCGGGAGTCGTCCAGTTGATCACCTCGTAGGGATCCTTGATGTCGCACGCCTTGCAGTGGACGCAATTCGCGGCATTGATCTGCAGACGCTTGCCGCCCTGTCCGTCGTCGACCATCTCGTACACGTTGGCAGGGCAGAATTTCTGGCAGGGATTGCCGAACTCGCGCGCGCAGCGATCCGCGCACAGGCTCGGATCGAGAATCTTCAGATGCGCCGGCTGGCTCTCCTCATGCGTGGTGGAGGCGAAGAACACGGAAGCCAGCCGGTCGCGCGGGGGCAGCGTGCGTTCGACGTACTTGCGTTCGGGCTCCGGTGCGTCCAGCTGCTTCAGGCGCGCGAAGTCTGGAGTCTTGTTGCGCAGTGTCCACGGCGTGCGCCCGCCGGTCACGGTCTCGAGTGCGGAGTTGGCGATGCCCAACCACAGGCCGCGCTTGAAGCCCGGCTTGAAATTGCGCACGGCCTTCAGTTCCTGGCCACCGGGTGAGGCACGCCAGCGCGCATCGAACCCGTCCGGAGAGCCGCTCTCGGCCAGTGTCTCCGCGGCCAGCATCCCGGAGCGGATGGCTTGGTGGATGCCTTTGATCTTCGGCACGTTCACGCCGCCGCCGGCGTCGCCGATGAGCATTCCTCCGGGCATCTCCAGCTGCGGAATTGCCTGCCAACCGCCGGCGGCGATGGTGCGGGCGCCGGCGGCCAGGATCTCCCCGCCCTCCAGCAGCGGCTGCACGCTCGGATGGTGCTTGAACTGCTGGAATGCTTCGAACGGGGAGAAGCGCGGATCCTCGTAGTCCAGCCCCACCACGAACCCGACATATACGCGGTCGGCGTCCAGGTGATAGACGAAGCTGCCCCCGTACGTGCCGCTGTCCAGCGGCCACCCCAGGGTGTGTTGGATCAGTCCGGGATCGGCGCGGCCTTTGGGCAGTTGCCACAGCTCCTTCATTCCCAACCCGTAGCTCTGCGGGCTGCTATGGGCGTCGAGGCCGAACTTGCGGATGAGTTGCTTGGCGAGGCTGCCGCGGGCACCCTCGGCAATGACCGTCGTGCGAGCGTGAATCTCCGGGCCCGGTGCATAGTTCGGGCCCGGCGCGCCGTTCTTCTGCAGCCCCATGTCGCCGATCTGCACGCCTTTGAGCGCACCGCCGGCATCGAAGAGAGGCTGCGCGGCGGCGTAGCCGGCGAAGATATCGACGCCCAACCCTTCTGCCTTCTGCGCGAGCCAGGGGGTGAGCAGCCCCAGGGAGAGGATGAAATTGCCGTGATTGTGCAGTTGTGGCGGAATGGGCAGGGGCACGCTCCCGGTGCGCGTGAGCAGCCGGAACACGTCGCGCTTGGCCGGCACGCACAGCTTGGGCGGGGATTGCCGCCACTCCGGCGCCAGCTCATCCAACGGGCCCGGTTCCATGACGGCGCCGGACAGGGCGTGCGCGCCGACCGCGGAGCCCTTTTCGAGCACGCAGATGTTGGTACCGGGCTGGAGCTGCTTGAGGCGGATGGCGCAGGCGAGGCCTGCGGGTCCGGCTCCGACGACCACGACGTCGTATTCCATCACGTCGCGGGAGACGCTCTCGGTCATTCTATTTCGGTCCCATCCTGATGGCGCCATCGAGGCGGATGGTCTCGCCGTTCAACATCGGGATCTCGAAGATCGACTGCACCAGCGAGGCAAACTCCTCGGGCTTGCCGAGGCGTTGCGGGAAGGGAATCTGCCTGGCGAGCGACTCCTGCAGCTCCTTGGACATCGCATCCATCATCGGGGTGTAGAAGATGCCGGGCGCGATGGCCACGCAACGGATGCCGAAGCGCGCCAGCTCCCGGGCGATCGGCAGCGTCATGCCGGCAAGCCCCGCTTTCGTGGCTGAGTAGGCCGCCTGTCCGATCTGTCCCTCGAAGGCAGCCACGGAGGAGACATGGATCAGCAGGCCGCGCTCTCCGTCCGCGTTGGGCGTGTTGTGCTGCATCAGCGCGGCCGCCGCCTTGTCGCACAGGAATGCGCCGATCAGATTGATGTGGACGACCTTGGCAAAGAAATCTCCCGCCATCGGGCCGTTCTTCGCCAGCACACGTCCTGCGCCGACGACGCCGGCGCAGTTGACGAGCAGATTGATACCGCCCATCCGCTCGCGCGCCATCTCCATGCTGGAGTTGACCTCGGCTTCGGATGTGACGTCGCAACGGAGGAATGTTGCGCGCTCCCCGAGGGCGGCGGCTGCCGATTGCCCGGGGCCTTCCTGTACGTCCAGGATCGCAACCTTGCCGCCGTGCGCGACAACATGGCGCGCTACGCCGTGTCCCAGTCCGGATGCTCCGCCTGTGACGACTGCGAGTGCGTCTGCAAACTTCATAGGATCTCCACGGCGGTCGCGACTGCTTCGCCGCCACCAATGCACAGTGATGCAATTCCGCGCTTCTGGCCCCTGCGGCGCAGAGCGTACAGCAGTGTCGTCAGAATCCTGGCGCCGGTCGCGCCGATCGGATGTCCGAGCGCGCAGGCGCCGCCGTTCACGTTGACCCGCGCGTGATCGAGACCCAAGTCCTTCATGGCAGCCAGCGTGACCGTCGCGAACGCTTCATTGATCTCATACAAGTCGCACGTCCCGGGTTGCCACCCGAGCTGAGTGAGCACTTTCCTGATGGCGCCCACAGGGGCTGTCGTAAACCACTCCGGCTCGTGCGCGTAGCTCGAGTACGCAAGCAGGCGGGCCAGGGGCTTCAGGCCAAGTTTACTTGCCACCGCAGCACGTGTCAGGACAAGTGCGGCGGCGCCATCGGAGATGGAGGACGAGCTGGCAGCCGTTACTGTGCCCTCCTTGCCGAACGCGGGCTTCAGGGCAGGAATCCTCTGGATATCACAGGTGCCGGGGGTCTCATCGCGGCCCACCACGGATTCCCCTTTGCGGCTCTTCACGGTCACTGGAGCGATCTCGCCCTCGAATTCGCCGGATTCGACAGCGCGCAGGGAACGCCGTACCGACTCAGCCGCGAACGCGTCCTGAGCTGCACGCGTGAAGTCATAGCGCGCGGCCGTCGCGTCTGCAAAGCACCCCATGAGCTTGCCGTCGAACGGGCTCTGCAGCCCGTCATAAAACATGTGGTCGAGCACCTCGCCGTGCCCCATGCGGTAGCCGCTGCGAGCCTTCGGAAGCAGATAGGGCGCATTCGTCATCGACTCCATTCCGCCCGCGAGGACGATGTCGGCGCTGCCCGCGCGCAGCTGATCGGCTGCTGACATCACCGCTTTCATCCCGGACCCGCACATCTTGTTCAACGTCGTGCACGGCGTCCCGACCGGGATGCCCGCGCCGAGGGCTGCCTGGCGAGCCGGGGCCTGCCCCAGCCCCGCAGGCAGCACGCAGCCCATGATCACCTCCTGGATGTCGGCGGGCGCGACTCCTGCGGCCGCGATGGCGGCCTTGGCCGCGGTGGCACCGAGTTGCGGAGCGGTCACGGATGAGAAGACGCCCTGGAAGGCGCCGATCGGGGTTCGTTTGGCGGAGACGATGACGACGTCGTCGCTCGACATGGTACTACCTCGTGCGCTTCCGCGGCTTTCAGCGCTTCTTGCGCGCCGTTGCCCGCGGCAGCAGTCCGTTCTCGAAGATCGTCACGAACGCATCGGCGATCTGGGCGCTCGTCATGGAGTGATTCTCGCGGAACCAGTGGGCGATCCAGTTGAGCGCGCCCGCGAGCGCGAACGCCGCCATCTTCGGATCGCACGGATGGATCGAGCCCTCCTGGATCCCCTCGCGGATCAGACGCCGGATGCCGTGGTCGATCTCCGACTTCAATGCCTTGATGTGGCCGCTCATGGCGGGTGACAAGTCCAGATCCTCGGTGCGCACCATGCACCAGCCGAACTCCGAGGCCACCGCCTGCGCGTAGTGATGCAGCACGGCGTTCAGGCGCTCCCGGGCGCTCAGATCGCGGCTCCTCACCTCACGAAACGCCGTGCGGATCTGCTCGACGCCCGCCAGGAAACACTCGAACAGCAGCTGCTCCTTGTTGGAGACGTAGTAGTAGACGGTCGGCTTGGTGACTTCCAGGGCCGCGGCGATGTCATCGAGCGAGGTGTTGTGGTAGCCCTTTTGGTTGAAAGCGCGTGCGGCGGCGCGGATCACCGCTTCGCGCTTGACCGCATGGTCACGCAGCCGCTCGCGCCGGGCACGCCAGGGAGAAGGCGGGACCGTTGCCGCAGCGAGGTGGGCCGGCGGCGCCTGCGCAGCCCGCGTCGTCTGCGAGAGCCGTGCCGTTTGCGAGACGCGTGCGGCCTGTGAGGTCCGGCCCGCCGGTGATGACCGGGCCGCCTGCGGCGCCCGCGCTGCCTTGACTCTGATCGCTCGTGGGGTGCTCATTGGGTGAGTATAATGGCATACTGCACAGTAGCCATACCTACCGGTGGGTAGAATTCACGCATGAACGCCAGCACCCGCGGGAGCGCCGCCCTGCCGCAGGCCGTGCCCGAAGGCGCGGCCCGGCCGCTGCGCCTGGTCTCCGCCGCATCGCTGTTCGACGGGCACGATGCCGCCATCAACATGATCCGGCGGCTGCTGCAGGCACACGGCGCCGAGGTCGTGCACCTGGGCCACAACCGCAGCGTCGCCGACATCGTCGGCGCCGCCATCCAGGAGGACGCCGACGCGGTGGCCGTCAGCTCCTATCAGGGCGGTCACAACGAGTACTTCAGGTACATGGTCGACATGCTGCGCGAGCGCGGCTGCGAGCACATCCGGGTGATCGTCGGTGGCGGCGGCACGATCTCCCCCGAGGAGATCGCGGCGCTGGAGCGCTATGGGGTGGAGAAGATCTACACGCCCGAGGACGGCCGGCAACTGGGGCTGAACGGCATGATCGAGGATGTGCTCGCCCGGGTGCGGCGCGCATCCCGGCCGCCTTACGAGCTGCGCCCGTTCAACGCACGCGACCCCGCGCAACTGGGCCGAACGATCACCGTGCTCGAGGGAGACGCCGCCGGGGAGGCCCAGGCGGAGCAGATTCGCAAGGCGCTCGGGCGCGCCCGCCATCAGGTTCCGGTCATCGGGATCACCGGTACCGGTGGCGCCGGGAAATCGAGCCTGACGGATGAGCTGCTGGCGCGCCTGGTGCGGCACTTCCCCGACCGTCAGATCGGCGTCGTCGCGATGGACCCCACCCGCCGCCGCAGCGGCGGGGCATTGCTCGGGGACCGCATTCGCATGAACAGCCTGAGCGGGGAGTCCGGCCAGACCGCCGCGCCTGCTCGCGACGCCCAGTCGGCCGCTCCAGGGCAGGGAACCGCGGCTGGGCCGGGCGGCGGCATTTTCATGCGCTCCCTCGCCACCCGCCGCCAGCATCTGGCCACCGCGGCGGTGCTCAAGGACGTCATCGCCCTCTACCGGGCCGCGGGCTTCGACCTGGTGATCGTCGAGACCGCCGGCATCGGCCAGTCGGACACGGAGATCGTCGACATCGTGGATCTGTCGCTCTACGTGATGACGAGCGAGTACGGCGCCGCGAGCCAGCTCGAGAAGATCGACATGCTCGACTTCGCCGATCTGATCGTGCTCAACAAGAGCGAGAAGCGTGGCGCAGCGGATAGCCTGCGGGATGTCCGCAAGCAATGGCGACGCAATCATCCCGACCGCGCGAAGTTGCCTGATGCCGAGATCCCCGTGTTCCCCACGGTCGCCAGCCGTTTCAACGATGCCGGCGTGAACCGTCTGTTCGCCGCTGTGTGCGCCCAGCTGCAGCGCCTGGCAGGAGATGCGGCCTCATGGGCCGTGTCCGATGTCGGGCCGACGGAGATCACCGACCGTGAGCCGCTGGTTCCGGGGTCCCGTATCCGCTATCTCGCGGAGATTGCGCAGCACGGGCGGGATACGGGCCAGCGGATCGAGCAGCAGGTCGAGGCCGCGCGGCGCGCCTTCGGCCTCTACGAGTCGCTCAAGGTCCTGCGCGATCCCAACCTTCCCGAGCCGTTGCAGAGGTACTCGGACGCGGGACTGTCGGACGTCGATCAGACGAGCCGCGCGATGCGCGATGCGTACAACGCGGCGCTCGATGACATAGGCGCGGAAGGCCTCGCAGAGCTGCGGCGCTGGCCAGCCAGGGTGCGCGAGGCGACCGAGAAAACCTACCACTACAAGGTGCGCGATCGCCTGGTCACGGGCGAGAACTACACAGAGAGTCTGTCACGGCTACCCATGCCGAAACTGGCGGTGCCGAAGCTGCGCGACTGGGGCGAGATTCTGCACTTCCTCCTCACCGAGAATCTGCCGGGCGCCTACCCCTACACCGGGGGTGTCTATCCTTACCGCCGCGAGGCGGAGGACCCCACGCGGATGTTCGCCGGGGAGGGACCTCCGGAGCGCACCAACCGGCGGTTTCATTACCTGGCTGCGGGACACGGCGCGGCGCGGCTGTCGACGGCATTCGACTCCACGACGCTGTACGGGGAAGACCCCGATACGCGACCGGACATCTACGGCCGCACCGGTAATTCCGGAGTGTCCATCGCGACCCTGGACGACATGAAAAAGCTCTACTCGGGCTTCGACCTGTGCCACCCCTCCACGTCGGTGTCGATGACCATCAACGGGCCCGCGCCGATGATTTTGGCGATGTTCATGAACACCGCCATCGATCAGCGCGTGGAGAGCCATCTGCGCAGCTCCGGTGGGTGGGACGAGGCGGAGAAGAAAATTGCGTCGCTGCACGAGCGCAGCGGGCTGCCGGCGCCCAGGTACAAGGGGGATCTGCCGCAAGGCCATGACGGATCGGGGCTGGCACTGCTGGGCGTCACCGGCGATCAACTGCTCGCGCCGGAGGTCTACGAGCGGATCAAGGCGGAGGCGCTGCAGTCGGTCCGCGGTACCGTCCAGGCAGACATCCTCAAGGAGGACCAGGCGCAGAACACCTGCATTTTCTCCACTGAATTCGCGCTGCGCATGATGGGAGACGTGCAACGGGAGTTCATCGACCGCAAGGTGCGCAATTTCTACTCCGTGTCGATCTCCGGCTATCACATCGCGGAGGCCGGCGCGAATCCCATCACGCAACTGGCGTTCACGCTCGCCAACGGATTCACCCTCGTCGAGTATTACCTCGCGCGCGGCATGGCTATCGACGATTTCGCGCCCAACCTGTCGTTCTTCTTCTCCAACGGCATGGATCCGGAGTACGCGGTCATCGGGCGCGTTGCGCGGCGCATCTGGGCGCGCGCGATGCGGGAGTTGTATCGCGCCGGTCCGCGCAGCCAGATGCTGAAGTATCACATCCAGACCTCCGGGCGGAGCCTGCATGCGCGCGAGATCTCGTTCAACGACATCCGCACGACGCTGCAGGCGCTGTATGCATTGTTCGACAACTGCAACAGCCTGCACACCAACGCCTACGACGAGGCGCTGACGACTCCGACCGAGGAGAGTGTGCGGCGCGCGGTGGCCATCCAGCTGATCATCAATCGCGAGCTCGGGCTCAACCGCAATCAGAATCCCTGGCAGGGGTCCTTTGCCCTGGAGTACCTGACGGATCGGGTGGAGGAGGCGGTATACAAGGAGTTCGAGGCTCTGTCCGAGCGGGGCGGAGTGCTCGGGGCGATGGAGACCATGTATCAGCGCGGCAAGATCCAGGAGGAGTCGCTGCAGTACGAGACAGCCAAGCACGACGGCAGTCTGCCCATCATCGGCGTGAACACCTTCCTGTCCCACGGCGGGAGTGTGGAGGAACACCGCGCCGCCGAGCTGATCCGCTCCACCGATCAGGAAAAGGACGATCAGGTGGCCGCGGTCCGGGCCTTCCA